>ERZ772971.2240-NODE-2240-length-10723-cov-13.665354_pt1 | contig 10723 bp, 5 predicted proteins | sample MGYA00511943_ERZ772971 | MGnify/ENA primary metagenome ERZ772971 (study PRJEB29015, sample SAMEA2737929) | human oral metagenome | biome: human oral; feature: human-associated habitat; material: dental | place: China | collected 2144 ... | reverse complement strand
ACACCTCGATACGGTTCGGCGTGAAAGTTTCCCACTTATTGCAGGCGGGGCAGTGCCAGAAAAATACCTGCGATTTGAAATGGCAGTTGCGGCAGCGGTACATCACGCTTTTTTGCAGTTGGCGGCCGACGACGGCGCGCATCATATCGGCATCGGCTTTCCACGCCGGATTCATATCGCTCAGTTTCAGGCCGAGCAGCCGGTACACGCCGTTCAAATCCGGTTTGCGTCGTACAAGCTCGACCGCTGTTTCCGCAGCCGGCCCTTCCCCCTTGAGCAACAGCGATTTTTCGTAAATCACGTTGATCAAATCCAAATCGGGAAAGGTCTCCATATAGCCGATAAGCACATTCAAGCCTTCTTCCTGCTTTTCCTGCGCGGCATAGGCGTCGTAAAGTTTTTCGCCGACCATGCTCAAATAGGCGTGATTCTGCTGCTCGATGGCGCCGTATGCCGCCACCGCCGCAGGAAAATCGCCCTGTTTGGATTCGATGTCGCCCAGAATCATATTGGCACGGGTACATTTCTTATTGGCATCCAGAGCTTTGCGCACATTGTCGCGGGCGGTTTCCAAATCGGACTTGAACAGGGCCGCCTGCGCCAGTTCGCAATAAAACTGTGCGATTTCAAACTGGTATGTCTGTTCGTCATGGCTCAGAAGCTGCGCCATTTCGATGGCTTTCACCCAGTCGCGGTCCTGCTGGTAGATGCTCATCAGGTGCTGGCGCGCCTCACGCGCCATATTGCCGCCCAGCAGTTCCAGAAAAATCTGCTCCGCCCTGTCGACCAGGCCCGCGCTCTGATAATTCTGCGCCAGTTCGAACAATACCCGCTCCCGTTTGTCGTCCACCGTATCCGGCGAATCGAGCAGCGCGCGGTGCATATTGATGGCTTTGTCGTTTTCCCCGCGCTGGCGGTAGAGTTTGCCCAGTGTCAGGTTCAAATCGTAAGACTGCGGCTGCTGGTCGATCACTTCGGCCAATTCGCGTGCCGCGCGGCCGCTGTTGCGGTCGACCAGCGCGTCAAGGCTTTTATAGAACCCCGTCGGCACGCTTTTGGCCTGTTTCAGCACTGTTTTCATATCGATGCGGGCGGCGAACCAGCCCATCGCAAAAAACACGGGCAGCAGGATAATCGGCAGCAGGATGACCCAGATTTCGTTCTCCATATCATTCCTTAGCGGCAGTTCCTGCGGGGGCGGGTGCTGCGTTATCAGGCAGTTTGGCCTGCGGCGCGGCGGTAACCACACGGGCGTTTTTCTTCAGTTCGTTGCGCAGGCGGTTGTTTTCGCTACGCAGTGAAAGCAGCCGTCCGAACAGGGCAAACATGCCGAGCAGCACGCCGATGACGAACGCGCCGAACAGCACGGCCACCAAAGGCATCTGCATTCCTTGTCCGGGCAGGTAGTTAAACTCGACCGTCTGGATATTGCTGACTGCCAAAAGAAGGAACACCAAGAAAATCAAAACCTTGATAATCAGAAAAAAAATCTTCATAAATACTCCGTGTTTGTTTTTGCGCAATATGCCGCCACGCCCGCGCCCGCCGACGGCCGCAGCCCGCACGTTTCATTCCATTGCCGTTTTATTGTCAGTATCGCCGCCATGCCGATAACCGCACGGTATGCCTGTCGGCGAACGGAGGACAGTTTAAACCATTTGACCTGTTTAGGATACGGCAAACGATTAAGGGCGGCATCATAACCGCTTTACTTAACCGAAAAGGCCGTCTGAAACTTTTTCAGACGGCCTTTCAGCCTGCCGGCGGCCAATCAGTCGGCCATAGCCATCAGGCTGGCGTTGCCGCCCGCGGCGGTGGTGTTGATGCTGCACGAGATTTCTTCAAACACCTGCAAAATGTCCAAACCGTTTTCAGACGGCAGGATGCGGACAAGCGCGCCGTCGCGGTTTGCCAGCACCTGTTTGCGCGCACTCGGCAGCGGTTCCAGCGCGGCGACATGGCTGATGCCTGCGGCTTCGGGCTTGTCGGTTACGGCCAGCAGTCCGTCCAGTCTGTCGGCATAAGCGGCCAGCGGGTGATCGGGCAGTACGACGGCCTGCACGCCTGCGGAAGCCAGCGACACCAGCGCGGTGAAGGATGCGGCAAGGCTGCCGCCGTAGAGCCAGACGCGTGCGGGGGCGTGCCAACTCAATACGTTGCGTTCGCCGGTCGGGCCGGCGAGGACAGATTCGGCTTTGCGCAGAGTGCGGACGCGGGACTGGCCCAGCGAAGCAGCGGCGGCCATTTTCTCACTCTGCGGCAGCGGCAGGCCGTGCAACAGGGTTTCGAGGCGTTTGAGCGCGGCTTCGTCCACTTGGCCAATTTTGCTCAGGGTCGGCGCAGTCCATTCTTTCAGACGGCTCAGGCGTTGCAGATAGAAGGAACCGCCCGCCTTGGGGCCTGTTCCCGACAAACCGTGGCCGCCGAAGGGTTGGACGCCGACGACGGCGCCGACGATGTTGCGGTTGACGTAAACATTGCCGGACTCGATGCGGCTGCGGATATGCTCGACCGTGCCGTCTATGCGGCTGTGCACGCCGTGGGTGAGCGCGTAGCCTTTGCCGTTAATCTGATCGATGAGTTTGTCCAGCCCGTCGGCGGGATAGCGGACGACGTGCAGCACCGGACCGAAAACCTCGCGCTGCAATTCGCCGAGGCCGTTTAATTCAAACATTATCGGGGCAACGAAGGTGGCGTTGTCGGGATTCACGTTTTCAGACGGCCTGATTTCGTGATACGACTTGGCGATGCCCTTCATCCTGTTGATATGGGCGAGCAGGTTTTGCTGCGCTTCGGTGTCAATGACCGGGCCGATGTCGGTATCGAGCGCAATCGGATTGCCGACGACCAGCTCGTCCATCGCGCCTTTAATCATTTTGACCATGTGGTCGGCAACGTCTTCCTGAACGCACAAAATACGCAGGGCGGAGCAGCGTTGGCCGGCACTGTCGAAGGCAGAATTGAGCACGTCGGCGCAGACTTGTTCCGCCAGCGCGGTGGAATCGACAATCATGGCATTCTGCCCGCCGGTTTCGGCAATCAGCACGGGGCTGTCGTCGCGTTTGGCCAGCGTTTGGTTAATCAGGCGCGCAACTTCGGTCGAACCAGTGAAAATCACGCCGCCGATACGCGGGTCCTGCGTCAGCGCCGCGCCTACGTCGCCTGCGCCGAGGACGAGTTGCAGCGCGGAAGTCGGGATACCGGCTTCGTGCATCAGGGATACGGCATAACCGGCTATCAGGCTGGTCTGTTCGGCGGGTTTGGCGACGACGGTATTGCCCGCGGCCAGCGCGGCGACCACTTCGCCGGTGAAAATCGCCAGCGGGAAGTTCCACGGGCTGATGGCAACAATGGTTCCTACGCCCTGAGAACCCTGCGGCAGGGTGTGTTCGGCTTCGTCGGCATAGTAGCGGCAGAAATCGACGGCTTCGCGCACTTCCGCGATGGCGTTGTTCAGCGTTTTACCGGCTTCGCGCACGGCCAGCATCATGAGTGCCGGAGCGTGCCGCTCAAGCAGGTCGGCGAAACGGCGCAGGCAGGCGGCGCGTTCGGCGGCGGGCGTACCGTTCCATTCGGCCTGGGCGGCCACGGAGGCGGCTACGGCTTCCTGCGCCAGCGCGGCATCGGCGAAGCTGACCGAACCGACAATGTCGCTGTGATTGGCAGGATTGCGCACCTGCTGTCCCGCTCCGACCGGACGGCTCTTACCGTTGACGACGGAGGCCGTCTGAAACTGCTGCGCGGCGGCTCGGTTCAATTCTTTCTGAAGCTGCTGCAACACGTTTTCGTTGCTCAAATCAAAGCCTTGGGAATTCAGACGGCCTTTGCCGTATAAATCGCGCGGCAGCGGCAGCGCGGCGTGCAGGTGGATGCCCTGTTCGGCAATGGTGTCGAACGGGCTGCGGATCAGTTGGTCGATGCTGATTTTTTCGTCGACAATCTGGCTGACGAACGACGAATTCGCACCGTTTTCCAACAGGCGGCGCACCAGATAGGCCAGCAGGGTTTCGTGCGTGCCGACCGGCGCGTAAATGCGCACGCGGCGGCCCAAGTTCTGCGGCCCGACCACTTGGTCGTACAACGTTTCGCCCATGCCGTGCAGACACTGGTGTTCGAAATCCTTGCCTTTGCCCATCTGGTAAATCGCCGCCAGCGTGTAAGCGTTGTGGGTGGCGAATTGCGGGAACACGGCGTCCTGCGCGGAAAGCAGTTTGCGCGCGCAGGCAAGGTAGGAAATGTCGGTGTGCACTTTGCGGGTGTAGACCGGATAGCCGTTCAAGCCGTCCACCTGCGCCCATTTGATTTCGCTGTCCCAATACGCGCCTTTGACCAAGCGTATCATCAGTTTTTGATTGTTGCGGCGGGCAAGGTCGATCAGGTAGTCGATGACGAACGGGCAACGTTTCTGGTATGCCTGCACCACGAAACCGATGCCGTTGTAACCGGCCAGATCGGGGTCGGACACCAGCGCCTCCATCAAATCCAGCGACAGCTCCAGGCGGTTGGCTTCTTCGGCGTCGATATTGATGCCGATATTGTATTTTTTGCCCAACAGATACAGCTCTTTCAGGCGTGGCAGCAGTTCGCCCATGACGCGTCCGTGTTGGGCGCGGGAATAGCGCGGGTGGATGGCGGAAAGTTTGACGGAAATGCCGTTGCCTTCGTACACGCCCTGCCCCGCGGCGTCTTTGCCGATGGCGTGGATAGCCTGCACATAATCGTTGTAGTAGCGGTCGGCATCGGCTTGGGTGTAGGCGGCTTCGCCCAGCATATCGAACGAATAGCGGTAGCCCATTTTTTCGCGTTCCTTGCCGTTTTGCAGGGCTTCTTCGATGGTTTGTCCGGTTACGAACTGCTTGCCCAAGAGGCGCATGGCGTAGTCCACGCCTTTGCGTATCAGCGGCTCGCCGCCTTTCCCCAGCAGCCGGTTCAGCGCCGCACCCAGACTCTGCTCGCTGGTTTGGGTGGTCAGTTTGCCGGTAATCAGCAGCCCCCACGCGGCGGCGTTGACAAACAGCGACGGGCTGTTGTTAAGGTGTTTTTTCCAGTTGCCGTCTGAAAGTTTGTCCGCAATCAGCTTGTTGCGCGTGGCTTTGTCGGGAATGCGCAGCAGGGCTTCGGCCAGACACATCAGTGCCACGCCCTCTTCGCTCGACAGGGAAAATTCGTGCATCAGGGCATCGACGCCGCTGGCCTTGGTGCGGCTGGCGCGTACCTGAGTAACCAAGCGGCGCGCCAGCGTATCGGCGGCCTGCCGCTCTTCGTCGCTCATCTGCGCACGTTGCAGCATGTCCTGCACGGCCTCGGTCTCGTCGCGGCGGTAGGCATCGGTAACGGCTTGGCGTAAGGAGGTTTGTGTCGGTAATGCAAAATCAAACATGATGTTTCTCCGTTTATCTTAGGTTCGTTGTTTGCAAAACAGGAAGACGGTTGCAATCCGCCCAGACTTCATTTATATGATAACATCTACAACACAAGGCCGTCTGAAAACAATAAGTTTTCAGACGGCCTTCCGGTTTATTTCGCCGCTTTGTACTCTGCATCCGCTTTTTCGAAACGTTCGGTAATGGCGCTTGAAGGTACTTTATCTATCAGCGATACCAACACCGTCACCAGCGCACAGGCAATAAATCCGGGAACGATTTCATACAAAGTCAGCAGGCCGGTATCGTGTGCGGCCAAGGCAGGTTTCTTCACCCATTCCGCCCATGCCACCACGGTCAGCGCGCCGGCAATCATGCCCGAAAGCGCGCCGTAGGCGGTAATGCGTTTCCACAAGACCGAAAAAATCACCACCGGTCCGAAAGCCGCGCCGAAACCGGCCCATGCGTAAGACACCAAACCCAGCACTTTGCTTTCGGGGTCGGCCGCAATCAGAATCGCGATGACCGCCACCGCCAAGACCATCACGCGCCCCACCCATACCAATTCTTTCTGTTCCGCATGTTTACGCAAAAAGCCTTTGTAGAAGTCTTCGGTAATCGCGCTGGAACAAACCAGCAACTGGCAGGACAAAGTGGACATCACCGCTGCCAGAATCGCGCTCAAAATAATGCCCGCAATCCAAGGGTTGAACAGCAAGGTGGAAAGCGCGATAAAAATACGCTCGTGGTTACCGTTCATGGAAGAGACTTGTTCCGGATTCGCACCGAAATACGCAATACCGAAATAGCCGACCGCTACCGCACCCGCCAGACACAACACCATCCAAGTCATACCGATTCGGCGGGCGAATACCAGAGATTTCGCACTTTCGGCCGCCATAAAACGCGCCAAAATGTGCGGCTGCCCGAAATAACCCAGCCCCCATGCAGCGGTGGAAACAATGCCGATAACGGTCGTACCCGCAAACAGGCTGCCGTATTCCTTACCCGTACCCGCGGCGACATGCTGGATGGCCGCGCTCATCTGGTCGGCTCCGCCCAAGCTCAGATACACCATCACCGGCGCCAGAATCAGCGCAAAAATCATCAGCGAAGCCTGCAACGTATCCGTCCAGCTCACCGCCAAGAAGCCGCCTAGGAAAGTATAGGCGATGGTCGCCCCCGCACCGAGCCACATCGCTTGGTTGTAAGACATGCCGTGAAACAGGCTTTGGAACAGGGTCGCACCGGCAACAATACCCGACGCACAATAAATCGTGAAGAAAAACAAAATAATAATAGCGGAAATCACCTTCATCAGATGCCCGCCTGCACCGAAACGGTGGAAGAAATAATCCGGCAGCGTCAGCGCATTATTGGCATATTCGGTATGCACGCGCAGACGGCCCGCCACCAAAAGCCAGTTGAAATACGCACCGACCACCAAGCCGATGGCAATCCAAGCCTCGTTCAAGCCGCTCAGATAAATCGCCCCGGGCAACCCCATCAGCAGCCAGCCAGACATATCCGAAGCCCCCGCCGACATCGCCGTTACAAATGGGCCGAGACTGCGGCCGCCGAGAATATAGTCGCCGAAATCGCGCGTAGAAAAATAAGCGGCCAAACCGATAAGCAGGACCGCTATGAGATAAAGGCCAAACGTAATGTACATCGGATTCATGCAGATACTCCTCAAATTGAACTTACATGACATAAGCAGGCTTCAGCCCGATTTTTTGTTCTGATAAACGGTTTCCGTTTCGCTCGCAACCTCAAAACCGCAAAACGAATTTTTTATTGTTTAACAAAAGGATATGCAAATACGGACGCATCAAATTGTAAACATGTTCATGAGCATACCCGAAAAGCCGGAAATTGCAAAGTGCCATGTAGCATTATGTAGTCGAACTCCCTTACCTTTTAAAAAAGGCCGTCTGAAAACCAGTAAAGCAGGTTTTTCAGACGGCCTTTACCTTGCAAAACTCCGATTATCAGGAATATACGCCTTTGGTATTTTCACTTGCGCAAATAGATTAATTTATATTAAATTACGGCAAATTTTGTTTTGTTTTTTTATTTTTTAACCTTTGTTTTTAAAGGAACACTTATGAAAATCACTCTGACCACACTCACACTCACACTCTCCGCCCTCCTGCTCACCGGCTGCGGCACACTGACCGGTATTCCCTCGCACGGCGGCGGCAAACGCTTTGCCGTCGAACAAGAACTCGTCGCCGCCTCGTCCCGCGCCGCCGTCAAAGAAATGGATTTGTCCGCCCTGAAAGGCCGCAAAGTCGCCCTTTACGTTTCCACTATGGGCGACCAAGGTTCGGGCAGCATTACCGGCGGACGTTACTCCATCGACGCACTGATTCGCGGCGGCTACCAAAACAACCCCGACAGCGCCACCCAATACAGCTATCCCACCTACGATACTACTGCCACCACTAAAGCTGACGCACTTTCCAGTATTACCACTTCCACATCGCTCTTAAACGCCCCCGCCGCCGCCCTGACTAGAAACAGCGGACGCAAAGGCGAACGGTCTGCCGGACTGTCCGTCAACGGCACGGGCGACTACCGCAACGAAACCCTGATTACCAATCCCCGCGACGTTTCCTTCCTGACCAACCTCGTCCAAACCATCTTCTACCTGCGCGGCATCGAGGTCGTACCGCCCGAATACGCCGACACCGACGTATTCGTAACCGTCGACGTATTCGGCACCATCCGCAGCCGTACCGAACTGCACATCTACAACGCCGAAACCCTTAAAGCCCAGACCAAGCTCGAATATTTCGCCGTTGACCGCAACAGCCGGAAACTGCTGATCAAACCCACTTCCGCAGCCTACGAATCCCAATACAAAGAAAAATACGCCCTTTGGACCGGCCCTTACAAGGTAAGCAAAACCGTCAAAGCTTCAGACGGCCTGATGGTCGATTTCTCCGACATCACCCCCTACGGCGACACGACCGCCAAAAACCGTCCCGACTTCAAACAAAACAACGGTAAAAACCTCGACGTCAGCGACGAAGTCATCCGCCGCCGCGAAGGAGAATAAACCGTGAAACCGCTGCGCAGACTGACAAACCTCCTTGCCGCCTGCGCCGTAGCGGCGGCTGCCTTCGGGCAGCCCGCCCTCGCGGCGGAATTGGCGAAAGACCCTTTCATTACCGATAACGCCCAACGGCAGCACTTCGAACCCGGCGGCAAATACCACCTTTTCGGCAACCCGCGCGGCAGCGTCGCCAACCGCACGGGCAAAATCGATGTAACCCAAGCCTATACCCACCAAATGGGCAACCTGCTCATCCAGCAGGCAAACATCAACGGCACAATCGGCTACCACACCCGCTTTTCCGGACACGGACACGAAGTCCACGCCCCCTTTGACAACCATGCCAGCCGCAGCGCAAGCGAAGAAAAAGGCAGCGTCAACGAAGGCTTTACCGTATACCGCCTCAACTGGGAAGGACACGAACATCATCCCGCCGACGGCTATGACGGCCCGCAGGGCGGCAATTACCCCAAACCTACGGGCGCACGCGACGAATACACCTATAACGTTAACGGCGTAGCCCGCAGTATCAAACTCAATCCGACCGACACCCGCGACGTCAGACAACGCATATCCGACAATTACAGCAACCTCGGCAGCAATTTCTCCGACCGCGCCTATGAAGCCAACAGAAAAATGTTCGAGCACAATTCCAAGCTCGACCGCTGGGGCAACAGTATGGAGTTTATCAACGGCGTCGCCGCCGGAGCGCTCAACCCCTTTCTCAGCGCAAGCGAAGCCTTGGGCATAGGCGACATACTGTACGGAACGGGTTATGCCATAGACAAAGCAACGATGTACGGCATCTCGCCCCTGTCGGCGGATGGCAAACTGACCGCCATCGGCGGCTTGGGCGGTGTGGCGGGCTTTGAAAAAAATACGCGCGAAGCCGTTGACCGGTGGATACAGGAAAACCCCAATGCCGCCGAAACCGTCGAAGCCGCCTTCAACGTTGCCGCCGCCGCGAAAGCCGCGAAGTTGGCAAAGGCGGCAAAACCGGGGAAAGCTTCGGTTAGTGGGGATTTCTCAAAATCCTACACCTGCTCCTTCCACGGCAGCACCTTGGTTAAAACGGCAGACGGTTACAAAGCCATCGCCCATATTCGAGCCGGCGACCGCGTCTTTGCCAAGGACGAAGCAAGCGGAGAAACGGGATACAAACCCGTTACCGCCCAATACGGTAATCCGTATCAAGAAACCGTTTACATTGAAGTTTCAGACGGCCTCGGTAAAATACAGACCCTCGTTTCCAACCGCATCCACCCGTTTTATTCGGACGGGAAATGGATTAAAGCGGAAGATTTGAAAGCGGGAAACAGGTTGTCGTCTGAAAGCGGCGCGGAACAGACAGTTCAAAGCATTACCGTCAAACCGGAACCGCTGCAAGCCTACAATCTGACCGTTGCCGACTGGCATACCTATTTCGTCAAAGGCGATAAGGCGGAAACAGAAGGGGTTTGGGTTCATAATGAGTGTCCGTATGGTAAAGGCAACCAACGATATAAAGACGCTTCTTATCATGGCAAAAATGATAATTCTGTGAAAAGTAGAGCACCAACAAACGGACAAGCAGCTCTTGATAATTCCGTTCAAGTTAAATCAACTTCTCCTCGAAGAGTTGGGGTTGATAAAGCCAATAATGAAATCGTTGTATTAGACAAAACTCAAACTTTTAATAACGGTTCTGCGGAATATCACGGGCATGTCAGAAGTTGGCAAGATTTGCATACCGATCAGAAAAATGCTTTAAAAAAAGCAGGATTAGTTAATTCAAAAGGAAAAATTAAAAAATGACTGATAAAAGTAAAACAGAAAAGTTGATTTCTTCTTATGATAAACAAAGTGTTATAGATGGCATTCTTGATATGGTATTTAATTCCAAAGCATATGAAGTACCGTGGATTTCTGAGAAATTGATGGAATTATCGAAGAATAAAGACTTGGATATTGCCGGATTATCGCTAACCTGTTTCGGACATCTCGCCAGGCTACATTCAAATATCGGTGATTACGATAAAGTTATTTCTTTACTACATTCAAAGCAAGATGATCCAGAGCTTCAAGGTAGGGCTGAAGATGCGTTAGAAGATATTTCTTTATTTTTATCTGAAAATCATTAGGAACCGTAGGTTGGGTTGAAAACCCAACAATCAAAAGGTCGTCTGAAACTGTGTTTGGCTTTTCAGACGACCTTTTCTTCATTTGAAACAGAATATTAGGAACTAGGTTCTTCAAGAATCCTATACCTGCTCCTTCCACGGCAGCACCTTGGTCAAAACGGCAGACGGCTACAAAGCCA
>ERZ772971.2238-NODE-2238-length-10727-cov-4.361226_pt1 | contig 10727 bp, 8 predicted proteins | sample MGYA00511943_ERZ772971 | MGnify/ENA primary metagenome ERZ772971 (study PRJEB29015, sample SAMEA2737929) | human oral metagenome | biome: human oral; feature: human-associated habitat; material: dental | place: China | collected 2144 ... | reverse complement strand
ATAGGCTTAGCTCTGCCAAAAGCTCGGCGCAAGACGGCGTCTTGCCGCGGTGCGCGCAGGGCTCGAGCGTGACGTAGGCGCAAGCGCCGCGCAAAAGCCCGCCGTGGCGGTTTAAGATAAAATCATAGGTGAAGCTCGGCTGCAAGAGCGCGCTTTTTAGGGCTTCTAGGTTTTGAAATTTAACGCCGAATTTGCGGGCGTATTCGCAAGCGAAATCCTGCGCGAAATTTGCGTCCAGATCGCACAGCGCGGCGAAAACGGCGTTTGCCTCGGCGTGCAAAAAGCCCGCCTTTTTGTGCGCGCCTATGCCAAGAACCCTGCCGCTCTTATCCAGCAGCGCGCAGCCAACGGCGGGGTTGGGTAGCGTCAGAGCCTGATAGCGCCACGCAGCCCGCAGCGCCAAATCCATGTAAAATTCGTCGTTCATAAAAGATCCAAAAATTTAAATTATCCCGCTCAACCGTGATTGCTTAGCCGATTTTGCGATCAAGCCGCGTTGCAAATAGTCACCGGGGTGCGATCGCAATTTGCGCGCTGCAAAACCTAAATTTACGATAAAACATAAAATTTAGAATTCTCTTTGAAGCAAAAGACTTGAAATTTTACTGCGCCCAAAACAGCGCGTAAATTTTAAATTTAGCCGCTTTCAGGCGCGACGCGAAATTCCAAAGCAACGTGCAAATATCGCGCAAAACTTATCATTTAGCGACGCAACATGAAATTTCAAAACGGCACGCGCGGCATGGGAATTAAAAATTTACGTAGCAGAAATCGCCGCGAAGCTTGCTTTTTAGCGGTACGATCCGAAATTTCAAAGCGCCGCCTAGCGGCATAAAAAAATTATCTTTCATCGGCGTAACATAAAATTTCAAAACAGGCGAGCGGCGCTGGAATTTTAAAATTTTGCGTCGAGCGCCGCGAGAGATCAAGAGCGGCTAAGAACAACTAGGAGCTGTAAATTTCAAAAGCGATTTTAAAATTTAAACCTCAAAATTCGGAGCTAAAATTTCAAACCAACAAATCTCGCGCGGCAAATTTTAAGCTTTATTCGCAAAATTTCAAATCTGCGCGCAGAGCTTTAAAATCTACATCGCTACCACCGCACGTAGGTTCGCGCCTTTTTGATCTCATCAAGTCGCATGCTTACCTCGCCGCCGTCCGTGCGCAGTCTAAGCACGCCGCCTTCGCAGCCAAGCACCTCGCCGCTCAGCTTCTGCCCGTCCGTGCGGCTTAGACGCACCAGCTCGCCCACGGAGTTTGCGAAATGCTGCGGCTTGCTTAGCTTGCGCTCAAGCCCGGGCGAGCCGACCTCCAGCGTCCACTCGCCCTCAAGCGGCGGCTCCACGTCGAAAATCGGCGAAAGTAGCCGCGATAACCGCTCGCAGTCGTCTAGGCCCACGCCGCCCGCTTTCGTGATGCTGATGCGATAGATCGTTCTGCCGTTTTCGCTCACCGTCTCCACGTCGTAAAGCTGCACGCCGCACTCGCGCGCCAAAGCCTCTAAATCAACCATTTTTGCGCAGCTCCTCCTCTATTTTGTCGAAAAGATCGTCCATTTTGTTTTGATACTCCAAGCGGTCGTCAAATTTGAAGTGAAACGCGGGGCAGCGGTACCAGCCCTCCGCCTCGGCGCAGAAGTTTTGCAAATATCTCGCCACGCGGCCTAGCTTTTCGAGCACAAATTCCTGCTCGCGCTCGTCGAAAGCGTTTTTATCCAGATATACGAACGCGTCGTAGCGCCCGCGCTTGCACTCCACGTCGGTGACGCACAGCCCGCGCAAAAGCTCATCCTCAAGGCTCGCGAGCGCTTCGGGGATGAGCTGCTTTAGCACGCTTTGCGTGCGCAGTCTTCTGAGTTCGGTCGGATTCATCTTTACCTCGCTATCTTAAATCGCCGCAGATTATACGGCGCGGAATTTTATTTTGCGTCTTGCGATGACGGAATTTTATTGCTTTGTCGCAGCGGAGCGTCCGTCTTGCGGCGGCGCGGTCTGTTTAAATTTGACGCGGCTTGCGTCGCGCCGGAGCGTCTATTTAAATTCTGAGCGGCTTGCGTCGCGCAGGCGCTACAAGCGGCGCTGCGCTTTTAAAATTTCGTTTTTAAATTTTAAAAGGCGCAAGCCCTGCTTTGAAATTTTGCTTTTAAATTTTAGCCCGCGCGCTTCGCGCTTAAATTTCAAACGCAGATCGCGCGAGAATTTCATGGCTCGCATACGAAAGCTCGTCGCATAGCCGCACCGCTACCGCAGAAATATTTTCGCACCGAGACGTAATGCTATTCTGCGCCGTGCTCTGCTTGCCACGGCGCGTTATATTCGCTGCGCACTGCCCGTCTTGGCACTGCTACAGAACCGCGCGTCGTTGCGGTCTCATTTTGCACCGCTTGCACCGTGCCGTTCTCCGCGTCGCTGTTTTGCCACACTGCACCAATTCGAAATTTATCTTAAATTTTAAAAGCGCTTCGATGTTGCGCGAAATCTAAATTTTACCGCTTTTAAATTTCAATTTCGCGATTAAATTTAAAATTTAAGTCGCGCGGAAAATCTGCGATCAGCAAGCGGCGTAAATTTAAAATTTGATCGCAAAGCCGCGCCGCAAGAAAAATATAAAACATTAAAATTTCAAAACTGGCGCTATGCAGCAGCGCCTTGCGCAAAAACCGACAAAATTTAAAGCCTTTCTCGCGCATTCCGCTGCTAAATTTAAAAGGCGAAATTTCACGCTCAAATTCTACGAGCATAAAATTTCAAAGCGCGATCGCGACTTCAAATTTAGCCGCAAGCCGTGCAAAACAAAGCGAATGCCCACGCGGAATTCCGCGAGCATTAGTCGATCGTAGCCTGCTCCTCTTTTTGCTTGTAGCTTTCGATAAAATCGCCCACGCGCATATCGTCGTAGCCCTCGATGCCTACGCCGCACTCGAAGCCCTTGGCGACCTCCTTGGCGTCGTCTTTGAAGCGCTTGAGCGAGCTGACGTTGCCCTCGAAAACGATGACGCCCTCTCTGATGACGCGGATCTTTGCGCCGCGAGCTATGAGCCCGTCGGTAACCATACAGCCCGCGATCTGCCCGATCTTAGGCACGTTGATGACCTGGCGGATCTCGGCTTGACCCAAGGCCTCCTCGCTGATGATCGGGCTCATAAGGCCGCTCAAAAGCGCCTTGATATCGTCGATGAGATTGTAGATGACGTTGTAGGTCTTAATCTGCGCGCCGCGCTCCTTGGCAAGCTCTTTGATCTCGCCCGTAGGACGGACGTTGAAGCCCAAGATCACGCAGTTTTCGCTAGCGCTTGCTAAGGCGATGTCGTTTTGCGTGATACCGCCGATGCCGCTGTGGATGATATCGACCTTGACCTCGTCGTTGCGGAGCTTCTCAAGGCTCGCTTTGATAGCCTCCAGTGAGCCCGCAACGTCGGCTTTGACGATCACAGGTAGGCTTTTTAGCGAGCCTTCGGCGATCTTGGCGCTTAGCTCGTCGATGGTGACCTTGGTCGATTTGCTAAGCTCTTTTTGGCGCTGATGCTCGTAAATTTTACTCGCGTACTCGCGCGCTTCCTTATCGCTTGAAACGCCGATCAGCGTCTCGCCAGCGCCCGGAACCTCGCTAAGGCCTATGATGACGCCGCATTCGCCCGGTAAAATTTGCTTTAGCGCCCTGCCCTTATCGTCGCTAAGCGCGCGCACCTTGCCATATGCGATACCTGCTACGACGGTATCGCCGACGTGCAGGGTGCCGTTTTGAACGATGACGGTGGCAACGGCGCCGCGCCCTTTTTGAAGGGAACTTTCGATGATGGTTGCTTTAGCCTGCTTGCCAGGATCGGCTTTGAGCTCCAAAAGATCGGCTTGCAAAAGCACGATCTCTAATAAATTTTCAATTCCGTCGCCCGTTTTTGCGGAGATCGGCACGAACTCGTAGCTGCCGCCCCACTCAGTAGGCATTATGTCAAGCTCTGCAAGCCCCGTTTTTACGAGATCGGGATTGGCGTTAGGCTTATCCATCTTGTTTATCGCGATGATGATCGGCACATTTGCGGCCTTGGCGTGCGCTATAGCCTCCTTAGTCTGAGGCTTGACACCGTCATCTGCGGCCACTACGATGATTACGATATCGGTAACCTCGGCTCCGCGCGCTCTCATCGAAGTAAAGGCCTCGTGACCCGGGGTGTCTATGAAGGTGATCTTCCTGCCGTTTTTCTCGACCATATACGCGCCTACGTGCTGCGTGATGCCGCCCGCTTCGCCGCTTGCGACGCGAGAATTTCGAATGTAATCAAGCAGGCTCGTTTTACCGTGATCGACGTGTCCCATAATGGTGATGACCGGCGCTCTAGCGATTAAATTTTCTTCGCCTTCGCTGTCCTCGTAGGCCTTGATGTAGTCAAACTCCTGCGCCTCATCGACGATATTTACTTCGATACCGAATTCGCTTGCTAAAATTTCTATCGCGTCCTCATCCAAAAAGTCGTTTTTCGTAGTCATCATCCCAAGCGCAAATAGCTTGCCGATGATCTCGCTAGGCTGCTTTTTGATCTTATCGGCGAACTCATAAAGCCTGATCTCTTTTGGGATATTTACCGAGCTTACGATTTCGCTACCCTGCTCGCGAGGGGCTTTTTTATGCTTTTTGCGACCGCCGCGACTTATGCCGCCCTCACTGCTAAAAATTTGATTCTGCGAGGCGCGATAAATATTGGGTTGGTTTTTATTTTTGGTGCGGTTTTCGGTCTGAATTGGTTTGACGGTGAAATCGGGCATTACCACGACGTCTTCGTCCTCAATGACGATATCGGCCATTTCGTGATCAGGAATGATGTCGATTTTAAGGGCGTCCTCTTTTTTAGCGGCGGGGGCTTTTTTCTTTTCGATCTTTTTCTTTTTCAAATTTAGTTCAGCGTTTGAGAAGATCGCCTCTAGGCTTGCACTTATCTTTTCGCGCCTAGGCTCGGTCCTATCTTGTGCCATCGGGACCTGAACTTCCTTTTTCTTTTTTACGATGACTAAGCCACGGCGCTTTTGCAAGCTCTCGCTAGCGATACTATCGCCGCTGTTTATCTGCACCGGAGCAGGCTTTGAAGCGGTATTTTGCTTCTCCTCTTTATCCTGCGCAGCGGAGGAAATTTCTTCTTTTTGATTTTGGGACTTTTCGGTTTTTGTCCCAGGCTCTTGCGTACGCGTTTTTTCGTCGCTAGGCTCTTTGGCGCTCTGCGCGGACTCTTTGGATTCGGAAGCTTTTAAGCTTTCCGCCTTTTTAGGGCTCTCTTTTTTAGCGGTTTTTTTAGTTTCGCTCTGTTTTTTGGCGGGCTTTTTCTCGTCTGCTTGCGCTTTTTCGGAGCTTTTTTTCGCAGGCTTTGACTTTTTCCCCGGTAAAATTCCCGTCTGAATATAATCGTAAATAGCGGCAGCTTCCTCTTCGCTTACTTTATTCGACGCGGTTTTTACCTTTTTAAAGCCCATCTCCTGCGCTTTTTCGATTATCTCTTTGCTTGCGTATCCAAGCTCGTCCGCGATATCTTTAATCAGAACACCCATTTAAAACCCTCTCCTTGATATGTCCCAAATCTGCGCTAGACGCAAATTTAGATAGATATTTTGAAATTTTCTCTTTTTGATTTATGCAACCGTCGCAAATATAAAATTGTCTGTTTGAGCTTATATTTTTAAAATTTTGCAAAAAGGCGTGGAGTTCGCGCTTGGCGAAGCGCCCCTTGCAAATAACGCACATCCTAATCGGTTCGCTCATGCGATTATATCTTTATTTTTCTTAGTCAATATTAAAGCCGCCGTTGTCGATCTCTAAAATTTCGACGCGGAAGTTTTTAAAATTTTCGCTAAGGCAGGCTTTAAGCTTTGCGGCGTCGGATCTGTAGGCTAAATTTAAAAAGCTTGAGCCGCTTCCCGAGAGCGAGCTCATAAGCGCGCCGTTATCATAGGCGATCTCGCGCACCCCAAAAAGCTGCGGAAGCACGCCCATGCGCATCTGCTCGTGCATCTTGTCGATGCAGGCATAGCGCAAGCTATCGTAGTCGCGTCGCATAAAGCAAGCGGTTAGAAACGCCGCATGCGAGAGGTTGCTAACGCAATCTTTGATCGAAAAGCTCTTAGGCAGCTTGCCGCGAGATTCGTTCGTAGGCATCGGCGTATCGGGGATAACGACGACCGCTTGCAGATCTTGCGAAATTTCGCATTTTTGCGTGCGAACCGTCTTGCCGTCCACGACGCTACTGACAAAGCCGCCGAGCGTTGCGGGCGCGATATTATCCGGGTGGTTTTCGTATTCCAGCGCCGTGTTTAAAATTTTAGCGCGATCGATCTCAAAACCGCAAATTTTATAAGCGCTTGCGATGGCGCCTACGATCACGGCCGAGCTGCTGCCCAGCCCACGCGAAAACGGGATGTTGTTGTGAAAGGCGAATTTAAAATTTAACTCTTGCCCGCCGCCTAGTTTTCTGTAAATTTCATTAAAAATATTCAAAAAAGCGTTGCCCTTCTTAAGCCACGCTCTGTCGCTGCCCTCGCCGCTAAGCGATACGCAAAAAAACTTCTGCTCGGTAATCTCTACTTCGTTAAATAGCCCTAGGCTAAGGCCGAGCGCGTCGAAACCGGGGCCTAAATTTGCGCTCGTCGCAGGAATTCTTATAATCAAGCTCTCTCCTAAACCGCTTCTATGATGTAATTTGGAAGTATATCATCGCTTTTATTTAAAACCGATAAATCCTGCGGCAAAGATAGCGCGGCGGGGGCGCATTTTTTCATCCTGATTTCGCCGCGCTCATAAACGTAGCTGAAGTTTTTATTCGCCCTGATCGGCCCGAAGCCGCTTAGCTCAAAGCCGCTGATCGCGTACAGCGGCACATCAAGGGCGATGCTAAGCGTGCGCAATATCACGTAGCTTACCTTCATGCCCATGAAGCTGCCGGGAGTATTTGCGTAGATGAGCTCTTTGATTTTATAAGTTTTTAGAATTTCGCTAAATTTGCAGATCAGAAATTTATCGGCTTTTTCACCTTCGGCGCTTGCAAATTCCGCTATCTTAGCGCCGTTTTCATACACACCGAGCAGGCACGGAGCGCTAAGAGCAGCGATTAGAATTTCAACCTCTTTGATTTTGCAGCCTTAAGCAAAGACTTTTTGATATTCGCGCACAACCTCGGCGGTAAGATCTACTAGCTCGAAATTTTTCGCATCGGCAAGAACTGCCAAAGTGAGCTTATGATTTAGATCGTGGCTTCCCGCAAACGCCGTATAATCACCCAAAATCGGAGCGCCAACGAGCGCAAGATCGCCGATCGCGTCTAAAATTTTATGGCGGACAAACTCGTTTTCAAAGCGCAAGCCCTCGGGATTTAAAATTTTATTCTCATCGATTACGACGGCATTTTCCAAACTGCCGCCTAGAGCCAATCCCATGGAGCGTAGCGCCTGCACATCTTTCAAAAATCCAAACGTTCTGGCGCGCGAAATTTCTTTGACGTAGGATTTCTTGCTAAATTCAAAAACATAGTGCTGAGTGCCGATGAGCGGATGGCTAAATTTAATCGTATAATCAAATTTAGGGCTCTTGCTCGGGCTTAGTCGCACGAGCTTATCGCCCTCTCGAATCTCCACGGCCCGCTTGATGATGAGAGCTTTTTTATTCGCATCGAGCTCCTTTACGCCGGCTTCGTCCAAAAGCATACAAAAGCTCGCGGAGCTACCGTCCATCACCGGAATTTCATTAGCATCAACGATGATGCGAATATTATCAATGCCGTAGCCGTTTATCGCGCTCATTAGATGCTCTATCGTCGATATATAGCCCTTCTCATTGCCCACGACGGTTGCCATCTGCGTATTTACGACGTTTTTCGGCTCGGCTTTAAAACTAATACCGAGATCGCTTCTGTAAAATACGATTCCGCTGCCGGCTTCAAGCGGCTCCAAAGTCAGCCTTATCGGCTCGCCTTTGTGAAGCCCGATGCCCACGGTATGGACCTTCTTGCCTATCGTTGTCTGTCTCATTTTTATCCTCGTTTTCATTAATCCGCACATTATAGCAAAAATTTTAAAATTTACTTACCCTTTTGAATTAATTTTTTAGACGATTCCAAAACGTCCAAGATATTGTCTTTGATCCACTTTGAATCCATCCACTCTTCGGGTCTTACGTCCACTCCCTGTACAACTATACCGAAGTGAAGGTGATCTCCGAATGCAAAGCCGCTCGAACCCGTCTGCGCTAGCGTATCGCCCGGTTTTACGTCGCTACCCACGCTCAGCTGTGTCGCCGAGCAGTGTCCGTAGATGCCGTATAATCCGAAGCCATAGTAAATTCCTAAATTTAATCCGAAAATTCCATTTTCTTGCGCAAACACCACCTTGCCGTAGTTGCTCTCTTTGATGTCGGCGTTTGCGACGCTAGCAAGATCGAGCCCCATATGCCACGACTCGCTCACCTGCCGCTCATCCATAAAAAATACCCTGTGATCGGCGAAACTCGCCACCGCCGCGCCCTTTGCGAGCGGATAGAACGGCTTTGGCTCGAAGCTCTCTATTTTATCCTCATGTACCGCGCTGGTAGCGGCGTGCAGATCATCGCTGTTTTTGTTGCGAAGCGTCTCGTTTACGAATTTAAATTTTTCCAGATCGCTCATCGAGTTAAAATTCTGCGCGTATTGGCTGGCTAGATCGCTTACCTTGCCGCTAATAAAATTCGCGCTCAGTTTGATATTTGAGAGCTTGTATTTTCTGTCTTGATAAAAGTATTTAATTTGCGAGGTGCTGACATTGCCCGCAAGATCGGTGGCGACTACTTCGGCGCGAAATTCCTCTAAATTTGCAGGCCATGCCACGAGCGAGGCGTAGTAGCCGTCCTTGACAAACGGCGTTGCTTTGAAATCTTTGCCGTAATTCGTATGGATGTAAACCTGATCCAGTCTCTCATCCGACGCTCCGAAAACCACTACGGCGCTGCCGCCTTTGGTGATTTTGTAGGATTGCGCAATGATGTTGATGACGGGCTTTTTATTGTCGATTATTATATTTGCGGTTTTTTTGGCCTTGTTTCCTTGGGCGAAATTCCACATACTGACGTCGGTTGCGATAACTTCGAGCTTATAATTTTTATCGCTATTAAAGATCAAATTTTTAGGGAATTCCACCGGAATTTCGACTGCCGTTTGCGGGACGTTTAGCTCCTCGTTTACTAACAGCATTACGCTCGAGCCGTCGTTTAAATTTACGCGGATCAGTTTAAGTCCCGTGTCATCTGAAATTTTAATCTTTAAAGGCGAGGTCAAATTCCAATAAATTTCACTTGCAAGCGCGATCTGAGGAGGACTTTTTTCAAATTTAGGCGAGGTGAAAATTCTAAAAATTCCATAGATGACGGCGCACAATATAATAAGAAGTATTAAAATTTTAAATTTGGTTTTACTGCCGTTTCTGCGCATGAGTTTGCCTTTGTGTGTGATTTTAGCCGCGATTTTACAAGCTTAACGTAAATTATCGGTAAAGTTTAGCGAAATTTAGGGGAAACGAGTGCGATTTTATGGGCGCACATTTATCCGCGCCGAAAACTCAAAGCCGCATTAAAACCGGCAAATTTTTAAAATTTAAAATTTAAAGCACGCTAAATTTAACTCTGTTCGTAAGCCCAAAAAAGATGAAATTTTAAAATTTAAAGCAAGTCTAAATTTAAAAAAGAGCCGCTCTTGCGACCCCTAAATTTAGACTAATTAAAGCGCGAACCTATGCTAAACTCAAAGCTATTGGTGTCGTCGTGCGGCTTTTTATTCAGAGGTTTGACGAAATACAGCTGCAAAGGCCCCATCGGCGTCATCCACTCGATACCAGCACCGGCGCTGTAGCGCTCCTCCTCGTTCCAGCTATTATCGCCGATCATTCCGTAGTCAAAAAAGGTTACGAGGCGCATCTTTAGCCTATCGACTACCGGGAAGCTTAGCTCAAAGGAGTTATTAAAGCTTTGCATACCGCCCGTTTCAATGTAGCGGCAATTATTCGCGGCTAGACAAATTTGCTTTTTCGGAATGCTCCTGCTATCGTAGCCCCTGACGTTTTTCATACCGCCTAGGAAAAGCTTTTCGTTAATCGGGATTTTCTTGCCCGTCTCCCAGATGTAGCCTGCTGCGGCCTTGTATCTGAAAATAATATCGTAGTCGATGTAATCGCGTAAGCCGAAGTAGTAATTAAACGATCCTCGCGCTTTGGTATATTCGATATCGCCGCCAAGACCTGCGTATTCGAGGCTCGTGCTTGCAATAACGCCACTGCGAGGCAGATAATAATCGTCGGTGTTGTTAAACGTGATCGCGGGGATAATCGAGCTTTTTAAATTTTTACCGTCTTGATAGCCTGCTGCGGCGTAGTATTGATTTAAGCCCTCTATTTCGCTCTTTTCAAAATAATAAGTTAGGCTGGCATCGGTATATCGTCCCAGCTTGCGACCCCCGGTAATCGAAAATCCGTAGGATTTCTCATCGTAATCGTCCCAATCGTAATCGTTGGCAAAGATCGCGCCGCCGAGGCTATATTCGGAGTCGAATACGCGCGGATTGGTTAAGCTTATGCGACCGCTTAGGGCATCGTCGCTCTTTTCGACCGAGAATGCGCCGTGCAGACCGGTACCGAATACGTTTCTATCGCTGATACCGCCGCTTAGCAGTAATCCATCGTCGCTTCCGTAGCCGATACCTCCGGTAATTGAGCCCGTAGGGGCTTCTTTTA
>ERZ772971.2232-NODE-2232-length-10744-cov-4.711947_pt1 | contig 10744 bp, 10 predicted proteins | sample MGYA00511943_ERZ772971 | MGnify/ENA primary metagenome ERZ772971 (study PRJEB29015, sample SAMEA2737929) | human oral metagenome | biome: human oral; feature: human-associated habitat; material: dental | place: China | collected 2144 ... | reverse complement strand
ACCTCGGTATAGGTCAAGCCGAAAAAACCGGTTTGAGGTTCTTCTTCCAACTGGCTCAGGGTCTTGGCCGGCTTGCTGCGTTTGCCGCTACGGGTTTCTGCCATGATAGATAGCCTTACGAGAACATCTTGTAGATCGGATCCAATATGTATGAATTTATTAGTGTAAAAATAAGGATCCCGAGTACGACGACGGTAACTACGATGCCGATTTTTTTCAGCACAAGAACCATGCCGCCATCTTGACTGCGAGCATCATCCGATACCCCGGCGAGGGAAAACAGTACGTTGACCAAGATAAGCCCCAATCCGAGCAAGGCCATGATGATGATGATGATGTAGGCAATAGCCATCACGATTTTCTTGCCCCAGGAATCATTTGCCGCGACACCGGGAATACCAAGATCGGTATCACCAGTAGGCAGTTTGAGCTGATCCGCAAAGACATCATTGCCCCAGAGGAAGAGGGCAGCTATCCCGACAACAAACAACAGCCGCAACAACGCGCCTTTGTCTATGGAAAAGCCTGCCGGCAAGCGGAAAAGGCTCTGGTTGGGCAGGGATAAAGCAGGTGGGGTTGAAATAGGATTCATAAATTCTCCGGTTTCGGGTTGTAGAAGGAATTGCTGTGGTACGTGTATAACCGCTGTGTTTGTGTGTCTGTTGCCGTTGCCTCCATTGCTGTCTCGAGTTAAAAATCCTGATTCAACGAACCGTCGCGATACTGATGTAGGCAAGAAGGACAACCAGGGTGCCAACCAGTAACATGATCGTGCCGACCATCCCGTTGACGGCCTCTTCGCTCTTTTCTTCCTTTGCTTTACGCCCCAGGGCATAAAGGCCGAGTAAAAGCGGCATGGCGAGCACGATTGCCACGATAACCACGGTGAAAAAACCGCTACTGCCGTAGTCTTTTCTCAGTCCCTGGATCTCAGCGTTATCATTGAATGCGGCCTTAATTAGGGCGACGTCGTTCTTCATAGAGCCAGATGAAAGTTTTTCGTTTTTTTGGTCTGCCATTAGTTCGGCCTCACGCGAATCAAGCTGCCACCTACTGTCGGTGGTGGTGTGGTATGGATGACGTCAATACGGGCATTGAGATAATCGCGAATACCCGCTTCGGTCGTACGCATTTGCGCAATGAGAGCGTCGTAATTGAAACGAATCTTGCCGTTGCCCGATCTGCCATAACGACCCTGCAGGCTCTGTGCGCGCTCGCGTAAAAATTCCATTTCTCGCAATAAAGACTCGATTTCTGCTTGTTCACTTCGTTGCGGCTGCGCTACGGGTTTGGCCTTGCGCTTTTTCGGTACCTTTTGCGGTGGTGGCATGTCAGCCTCATCAGCCATTACGTTGAGGGGTAATAAGGCGGCGCAAACTGACAAGAGCGCTGTAATTCCGGTGCGACGGCTGCATACTCGGCTAGACGATTTTGTGGGAGGCGAAGACTTGGACATGACGAACTCCTAAACAATCTTTTTGAAGGTGGCGAAACTGGTGAGGATGGCGAGGTAGAACAGACCCACCCCGGGCAGCAGGATGTAATTGGGATTGACCGGGTTGGGCCAGCTGAGATAGATGACCGGCGAGAGACCGATGGTGTAGGGCACCAGGGCTTTGGCGTGGTGATAGACGCCGGCATGCTCGACGCCACCGGTGACCTTGCGCAGCTCACGCATGTGCAGACCATCAATGGCGGCCAGCATGCCGACTAGCACCAGGAGCACAGTGGAGAGGGAGACGATGAGGCAGCGAATACCGGTTACCATCAACGTAAAAATGAAGGCATTGCGGTAATAGGCCCATTTCGCCAAGAATTGTTCCAATACTTGGGTGGAAATGAGCTTCTGCCCGATACCATGTGGCGCGTCCTGTGGCAGTACCAGCCAGTGTTTGAACCAGGCGATGACCGTCTGGCCGGCATCCTGTGCCGACATGCCCAGCAGGGTGGTGGTGAAGTTGTCGCCTAGATAGGTCAGCTCGACCGCCAGCGTCCGCTCGGCATGGCCGTAATCCCACCAGCCGAACAGCATTCCGGCCCATTCAATACCGGTGCTGACAATGACCGAGAGGATGAGGTAACTCACCATGGCGAGCACCAAACCAAACGGCATGAACAACAGCCCGAGCAGGCTGCGTTTCTTCGGTTTCTCTGCGACGTTGTTCTGCTGCTGTTTCTTCTTGGCCATAGCTATTCATCCAGATCCATGTTGTCGTGCAGACTGTCGGCCGGGGAATCCCAGTAGTCAGTACCGATAAAGTCAATGTCGCTCTCATTCACCCACTGCTGGACCTCCGCCCTGAATTGGCCGGCCGCATCAAAACCGTTTTCCCCTTCGTTCAAAACCGCCACCGGGTTGAACCGGTCCTGATAGCCGTACCACTGCGGAATGTTGGATTGATAGTGCTCGCGCATCTTGGCGGCTACCTGGCGGATATCATTGGGGATGCGGTCATTGCGCTCGGGGATGAGCAGCGGCACCCGACCCTTGAAGGGCTTGTTGCCGTCCCAGATCCCGAAAAACTGCCCCTTGGGCAATTGCGTCAGGTCGGTGAGGCTGATTGATTCAATATCCGTCTCGGTCATCCGGGAGGTTGTGCTTGAGGTGAAGTCGATGCCGGAATGAATATCCGGGTTGTCGGCTGCGCCGGAGAAGGTCTGCATGCTCTTGACCCGTACCTTGCGCTGCTTGCCGGTGAAGGTCCGCGCCGTATCCTCTTCCTGGACGCGGAAGAAGATGACGGTATTGAAGTTACCGAGCATCTGCTGTGCATAGGCACGGTTGCCGAGCCGCGCTTCAAAGTCAGAGATAGTCTGGGTGTAGGCGGTGACGGATACGTTGGCACCACCTGCCTTGTTGAGTGAGGGGATCAGGGTCTTGTCGGCCGGCTCATTCGCTTCGTCAATGTGGATGCGGATGGGCCGGTCCTTGATCTCCACGCCGACATCAGGCAGACCGTGGTTGCGCCCTTCCTTATAAATGCGGCCATACTGCGAGGTCAGGTCGGCGAGCATGGAGGCACCGACGGTGCGCGCTACTTCCTGGTCGGAGAGGGCATCGAGGCCGACATAGACGATGCCGCCGGACTGGATGATGGAGCCCCAATCAAACGTCGGTTTTTTCGGATCCAAGTAGGTTGGCGAAATCAGCTGCGCGACTGCACCAGTCGTCATCTTCTCGAGGAAAGGATCCAGCGAAGCGATGAGCTTCGACAAATACTGCTGGTCGGTGATGAAGGCTTTTGTCAGCGATTACGCGGTATCGAGCTCCGTTTCGGAAAAGGCATACTTGCCGAGATTGTGCTTGTAGAGGAGATAACGGGCGACGGCATCGCGGTCGCGCTTGATTTGCGAGACATCGTCCATCAGCCCCTGCTCCCTGCGCTCCTTGGGCTCCAGCCGCATCAGTTCAATGTAGCGCCGCAGCTCGGCCTGATAATTGGGGATACGCTCACCGAGGAGGCGGTCGATGTACTCGTTGTAGAGCGGCTCCAGCTGCTGGCTGTATTTTTTGATGAGCGGATAATTGGGGGTCTGGCCGATACCGACCAGGCCTTTCGCGACCTGGTTAACATAGCCCCACACGAATTCCTTAAAGGCGGCACTCTGCCCTTCTGCCGGCATTTGCCCGGCAATACGCGAGGCGACTTCGGTGATGCGCATATAGCTGCCGATCGGGTTGTACTGCGCCGATATTTCCGGGTAGCCCAAATGAAAGAAGAAGAATTTGTCTTCGCGCCCGGCGCGCACCGCTTCCGTGTAGCAGCGCAACATCAGGTCGGCATCGCCCTTGGGATCGATGACGATGACGACATCGCCACGCGCTATGTCTTGGGTGATGATGAGTTCGGCGAAACGTGTCTTGCCGACCCGGGTGGTGCCGATGACCAAGGTGTGACCGACACGGTTGCCGAGATCCTGGAAGAGTTTTTCTTCCGGTTCGTAGAGCCCGACACCGTGCAGCCACGGCTGGCCTTCCAGCGGCGGGGCCGGCGGCCACGGGTTTAAAAACCACAGCGGATGCTCGGCGGCACAGGTGGACGAAGTAAAACGGGTCAGCCAGCGCATGTGATGCGCCTTCTCAAGAGCAATTTCAAGCTTGCGCATCCGCTTGTACCATTTAGGGTACTGGCGGTATTTGATGTTCTGCGGCAGCGAGAGGTCAAAGGCACGCTGAGTGTGGATGCTCTGCCATTCGAAGCCGAGGCCCATAAACTGTACCTTGTCCGATACCGGGATGTCTTTGCTGCGCATGCGGTACATCGGCAGACGGGTCAGGTTCTTCTGATAGCGTTTTACACGCCGGCCACGGCGGTAGAGCTGAGCGGCGCGTGCCATGAACAGGCCGGAGAGTGTGTAGGCGACGGTGGGGACGGTAAACGCGAATTCGGAGGCGAGCAGCAGTATGCCGGAGCCGGCGGTGTAGGCGGTGGCTGGGACATACTCGTAGATGTCGCGCAAGAGGACTTCTTTACCCTGTTCCATCAGTCGTACCCCTGTGCCGGATTGAGCAGCATCACCGGCGTTTCCTGTGCCAGGGCAACACGGCGCTGTTTGCTCTGTGCCAGGCGTTGCGGCTTGCCCTGTTTCTCTCCGGATGCCACTTTCTTGGTCTTGGCCGGTGCCGGGCGGTGCTGTGCCAGCAAGGTGCGGTAGTGGCTGCTGATGCGGCTGACGTAGTCACGGGTCTCGCGGTAAGGCGGTACGCCGCGATATTTGCGCACCGCGTTCGGTCCTGCGTTATAGGCAGCCAGGGCCAATTCGAGAGAACCGAAGGTGTCGATCTGCCGCTTGAGGTAGGTTGCCCCACCAAAGAGGTTGGCATAGGGGTCGTAATACTGTGCTGGGCTCAGGCCGAGTTCACGTGCAGTACCGGGCATGAGCTGCATCAAGCCCATCGCCCCTTTGGGCGATCGAGCCGATGCCTTGAACCCCGATTCTTGCCGGGTAACGGCATGTAGCAACAGGGGGTCAACTCCGGTCTCGCGGCTGACCTGGGCGATGAGGGCGGACAATTCTTCACTGGCTGGAGCCGGCAGGGATTTTGCTGGTCGGGACGCAGCCACCGCTTTACCGCCCTGGGGCGCGGGTGCCACTTGTTGTAGGGGCAGTGACAAGCGCAGGGCAGCGCGGTCGAGCATCGTCGCGACCTCCATCTCAGCCCACAGTACCTCGCGGCTCTGCTGGCGGAGCGGACGTTCGTCAATGCCAAAGACAATGCCGGCTTTGCCGCGCTGATTGAGCAGCCAGGTAAACATCTCCTGGCGCGAGCGGAAGCGGTAGAGCTGGCCGTTGACGCGCACCGTCCATGGCCAGGGTACGAGCAATTTGTGCTCGTTTACCCAGCCGGCACGATCGAGCGCATGTCGGTACAGCGTTTCACCGGGGATGCCACGACGAGCCGCCACCTGCCGGTAAAAATCGGGCAAATCGGCCGGTATCGGCGCATTGGCAAGAGCAGCGCGCGGGGTAGCCACCGTGGTATTACCCTCCATCGGTACAGTATTATCGGCAAAAGCAGGACAAGCCAACGAGCTCAAGGCGGCGAGCAACAGGGAACGCATCAGCATTCCCCCCGAGCGTCACAGCCGGAGCCTTCGATACCACTATTACTGTCCGCCAGTCCTACCAGGTGAGGATTGGCTTTGTACAGTTCATAGTAACCAGCCATGCGCCGGGCGTAGTTATAGGTTTCACCGCCCCAGTAATGCGGACCTGGGACACCATTTGATGTGCTGGGTTGGGCGCTGCGCCAGTATTTACTTTTCGTATTCCGGTACAGCAGCGCCTTGGCTCTCGCCGGGCCGCTGTTATATCCGGCTGCCATGGCCTGCAAGTTGCCCTTGGCCCACCCCATTTGATTGAAATACGCAACCCCGGACCGGACATTCAGATCCGGATTACAGCGTGTCGCTGCAGTTATACCGGTTACTCTTCTCAGTCCGTTTGCCGTACCGGGCATAAACTGCATCAAACCGACTGCTCCCGCCGGAGATTTGACACATGGGCGGTATTTACTTTCAATCGTGATGATGGCCTGAATGAAAAACGGATTCTGTCCACCGGCACGTGCATAGCGGTTTGCCATATGCATATACTTCAATTGCCTTGCGCGGGCTTCACCCCGCAAAGGTTTTTGGTTTTCCGGGGGTGGATCCCATGCGCCACTGTAATTAGGTGTGCGAATGGGATAGCCTTCATCCACCATGGCGGCAGCATCCGCACTGTCTATTGCTTCGTCCGTCGGCAGAGTCTCACCGGAAGCATTAGAAAAGGCATAGCTGCTATTACCGCTCTCCGCAGAGCTTTTATTAGTCGTATGACTTTTTTGTTTACAGCCAACGAGAAGCAACGACAGAAATACGGCGGTTAGCAGACTGCGTGACAGACTCATCAGTTACTCACCCTGCCTGTTGTGGATCCGTGGGGAGCTCACCGGGGCTTTGCCTTCTGGAACGCACCAATAGTTTCGTTCGTACCAGTTGACGGTGAGATCACGCAGGCGGTAATTGCAGGTCTTGGCCGGATCCGGCGGTGTTGTGCTGCTGCAGGCCATGAGAGAGGAGGCAATGACGGTAAGGGCAAACAATCTCACGGCTGTTTCTCCGGGTTGGCGGCTGTGTTCTCTGTTGCTGTCTTGTTTGTGGGTGGCGGGGTGGCAGTTTCTTTGCCGGTCCCGGTTTTTTCAGTTGCACTGTTTGCACTTTTGGCCTTGTCAGTAGCAGCTTTGCCGGGGATGGTGGCTTTTTTACCGCCGTCCAGCTTGCTGTCTTTTGCAGCGGCAGCGGTTTTTGTGGTGTTCACTGTGGCAGCCGTCGATTCCTTGCTTGCCGTCGGGTTTTTTGGGGCAACTTTCTTCTCTGCGACTGATTTAGTCGTGACCGATGTTTTTGCTGCCGCAGCATCCACCGTCGGGCGTAAGGCAGTACGTTCTTTGCGCTCCTTGGTCTTTGTCTCACGTTTATCTGAGGTCGGTTTTGCCGCACTGCGCTGGGTGATGATGTCGGCAAAATAGGTTTGTCCGTCACCGTAGCTGTCATTGCTGACGGCATAGTGCTGATCCCGCCAGCTGTTGCCGCCACTGCCACGAGAGGTGGTCGTCAGCGGCTGGTAAGAAAGTGGATAACTGTTGGTATAGGAGGATGTGCCATAACTGCTGCCATACGGGACTTGCAGCGAAGGTTGGCTGCTACCGGGGGGAATATCCGCGTAGATATCATTACCGTACGCCGTTGTCGGCATGGGTGCTGCTGCCGGTGCGGCTGCGGACGAAGAGGTGGTGGGTCGCGCCGGTAGAGCGGCGTGGGCATAACGGGGGGCAACTTCAAAAGAGATGAGGCGGTTTACGGGGTCGACGACAAGTGCCCATCCGTCGCCGGCCACCCACGATAGGGCTTCACCCAGCGGCATCGGGCTGATGGTGCGTTTGTTGTCCGGCCAGGGTTGGCGGTAGAGCCGCCAGATTTGTGGGTCAGCATGCATCGGTTGCGCCAGTTCCCAGCCGCTGCCGGCGAGCAGCTGTCGCAGGCCGTCCTCGACGGAATAGGCGTTGATGGATTTGAATACCTTCGCGTCCAAATCACTGGCAAGTTGTCCGCTATCTGTGCCCTCAACGATGGTGTAGCCGTTGCCATAGTAGGTCTGTGCGCCGGCTACGGTGACAACGAACAGTGTTGCCACCGGAATTTTGCGAAATGCTGACATTGCCTCTCCGTGGTGATTTGGATGTGGGCATTCTCATGACGGCAACAGCGAATGTCAGAATTTGCGGTAAAAATTAGCGGGATAAAAAATGCCGTATTTGCGAGAGGCTAATGGCTTAATGGCTAGAATGGCCGAAGGGTTCCTACTCCTAAAGGAACGCTCGGCCCATGCGGGCCTCGCGTGGTAAAGGCCAGGGGAAGGGGATCCAGGGCCGAAGGGCCTTCTCAAGGGTCTAAGGGCTTTTTAAGGGCCTTTAAAGGTTTTTAAAGGCGTAAAGGTTTAAAGGTACGTGCACATGACAACAGACGAGCTTGCCCCCACTATCGGGAAGCGATCGCCGCGTATGATCCGGTCATTGATACACTGCTGGCGCACTACAAAGGGTTTGAGCGCCAGGATGTGGCCAGCGAACACCTGCCACAGCATCAACTTGAACAATTTCTGTCCCGCCTGGACATCATTTATCCCTCGGCATCCGTGCAGAAGCTGAAAATTGCCATCCGGCATTTCATCACAGACCTGGAATGCTTCCGCTACAGAGTGGTCGCAAGAGACAGCGCTAACCATAATGTCGCCACATGGGATGCACTGGTCGAACCTCTGGAACAGTTCTTGCAGCGTAACCGTGGACAGCGTGTGTTTTGTCGGCCGCAGTCAGAAGCTTATCCTTCGACTGACCTGATTCAGGACTGGATCAACAGCCGGGTCAGCCTTTTCAGCGACATGCAGCCCGGTTGAATCATGCTCAGACTATTGCGCAAAATCACGTCATTTACAGCTACTCGCGGACAGGGAAGTGATGCGGATAGGATGCTGGATTACCGCGAATTACCAGTGATGACGGCGGAGGAATTATTTGCCTTCACCAAACAGCAAACACGGCTGCGCAACATCAAGCGCATCGTGCAGATTGACGATACGCGTTACAGAATTCTGTATCAGGAAGTAATAGAACGTTTTGCCGAGTTGGTACAACTGATGCCGGCGTCACAGGCACACCACCATGCTGTTCCCGGCGGGCTCTTTATTCACACGGTAGAGGTATTGGAACATGCACTTACCCTGCGCCAGCAATACAAATTGCCGCTGCTGGAAGCACAGGAAATACAAGAAGCACAGCGACACCTCTGGACCTACGCCATTTTTGCTGCCGCGATCCTGCACGACGTGGGCAAGCGCCTGACCTTGGGCCGTTTTGTCCTTAGCAGGGACAACCACTATTTCGATCCGTTTGCGGCGGATATTGGCAAACTGGCGGGGCAGCGCTATCAGATCGTCTTTCATCCGCCCCGTTACCACAAAATGCACGAACAAATGGGGCTGGCCTTCATGGCTCATTTGTTCCCCCGCGTCGGGCTGGATTTTCTGCTGCCGGAAATTCATGTGATGAAGGAACTGCTGGCCTATATCCACGGCAATGTGGAAAACGACGGTTCCATTGGCCTAATCCTGCGTTTGGCCGACCAAGCCTCAACCGGGCATAGTTTGGCGCACAGCGACAGCCGCAAGTTCGCCAATGCAAATCTGGAAAATATTGGCGAACGACTGATGACCCAACTGAGACTTTTGCTGTCGAGCAATCATTTTGTCATCAATCGGGGCAACGGAAACGTCTATACCTCAGCAGACGGCCATTTCACGTACATCGTCAGCAAGACGCTGGCCGATGATCTGCGATCCACGTTAGCGGAACTGGGACAGAAAGATATTCCCAGCGACAACAACCGCATCTTTGATATTTTCCAAGAATACGCGTTCGCAGAAACAAACCCCGATACGGGTCAGATCATTCACTACATCCGTCGTGCCTGGGGAGACAAAGTACAAACATTCAGCGTGATCAAATTCCGCAGCAACCGTCTGTTCAGGGTGCCACCACCGGAGCTTGTCGGCGGAACGATTACCGAGGTCGCCGGAAAATCAGCAGAGCCTAGCGGCTTGCCAGCAAGCAGTATGCGCCCGGCAGAGCAGTCGGCAGTTCGGCCTGAAGCCGCTGTTGCCGGCTTCCCGGTACATACGATGGCTGTTGCAGCGGTAGTTAAAGAAGCGTGGGCACCTGAGCCAGAGAAATCCCCCTTCCCGGACAGCGTTGATGACGCCTTTCCTGAAACAGGTAGAAACCTGCAATCCCCTGAAACAGAGAAACGAGAAAGCGCTAATCCTGCGCCAGGTATATCGAATAAGAACGGGGGAGAGGTTGAACCGAATGAAGACCCATTTGGCACAACTGTACCGGCGCCCAGTCCGTTGATAGCTGAAGCAGCAGAAACGGGTACTGCGTCAGCAGCAAATATTGAAGACAGCACGGATGAAATCATCGATGACGTCCCTAGCGGCTACGGCAAAGAAGAAAAACAGAATCCTGAAACAGGTCAGGGGAAAGAAACGCCTGCAACAGGTGAAAGTACGGTTTCTACTGACGCAGGGGGGAATGCAGATACTGTTTCAGCAGAGCACACAGGGGTAGTGGATGCTGAAAGCGATTTGGGTGAACAGTTCCTGCTTTGGTGCCGAGAGCAAATCCGCCAAAAAGCCATCGTCATCAACCAATCCAGCGGTGTCATTCAAAAAGTGGCATACAAGCAACGGCAAGCAATCGCGGTTGTCACCCCCCGTATTTTTATCATGTTTGGTACCAGCCTTGGGCTGTCCGACCACTCAACAACTGTCAAACGCATTCAAAACGCCATTCACGCGAAAAAGCTCAATATCCCCGCTCCGCGCGGACAAATTCATAAATTCATTATCAAGAAATCCGAGAGCAATCCTCTCGGTGGAAATAAGCCAATCCATCACTATTTATTTGAAATAGATAAATTTTGTGAGAATGATGTAGAGGTGAAAGAAATTATTATGAAGACGAAAAACAATGGAAATCTTGCACTTTGCTGAGAAAGTCATTACATTTTGCAGCGTAGCAGTTCAGGATGCTACGGCAGGGAATGGATTCTATGACGCAAAGGTTTCTATAGTTAAACATCTAAGAAATCGTAACGGCGTTGCGTCGCCTTGCCGTACTACCTGTACTGTCTGCGGCGAC
>ERZ772971.2231-NODE-2231-length-10744-cov-4.970718_pt1 | contig 10744 bp, 9 predicted proteins | sample MGYA00511943_ERZ772971 | MGnify/ENA primary metagenome ERZ772971 (study PRJEB29015, sample SAMEA2737929) | human oral metagenome | biome: human oral; feature: human-associated habitat; material: dental | place: China | collected 2144 ... | reverse complement strand
TTTGGCGAAAATATCTACTACACCAACTCCACGCAGCTGCCGGCAAATTTCACCGACGACGCGTTCGAGGCGCTCGATCTGCAAGACGAACTGCAAAGCTCCTACACGGGCGGCACGGTGCTGCACCTATACATGAAGGAGCGTATCAGCTCGGCCGAAGCGTGCAAAGACCTCGTGCGCGGCGTGATAAACAACTACAAGCTGCCATACATCACGATAACGCCGGTCTTTAGCGTCTGCGCCAAGCACGGCTACATCAGCGGCGAGCACGAATACTGCCCTAAATGCGACGAGGAGCTTTTGGCGGAGTTTAAAGCGCAAAATGGCGCGAAATAGCGTAAATTTAGGCGGCGAATTTAGCTTTTAAATTTGCCGCCGCTAGCTGTGCCGACGCATTTTTTAAAACCCATTAAACTCAATCAAATTTAAGCATTTTTAGGCAAAATACGCCGAAAATTTACGGAGCTTTTATGAAGAGACATTACGAGGTAGCCGTCGTAGGAGGCGGAATTTCGGGCTGCGCGCTATTTTATCAGCTCGCGCGCTACGCGGACGTAAAAAGCCTTGCGCTTTTTGAAAAATACGAAGACTTAGCGACGCTAAATTCGCGCGGAGAGTGTAACTCGCAGACGATCCACTGCGGCGATATAGAAACGAACTACGATTATGAAAAAGCCAAAAAAGTAAGCGTCGTGGCGCGCATGGTCGTAAAATACGCGCTGATGCACGGCTACGCGGGCGAGTTTATGTTCTCGCACCAAAGATGGTTCTAGGCGTAGGCGAGGAGGAGAGCGCGGCTTTGCGCGAGAGATTTAGTAAATTTCGCGAAATTTATCCGTATCTGCGGCTTTTTGAGAAAGACGAGCTAAAAGGCCTTGAGCCAAACGTCGTTTTAAACGCCGATAAAAGCGGCGATAGAAGCGAAGAGATCGTGGCGATGGGCGTGCAAAGCGGCGAATACACGACGATTGATTTCGGGCGCGCGGCTAAGAGCTTCGTAAAAAACGCCCGAGATGTCGCGTCTAAGGAAAACCGCGACGCGGACGTGTTTTTAAGCTGCGAGATAGAGCGGATCGTCCGCGCTAGCGATGGCTTTTGCCTCACGGCTAAAGACGGGCGCGAATTTAGCGCGAACTACGTCGTAGTCGATGCGGACGCGCATTCGCTGTTTTTGGCGCACAAGATGGGTTATGGGCTTGATTACAGCTGTTTGCCCGTTGCGGGGAGCTTTTATATGAGCGACAAACACCTGCTAAAGGGCAAGGTCTATATGGTGCAAAACCCAAAGCTGCCCTTTGCCGCGCTACACGGCGACGCCGATATCCTAGCGGACGGGCGCACGAGGTTCGGCCCCACCGCGCTAATGATGCCAAAGCTAGAGCGATACCGCGGAAGTGCAACGTTTTGGGACTTTTTAAAGACGCTGAGGTTTGACGGCAGGGTGGCTAGGTCGATGTTTGAGCTGCTTTGCGACAGCGAGATTAGAAATTATCTATTTAAAAATTTCGCCTACGAAATCCCCTGTATAAATCGCCGCCTATTCGTCAAAGCGGCGCGAAAGATAGTGCCTTCGCTAGCCTACGAAGACGTGAGCTGCGCGCGAAATTTCGGCGGAGTGCGCCCGCAGGTGCTGGATAAATCAAGCGGGCGTTTGATGCTGGGAGAAGCGGGCATAAACACCGATGAGGGCATTAGCTTTAACATGACGCCAAGCCCCGGAGCTACTAGCTGCATGGCTAACGCGCTTCGCGATGCGCGCGAGGTTTGTGCCTTTTTGGGAAGGAAATTTAACGAAGATAAATTTGCGGCCGAGCTTTTGGATTAGCCTAAATTTTTAGATAAATACAATAAGGCGAGCCGTAATCGATTTTATCGATTTATCGACCTACGGCTCGATGCATTATTTTAAAATTTCATACGCGCCGTAGGATGTTTGCCGAGTTTCTTTAAATTTCGGCGATGGATTAATGAAAGGACTATCTTTGCCGGAATCGCAAGCTTTTTTAACTAGTTTGAGTTTTTTGTCGTCGTCTTCGTATTGAAAAGCGGCTTTAAGGCAAGACTCCATATCGCCGTCATTGCATTCTTTTTCTGGCGTTTCAAATTTAGACGAGCCAAACGCAAAATCAGCCGTAAACGCCAACGCAAATAGCGTTTTTTCCTACATCCTTTAAATTTATCGCGAACTTTTGAAAGATGATGAAATTTATTTGGCGGCGGAGCATAAATTTTTACCCAGTATCGTCAGGCTCTCGATTTTGCCGCCCATATCGCAGACTTCGGGTAGCTCGCCCCAGCGCGTAAAGCCGAATTTTGCAAACAAATTTAGGCTTGCTGCGTTGCTGGAAAATATCAGCGCGACGATGTTTTTGATGCCAAATTCGGGCGCGCGCTCAAGCATAAAATTTACTAGCCGTCCGCCGAGCCCCTTGCCGCGAGCCCCAGGCGCGACATAGACGCTGATTTCGGCCGTGATGCGGTAATCCTCGCGCGGATGATAGTCGCTAGGGCTACCCCAGACTAAGATTTCGCCTTTTGGGTTTACGGCGCCTATCTTTTGCACGCCCAAATTTTTACCTTTCGAGTCAAATTTTCTCTCGCAATTAGCCTTAAATGTTTCGCCCTCTCCGCTTGTCAAATTTTCTCTCGCAAATCTCGCGCAGCACGTATATCGGGCGATTTGTCGCCTCGTGCATGTCAAACCACGCTTGGCGCTCCTCTATGCCCACGGGGTGCAGCGTGGCCGTGGCGTTTCGCTCTAAAACGCTTGCGTTACAAATGCGCGTGATGGCGGCTAGATCGGCCTTGATGGCGCGCGAGATTTCGTATTTTGCATCGGCGAGATTTTCTTGCACTTTGAATCCTTTTTAAATTTAGCCGATTTTACGCCAAATTTGATTAAAAACAGCAACAAAAACGTCAAATTTGTACGTCGATAAAGGCGCGGGTCTAGCAACCGCAAAAAGGTAAAATTTGCGTCCAAAGGCGAAATCGCCGCAAATTTGAGTTATAATCTCTTTTTAAATTTAACCTTGGATAAAGATTTGAAAATAGCGTTTTTTGACTCGGGTATCGGCGGGCTGAGCGTGCTTGCCGAGGCTCTGCGGCGGTTTAGCGGGGCGGAGTTTTTGTATTTTGCCGACGAGGATCACGTCCCCTACGGCACGAAAAGCAGGGCCGAGATCGTGCGGCTGAGCCTTGATGCGGTGGGGTTTTTGGTCGCGCACGGCGCGGACGCGGTTGTCGTTGCTTGCAACACCGCCACGAGCGCGGCTATCTCGGAGCTTCGCGGCGCATTTAGCGTGCCCGTCATCGGCATGGAGCCCGCCGTCAAGCTCGCTGCGGACAGCTTCGGCGCGCGCCCGACGCTGCTCATCGCCACGCCGCTAACGATCGCCGGCGAAAAGCTCGCGCGCCTCGTGGGGCGGCTAGAGTGCGAGACGTGGAGCCTGGCGTTACCGCGCCTCGTGGAGTTTGCGCAGGATTTGGAGTTTGACTCGCCTGCGGTTCGGGCGTATCTGCGGGAGGAACTAGCTAAATTTGAGCTTGAGCGCCTCGGTTCGCTCGTGCTTGGTTGCACGCATTTTAACTATTTCAAGGACGTTTTGCACGAAATTTTACCGCCTCACGTACGCATCATCGACGGCATCGACGGCACGCTAAACCGCCTTGCAAGCGAGCTGGGCGGAGGGTTAAAGCTTGCGTGCGGCGAGGATTTGCCCTCGCGGACAACTAAATTTAACGCGGACGGTGGCGTAGAATTCGATACGAATTCATCGGCGCATGGCGGTAAATTTGACGCGGAAGATCTAGACGCAGGCGGCGAGAGCGTAAAAGACAAGAGCAAGCAAGGCTCGGAAGGGCGCGGCGAGGGCGAGCAAGGCAAGGAAGGTGGCGACGAGCAGGGTGCAGAAAGATGCGACGAGAGCGGCGGCAAAATTTACTATCCAAACGGCAACAGCGTGGAGTATTTTTACTCGGGCAGGGCGCTAGATGCGGCGCAGCTGCGCAAGGTGGAACTGTTTTTAAAACGGCTTGATGCGATGCGGGAGATTGGTTAGCGATATATTTACGGCGTTTAACGGCGTAAATATACTATAAATTCGGCACTGGTCGTTAAATTTGGCTAGAACGGAAAAGAAAAAATCGTCCATGCGACGCCGCGAAAATCGGTACGGCCAAACAAGACGATCGCGTCAAATTTTCGCAGACGCAGCGACTTTTACGAGGAGTTTTTCGAAAAGCAAAATCGCATAAAGCAAATTTGACATGGACGTCGATCGTAAATTTAACGCCAACTATCGGCATGCGCGGGCAAATTCGACGCAAATTTATAAAATTACCAGCAAATTTGACGACCAAAAAAAGACTGAAGCAAAAATAAATTTGCCTTTTTTCGGAACAAATCATAAACTCGGCGGCAAATTTGAAATAATAGTTTAAATTTTTAAGATACGGCGGACGTTACCGGAGCTTGTTGCACTCCTCTATCCGCCTTACAAATCTACTTAACACCGACGCGACCACCTAAAGCGAGTAACCCAAAGCGCTTTAAAGAGCCGGCACGCAAGCCAAATTTTACTTTTTGGCTTGTAGATACACGGGCTCGAGCTTGGCTGCGACCTCGCGTAGATCGGCGATGCGGCTTTGGCTAGACGGGTGGGTGCTCAGTATCTCAGGCACGCTACCGCCGCTTTTTTGCGACATTTTGACCCAGACGTTTACTGCTTCTTTAGGATCGTAGCCCGCGCGCGCCATCAGCTCCGTGCCGATGTGGTCGGCCTCGCGCTCGTGCGAGCGAGAAAACGGTAGCGAGATGGTGTACTGAGCGGCCATATTTATGGCGCCGGTAGCTAGATCGCCCAGTCCCGCAGCCTGCGAAACGGCGAAAATGCCGACGTTTTTGAGCATATCCGTGCTGGCCTGCTCGCGGCTATGCTCACGCAGCGCGTGCGCGATCTCGTGCCCCATGACGGCGGCTAGCTCGCCGTTTGTGAGCGAGAGATTTTTGATGATGCCGCTATAAACGACGATACGGCCGCCGGGCATACACCACGCGTTTATCGTGTTTTCGTCGATTACGTTTACTTCCCATTTCCACTTGAGCGCATCCTCTCTAAACGCCCCGACCTGCGCGATCAGGCGTTTGGCGACGTCTTGCACTCTTTTGGTCATCACGGGATCGATGTTTAGCGCGCCTTTTTGACGCGCTCCGCTAAGAGTCTGCACGTAGGCTTTGGCTGCGGCTTCGTTCATCTCTTGTTCGCTGACTAGAAACATCTGGCGTCTGTTTTCGCCAAGCGCGCCGCCGCTAGTCGAGCTGGTGAAGCAGCCCGTCAGCATCGTCGCGGTAAACACGGCGAGCAAAATAATTTTCCTTATCGTCATCTTTCATCCTTTGCGAGATTTTGGCGATTATACCTCTAAAACAGCTATAAATTCGTAAATAGGCGTTTAAATTTGGCTTAACGGCGTCAAATTCGTAAAGAAACGGCGGGTAAATTTGCGTTTTTGAAATTTGACGGCGTAAATTTGAGCTCCGTTTGGGTGGGTTTAAACGGGTTCGCGTTTTGCGTATTCGGCTTAATTCGGCAAATTTTAGCGGCTCGGACGCAGCTACGCAAGCTCAAATTTAACCGCTGCTTGCAAGCCGTCAAATTTAAAAAACCGCGAGTTCGTTAAATTTGCCGAATTTACAGCCAAGCTAACCGTCAAATTTACGTCCGAAACGATAAATTTGAGCTGACGACGAAACATGACGGTTTTTACACGCTAAATTCCATTAGCTTTAAATATATCGCAAAGGCTGCGATCGTGATCGCCCAATAGGCGAATATATCAAGCCCCAGCCCCTCGTTATTCTCGTTTTTCGTGCCCTTGTAGCCGATGTTGGTTTCAAATTCTTTCAAACGCTTATGTATGGAGCGTAGCTCGGTGATGGTCGTCCAGTTTCTTATAAATATCGACAAGCTAGCGCGCACCTGAGAAAAGGCATTTACGACTTGCATCATCACGCCTAGGGTTATCGCGCCCGTCAGCACGCTAGGGCCTAGGGCTATGAGCGGAACGATGATCATGGCTTGGCTAAAGCTGTATTTCCAAACGTCGAAATATCCGTAGTGCAAAAAGAGCCTGCCGAAGTTAAATCTTATCTTTTGAAAAAGCTCTTCTAGCTTGCGCGTATCGCCGTAGTTTTGCTTGTCGTCCTCGGCGTAGACGAGCTCTTTTCTAAATGCGGCTTCGACTTTTTGGTTGTTGTACTCAAGGCCGGGCAGTTTGATACCCACAAACCACGAGATGATGAGGCCGCCTGCGCTTGTAGCCACCGCGATCCACACGAGCGAGCCGGCTACGTTCTCCATAAACGGCACTTTTACCTTTGCGCTAAGTGCCCAAAGGATGGGCACGAAGGCCACTAGCGTCATAACCGCATCAACCACCGTGGTACCCAGATCCTCGACGATCTTAGCAAAACGGTAGATATCCTCTTGGATACGTTGCGAGCTGCCTTCGATATCTTTTGGCGTCTTTTTCCAATAGTCGATGTAGCTAAAGGTCATCGCCTCTCGCCACCGAAGCGTCCAAACCCGCGTAAAATACGATATAGCCGTACCTAGTAGCACGAAAGGAAACGCTAGCGCGGCAAAAATCTCGATCTCCGTCCAAAAGTCCCCCACCGTGTGGTTTTTGACGTCTTGCAATATGTCGTAAAAGCCCTTGTACCACTCGTTTATCGCTACCGTTAGCTGCACCTGCGCGTAGGTAAGAGCTAGTATCAATATCACGCCCAGGTGCGCCCACTGCACCCATTTTTTGCTCGCGAAAAACGACGAAAACATCTATTTGCCTTTAAATTTGAGATTTAGTCGCAAAGTATAGCAAAACCAGGCTAAATTTATGCGCGTTAGATTACTGTTATGCGTATTACGTTAAAATCCGGCGAATTTTTTACAAAGGATGAAAATGAAAAAGACTATTTTGGGATTTGCGCTACTTATGGCGCTTGCGTCAGCGGCTCTGGGAGGCGAGACGATCGAAGTTTATAAAAGCCCGGACTGCGGTTGTTGCGGAAAGTGGGGCGAGATAATGAAAAAAAACGGCTTTGAAATCGTAGAACACAAAACGAACGCGATAATCGAAACGAAAAACAAATACGGCGTTCCGCCGGAGCTATCTAGCTGCCACACCGGTATAGTCGGAGGTTACGCTATCGAGGGGCACGTGCCGGCTGAAGAAATAAAGGCGCTTTTGAGCGCTAAACCCTCTGACGTCGTGGGCATCTCGGTACCCGGCATGCCGCTGGGAAGCCCCGGCATGGAGCAGGGCGGCATCGTCGAGGACTATGATGTGATCGCGTTTAAAAAGGACGGTACGAGCGAAATTTTCGCAAGCTATAAAAACGGCAAGAAGGTAAAATAATTTAGCGAGATCGGCGTAAAATTTACCAACGCCGTGGCCATCGTTTTACCGGGTTTTGCGGCGATTTTTACCGCGAGACTGTTTTTTAAATTTGAGTGCCGCATCTCGTCAAATTTAGCGCAAAATCAAGCTAAATTTAACCCCCGCCGCTGTATCATTAAAAATAAATTCGCAAAGGAGCGGGCGTGGCGAGACTAATTTTTATCCTGTTTATTTTGGGGTTTCTTGCGTGGCTTTATATGGGCGGCACGACTAAAACGGTGGCTGATTACAAAGGTATGAGCCGCGACGAGCTTGAGACTTTGTGCCTTGAGAAAAAAGACAAAAAGGCCTGCCAGAAAATAGCGATAGACTTCGTAAACGGTGCGAAGGCAAACGGCGGCAAACCGCAGTTTTAGGATTTTTGCATTTATAAATTCGGCGGGCAAATTTGACGGCGCAAGCTTGGCCTAAATTTTATAAATTTAACTGCTAGCATTTTTGCAGTGCGGGTCTTGGCGCGTCAAATTTGGACTCAAATTTAAATAAATTCCGCAAATTTGAGCCAAACGGCGCATAATATAAGCAATATTTGTATTACAAGTTTAGCGCGGAGCTTAAATTTGCACCCAAATTTAAGCCGAAAGCAAGGCACGCACGCGGCCAAAAGCGCCAAAACGCGGCAAAAATAGCCTCCGCGGCGCTCGCTCGCGCTAGAGGCGGCAAAAATGAGCTTTCAGTTTAAAATTCCCGATTTTTTGCTATAATCGCCGCATTTCATTTTAATTTTTTAAGGATTTTAATTGCACCCCAGTAGCGCCGACTCGCTTTTTATGATCGCTCTCGCGTTTTTCTTCGTATTTCTAAACGCTTTTTTCGTCTTATCAGAATTTTCCATCGTCAAAGTCCGTAAGAGCCGCCTAGAGGAGCTTGCTAAGGACAAAGTACCAAACGCGAAAACCGCGCTTGATATGTCAAACAACCTCGACACATACCTCTCCGCCACGCAGCTAGGCATCACGCTAAGCTCGCTGGCTCTTGGCTGGATCGGCGAGCCCGCGGTCGCTAGACTGATCGAGGAGCCGCTAAAAACATACTTTAATCTAAATGATATTTTAGTCCACACCGTCGCGTTTGCGATCGCGTTTACGCTGATCACGCTCATGCACGTGGTGCTAGGCGAGCTAGTGCCAAAGTCAGTCGCCATCGCAAAATCTGAAAAAGCAGTCCTTGCCATCGCGCGTCCATTGCACGTATTTTGGGTGGTTTTCTCGCCGCTTATCAAGACTTTTGATTTTCTAGCCGGCGTTTCGCTTAAAATTTTAGGCATCAAGCCCGCCAAAGATAGCGAGCTAGCCCACTCCGAAGAAGAGATAAAAATCATCGTGGGCGAGAGCCTAAAAGGCGGCGTTTTGGATAGCTTTGAAACCGAGATCATCAAAAATGCGGTCGACTTCTCCGACACGGTCGCCAAAGAGATCATGACTCCGCGCCGCGATATGGTCTGCATAAACAAGCAAAAAAGCTACGAAGAAAATATCAAAGTGATCTTTGACTCCAAATACACGCGTTATCCCTACATCGACGGTAGCAAGGACGCGATACTAGGCATGATTCATATCAGAGATATTTTGCAAATCGATTTGGGCAATAAAAAGCGCGAATTTGACAGCATCGTGCGAAAATTCGTCATTGTGCCCGAAAATCTCTCGATATCTAAAATCCTCGTGATGATGAACAAGCAGCAAATATCGGCCGCTCTCGTCGTGGACGAATACGGCGGCACGGCGGGGCTTCTTACGATGGAAGATATAATGGAAGAAATCCTAGGCGACTTTAACGACGAGCACGACGACGCCGACCCGCACTACAAAAAGATCAACGAAAATATCTACGAGTTTCAGGGGCGCTTTGACCTTGAAAGCGTCGAGGAGCTGATGGGGATAAGCTTTGCTGACGAGACCGAGGAGCTAACGATCGGCGGATACGTCTTTAATCTCATCGGTCGCTTGCCGGTCGTGGGCGACAAGATCGAGGACGAAAACTGCTACTACGAGGTGCGCAAGATGGACGGCGCTAGCATCTCTAGCGTCAAAGTGCGCAGAAAAATCGAAGAAAAAGAGGACGAGGACTGAGTAAATTTGCGCCTTGCTTTTGCGAGCGGTGCGTAAATTTGATTGTAAATTTGAGGGCGGATTTGGCTTTTGAAATTTTATGCGCGCAAGCGGCTTCTCAAATTTAACCGATCTAAATTTGAAAGACTCCGCCTTGTTCGTAAATCAGCTCAAATTTAAGCCGTTTCGTCAAATTTTAGCTTGCCGCATGTGCGCTAAATTTATCGCGGTTTGGCCAAGCCTTGCAGGATTGGCGTTAAATTTGCCTCGCTAAATTTGCGCCGATTTTTCTCTCAGACTCTCTCAAAATCCACAAATTTAATCTAACTTTTTAGCTTATTTTGATAAACTTCGCGAAATTTAATAAGAGATAAAAATTAAATTTTATATTTTGAAATTTATAAAACAAATTTAATACAGGAGGACAGATGAGAGTAGTTCAAGCGGAATTAATCTCCAAAACCGTCAGCGAGCTTTGCAAGAAGGCCTGTTACGTCGTAACGCCCGATATGAGAGCGGCTTTTGAAAAAGCTAGAGAAAACGAGAGCTCGCCGATAGGCAAAGACATCCTAGGCAAGGTACTCCAAAATGCCGATCTAGCCCAAAAGGGCATCGCGCCGATCTGCCAAGATACGGGCATGGCGGTCGTGTTCGTCGATATCGGACAGGACGTGCATATCGAGGGCGGATTTTTAGAAGACGCGATAAACGAGGGCGTAAAAGACGGCTACGTGGGCGGCTACCTGCGCAAATCAGTCGTAAACGACCCGATCTTTGAGCGTAAAAATACGACGAACAACACCCCTGCCGTCATAAATGTAAGGATAGTAAAGGGCGATAAAATCCATATAAAAGTGGCTCCAAAGGGCTTTGGTAGTGAGAACAAATCGGCTCTAAAGATGCTAGTACCAGCAGACGGCCTAGAGGGCGTGAAAAAGGTATTTTTAGACACCGTTAAGCTAGCTGGTCCAAACGCCTGCCCTCCGATGGTGATTGGTGTGGGCATAGGCGGCACGATGGATAAAGCCGCGCTAATGGCAAAATACGCAGCCGCTCGCGCCGCAGACAGCAAAAACCCGGATCCTAGATACGCCAAGCTAGAGGAGGAGCTACTAGAGCTCGCCTGCAAAACGGGCGTCGGACCGCAAGGTCTAGGCGGCGACACGACCGCGGTAAAAGTAAATATCGAGTGGTATCCGACCCACATCGCGGGCCTGCCGGTCGCTATCAAC
>ERZ772971.2230-NODE-2230-length-10752-cov-3.309900_pt1 | contig 10752 bp, 7 predicted proteins | sample MGYA00511943_ERZ772971 | MGnify/ENA primary metagenome ERZ772971 (study PRJEB29015, sample SAMEA2737929) | human oral metagenome | biome: human oral; feature: human-associated habitat; material: dental | place: China | collected 2144 ... | reverse complement strand
CTATTACGCAGCCGCTCAAGGCGCTGCGCCTCAGATTTGCGATGTGCCTGGGCAAGCTCCAGCGCCGTTGCAAAGCCGACCGCGCCCGCCACATTCTCCGTCCCACTGCGTAGGCCACGCTCTTGCCCACCGCCAACGATGAGCGGATCAAGCTGCACTTGGCTGGCTAGCCACAAGAGGCCAACTTGCTTAGGACCATATATCTTGCCCGCATTAAGCGTCAGTCCATCCACGCCAAGGCGCGCCACATTAATATCAAGCTGGCCTGCCCCCTGTGAGGCATCACTGTGGAGGTAGAGCGGCGTTGATTCACCTGCTTCGAGCCGCCGCTGGCGCTCACGGGCTACCACTGCGGCAATTGCCCGCAACGGCTGAATCGTCCCCAGCTCATTATTGGCCAGAGCAACACTCACCAGCACTGTCTCTGGGCGAATCGCCCCAGCAATCACCTCGGGCGTCACCACACCCTTTGGATTCGCTTTTACTACTGTCACATCGTGCTGATGCGCTGCAGCCAGCACAGCGTGGTGCTCAATATTTGCCGTTACCACATGGCCGTGTACGCCAGCAAACATGAGGTTAATCGACTCCGTCGCACCCGCCGTCATAATAATTTCATCTGGCTTGCCGCCCAGCGCCACCGCAAGGCGGTGCTTTGCCTGGCGATAGGCCTGCCGCACCGCTACTGCTGGCGCATAAGGACTAGACGGGTTAAAAAACTGCTCTGCAAAGTAGGGCTGCATCGCCGCCAAAACACGGTCATCCATCGGCGTGGCCGCTGCGTGGTCGCAATATATCATCTCTGGTTTCACTCCAATTAGTATAGCACTCTAGTCCGGATCGGCGAAACGCTGGCCAGTATTAGGGTCAACGTGGTAAATCTCGCGTGCTACCCGCTCATAATAGAGGCGCGTCGCCATAACGAAATTACGGAGTTCATCACCAGTCAGATAGCTGTAGCGAGCACCCTCTTGTGCTTTGAGGATGCCTTGGTCATTAATCTCGTAGCGGATGGTATTGGTCTGGATGTGGCGCCTCTCGTCTGTCCACTCTTCGTGCCAGATCCAGGTTTTTTCGTCTAAGCAAAAGAATTCGCGGTGCCGGCCCTTCTCTACCGGGCCAAACAGTTCTGCTCCAATCTCGCTCTCCAGCGTGATGAGCTCGCGCTCGGTATAGCGTTTAAACGGCCGCTTTTTCGACCTACCAACACTAGTATCGCCCGCCAGCAGCGCGTAGGCCTTGCCAAGGAGTGAGCTTGGCTTTTTCACTAGGCAACACGCCTCCCAGAGTAATAACCGCTATGAGGAGATGGAGATGGAGCTGTAGCCGTAGCTGCACTACGATGTGCTCGTCTTGCTGCGTAATGTGATAGATCTATCACATTACTACTGTCGCCGTTCCCATTTGCTGGATATTCTTGAGTTGTATACAAGGATGAAGCTCCAATCCTATTGCCTTCCTCTTCATCAATCTTCCTATCCCAAAGTCCAGGGTCTATATCAGTTTCACCACCAACAAAGGCTCGCGTTGCCAAAGCCTTGACGACACCATTCGTCCCCTCGGTCTCCTCAAGCTGGCGTGCATCATTGCTGCCATTCATAGCAAGTTCTTGTTCACGCATCATCAAGACTAGAGTCGTCACCCGTGCAGTGTAGAGTATATTTTCACGATAAATTGCTTCTGGGGATACCGTCTTACCCTTGTCTTCATCCTTTGTCGTGCCATTATGTTCATTCAAAGCAGCAGAAACACCAGCTAATGCCGATGCAATTCTATTCGCTTGCCGTTCCGCCACAAGCTCAGCATAAGACTTGATACCCGAGCGGTTCTCTCCTGGTTGTGGTTTTTGCTCCTGCGTAAAATTGCCCTTACTGACGGGCTTTTGTTGTGTGTGACCTATCGAAAAACTCTCACCGCTCATATATCAAATAACCTTTGTACATTTGCCGTTGTGGTGGCGGCGACGCGTGCGATGGGCAAACCCTTCTTGGCTGCTTGGTCACGGGCTACCTCCTCCACATAAGCCGGTAGGTTGATTCTACCACGGAAGGGTACCGGAGTCAAGAAGGGGGCATCGGTCTCGAGCAGTATGGCATCGAGTGGGAGATCGGTATAGAGCTGCTGCTGAGCACTGTCCTTCGTGAAGGTGCTAATGCCATTGACGCCAATATATAAGCCGCGAGCACGGCCCTGCTCGAGCTGAGCCTGGGTATCGGTAAAGCTGTGCAGAACGCCGCGCACTGGCTGGGCATCGTAGATAGGCCAAAAGTCCTGCCATACTGCACCATGAGCTTGCTTCTCGTCGCGCACGTGGAAGCTAACGGGCAGCTGGAACTCCGCCGCGAGCTGCAACTGCGCCCGGAGGCATTGCTGCTGCGCTGGGCGGGCGCTATTGTCATAAAAATAATCCAGGCCAATCTCCCCTACCCCCACAATGACGGGCCGACCCTGCCGCAGTGGCTGCTCAGCGAGAAGCTCGCGGATAGCGGCAATGCCTGCCTCACCCGCTGCCTCAGCATCATGAGGATGAATACCCACCGCTGCATAACAGTGGTCGTGTGCCATGGCAAACTGCACTGCCTGATGCGAGCTGCGCACATCCGTCCCGACGCAGATCATGGCAATGCCAGCCTGGACAGCCTGCTGGTAGGCTGCCTCGCGTACTGCATCGTCGTAGAACTCGCTATCGTGTAGGTGGCAGTGCGAGTCGATAAGGCGCGGCATGGGTGGTGTGCTGCCAAGAGTATGTGTCGTATCGCTTGTCATAGCTTACTCCTTTGTTTATGAGGCGGCGCGAGCTCGCGGGTCGGGAGTGTGGATGTAGCGCTTCGGGAACAGCGGTGGGACGTCGGCTGGCACGACGCCAGTGCCAAAGATAGTGTGGATAGCCTGAGCGGTGGCAGGCATGAATGGCACGAGCTCATCGGCAATCTGTAGCAAAGTACTGGCCGCATAGGCTAAGACTTCACTCAGGTGCGACTCGGCATCGTGGTCGGTGGCGCGGCACTTGGCGATCTCCCATGGCTTGACCCGCTCGAGGTATTGGTTGAGGCTGCGGACGGAGCTCCATACTTCATCGAGGGCTTTGTCAAACTCCAGCCGCTGCATCATGTCGCGGTAGATGGTCATATCATGCTCGGCTTGCGGCGCATCGCCAATCACTCCTGCTTGGTAGCGCGTCAGCATGGCTGCCACCCGCTGCACAAGATTGCCAAGGTCGTTACCGAGCTCACCGTTGTATGCCTTCTCAAATTTCTCCCAAGTAAAGTCCCCATCGTCTTGGGTGGGAATATGGCGAGCAAAGAAGTAGCGGAAGGCATCGGCCCCGTAGCTCTGGATGATTTCCATTGGGTCGACCACATTGCCGACTGTTTTGCTCATCTTGCTACCACCAACGTGGACAAAGCCGTGGACGAGCAGTGTCTTGGGCAGTGGCAGATCGAGCCCCAGCAACATCGCCGGCCAGATCCCTGCGTGGAAGCGCAAGATATCCTTGCCAATCACCTGCACATCGGCTGGCCAATATGCCTGCCATTCTGCCCTGTCCGGATAGCCTAGCACTGTAATGTAGTTGGCTAAGGCATCGAGCCAGACGTACATCACCTGGCTATCGTCGCCTGGCACTGGTACGCCCCAGCTAAGTGTCTTGCGTGGACGGCTAATCGAGACATCTTGGACACCATTTTTAATAAGCTCGAGGAACTCATTTTTGCGGAACTCAGGTACGATTTTCATCCGGCCCTCAGTAATAGCTTGGCGAATCTGCTCGGTAAAGGCACTCGCTTTGAGGTAGTAGTTCTCCTCTGAGACGCGTTCATACGGCGTTTGGTGATCAGGACATATACCATTCGTCTCGTGGACTTCCTTGTCGGTAAAGAACGCCTCGTGCCCCACACAGTACCAGCCCTCGTAGGTATGCTTGTAGATCAGCCCTGCCTGAGCAAGCCGCTGCCAGATGTACTGCACTGCTGCGACGTGGTGCAGGTCAGTCGTGCGGATAAAGTCAGTGTATTCTGCGCCAACTGCCTCCATCAAGACTTTGAAGTTGCCATACATGCTGTCTACATAGCCCTGCGGGTCGAGCCCATTCACCTGAGCCTTGGCAGCGATTTTATTGCCGTGTTCGTCTGTGCCAACTTGGAAGCGTACCTCGTGGCCATTTTGCTTCTGATAGCGTGCCCAGATATCGGCCAGGAGATAGTCGAGCGCATTGCCAATATGCGGCTTACCGTTAACATAAGGAATAGCAGTGGTGATGTAGGCGTGTTGTTTGGTCATAGGGGTATTATAGCATGAGGCGAGTTAGGGTGTCTTGGGCTGCTGCCGCTTGGCAATATCAATTGACGCATCAAGCTGATCCGCACGCTGCACAAGGGTGATTGTATCGCCCATGTCAGTTCTCCAGGTGGTTGAGATACGTATATCCTTTGTGATATGTTCAATCTCACCTACATTATCACCATCGACTGGTTCACCCCACGCTGCGCGCCCAGCCTGCGCATAGCAACGATAAAGGCCAAGACAATCCATGACGGGTAACTGACTTGCAAAACATATCGTTACCTGAGTGACAGTATCCTTATAACTAGATACTTGCATCGACAGTTCCCCATCATGATACCACCGTACCGCCTTCATATGGGGCATTATGCTCATTATCCGCCAGCCCTGCTGTCGCATCGCGTCATCAAACTGCTCCATGGATAGCGGCCACACCTGACTCAAAATACGATTGACTTGAGCAATATATTGCTCTGGGGTGGGATATACCTGCATCTTGGCATCGAACTGCTTTTTCATGAGCCAGTATGTGCGAAAATCAGGCGCACCTTGTGCGTTATGCTGCTGCACCCCAAGACGGGCAAGATCAAAATTGATCATATACGGTTGGCCGGTATCGAGCTGAGCAGTAGCAAGTTGACGGTTTGCAGACTCAAGCTGTGGCAGTTGCCACGTCCAATTAAGCATGTCGACTGGCGACGTAATGCCGCTTATATCGCGTAAACGCACGACGCAACCATGTGCTGCTGCACGTAGTGCTTGGTCAGAAGCGGCTCTTGGCACGTGGCACTCCCAGTCATACTTACCTTTTCTGAATCCAAGTGCGCATAATTGTTGTTGCTCATCATTTGTTAGTTGAGTAAAACCAGTTCGTCTTGTACATCCATCAAATGAGATGACTACATGCGCGTCATCAACCACCCCTAGGCCTTTCAATCGTATGGCAGTCCGTTGTTTCCAGCTTTCCATTGCATCATCTACCATTATGGCATACTGCCGCGACTGCCTGCAAAACGACTGCAGTGTCTGATATAACGCATCCTCAAACGCCTCCCATGTTGGGTAGACAAAGTCAGCAGTTAGCGATGTGTCGCTTGCGAGCGTTGTATCTAACGCTGGATTATGCCACTCATACCACACAACCTCAAACTTTGCATACAAGATTGACTCTGAGAAAAGCTGCCTTTTATGATCTGCTTCAGTGGCTGGCCTGATGCCAAGCGTCAGACGCTTATACGATGGCATATCCTGAGATAGCATAATCCAGTGCGCAACATGACGATCTCGTTGCAGCTGCGCCGTGCCCCATGCGCGATTACCCGCCTCAACATACGTCTGCCATAGTGTATGGACATCATCAGTACTCATACCATCTGGCAGTTGGAATGTGAACGAAAGGGTATATTCATCAGGGTTATCTTCATCTGGCCAATCGATCGCGGCAAGCACACCAACCTGGCTTGACTCGGTAATTCGATGACTATACCATCCAAACACGTTGCTCACCGCTGTGAAGTTTGGCCTCATTGATGGCTTTGTCAGGTCGTTAAACCAATTGATTATATTGACAAAACTGCGTGGAGTCATGTAGTCATGATATTGCGCTTGTGCAACTTGTTGTATATTAAGTGTTATAGAGACACTCTGCTGCTGTTCTGTTTTACTATGCCACAGCGTGCAAGACTCACGAATAATCTGCTTATCCTTCACATAATGACGGCACCATGTGAGCATATTTTGCCGGGGTGTACTGTACGATGAGTCTACTCCACCCCAGGCAGTCGCGCCATACTCAGTGCAGTAAGCATAGAACGCCTGCGCCTCAGCAGGTGATAGCCCATCAACGGAAAAGTTCATCACATTCCGCTTGTCTTCACAAATAATGCTTCGACGGTGCTGCGCTGGAGATACAAGGTGAATGACGTTATTGACACATCCTGGCTGCGTATCTATCTCCCAATCAAGCTCCTGTCGAATAGCATCTAATACCTCATGCTTTGTCATGGGCCACGATAGCGACCCGATACCATAAAACCACCCTAACACATCGCTCTCGAGACGGGATGAGAGGCCATAATCCCTGGGTATTTGCGTGAGATCAAGTGTGGAGAACTTCTCGCTATACTGGCGATAAACCGCTTCATGATCGGGATGCAGATTGACACTGCGCACACCAGCGTGCAGTAAATGATCGTTGGCAATAGAGAGCTGACCAGGATCAATTGCATCCTTTCGCTGCTGCCACCAGATATCCATCTCAATCTCTGGAATTTGTACTGTCCATACCAGTAACCGGCTTGGCGAGTTTATACCTCGGGTATCGCGGAGCCAGACAACACACCCATGAGCGGCCGCACGCAGCTGCTCTTTGGTGGCAGCTTGCGGCAATCGACATTCCAAGCAGTACCTCTCAACATCCTCAACAAAACCGCACGCTTGTAGCTGACTTTTTTCTGTCTCATACGGAAGGCCACTTATACTAATTACCATCGCCGTCGCATTGTTAATTCCCTGGCTGGCAAGTGTAATGATATTATTTTTCCACTGGAGCTCTGTTTCATCGCTATCAAATAGCAACGCGTAGTGACGCGGCTGCTCACTTAACTGACGTAATGTTTTATATAACTCTTCTTCAAAGATATCCCATGCTTGGTGAGCCGTGACTGGCACTGGAGGTACTGCTGGAGGCGGCATAACACCATATGGATTGTTTGTTCGATTCTGCTGCTTTGTATCTGTGGCGATGATTGTGTACAAAACATAACTCGACGGTAGCCCCTGGTCATAATCATCAGGGGTTGCAGGCCGCATACCGAGCGTAATGACGACACCTGTTGACACTTTCCACTGCCAGCATAGTGATGAATCAAACGATGATTGTTGGGGTATCGCGACGCCCCATACATTGGTTGCTGCTTGATAATATTCGATGAGCAGACCTCGTATCTCATTTTTTCTTGCGTCGCCAGGTAAGCGATACTCAAGAATCAGATCACGTACCAGCCGTTTTCCGCCGACTTGATCCTCATTCCCTACCGTGTCTTTAACAAGGACATTACCATGCCAATCATCATACGTCGTATCTCTATACCAATGCCATCCCAATGATGATTGAATAGCTTCAAGCTCATATTCAAACAATGGCCATGGCAATGCCGTGAGCCAGCTCAGTGCTGCCACCCAGCCACGTCCTGTCATGTGCAGTGGTGACTGCTGCGTGGAGAGATTCTTCTCAACATGCAACGATACCTTGATGTCCCACTGCTTTGCTTTTGTGTCTACTGGGCTAAAATCAATCGTGCATGTTTGCTGTATGATATCGATATCTCTGGTGCAAGAAATCTCATCCTTGATAGGAAAAAATCGCCACTGATACGAAACTGGCTCACGTGGTGCATATTGGCCCCATTTGCCGTAATCGGTATATTCCTTTGGCTTGCCCCACGCGGCATGGGCTGCTTGGAGGTATTCGTCGTAGGATTTGCGCTGCAACCGTTTGTTCTTTGCTTGAGCGACAGTACGCGTGATACTATAGCGGCTTTCGTCGTCATTACATTGAACGATGACTATATGACCGGTATCATCTTCAAAAACAAGTGAATGGTCTTCACTTTTCTCATCATCCAGCTTTGCCTTCCATCCATACGAGGAGACCAGTGCCGCTATCTCAGACCAAGCTGATGACCATGGCATAGCTCTGATCGCATCAATCCACTCAATAAGCGCTGTGGGACTCTCCAATGACGCTAGTGGAGGCTTTTTCGGTATTTGTGATGATTGTTTTTCCATATATCATCCTTGTACTACTGTCTATATCTTATGAGGTGCCTTATACTATATCACTTTTGGTTCTATCGCACGAGTATCATGAGGCACCCTACGACTGAGCGGCAACATCGATGAGTGTATAGAGCTTATCTGTACTCTGCATAAGAGTGATGGTACTGTCTTGGTTGGTTGTCCAGATGGTCGAGATAGCCAGACCTTCTGCAGCATGCTCAGCTTCGTCCACTTCATCGCTTGGCTCACCCCAGGCTGTTTGCCCGGCCTGCACGTATTGGTGGTAGAGGTCGAGACACTCTGCCGTGGGTGAACCATTAGCAAACCATACGACGACCATCGATACAGCACCACCTTCGCTCGATACCATAACGCGCAGCGGCCCATCATAATACCAGTAGGTATTCTCCTCTTGCTTCATAAGCTGCCAACCTCGGCTCTGCATTGTAGTATCAAACTGCTGCATAGAGCGCAGTGATGGTTGACTGAGGATGCGGTCGATCCAGCTCGTGAATTGCCCTGGAGAGAAATATGTCTCCTTGTTTAGTTCGCTCTCTAGGCGGGGCAGCGGGTCGGGGCCCGGATAGGGCTGAATCGTGCGCGGCCGACGTGCGTTATCGTGCGGCGCACCAGTTTGCCTACTAGCAACAACAAACATGATCGTCTTATCCATCTCGTTGATGTTAATACTGACATGCTCCCGCGAAGCTGGTGTTTGTGGAGCAAAACCCTTCCACATCGTACCAGTGAGATGACCTGTGTGTCGTACATCGGTCGGCCAGCCCCAGGCCGCTGTGCCAGCTGCGCAGTATTCGTCGTAGAGTGTGCGACACGCGTCTGCTGGTAATTGGTGAATTACATCGATGACTGGGCTACTCGCCACCGACGTTACAACGTCATTTTCTATTGTAGCAAGCAATGGCATGTGACCATCGTAGTGCATGCACTGCTCGTGCCCCGTCTGCGGCTCTTGCTCACGTGGCTTGACGAGCTGCCAACCCAATTCTTGGATGAGACTATCGTACACCTCATACGTCATTGGCCAGGGGAGTTTGCGGAGTGCATTAATGAGTGAGACAAGGCGTGCGCCGTCAATCGGCTTAGGCTTGTCAGATGACTGAGCTGATGATTGGTTTGCCTGCATAGTACCTCGTATTTTTACTTATGGTATATCTCTTTAGAAGATAAGAGTACTCGTATCGTACCACGTTTTGGTATAACGTGGTACCATTTAGTCATATTATTGACAAAGCTGCAATCTATCGTGTATAATACACTACTCTGTTATGGAACATCGCACATCATCCTACCCTCCCGAGCACTCGCCAGACAATGAGCGGACAGCGCAGCTGGAGAAAGGCCGCCAGTATCTGTTATTTTTGCTTGCGAATGACCTTGGCTACGACACGCGCGATGTAGCCATCTCTGGCAATACTGAGCCTGAGGATAGTAGCACAGAAGCAGCGATGAACTCCTCTCGCTACATTGTCACACTACCACCACACAAAAAACGCCAACAACCGGGCCGAACAGTCGCTATCTATCCTGATATCACGCTTGTGTTCGATACGCACGCGACGCAGCAGTGCAGCCCCGAGCAGCGGGTATCGCTTGAAAGCCATACAAAGGAGGAGTTGCTATATCTCATCAAACAAGACCCAGCCTGTGGCCTAGAACTCCCCCATGGCCGGCGCTTTACGGCGAGCATGGTCGATGCGCTCACTCATCCGATTACCGATGCTCGGGCGCGCATCACTGAGGCTATGAAGCTTGAGCAGCAACAACATACAGATCGAACCCGGCGCTCACTTGGCAAAGTAACCATCCACTACGCCGCAGAGGAGCTTGGTGTTGCACCACAGACCATTGAGAAGACACTGGATAACCCTGCAATCAGCGAGAAGCTTGGCGCAATCGCTACCACCCAGCGCGGCAAAGAATTGCAGCATCTCCTCACACCACACCAAGTAGCGATCCTCGCCGAGTACCTCCAGTCTACTCCACCACCAGAGGGATATCGCACACTCAATGGTGTCGCCAAAAAGCTTGGCGTTCATTACAGGACAGTAGAGCGTATCATTGACGAGCTTAATAGCGCCGGGGCCGATATCCACGGCAAGGAGTACCACAAAGCCACCGGGCTATCATACGACTACTACTCACCCACGGATCAGCGGAAGATCGAAAACTGGGCACGTGAAGAAGGGCTCTTTACTCCTGTGCCAGCGGGGTATCTGCTCCGCACGACTGTTGCTGAGCGGCTCCATGTTACACACGCGACAATTAATCAAGCCATCGAAACTCTTGGCATAGCGCTCGAGCGATACCGTGTGCGGCGCCAAAACGGCCAGATGGCTTGCACACTAGGCTACCACCTCTCGCCTGAGCAAGCTGAGCAGGTAGCAGCCTATCTCGGACGGTCGCTTGACGGGACAGTGGCTCTTTAGCTTATACTTAAGTGTTTGCAACAAACGATTGCATTATAGTATGGTGGTAGGTATGGAAACACCCCAGCAACCAACACAATCACCCGAGATATACGACAGATATACTACTCAAGCAGAAAAACTCAATGATTTACATAAACTTCTTTGCTTCTTGCTTGAGAACGATATCGGCCTTTCTGTTGGTGACCCAGCCCAGGTGTATATATCGCAAAGCAAAACAGAACCAAGAAGAGGCGATACAGAC
>ERZ772971.2221-NODE-2221-length-10775-cov-7.858955_pt1 | contig 10775 bp, 8 predicted proteins | sample MGYA00511943_ERZ772971 | MGnify/ENA primary metagenome ERZ772971 (study PRJEB29015, sample SAMEA2737929) | human oral metagenome | biome: human oral; feature: human-associated habitat; material: dental | place: China | collected 2144 ... | reverse complement strand
TGCCGCCGCTGCCGCCGCCGCGCACGCGGGCGGCCAGGCGCGCTGTGCGGCCGAGGGCGACTGTGAGTCGAGAACGCATGGAGCTCCTGCTGACTGAAGTAGGGCCGCACCGAAGATGCGATCGGGGTGTGTTGCCCGTAGGGGCACCGGCTGTGCGCCAGTCTAGGGCAGTGGGCCTGTCACGGACGCGTCACGATGCTCACGTGAGGGACGCGGAGGAAGGGCGAGTCTGCCGGCTCACCGGGGAACGACGACGTGCAGGGCGCCGTCCTGGACCTCGGCGCGCAGGGTGCGGGTGGAGCCGGCCGTGTCGCCGTCGAGCTCGAAGGGGACGGGACGGTCGGCCTCGATGAGGACCTTCCGGGCGCGGGTGAGGGTGAAGCCCTCCATCTCCTGGCCGGTGAGGATCTGCGCTCCCAGGCGGGCCCAGTCCACGACCTTGCCGGGGTTGGCCAGGAGCAGGTCCACCATGCCATCGGTGGGGACGGCTCGAGGGAAGAGCGTCATGCCCGCGGTGATGGTGCCGACGTTGCCCATAAGAGCCATGACCATCTGGCGGCGCTCAGGAGGTGCGTCGTCGAGCGTGATGGTGGCGGTGAAGGGGTCGGGGACCGCGTTCTGGACGGCGGCCACCGCGTAGGCGCCCGAGCGGATGACCTTCTTCAGGCCCGAGTCGGTGGACTCCATGATCTGGGCGTCCAGGCCCATGCCGGCCATGACGACGAAGCGCTCCTCACCGTCGTCGAAGGTGCAGGTCACCATGTCGATGGGCTGCAGGCGGCCGTGCAGGGCGAGGCGGATGGCGGCGTCGGTGTCCAGCGGGATGGACAGGTTGCGCGCCAGCAGGTTGCCGGTGCCGGCGGGGATGAGGGCCATGGGCATCTCGGTGCCCGCGAGCTGGGAGGAGACGGCGCGCACGGTGCCATCGCCGCCGGCCACCATGACAAGATCGACGCCGGCCTCCAGGGCGCGGCGGGCCATGGAGCGGCCGGGGTCGTCGGGGGTGGTCTCCAGCCAGACGGTGGGGCGCCAGCCGGTGGCGCGCACCTCGGCGGCGACCCGGCGGCGCAGGAGCGAGAGGTCGTCGAACTTGGTGGGGTTGTAGATGACGGCGGCGCGCTTCTCGCTGCTGGCACGTGACAGACGGCGGTTGACCCAGCTGGTGAGGATCGCGTCAATGCCGCCGACCCACAGGGCCAGGTTCGCGAAGGCGGCACCCAGGAGGAAGCCGCCGATGAGGTCGCTGAGCGTGGCCAGGCCCATGTACCACTGGCTGACGGCGGTCATGACGACGGCGGCGTAGCCCAGAACGGTGCCGGTGGCGACCATGGTGCTGCGGTGATGGGCGCGTGCGAGGGTCACCAGAACCCAGGAGGCCAGGGTCATGGCGGTGACGTGCGCGTTGGGGTAGGCGTGGGCGAAGGCGGCGATCGAGTCGGCGAAGGCCGCCCCCGGGGTGGGGCGCGCCAGGTGCAGGGCGATGAGGAACTGGACGGGGATGCCTGTGGCGGCGATGGCCAGCGAGACGCTCAGGCGGCGCATGCGGCCGGTGTAGGCGTAGACGACCCAGGTCGCAGTGACCGCGAGGACGATGAGAGGGTGGGTGAGGATCGCGAAGGCCTCGGCGAGCTGGCCGGCCGCCGAGCGAGGGTAGGCAGCGGGGGCGGGCAGGAGCAGGTCGAGGCCGAACGGGCCGCCGGAGGAGCTCGGATCGACGTTCGGGGCCAGTGGGCCGGGGGCGCTCAGCCGGGTCCAGGCGATGAAGGCCAGGGCGAATCCGATGCTGAGGACGGCCTCGACATACTTCAGGCGCAGCGGGGGGCGCGAAGAGGGCGAATCGACGGCGTCGCGTCGGGGTCTGATCACGCTCGCTCGTCCTTTCCGCCGGTTGACCGTCCGGGAGGCAGCCTAGTCGGTGCGGCTGTGGGCGGCATGTGTCCGGGCTGTGGGGGCGAAGGCGGCGCGAGAGCTGAGGCGAGAGGGGTGTTCCCTGCGTGATGGGTGCTTGCCCTTGGTGAGCCGTGATGGTGCTATGTGAGTTGGGGGCAGCTATTTCGGTCACTCGTATGCGATGTCTGATGAATGATGTTGGAAAGGGCAAGGGCGAGTGAGAAATATGCTCGTTAATCTCCTGCGGGTCTCGGATGGGAGGGGTATGTTCTCCTGGTTAGTTGTGGGCGCTCCTTGGCGTTCGTTCCCCGACCCCCTCGAAGGAAATATGTCATGAGACAGCAGATTCGCTTCCTCACCCACGCTCTTGGTCGACGTGAGACGATCAAGTACCTGTCGATCGCGGCCGCAGGTGCGGTGATTGCTCCTCTGACCGGATGCTCCGGATCCACTCTCGCCTTCAAGAAGTTCGCCACCGGCACCTGGGACGTCACCATGGATGGCTTGGAGAAGGCTTCGGATGTCACGGTGACGGTCGAGGACGGAAAGTGGAAGTTTGTCCCCAAGGACGGGGACAAGGACCGTCAGACCGAGGGGACCTGGAGCTTGTCGGGTACGTCCTTGACGCTCAAGGAGACTGGAGATGCCGAGTGGTTCTTCAGTAAGGACTCCGAAGGGGTCGGACTGGGCGTTCCTGAAGAGGTGAACACCGACGAGATTCCGAAGTCGCTCAAGTGGAGGTATGAAAACGCTGAAGAGCTCGATGTTCCGCTGTCCTGGGACAAGAAGACTCAGACCTTGACGCTGACGGGTACCGACTACAGCAAGAAGCCGTTTACGATCAAGGCCAAGAAGCAGGACAAGTAGCGGCCTGCGACTGGGGGTTATCGGCCCTGATACGGCAGAAGGCCCGCGAAACCGCGGGCCTTCTCATCGTCGCCCTCTCCCTACCCCACTCAAAACAATGGGAGGCGTGTTGGCGGTATGTGATGGGCGTCGTTGACCTTGCAGTAGTGCCGACGGGGCGCGGCTCTTCACTGGCGGAGGATCCTGGCAGTCCGGTAGACGTGGCCGGCAGAGCGGGCACTGAGCAAGGCAACTGGGCGAGCGCCCTGGCAAATACCGCCGACGCGGACAGCGGGGAGAAGCCTGAGCAGGAGGACGATGCAGACTCCCCGGCTGCCAGGACGGTCGCAGAGAAGCATGAACAAGATGAAGACCTAGGTGCTCTACCAAGCTCCGCCACTATGGCTGGTGCAGAAACGTCTGGGCAGAATGGAGAGCTAGGCACGCCAGCAGAAGCCACCACGGCAACGCAGCAGGCCGCAGGTTCAACGACGCCCACCTCTCATCAGCCAGCCGACGGCGCAGCAGTGCGGACACCCGCACCAGCTACCACGTCTCCCGCCACCCCGCCACGGCGGATCAACCGCTACCTGCGTCCGCAGCTGGTGGAAGAGATGGTGGCGCTGCACCAGGCGGGACAGACGGTGGCGCAGATCGCCACACGCTTCGGCTTCCATCGCACCACGGTGGCGCGGCACCTCAAGCAGGCAGGGGAGATGCTCCGCACCGACCCAGCCGACCCTGCCTTCCAAGAGCGGGTGTGGCAGGCCTACGCCGAGCTTGGCACAGTAAAACACACTGCACAGCGGTTGGGCGTCAGCAAGGATACGGTAAGGAAGGTGGTGCGGGGTGAGTGATTGGAGACTAAACGTAGGCGCATATAGCTAAGTGCCATACGACTGACCTTCAATTCTCACCACCGATACCGATACACAAAAGCCCCACCCTCTACATCAAGACAAAAATAATCTAACCAGCCATAGAACATGCACTGTGCATGCGGCGCAGAGATTGCTTGGTCGATCAAGGACGAAGCCTCGAAGCGAGCCGGTGTCGGCAAATGAATTGGCCAGCCAGGGCCGTACAAGAAGGCGGTACTCATGATATCCCCTTTGAAGGCTTCTTTGGTGCCGCCAGGGACGTCTTTATTTATGGTGGAGAAAGGACTCCATGGCGTACAGTCTTGTTCAGGGCAGTTCTTGTGTATGATTTGTGACACTATCTCCTTCCGTTTCTGTGCGTCATTAATTCGCCCCACTACTGCTCCATCGTAGTCCTTCTGAATCGATAGCTGTCGAACATAGCCAGTGTCGTAGACAATCGTCGCATTATCGGTCACGACTTGCTTCACCCGCTGCCGAAAGATGGTAGTGATGTGATGCTCTGGCCACATGCCAAGCAGGCCGTATACGATGCCGTAGTGCCAGAAGACGAAGCAGGTAGTGGCAACAATAACGATTGTGGCTAGACGACGCCAGGGCGGGGACAAAACTAGAATCGATAATGTCATTCTACACTAATATTACCACATTTATTTCTTCTATGTCGATGATTGTTGATCATTTGCTAACGCTTGCAATGCTGTCTACTGGTAGCATCCGGCAGAATAGACGTTGAACTCTTGAGCCTCTCCGCGGGCTGCGGCGTCCTTTTCTGCCGTATACGGATAGTCGAAGTCATAATAGTCATAGATGAGAAAACAGTGTTCGGATGTACGGTACAATGCGAAAGCACCCACAGACACATAGACATCTTTGTCGTTCCAGATCGAAGTAAATTTATCGACCTGCCTAACGGCGCCGACGGGCATACGGTAGCCAAAATCCTTAAGCCACTGACGTTTACTGAAGAATGACCAGTCTATACTCACATCCACACCGGGATTTCCGTCTTCTTTATAGTAATGACTGAGAAGGGAGCCTGCAACTCGAGCGTCATCTCCGTCGTAATCAATCTTATGTACTTTTGGCCAAGTGCGTGGCGCATTTGGAATTATTCCTGCTGCTGGGCTTTTTCCTTTCGGCGAGTTACAATCCGGAATTTTCGAACCGCCCCCATCGACTGACAAATATGCTGCAGATACCCAGGTCTCGTCTGTGGTATAGTACCATCTTTTTGAAGTCTTTCCATTGGGGTCGCTTACAGATTCACCTGTGGTCCAATATTCTAAAGCCAAAACTGTGTTAGCGGAGTAGAGTTCATAATCAAAATGTTTGGTGGTAGGGCCTATTCTCCCGTTAACATACTCCACGCCAGAGCTATTGTTCACCTTAGCCGTGAAAATCGGTGAATGATTTGGAGTGGTTGTCGTCGATTTTTGTTGGCTCTCTGGACACATTCTGGTCACTGGTAGGTCGCTTCCCGTAGAGAGCATAGAATCAGCTATCCAGCCTGAGCCGTACCCATCCACTTTGTACCAGTAGTTACTGGTGCCGTACGGGCCTTTGACGTACTCACCGATTTGATAGCAAATTAGCTTTACTGTCTGGCCGGCCTGAACCTGTCCCATTGGCTGCCTGTTGGTGTCAGGGCTCGTTCGGACGTTGGCGTAGTCCCAGCCAGGGGCGGAGAAAACTGTGGCGGTGACTTCGTCCGCGCGAGCCGGCGGTGCCACCGTCGTTACTCCAGTTGCTGTAGCTGCAGCCAGGCCGAAGAGTGCGAACCACCTGATCTTGTTGCTCGTCTTGCTCATCGTGATCCTCCTCGGGGATGAGGGCGATGGAGCTGCTGACTCCAGCAGGCGTCCTTGCCTGCACTTTGAGCCTATACCGCCTGGACGGTCGGACGTGGCGCAGGTCACGAAGTGTGATGAAACCGTAACAATGGGTGGGTCGAGGGTGCACACTGCAGGCTGGTCGTGGACGGACACTGCGAGGGTTGCCCTGGAGTCGGTGCTGGTAGTTCGCCCACCAAGGCAAGCCGCTGTAGTGGGTATGTCCAGGTACGGACTGCGTGGAGCTGCTTGGCGCCTGCCGCAGTAGTGGCTGGTCAGGTTGCAGTGGCCGGGTTGTTCCAAGCGGCAACAGCCCGAGCGTCATGGAACCGTCACCCAGCGCCCGCTGAGTGGTGGGTGACAACAGCACCGCTGGAGGCCCATCTCTGGAGCTGGATTCGAGCCGAGTGAGCGCCGAGGCGGGCTAGAGGGGCACCATGCGGGCCGTTGATCGCTCAACATGTTCTGCCGGCGGCGCTGTACCGGAGAAGATGCCAATACTCGAGCACCCAACCAGCCCCCCCTTGCCGGCTGCTATTGACAACCGGTTGGTGTCCACGGCTTATTGGCATAGCCTCTCACGCGCGCATGCCATTCTTTCAAGCGATTAAGTTCATGCTCCATCTCTTCAGGTTCAGGAGCCACATAACTAACCTCTTCGCTCTTATCGTGTCGTCTGGCCCAAGTTGAAGTGGCGGAATATCCTTTTTCAAATTCCTCATAGTCTTCGCCCGAAATTCTCGCGAGAATGCGTACCAACATTGGTTTAACCTCTGTGGTGCTGCGATCTACGACTCGATATATAACGTCGCTCCGTATTGTCCGTTCCCAGGTTTCCGACAGCCTACCTGCCCAACCTGCGGTTTTGTCTTCGTACTCTTCGCCCGACATGCTAGCCCGTGTTGCGGCAATCTTATCCAGGCAGGTTTTAAGAATACCGATGCGGGCGTCGGTGTCATTAGCCTTCCAAGGGAACTTGCCAGTTATCTGACCTGGCTGTTTAGAACCATCACGCTGGATTGTTTGCTGATGCACTTCAACTGATAGGTATCGGGCGCGTTTTACAAGTTCCGCAAGAAAAATTAGGTCATGTGTAAATACAATAACCTGACGATCCTGCGCGAGTTCCACCATGCGTTGCGCGGCGCTGCTCCTTCGCTGATGGTCAAGCGACGACATTGGGTCGTCGAAGATGACGGCGGATCTACTCTCGTCGAAGTACACCTCGGTTAGGAATCCCGCCAATCCTGCAGCTGTCTGCTCACCTTCGCTCAGTACCTGCATTGTAGAAGCGTCAGATGTACCTTTTAGGGCGGGTATCTGACGAATCGCTCCCTTCACGCCTTTCGGATCTGAAAGCACGACGTGTTCGAGTCTAAGGTTATTCGCCTCATACAAGAAATGCTCACTTACTGTCTTCGTGACGTAATTTTTCGCAAGAGTACTACTCTGGCGCGTTACCGGTGCAGTGGAGGCTTCTCTCTTCTTGCTATCGAGAAGCGAGACTCGCTTAAGCCGCTCAATCTCGTTGACAATTTCTATTTTCACCACTCGTAGTTTTTGAAGTCCCTCGCACTCCCGTCGTTTCTTGATGACTGAAGCGAGGTTCTTCCTGAAGGTATCGACATCAATACCGGTTGCTTCATTACGTTTCGCTATGACGAAGGAGCTCATGGTAGAAGTATCGACAACTGCAAGATCGATCCAGCCCTCATCAGTGTTATCTTGAAGTCGCTCCAGGATTCTCTCTTTCGCCCTAGCTGCGATATCAAGAGCAGCGACGAGAATGTCCTTGCTCAAAACGTCATTATCGACAAAATGATCTAACCAAGATAGGATCTCTGGGGTCGTTATCTCAAACGTTTTGAGTTGCTCGACTGCGGCACTGTATGTACGTTCCGCTTCCTTCGCCTGCTGCTGCACGCTGTCGTGGACGTAGCTGTGAAAACGACGTAGTCGTGCTTGAGCGTCCTGAGCCAATGGCTGTTGACACAACACACAGACGTCGTCATCCTCTGTAGATGGAAAATCTCGGTCAGGGTAAGCCTCTGCTTGTGCGTAGCGTTCTGCCGCCTCCCACATCACTCGCCAGGTCTGTGACCCTACGCCGGGAAGCGGTTCATCTGCAAAAGAGCTGGATGAAACTTCGTCAGCGCTGGCGCGTAACTTCAGTGCCTTCTGTTTTAGGGTCAGAATCTGGTCTGCGGCAGCTGGTGATAATGTATTCTCGATGGATTCGAGGTGATCAGCGAGCGCTGCGGCATCTTCTGCAACCGCAAGGAGTCTCTTCTTCTCCTTTGTAGGGTCAGTTGCTCGGAGGCGGGCTTCTTCTTGACGGTGCTCTTGAAGTTCTTTATCAAGATCTTGATGAGCATCAAGTAGCTGGTCAAGAGAATGTGGGTCAGTGCGCGCGGAAAGTTCGGATAGGAAGTTCGCTGCGGACGTTCCGTCAGGTACGTTTGGGAGCGAAAACTGCTTCGCTTCTTCGACGGTGATGCGCTTTCCTATTTCACTACTCACCTGATCAATGAGTTCGATGAAACGATCGAGGAGGCCGAGCACTGATGGCCGATACGATAGTTCTGTCTCGTTCTGCAGGTAGTCGTTGCCGCAGGCTTCATCATAGAAGTGAACACGCCCAAAAGTTGCGTTGTTGAAGGATGTTGACCACGTTTCAGTTAGATCGGTGCCGCCGCAGCGATAGTTGATCTGGGCCGATTGACTGCAGCGCTTATTGATAAATACATTGGGAAGAATTTCCTCATGATGACGAGCGCCAACTATCTTCTTGAGGAGGCGCGCATATCCAGACTTGCCGCTACCGTTGTCGCCATAGACAATAGTTATTCCAGTCGGAGAGAACTGTAGCGTCTGGCCGCCCAGCAAAGCGTTGACGCCCTGCAAGTTGCCAACACTGCAGATCGCTATACTTTCTTCCGTATCTCCACCCTGCGGTAGCTCGTTAATCGTTAGGGCTGGATTTTCTAGATCCACATCTTTGTTGGCTACTAGTGAGTCGACTAGCCGTTCGATATACCGGTCATCGATGGTTATATCTCGCGCAATGCGTTGAAAGAGGTTCCGCTGCCAGGTAGGGCGTATTTCTAACCATCGAATAATGTCGCGATTGATCTCTTGAGATGACATTGCGTTAGGCGATGAGGCGGTGCTGTTCTTCATTTTGCGTCGTTCTTCTTGTTTAGCCCAATAAGATTGAATGTCGTGTTTATTATATGCTGTGGCGTGTGCTTTTTTAAGGCAAATTTACGCAATCATCCCCATTCTCTTCATCGGCAAACTGAGCGCATCTCGCCGTGCCTTCGCCAGTATCGTGCCGGCGTCATTGCCAAAAATCTCCTCGATAGCCCACGTCTTGACCATCGCCTGTCGTGGTAACCAGATGCCGATGCGCTGGGCTTGGTAGTCGTTGTCGAGATCGAGGACAAGGTAGCCCAGGAGCTGCATGAGGACTTTCCGCACCCACGGTGCGCTGATCTTGTCCACGACCTTGCAGTCGAAAAGGGTGTCGTCAATGAACCAGTCGCCGTCGGCGCCGCCGACTAAGAAGTCGCCGGAGAAGGATGGGTTCGAGATGAAGAAGGCCCCGTGTCTCATGCGCAGGCGCCAGTGCTTGATCTGGCGCTGGTTGACGATGTGCAGCCGGGCGATGTCTTCGAGCATGAGCGGTTGGATTGAGTCGTACACCTCGTCGACGTTTCGCGCTGCCGACAGGCGTTCGCCCAGCGAGCTGCGTATCGCCCGCCCGCCGGCACGGTAGATCGACTCACACCAGGCGAAGACGATGCTGGCGTAGTCCTGGTCGACGTCGTCGCCGTCTCTGGTGAGTTGTTCCGCCTCGAGGAAGGCGTCGCCAAGCACGTCCGATATGTGCTGGCCGTTCGGCAACAGTGGTGCGAGGAGATGGTTGAAGACGTCCACGCCCATCGCCGAGGCGCTCCGGCGTGGTTCGAACTGGCTCAGCATCATCCTGGTGCGGATGTCGAAGGCCATGCCGACAGTTGGTGAGTGCCGCCGTGCGTCGGTCACTCCATCCGGCAGCGGCGCCAGGGAGCGTGCCTTGACGAGATCGTAGAAACCAAGCCGTTCAGCGACCCGCTTGCCTTCCGGGGACCTGCCACCCGCTATGGCTAGGGCAGGGGCACAACCCTCCACCAGCTGCCGGAACGGAGACTGTTTCTTATTCAGTTCGCGCGTCAGGCTCATGGGAGGCTCCACCGCAGGATTGAGAGGGATATACGGCAGTGCAGAGCCGAGCGACGCCAGTGTCGCCACAGGAGACAGGGGCTGGAGGATGCCTCCAACAGGGACGGGGCTGCGTTGCCGCAATCGATAGTAAAGCGCTGGGCGGCGCACCTGTGGCCGTCTCCCGTCCTGGCGGGCTGTTTGCGGCCGAATCGTGATCTGATGTGAGCACGACGCGGTGCAGTTCGCTATGCGGGCTACGTCCTGCTACCAGGGGCAACCCGAGCGTCCTTGGGGATACCCGTGACCCCGCTCGTCTCGGTCAGCAGCCTCGCCCCGGCCAGACCCACCGCCGGCACCTGACCGGACTCCACACCCACAACCGGATACAACCCGCTATTCTTCACCACGAAGGTGTCCTTCCCCTGGAGTTCTCGGATTTCAGCAACCCGCATTATTCCAGGCGAAGCGACACCTTCACCCCACTTTCACCACCTCAGCGATGAAATCTCGAGGCTAGTTTGACGAGCCCCAATACAGAGCTTCCTATACAAGGAGGCTTATTCATAGGGTGTAGGTGAATATGAGTCCGAGGACTGCGGTGATGGTTTCCGGGAAGGTTTCCGGTGGTCTTCTGTAGCCGGTGTGCAGGACTCTCCAGGTCTTGATGTTGGCGATGACTCGTTCGATCTTGTAGCGGATCTGGTTGACGGCCCGGTTGTAGGCCTTGTCGTCTGGGTGGAGGGGAAGTTTTGCGGGTTTTCTTTTCGGGGTGATCATGCCCAGTCCGATGTACCCCTTGTCGCCAATATGCCTGGGTGGTGACGCCCCGTCGGGCAGGTCGGTGGCGGGGACGTCGAGCAGGCCGCTGCGGCGCAGGGCCTGAGCGTCGTGCGTGCACCCGTCCTGGGGGTCGGACACCCAGGCCAGGGTCCCTGACAGGGTGCAGGCCACCTGGACGTTCAGCCCTGTGGTCTTGTGCTTGCTGGAGTACAGCTCAGGATGATCAGCCCAGGACCAGCACTGAAGTAGAGTGCCGTCGATGATCAGCTGGGCCGTGGGGTCCATGTCCTCCACCGTTGGAACACTGCCGTTCAGGCATGCGGCAATCAGGGGCGTGTAG
>ERZ772971.2214-NODE-2214-length-10790-cov-2.812110_pt1 | contig 10790 bp, 16 predicted proteins | sample MGYA00511943_ERZ772971 | MGnify/ENA primary metagenome ERZ772971 (study PRJEB29015, sample SAMEA2737929) | human oral metagenome | biome: human oral; feature: human-associated habitat; material: dental | place: China | collected 2144 ... | reverse complement strand
CAATCGTGAGATTATTGATATGGCTGGTGGAGCTGGTTCTTCAAACGGAACTGGGGGCATGCTTACAAAAATTAAAGCTGCTACCATTGCGACGGAATCAGGAGTTCCTGTTACAAAATCTGTCGAATTTTGATATACTTTTCGTCCAAGAACCTCTGTCGCATTATATTCACTTAATCCGAAAACATCCACCCAACTATTCGGATCATAAACATATCCGTATAACGTTGGATTACCTCCCGCAAACCCTATCGGGTCTTGGGAGATATACATCTTCTTTATCGGGTGAGTAGTGGCGGAATCGATTGTAATACAGGCCTGTCTCACTATCCTCATACTGCCTTGGTAGCGGAATGGACAATCATTCAAAGAACGTCCTGCGAAAGTACGAAAATTTCCGTAGATGTCAAACTACCATTCCGAAGCATAAAGCTCCGTAACTTTCTCATAGGCTTATTTTCTGTTAGTTCTATGTACAAAAATAGCAAAAGGCAAGGAAAATATCCCTGCCTTTAAGCTTTTGCTTTAAAACTTGCAGCTGTTTATCCGATTGTTGCGGTCAAAACTAATAGTCTGGAATATTACCGAGAAACTTCACCAAATTCTATTTCATTCTCAAATGATATACAAATAATCTTTTTGAAATCTTTAGATAATAAATAATGATGTTGAGGTATTTCATTTACTAAAAAAGGAACAATCTTTAATAAATCATTCAAAAAAAACTCATACCCATTCTCCGTCAAACTATCTCCAATATAAATTATGACGTCATCCTTACTACATTTTTTCTCTTCTATTAATTTCTTAATAAAATTGGCGGCATCAAAAGAGATATTCCTTTGATCGGATTTTACAAATTTGTTATTATTTAAATTACTAAAATCAATTCGCCCTCCCGCAAATAGGAAGTGCTTACTTAGGTTTTCTACGTAGTAAGAAAGGTTTGAAATAATGGTATAATTTATTTTCTGTTCTTCTACATATTTAATTAAGATATTATCATAATAATTATTCATAAATCAAACATTTTTATCATCTACACTTATACTGCCCTTGGTAGCGGAACGGAGAATCCCGTTCAAAGAACGTCCTGCGAAAGTACGAAATTTTCCATAGATGTCAAACTCCCATTCCGAAGCATAAAGCTCCGTAACTTTCTCGTCTGCTTGTTTTTCTGTTGGTTTTAGGTGCAAGAAAGCAAAAGACAAGGAATATGTCCCTGTCCTTTACGCTTGTACTTCAAAATTTATTACTGCTTGCGGTTTTTTATTACAGATATAACTCCCGATTTGGAGTGTTGCCTTACCATTATTAACCCATGTCCCTTTTAATTGTAGCAGTTGTAAATATCATCTATATTGTTAACATCTTCAATTGACATCCCATTGGGAATTATTCCTGCATAAAGGAGTGTGTAAGTGTGAGTACGATACTCTTTTGATAGTAAGTTGTAAAAGTATAATTGTATTTCGGTTAGATCGTTTTTGTCTATAAAAATTCCTCTACCAAGATGTTCCTGAAATAAAACACTACTCAAATCTTCTAACATAAATCTATGGGGAGGAAAATCTATTTCTTCATCAATGTTTAATTTTTTTATTGTATCGTACCCATTCATTATATTGTCGATAGTGTTTTTTTGCTTTCTTAAATCTTTATGTAAACTATCAATCATCATTGATGATGTTGCCAATACACATTCATAGCCATTCCCCCATACAAATGAATGTCGTGTGGGTGTAGAAAGTGAATTAATCGCAAGTCTTTCGTCAAATTCCATTCGATTTATGCATAATCCCAAATTAGTAATATTATTCTGTTGAGTTATGTTTAAATTATGGATTTTCAAATTGGGATTTTTGAAACTCATCAATCCACATGCAAAAAGCGACTCTCCTATATTTTGTAAGTTAGCATTATGCATCAACGTTTCGAAAGTTTTTTGACTGTTATCCAATACGGATTTATAAAAAAAGACTTCCGGTATTTGAGTCTCAGTATTGTCTGGGAATACTCTTTTTACAAAGGATTGAAATCGTTTATAAAAGTTAAACTCGTCGGTATATTGTAATGATAACTTTGGTGCAGCAACCTGATATTCGATAGGAGGTACCAAAATACAATTTTCGTCTCGAATATACTCTTGAAAGATATATCCTAAAAAGTTTAAAATCTCAATCCTATATTGAATCTTCCTTTTTTGGAGTATGTTGAACTCCATAACTTCAATTACAGGTTCTATTATGTTATATATTTTATATTGATGTTTTATGTTGGGAGCCAGTTCGTTATAAAGGAAATACTCAATATCTTCTGACGAGTCTTCGGCAGAAAATAAATAGTCTAATTGAGAAGGAATTTCTTCAATAGCCTCTTTGTTCGGTGCTTGATAATGTTGCCAATTAATATTCATTTTAGTTTTATTGTTGTTAAGAAATAGCGTTCATTTCTAAATCCGTATGCCGTTCTCTTCGTTAACTTTATCTTGTTGTTGATCCTTCTACTTTTCCTGTTGATAATTTGCTTGTGGTTATTCAAATGTACTATTTATTCAGAGGGTTTCTTCTTTGGGATGCTATCACTCGAAATGTCGGATGAACCAGAAAAAATATTTTGCTCTCATAGTTTACAGTAAATCTCCCTTAACTCCTTTTCGTATTTTTTTGCATGAGGCATTCTTGTTTTTCTTAAATATGCGAATAATTCTGACGAGGTACTTTTCAATAAACAGTACTCAATCAAAGAGCTGAACATAAAGCCCTTATAATAGGGCAATACTTCTCTCGTTATTGGCAATTCATCTTCGTCTAAATTCTCTCCTTCCGGATACTCATTATTATCCTCTTTTTTCCGGTTTCTGTAAAACACAATTTTCGAAATAATAAATTGACATACTTTATCATCTACGGATATAGTGCTACTTATCGCTTCGATGGATAGATTTGAAGCCTTAAGAAGTGATAGGTCGTAATTTAGCATAGTAATGGTGGAGTTTTTTTGTTCACTTCGATCCTCAAACTATCCTCAACCTTATTCAAAACTGAATTGTAGATGTTCGACTCTATAAATGTTTTTATTTTATCCATGAACATGTTCCTTTAATTATTCGTTATTAGAGGGGCTCCTGCGTCCTCGTAATATCCTTGGTCATTAAAATGGTATAAACGCCGAAGGTAGTGTGAAAACGGAGACAGAGCAGATACAAAAAGAAGATTTTGCCATAGTTTATTCCCTTATTATGGGTTTCAAAACCATTTAAAGGGGTTGTGCAATTTGTTTTCCTTTATGCAATCATCATACCATTCGTAATAGTCAATTGGCATTTGGACACTAACTCCTTTCAGCCAATATTGTTCACCATAAGCCCCCAACATAGCCCAATGGTATTCCGTTTCATGACTTATACATATAATGTCATCATAATCTTCCGGTTTATTGTAATAATGCTTTTTTAGAATCTCATCTGCCTCTTTGGGCGTTTTATGTGCATACTTCGCTAGTATACACCTGATTATAAATAGCCATGCATTATAATACACACCGACCTTATCGCCTGTCTTATTGTTCGAAAAAACTAATAATTCATCCATAAAATATCATTTTAATTAAAATCAATAGTACCTGTTGAATCTACAACATGCTTAACGGATAATATTGTTCTCTTTTTGTTTTATATTTTTTATTAAATTGTATTTCTTCTCATAATTTTGCATAAAGTAATCAATACCACTGTCATTTAATTTGTCTTCTTCAAACGCCCATCCTACCAAATATTCGATTAAGGAAGTATCTTCTATATAATCTATAAGAGGACAAATTTGCACTATGGATAATTTTTCTGTTGCAGATATAATAGCTTTGGAACCGTATTTTATTACCGGAATTTCTATCCATGACAAATCGTAAGGTAAATGTTCGAATACAAATTTATTCCCCCCAAGAGAAATTAAAAAGTCATCATTTACTAATCGATGGTGTATTATTGTTTTTAAAAATAGTATTTGGTTATTTTTGTTTTTTATCTTTTGAATACAACTTAATAAATCGCTTGGCTTATTAATAAGACTTCCACTAAGTATATCAATAAATATAGTAAATAGATATTCCAAATCAGTATTTTTATTTCTATTAACCAACAGGTAGTTAAGTGTTTTTGAAAATATTGTTTCATAAGAATATAAACGAGTTATTATTTTTTTATCTTCTTTTATTAACTCAATAATACTTTCAATATCTTCTTTGTTTAATATTTTATCATATAAATCCATAATTGTTTAACTTTTAAATCGTTCCGTTAGATTATTATTTCCTACCAACCCATCGGGTCTTGACTTATGTACCCTCCTGCATTCGGGTCGTAATATCTGTACCTATTATAATATTGCTCCGTCTTCTCGTCCTCCTCATAATGTTCCAACTGACGGAAAGTATAAAGGGTCTTACAATCATCACTTAATGAGAGTGTTGTAGTTGTGATTTTTACAATACATCTGAAGCATTATCCTATTATTTATTAATATATAAATCTAAATCAATCCAACCATTTATCTTATTAAGCAAGTTAATAATGTTATTATTAAATACAATAGCGGGCGATGGTTCTTTGTCTGTTTTTATTTTGAAAAGCATTTTAGACGTCAAATTATTTTTTTGTATAAATGAAGAAACATCTTCAAGACTTGGGGTTATGATTTTTTCAAAAAGGCTTATACTATCTTCTATATAAAGGCTTACAACTTCTTGAAATGAATATTCCCAAAAAGTTTCAGTATTTCTTCTGAATTTTAGTATATCATTTTTATAAGCAAAATCAGTAGGAGATTTGCCTATTATCTTAGAAAAATCATCGACATCAAAAATGTCTCCATAAACGATAAAAGTTAATTTAATACTAGTCATACGGATAATCTATATATGTTTCTATTGGTTTTCCCTTTCCTCCTTTTTTCAAAAGAATTATTTTCCGATTACTTGAAGCCTTATAAACGTCATAGTGGGCAATTTTAGCGTTCTTACCTAAAATATCTCTTTTAAGTTCATGTGCATCAATTCCTATTTTTCTAGTTTTTCATTTGAAAATTTCTTAAAAATTTTAGGTTTCTTGGAACAATCCAACCCCAACACATCAACTTCCGTATTCACATTTTTTGCGAAAGCGTATAAAGTAGTATTTTTTCCCGCCAACCCTATCTATCGGGTCTTGACTTATGTAACAGCCTGTCTCTGAATTATACCATCTGTGCCAGTTATAGTAAAGAGCCTCTAAGTTAGAGCGTTATTTCTTTTTAATTATGATGTCATTTGAATGTAATTTAATTTTTTCTTCTTCAATCACAAGCTCTTGCCAATATTGTTTATCATCTAAATCATTATCTTCCATTAATCTATATTCTGAAATATCGGTCTTTGTATTAGGTAGAATAACTATTTTATCAATATTTTTTCTACTTATATCATATTTTTCATATATCTCTATCAAAAACAGCATATCCAATAATTGATTTTTCTGTGCTATGAAATTTACTTTATTAGACTTAGCCCGCTTCAGTTCTGCTTCGATATTGTTTAGCTTGGATTGTATGTATTTTTTTATATCTTCCATATTTTTATTTCAGTATATTTATATATAGGTTCGTCTTATAGATGTGATTGTTAGGCAATTGACGGTACTCATGTATAATTTCATTTTCATCTTTCAAATAATCTTCTTTATAAACAGGTGTTAATTTAAATGTTTTATTTTTTTCTGATAATCTCATACTATTAGGGCTTGCCCATTTTGATTTGAAAGTCCGTTTGCCTTTACATTTTTCAGCCTGCCGTATATGTCGTAATCGAAACTCCAAACAAGTTCGCCACTTTTCCCCAAAATATAAAAGTAAGATTTCAAAGAACTTTGAATGAAAAACATAGTTAGTATTTATCTATAAAATAGATTTAAGCCAATCAAATACCCTTCTTGCAAATTTTGACATTTCAATATCTTTGGGAAGAACCAAAGTTATTCTATTACAATCTGAAGTATAGTTGCTATTAAATATAAGTAAAAAAGGACCTTCGCCGGAAACTCTATTGGTATAAAATCCCTTTTCATCCATAAGGTCAAACATAATTTTATTTTTAGCTACATATATATCCGTTGTTTTATCTTCATTATCAATAACAAAATAAGGATTGTCCCATAATGAAAAAGATTTCTTCATTTCTTGGACAAACATTTCTTGCTTTTTCTGTGTATATAAAATGTAATCAACACCTGTAAACATAACTCATTATTTATTTGTGTCATCAATTTGAAATTCAGAAGAAAGACCTAATTTTTTATATCCATTTATCGATTGAGAAAGCATATTGCAGAAGTCTTTTTCGCATTCTTCTTTACGGACTCTTCCGTAAATATCTAATGTCCGCTCTCATACTTTATTGCTTTGCTCGTCGGTAGCTAAAATCGGGGTATCTAAGTGGTCGCTAATCTATAAATATTACTTTAAATAACATATCCAGTGTATTAATCCTTTATTTCCAAAATTGTTCCAATTCTTTATATTCTTCAAACCAAAACCTAAAGGCTTGTTTATTTATACCATCTTTACCCGACCAAAAATCTACAGGGTAATCCCAATCGGAACTATGAGTCTTTCGAGGAGTTGACGCACAGTTCGTATAATGTTCAAGCAATCCCTTATGTTCTTTGGTTTCTAAAATACTGCAATAGCCCAAAGTTTCCAATAAAGCTTGTCTTTGTTCTGTGTTGGATTTAAACCCTCTAATCTTACCGATTTTAGATTGAACTGTTTTTTTTACTGTCTCTTTTTCATTTGCTTGTAAGAGGACAGTAATTATTTCCGAAAAAATTCTAAAATCGGATTCAATTGGCTTAACGATTTCTAATTTATTGGTTTGCAGTAAGTAGTGATAATAGGTTAATGAATTATGCCCAATTAGACCTCCTACTTCTGAGAAACATTCTTCAATTAATTCTATATCTACTTCAATATTTTTTAAAGAAGAACAATATTTGCAAGGAATCCGACTTATTACGAATGCCTTATCTTCCTCATTCATTTTATCAAATAATGCTTTTTCAGAAGACGATTTTTTACATGGAGTAAAAGAATGCTTAGGAAAACTTTGCATTATGGCAAAAACAGGTAAACCACTTCTATAATTGAGCTTATTGCTACTTAAACTTGACAAAAATAATGAAGTATATTTCTTTTTATCACAGTCTCTATATTCTTGAAAGATTCGCTCAATAAGTTCATCGTGCGTTAAATATTCTTTTGTTTTTAAATTCCCCATCATTCGCAATCTTCTCTAAATTTTAGTTCTTCTAACGCGGGCAACTTGCTGATTTTATTGTCGTTAAGGATTTTGTCGGTATCACTTAATCGTTTCTTACCTATGCGAGTTTTTTGTTTTGTTGCTGAAATACTATTTATCTTATTTCCTCTAACCTTGTCATTTCTCCTACTGAGCAAATCTTTTTCGGCAATTCCTCTTACTGCATCATAGTCAGTCCCAATATCCGTTTTTCTTTGAAGGGTATCCCCTTGACCAAACCTTGCTCTATCACTCTATTGTTTAACCCCTATCGGGTCTTGCGAGATATACATCTATTCATCAGGCGAGTAGTGGCGTAATCGATTGTAATACAGCTATGTTCCACTGTCTTCATACTGCACTTGGTATCGGAACGGACAATCATTCAAAGAACGTCCTGCGAAGGTACGAAATTTTCCGTAGACGTCAAACTCCCATTCCGAAATCTTCTCATCACCTCATTTTTTCAATAATTTGAAGCTGCTTAAAATTTATAGTTACTTTTTGACCGTTTACAAAAATAAACTCGTATGTATATACTTCTTTTGATTTAAATAAGAATTGATGGATAAGCAAATCATTATTTTTAAATGTTTTGTCTTCTGTCTTAAAGCTGATATTTATAACATCGTTAAATATAAATTTATAGTATCTATCCCGATAAGGGGATAAAAAACTTATAAGCAGTTTATCTTTATTTTTTGATATACCGAATTTAAATTCTGTCAAAATAGCATCGTGAAGAGTTTCTTGTGTGTTAAATAAATACCTTTTAGGATCCAAGATAAAATGCTTTATCGATTCTGGTATTTCTTTTTCTTTCTTATAAAGGAATTCAAAATAATCGTCAAAATACCATATACTGTTTTTCTTTTTTATTTTTGACATAATTCATTTACATGATTTTCTTTGTTTTTTTTGCTATCAAAAACGTATCCGCATAATGTTGGGTTATCTCCCGCCAATCCAATCGTATACTTACTTATGTAACAGCCTGTCTCCGAATTATACCGTCTGTACCTGTTATAGTAAAGTTCTTCTATTTCAGCGTCTGGTGTTTACTCCAACACTTCTAACGTACTGCTTATATAAACATCTTCTATATCACAATCAATATAACCCCATTTATTCCAATTAGTCTTTAGCCAATCTGAACCTAACCCTAATCTGTATCCATCAGGTATAGATTCTTTAGGGAAATACGTGTATATTAACCCTGCTTTATGTCCGGAAATAATTACTAAGGCATAAGTTTCTTGTATCTCACATACTAGAAAATATACTACATCTTCATACGGGTATTTTCCTTTACATTTTAATATCGCCCCTCTCCAAATGATATTTTCTTTGAAATTAGTCAATTTGTCCATATTATCCGCACATAATATTATATTTTCCTTTTTTATCGGCTTCCTTGGTCTGATTTCCATCAATATAAAATTCTCCAAAATGTTTACCTCTTTCACCAAGATATTCGAAACGACCATGTTGGGTGTCAAATGTATAATATCTGTTTTCAGCATCTCTATATATAATACGATTATCCGTTTTGCTTATTTTTTATCTTGCTTTCCTGCTAATCCTATCGGGTCTTGGCTAATGTAGTTCCCTGTACTTGGGTCGTAATACCTAAACCTGTTGTAGTAAAGTCCCCGTAATTCACTGTTTTATATCTGACCGACTTGCCTGAACGGTATGAAAGTCCGCTCACCTTTTACATTTTTCAGCCCGCCGCCGCATCGCTCCTAAATATATCATATTACATTCACAAGCTGTTTAAGATAATTAATATCTCCATTATATTTGTATCCTACACCTTTATCCGGCAAATCTATCTCTTGGTTTATAATATCTCTGATAATATTTTTTTTAGAAACTAATAATTGTTCTTGAAAATTCATAATGCTGACATCTGATTTATTTTGTATTTCTTTTTCATTGTGAAGAAATTTACTGATTGTTGCCAAAGCCTCGTCCGAATTCTTGTATTTCTTAGAGAATGTAAAACATAAATCTAAGTCTCCAATTAATTCATAATCAAAAACTATCCAGCATTTATCTATTGAAATGGTTCGTTCAACCAAAGGATAATTATTAATCAATTCTTTCTTATCAATAATAGTTTTCATTATTATTCTCAATTAGTAATTATTATAGCAGATTTACTACATCATGATTTAATATATTATAATGAGGATTGGTGTCATGTATTTTATTACCACTTGTATGTACAACATTTGACGTTGAATTCTTAGTATTTATCAGGTCTCCTCTATAAGTACCTCTTGGTTACCTCCACTTGCTAATATTTCTATTCTGTCACGACTAACTTGTCGATCCGCAGTACCTTCTCCTATACAAGTATCGGCTTGAGGTTTGAATGTGGTAATAGATTTTATTAAAACTCCCCATTCCTTAATAATACCTAGAACGGCTGTAATACAATCCTGTTTCACTATCTTCATATTGCCCTTGGTAACGGAACGGACAATCATTCAAAGAACGTCCTGCGAAGGTACGAAATTTTCCATAGATGTCAAACTCCCACTCCGAAGCATAAAGCCTCAAAACCTTCTCGTCGGCTTATTTTCTGTTGGATTTAGGAGCAAAAATAGCAAAAGGCAAGGAAAATATCCCTGCCTTTACGCTTGTGCATTAAAATTATAGCTGGTTATCTGATTGTTGCGGTCAGAACTGCCAATCCGGAGTATTACCTATGGTATTTCATTGTGCGTTGTTTTGCATGGACAGTTATTTTTTGATTTTATTATATTCTTCAATGATAGACCAAGTTTTTTTTGTAATCAAGCTATCCCAAGGCCAAGAGTCTATTGACCAATGTTCTATGGCGTTCAAATCTTGCAATAAGTTCTTGTCATACGATTTAGATATAATATCATTACGTATAGACGAAAGAACAAGCAAAGTACGTTTCAATTGATAAACAGGAAAGAGACTTCCTTCTCTCTGAAGTTCTGTTTTCAGTAAGGGAATTAAACTATTTAAATCATTTATGATTTTCTCCATATTGCTCAAAATAAGTTCATTAAAGGGTTGTCTATTAAAAACTTTTGGATTTTGTCCTCTAAACCTCATTGAGGTGCAGCGGCATCTTCAAAAAGCGGATTGCCTTCATATTAGTCACATCTTTTTTGGGGGTTAGGACTTTTTTCGGGAAAATAGTTGTTTTATATCCGTCTTGGTAATGATGGTTCTCAGCGGTGTCTCTATATATTTGAAACTAAGAGATGCCACGATGATTAGCGATATTAGATACGGATAAAAAAATGTAGCATTGGTTCTGACCGAGTTTTCGCCCCACAGTGTAACAAACGCATACTGCAAGATATAGATACTGTAACTGATTTCGCCCAAAAACACGGGGATTTTCATATTGGCAAACTTGGTTATAAATCCGTTGTTTGCAGATAATAATAGTATGAATGGAACGAATATAAAAGCCA
>ERZ772971.2208-NODE-2208-length-10803-cov-1.885653_pt1 | contig 10803 bp, 13 predicted proteins | sample MGYA00511943_ERZ772971 | MGnify/ENA primary metagenome ERZ772971 (study PRJEB29015, sample SAMEA2737929) | human oral metagenome | biome: human oral; feature: human-associated habitat; material: dental | place: China | collected 2144 ... | reverse complement strand
GGGGAGAGCGGCACGGACCCGACAGCTGCATCAGGGCGGACGCGGCCGATAGCCCTACTCCGCAAAGCGCCAGCGTCGAACCGATCGCATCCGCCGTGCCCGCGTCCAAGGGTGTGAGAGGGATGGTCTTGCCCAGCAGCCGCAGGCTAAGGATGACCATCAGAGGCATCGAGAGGTTGGCAAGCGCGAGCAGGATGGCCCTCCCGGCATAAAATGTCCGCTCTGGCCCGCTGCGGTGGGCCTGTGAGGCGGTCCCCAGTCCCACGAGAAGTCCTGACAGAAACTCCAAGGTGGGGATCAGGTACGATACGGCGGGCCAGGGCGAGAGCGGCTTGGCGGCGCAGAGGAGCAGCAGGAGGCCGGATACCTCCATGCGACGGAAGGTGGTCTTTCTGAGGCTGCGCCCCTGCCAAGATAGGCCGACCGTCTCGGCAAGCAGCCCCAGCGCAAGTCCCGTGAGCCCGCTCATCGACGTCCAGACTCCCAGCAGGCAGCATAGGTAGAGGTAGCCCACAAGGATCAGGAGGAAGGCGGGCACGGGACCCCTGTACCCAGGTCCTGAGGTTTGGGGGGCCATATCGGTCTTTGTCCCGTCCGTGTCGTTACCCGACCTTGCCATCTGTCTCTGAATCTCCTCTGAGCTGGTAGCGTTGACGCTCCATTATAGGGTACCGAGTACCCCGTCCGTCACCCCCACCGTCCCGCCTGCTCCAACGCCCCTCTGCCCCACCGTCCCGCCTGCTCCAACGCGATGTGAGTGATTCACTCACATCATGTTCCTGAAGTGAGTGAATCACTCACTTCGATATTCTATTCAGTAAGTCTTTTACCTGCGCATACGCAAATTCGACTCTATGGACCACGTCGCCTGAGAGCCGAAAAACCACTCACTTCGCGAAGACGATGTGAGTGATTCACTCACATCGCGCAGTCGCACGCCATTGCAGTATCACGCCGTTGTGATCGCGCCACCACAGCCGTCCGCGAGCGTCACCGATACTGCGCGATCGCCTCCGAGACCTCGGTGTCGCCGTCGGACATCTTGATGATCCTCCCGTAGCTGTTCTTGGCCTCGAGCACGCCTGCGAGCACGGCGGCCACGTTTGCGATGGAGTTGGGAGAGGACCTTTCCGTGACGTGCAGGTTCACCCTGCCGCTACCCGACCCTTCGACCAGGCTGCCTGGCTGCACGATGGTGTACACGAGGTGGGTGTTGTTCATGAGCCACTGGTCGGCAAAGAACTTCGCGATGTTGTAGTCGGTGATCTTGGCCAACGCCGGGTCGCCCCACTTCTCGGGCTCGTCGGCAAAGACGGAGCTCAGCATCACGAAGCGTCTCACACCCGTCGCCTCGCATGCCTGCATGAGCTTCACGGCACCGAACGCGTCGGTCTGCAGGAGGTCCTTGCCGCGCGAGCCCGCCACAAAGTACACGGCGTCGACATCCGCGACCAGGGCCTTAAGCTCCTTTGCGTCGGCATGCAGGTCAAGCGCGGTGGACTGTACCTCCCGGTCGGCCACGTTCTCTGGCTTCCTGGCTCCGGCGACCACTTGGTGACCGGCAGCCTTCAAGTTGGCGATGAGCTCTGTCGCCACACGACCGGTGGCACCCGCTACGAACACTCTCATGGCTATTCTCCTCGTCGTCCCTATGGACCCGCGCGCCAGTGCCCCACACCCTGACAACAGTCCCTCGAAGGCCCCGGCACGTGGGCCCGTCCTGCGACAGGTAGAGCCATGGGGCCTATCGAGAGCGATGGTACCCCACCCCCACGGATGTCCATCCCTTGACCTGCACGCATTTATGGAACCATAAGCCCTTTTCATGGCCTACAGTGAGGGGAAGCCACACTGACGAAGGGATCACACCATGAAGACCTCGTTCGACTTGCTCAACGACCCGTTCCTTAATAAGGGGACAGCCTTCGACGCCAAGGAGCGCAGGCGCCTTGGTCTGGTGGGGCTGCTTCCTCCCCAGGTGCAGACGCTCGAGGAGCAGGCGTGCCAGGCCTATGACAACTACCAGTCCAAGGACAGCGACATCGCCAAGCGCCGCTTTCTCATGAGGATCTTCTCGCAGAATAGGACGCTCTTCTACAAGCTCTTCTCCGAGCACGTCGAGGAGTTCATGCCCATCGTCTATGACCCCACCATCGCCCAGGACATCGAGGAGTACAGCGAGCGCTACGTGGACTCCCAGTACGCCTGCTACCTCTCTGTGGACGAGCCCGACTGCGTGGAGTGGGCGCTTGCCAACGCCTCGGGGGGCCGCGACATCGACCTCATCGTGGTCTCCGACGCGGAGGCCATCCTCGGCATCGGGGACTGGGGCACCAACGGCGTGGAAATAGCGGTCGGCAAGCTCATGGTCTACACGGCGGCGGCCGGCCTCGACCCCGCGCGTGTGCTGCCCGTTGTCATCGATGCCGGCACGAATCGCCAGTCGCTGCTCGATGACCCGCTCTACCTGGGCAACCGGCACAGGCGCGTGGACGACGAGACCTACTACGCCTACGTGGACGACTTCGTGCGAACGGCCGAGAGGCTCTTTCCCCACCTATACCTGCACTTCGAGGACTTTGGGCGAGGGCATGCCGCCACGCTCCTGAACAAGTACGCAAAGACCTACCCCGTCTTCAACGACGACATCGAGGGCACGGGCATCGTCACGCTCGCGGGCATCCTCGGTGGCCTCAACATCACGGGAGAGAGCCTGCTTGACCAGACCTACCTGTGCTTTGGCGCCGGAACCGCCGGCTGCGGCATCGCCGAGCGCGTACTTCAGGAGTTCGTCGACCAGGGCATGGACCGCGAGGAGGCGCGCAGGCGCTTCTACCTCGTCGACAGGCAGGGGCTCCTCTTCGACGACATGGACGACCTCACCCCCGAACAGCGCCCCTTCGCACGCAGGCGGTCGGAGTTTGCCGACGCGTCCAAGCTCACTTGCCTGGAGGCCGTCGTGGCCGCAGTACATCCCACCATCATGGTGGGTACCTCGACGGTCCATGGGGCCTTCACGGAGGGGGTCATACGCCAGATGGCGGTCCACGCGAGGCGACCGATGATCTTTCCCCTCTCCAACCCCACCGAGCTCGCCGAGGCGAGCGCGGCGGACCTCATCGCATGGACGGATGGGCGGGCGCTCGTGGCGACGGGCGTGCCCTCCGCGCCTGTTGAGCATGCGGGGGTGAGCCACGACATCGGCCAGGCCAACAACGCGCTCATCTATCCCGGGCTCGGCCTGGGTGCGATCGCGGCCCACGCCAGCCTCGTCACCGACCAGATGATCTCGCGAGCGGCCCACTCGCTCGGTGGCATCGTGGACGTGACGAGGCCCGGGGCGGCCGTGCTCCCACCCGTGTCGAGGCTCACCGAGTTCACCGAGAGAATCGCCGTCGCCGTCGCCCACGAAGTCGTCGACAAGGGACTCAACCAAGTTCCCATCGAGGATGTGGAGGCAGCCGTCAGGGCGACCAAGTGGGTGCCCGAATACGCGGACGCCCTATAGCATGGGAGGCTCAGAGACGGGCTGAGGCCACCCGACGCCAACGGCGGGTCGGGTGAGTCCCTCCTCGTCCTACACGGAGCCAAAAACACAAGGAACACCGACGACAGCGCTTCAAAGGAGCGGTGATGGTTATCTTTAGCGCACTTGAGAGCATGCTCCCCATAATCCTCCTCATCATCCTTGGCTACATGCTGAGAAAGGCGGGGTGGCTTGGGGACACGTTCGCCCCCTCCGCGTCGAGGCTCATCATGAACGTGGCGCTCCCGGCCTCCATCTTCACGTCGGTCCTCAAGAACCTGACGCTCAAGACGCTGCTCTCGCTCGACAGCGGCCTCGTGGTGTGCTTCGCAAGCGTCGCCATCTGCTACCTCGTTGCGCTGGCGACGGTCGTCCTCCTCAAGGTTCGCCCTGGCAGGAGGGGCGTCATGGTGAACACCTTCGCCAATGCGAACACCATCTTCATAGGTATGCCGCTCAACGTGGCCCTCTTCGGTGAGGGCGCCGTCGGGTTCTTTCTTGTGTACTACATCACCAACACGGTCTCGACCTGGGCAGTCGGTACCTTCCTCATCGACGCGGATCCTATGGTCAAGGCTGAGGGATCCGAGCCGTCCGCCCAAAGGAGGCGAGGCATCGACATCAAGAGGCTGCTCCCACCGCCCCTTATAGGGTTTCTCGTGGCCCTCGTCTTTTTGCTACTGCAGCTACCCGTTCCCTCCTTCGTCGAATCGACGCTCACCTACACGGGCAACCTGGTGACGCCGCTCTCCCTCATCTACATCGGCATCGTGCTAAAGGAGAGTGGCTTGACGAGCGTGAGGATGGATCGCGACACGGTGGTGGCCCTTGTGGGTAAGTTCGTCATCGCCCCCCTGTCCATGGTCGGTGTCCTTGCCGCCTATGCCGCCCTGTTCGGAGCGCTGCCTGCCACGGAGGCGCACACCTTCATCATCCAGGCCGCAGTGCCCGCGCTCACCGTGCTCCCGATCCTTGCCAACGAGGGGAAGGGCGACGTACGCTTCGCAACGAACGTCGTCGTCACGAGCACCCTCCTGTGCGCCGTGGTGGTCCCTATCGTCTACGCGCTGCTTGGGTGAGGGTAGGACACCCTGTCTCCTTCGCGGCCACCCGAAGAGGGGTCCGCCTGGCGGAAGGGGACGTGCCCGGTGACAGCCGAGCGATGTGGGTGCGTTCCCGCAAAGACGTGAGCTGACCGACCCACGAGGAGGCCCAGCCCCTGGCACCATGCGCGGGAGACGCAGGTCAGCGCGATCGACGGGCATCAGGCGTAGGTTTACGAGAGGCGGCTCGGCCAAAGTGCGCCTTTCCCGTGAGACGTCCAGCGCAGAGTGCGTCTTTCTGTGAGGCCAAACTCCAGGCCGGGTTTGCGGACCCTGGTGCGGTCCGCCCCGCAGCCTAGCGGGGGGTTCCTCGAGCGCATTTGCCCAGTTGGACTATTTTTCACGGTACCCCGCAGTCTGGCGGGGGGTTGGCCCCACAACCTCCTGTGGGCGGTAACGTGACGCAAGGGCGCAGTGTGCGCGATCTGGGGGTCGCAGGGTGCGCCTTTCCGTGAGGCGTGGGGGACAGACTGCGCTTTTCGGTGACGCTCAACAGACAGAGTGCGCCTTTCGGTGAAATGCACCTTTCCTGACCTGCGCAAACGTCGCGCCATCTCACGGAAAGGCGCATTTCGTGGCTGCGTCTCATGGAAAGGCGCACTCTGCATGTGTCCGGGTTGCGGAGAAGCTCTTGAAAGTTTAGCCTCATCGCACGCCCCTTCGGATGCTCTGTCTGCAGTGGGTGGGACGGAGCCGTCACTCCCCCGTCGTGGGTTGGTCACTCCTGCGAGCCTCTAAGATCGAGCGAAAGGGCGGGACGGTCACGCCTCGGGTGCGTGCCAGCTGCGCCTGCGGGTCCCAGCCCTCGGGGGGCAGGCCGTCCGACGGGTACTTCCACACGCAGCCGCCGGCGACCCAGCGCTCGCGCCACTCGGCGACGAGCCTCTCCCTGTCCTCGTAGGGGAAGTCGTCGAGGCCGAACTGGAAGCCGCAGCACGGGCAGATGTCGTACGAGCCGGCACCCCTCTCGTTGAAGGGGGGCTCGTCCAGCCCGTCGTAGCCGCAGACCGGGCATATGTTCTCTCCCATGTTCATGTCTCCTCTCGTGCGTGCGTCACGGCATGGCCCATCCCTGCTTGTCGAAGTAGGCCTGGCCTCCGGTGGGCGCGAGGTAGGTCCTTGTCGTCCCGTCGGGGTTGTATGCCCCGAACAGGTTGCGTGCGGCGTCATACACCCGTGTGATCCCCTCCTTATCGACTTTTACCTGGTACTGTCCCTTGTTGAGGTAGAACTCGTGGGCCATCCTGGTGTACTCCTCCTCAGAGGTGGCACCCACGCCCTCGCCATGGTCTGCATAGTGCCTTGCGAGAGTTTCGGGCTTTTCCCAATAGTTATTCGCCGCCCGCGCCGGCGCACGACTCCCCGCGACAGCCCTCGCAGGCACTATACCCCGCGCCTGGCCCGCGCCGCCTGAAAGAGCACCCGCTTGATGGCACAGACGAGCTCGGCCTCGGGCCTGACGGAGCGTGCGACGTCATCGAAGACGAAGACATTGAAGCTCAGGGGTCGTTTTCCCACGAGGGGAAGCAGACACAGATCCTTTTGCGTCTTCTCGAACGCGATACTTGTGGCAACCCCCACGCCCATCCCCGCCACGACGAGCCGGCGCATCATCTCGGGCTGATCAGTCTCTGCGGCTACGCCCAGCTCATGTCCGTCGTGGCCGAGGAGGAGTGCCAACGCCTCGCGCTGGACGAAGTCTCCCGTGAACGAGAGGATGGGAAGCCCCAGCGCCTCGAGCTCGTCGATGCCGACGGACCCCCTGTCCGCGAGGCGCGACGCCTTGGGAAGCGCGACGAGAAACGGAAAGGATCCCACCTTCCACCCTCTGACCCTTGGCAGGCCGAGGGATACCTCCACAGAGGCGATCATCCCCACATCGATGCCGTGGCGCTCGAGCTCCGTGTGCATGCGCTCCGAGCCATAGGAGAGTATCTCGACCGGATGGGTGCCGCATGCGTTTGCGAGCGAGTCCAGGCCGCCGGGAAAGTAGTGGTGAGTGATGATGGGAGGCAGGCCTATGCGGACTGGCCTTCTGCCCTCCATGGCGGTTATGGCGTCGGTCGCCTCGTCCATCTCGGCTATGGCCCGGCTTGTGTGGGCAGTTAGGACCTCTCCGGTCCTCGTAACGAAGCCCTGCCTTTTGCCTGAGCTCTGTCGGTCGAACAGGGTGGTCCCCAGCTGCCGCTCCAGCCGCGCTATGGCAAGCGACACCGCCGGCTGGGTCATGCCCAAGCTGCGAGCCGCGCCAGAGAAGCTCCCCTCCCGCACCGCGCTCTGGAAGATCTCGAGGTCGCGAAAGCTCTCTGTCGGTACCATCACACACTCCTTGCCTCTGCCGCTTCTTCCGGGATGGGAGGCACGACCGCTACGACCTAGCGACTCTTCGGGTACGGGACAAGCTCCAGCTCATCCTTGAGAAACTCCCCGAGGAAGATGTCTCGCACGCCCTTGTAGCCTTGCTCCCCCACCTTCTTGGCGACCCACGCCTCGTCTCGACCGATGAGCTCGAGGGCCTCGCGGTTGATACGGCCGTTGCTGATGACGAGGAGCTCCACGTCATCATCGCCCGCACACACGGTGGTCAGGCGTCCGTTTTGCTCCATGACGGTCGCCTTCACGTCCCTGATGCTGTGCACGCCCTCCTCGCGCAGGTGTCGGCTCAGCTGGTCGGCCGTCAGCCCCACTCGAGCGCACTGGGCCACATCGACCTCGCCATCGCGCACCAGCACCTCGGCCTGCCAGCGACGACGGACCGGAAGAAGCCACTTGCCTCTATGAGCACCTTCACGATTATGACAACGAGGGACCAGACCAAAAGCACTATGCAGAAATGCAGCACCGTGATCGAGGGGTTGTAGATGACGCCCCCTATGATTCCACCTAGGACGTAGTTCTGTATCTGGTTCAGGGGCGTGTTGATAGAGAACTCGTACTTTCCCAACAGGTTGATCTGCAGGATCATGACCAGCATCCCGATGAGGAACTTACCGGCAACAACAGCGTATGCATCCACGGTGTTATCCCTCCTGGTTCACGTAGACGTTATGGTCGATGATGTGGGTACGCTCAAGGGAGAACGAGTTGTTGTCATCATTGAGGTGTACGAGGTAGTCCTCGCCCTTGAAGCGGACGATCATCCCATCTGCCAGGGAGGTCGAGTTGACCAGAACCTCATCCGTGGAGACGCCCTGGTCGGTCGCCACCCCCTCTATGAACTTGACCAGCATCTGCGACTGGGAGCTTCTCAGACTCACCTGCGAGTAGTTCTCCACCTGCACGCCCAAAAGGATGAGGGTGAGAACCAGCATGCCTATGCCCACGTCACGCCAGCGGGTCTTGATCCTGTTACGCACATAGACCGAGCTGAACGCCACGGCTAAGACCAGGAAGAAGATGATGAAGACAGCCCTCAGCCTCAGGTCGAAGGACTGGTGGCTAAGGATATACTCAAGGTTGTAGAATCGCATGCACTCACCTTCCACGCATAGACCAGACAGGGCCCGTGAGTCAGGACGACTGATAATAGCACGACTCGGTCGTATCGCCCAAGAACCTCGCCTTAGGCGGACAGCGTCGCCGCCGGTATCACGTACACGCCATCCTTGCGCCGGTACGCAAGGTTGCCCTTCCCCACGATGACGGCAAGAAACGCCGGCTCCGCAGTGCGAGCGACCGGGTTTTTCAGCACCTTGTCCCGAAGTCGCAAAAGACTTCCTGCCCCCTCCCCAACCTTCGCGTCGCTCAACTTGATCTCTATACCAGCCCAGCGGGAGGCATGCTCCACTATCACGTCAACCTCAAGCCCCGTATCGTCCCGGTAATAGGACAGCGTGTTGCCCATGCCCGGGTAGGAGGACAAGAAGACCCTCAGATCGCGCAAGACGAGGTTCTCGAAGAGCATCCCAAGTGTCTGTATGTCGCGAGACAAACGCTCAGGGGTGGCATTCAGGAGCGCGACCGCAAGCGAGGGGTCGACGAAGTACCGTTTGGGCTTGACCCTCACGCGCGCCTTCGCGCGCATCGGGGGTTCCCAGCCACACAGGTCTTCGGTAAGATACAGGCGATGGAAGAGTTCAAGATACGACGCGATGGTCTCGTCGCTCGTCCTGCCACTCGCACGGCCCATGTCACGAGAGAGCGTCTTGTATGTGACTGCCTGACTCTCGTTTACGGCAAGCGCCCGCATCAGACCAAACGCCAGCTCGGGCGAGCGGCCCTCATCGATGACGTTCACGTCCAGAACGGCCTGTATGTACTGTCCCGCAGTCTCCATGGCGGCGTCATCCTCAAGCCCCAGGTTTGCCGGCCACCCACCACGACAGCACCACCGTGCCACGTCTCGAAGCCCCGTCTCCCTCCTGAAGGAAATGTGGGCATCTCCCCCGAAGAGGCTGCGTAGGCTGACCTCGGCTGTGGAATCTCCTGTCTCGGCAAGCGTCATGGGACGCATGGTGAGGCGTGCGATACGTCCTGCGCCAGAGTGACGCAGCCTGTCGCGCTCGTCCTTGCGCAGACACGTTGAGCCCGTGAGCAGGAGCAGCCCGCGGCGATTTCCAGAATCATCGACAAACCTGCGGGCAGCGTCCCAGACCTCAGGTACCTCCTGCCATTCGTCGACAAGGTGAGGGGTGTCACCGAGCAGGGCCAGGGAGGGATCCACCTGAGCAGCCTCGCGTTCCGGCCTGACATCGAGCTTAGAGACGCTTGCGCAACGTGACAGGGCCGTCCATGTCTTGCCACACCATTTAGGACCCGTGATCTCGACACAACCGAAGCCGCGCATGAGGACATCGAGGCGCTCCTCGATCAGTCGCGGACGGTATCCGACGGGCGTGAGCTGTTGTCTCTCCTGTTGCATCATGGGTCCTTGCCGCGAAGTGAGCGAATCACTCACTTCCATCTAAAGTTCAGTAAGTCTCTGAGCTGCTCCTATGAGATTTGCCCTCTTGGCTGCACGCTGATTTGAGCGAGAAAGCCACTCACTTCGTGATGATGTCGCGAGCGAGTCACTCACATCGTACGGGCGGGCAATGTGGGTACACGAGGCGGCCGTGCCACCTTCGGGCGGGCGCACGACAGCACCTGCTCAGCCTGACCGCAGGTCCATGACCCTCGGGGGCACGAGGCGTGACAGGGAGTCCGACCGACACACCAGACGCAGCCACGGCCAGGCGTACCTTGGCGCAGAGAGACGACGTGCGGCCGCAGCGCCTTTCGCGAGGCCCTCGCCACCACCCGTGGTCCCGCCGTCGTCACGGTGCCCGGCAGGGCCCGTGCCGACCATGAGCCACTCGAAGCCAGGCTCGTCGATCAGGACCTCAAGCAGCTGCTCCCAGACGCCCCTGTCCCTCCACCTGCAGAAGCGTCGATGCGTGTTCTTCCAGCCGCCAAAGTCGGGCGGCAGGTCGCGCCACGGGGAGCCGGTCCTCAGGATCCAGAGGACGGCATTGACAAAGCGCCTGTTGTCCTCGGCGATGCCTCCCCACTCTCCGACCCTGCCGGGCAGACGAGGTTCCAGCCGTGCCCACACCCGATCGTCCAGATCGTCGCGGTGGTGGTCTGCCCCTGTCATCGAAGCCCCCTCACGTCGGCACGCATGACGTCGCCGGGCCCGTTCTTGCCGCCACGCTCGCGACCACGCCTCCCCTATCCATCAAGCAGGCTAAAGTCCACGTGGCAGTAGCCCCCGGGATTCTTCTTGAGGTAGTCCTGGTGGTAGCTCTCGGCCGCGTAGAAGTTCTGGAGCGCCATGAGCTCAACCACGATGGGCCGCTCGTACTTCTCCTGTTCCTTCGCAAACACCACCCGCAAGGTCGGGAGGTCCGCCTCGTCCGTGTAGTAGACCCCGGTGCGGTACTGGACGCCATGGTCGCCTCCTTGGCGGTTCAAGGACGTCGGATCGATCACGCGGAAGAGCTGGCGCACGAGCTCGGCGAGGCTCACGCGCGCTGGGTCATACTCCACACGCACGCACTCCACATGCCCCGATCCAAGGCACACCTCCTCATAGCTGGGATTTTTTGTGGCACCGTTCGCATAGCCGCTCGTAGTCACGGCGACGCCAGGCACGCGCGAGAAGTACTCGTCAATGCCCCAGAAACAGCCGCCTGCCAGGTATATCTCCTTGGTACGTCCCATCTTTGCCCTTCTCTTTATCGCGCTCGCTGACTC
>ERZ772971.2207-NODE-2207-length-10806-cov-6.733699_pt1 | contig 10806 bp, 6 predicted proteins | sample MGYA00511943_ERZ772971 | MGnify/ENA primary metagenome ERZ772971 (study PRJEB29015, sample SAMEA2737929) | human oral metagenome | biome: human oral; feature: human-associated habitat; material: dental | place: China | collected 2144 ... | reverse complement strand
CACGGCGTTACCGATGGCCTGCACCGGCCCGCCGTGCAGCCCACCGACACGCCCATCCGCCATCCACGACAGCCGCCTCCACCCCTCATGGGGTCGGCGTTGCTGAACCGCCAGTCCGGCACTGTCGTGGACTTCCCTTGTTGCACGATTGTTCTTTCGTCATGCGTGCTGCCACCACTACCCCGCGGTGGATGCGGCACGGGCTCATCACGCTCACTTGCGTATCGTCAGCGGCCTTCCTCGTTGTTATGGCGAGTCGGCATCCACATCTGCAGTTTCGAGATCTGCTCGGTGTTCACTCACGTTGCAGCCCGCATGACCCGCTGCCCCCCTGTTGGGGCCTTTTCAAGGGATGCTTCAGTCCATTCGTTACCTCCTATACCGCTCCGCTCCCTGTGGGTGATCTGGCGGGGGATCGCCAAATTGACGGACATCGTCTTCAGCGTGAAGCTTACCTAACAAGGCGTGGGTAATTGAAAGACAAATAACAGCACTGCATTAAAGTAACAAATACATTCATTTGTAATGAAATGTTGAAGTCAAAGACTTTCTCATGAATCAACACATTATTGTACATAAACCAACACATATTGAAAACACGACATCAACACTGATGAGTATCGCTGCATATGTTATTTATTAATTTGTTAATTTAATACCCCTATCCACTGAAAATTCAGTATCGTCAGAAAGTCAGACAGCAGCCGGCGAAAAATCCAGCCACAACACATCTCTTCCATTAATCACAGTCTGCAGATTCATGACATCACATTTAATCAAAACATAAAAAATCTCCCCCACATCACCACAAACACCAAGCACAACAACAATAATATGTTGTACAAAACATAAATATCCCAAAATATCACAGGATGAACGTTGCCTCAAAACGACGAGTGAACATTTTTCATAACTTACCGAAATAAATCTCTCGCGGTTCATAATCAATGGGCAATGAACGATTCATGAACAAAACATGGGCATCGGCCGGGATAAAAGAGACGAGTTACCAAACTGATACATAAGGGCTCTTGCCGGGATAGGATTATCGAAACCTGTTTTCAAAAACTAAATCCGATGTTCTCCCGCCTCTCCATCATCTTTCTTTTTCTGTCCCTGCCCATTCTGATCACATTGCTGGCCCAGCGTCTTGCAGAAACTGTGGCACCACCTGAATTACCCGACAAACCTATCTCGGTCAGAATGGCCCACGAAAATAAATCCTCGACAAAAGATCCGGACGACTCCGGCCATACAGATTCACCCGCGCGCCCCAGAACTCCCGATGGCTATCTGCCTCGCGCCATCGAACGAATCCCGCTGGAAGAGCAGGAAGGACAGGCATCTGACAACCCACCAGGTGCCAGCGAAGAAACTGGTAACGACAAAGCCGCCGGCGATGGCAGGAGTGCCAACGGCAAACAGAATGCAACCCGATCAGGGGCCTCTTCTTCATGAACGCTATACGTGACACCCATGACCTCACACTGATCATGCCCACGACGCTGCGCTGGCGCATCGTCGGCTGGATCATGCTGACCACTGCGCTGATCGTGTTATCCATCATCCTGACCGCCCACTCTATTTTCCAGAGGCAGGTACTGGTTGAGGCCAACCGCGCCATCGAACAGGAAATCAGCGAATTCCGCACGTTTGCCAGCGTGGCCATCGACCATCGCACCCGTCATCACTTCAACTCACTCACCCGGCTGATGGAGCGCTACATGGAACGGCAGACTCCCGACTGGGGTGAGGCCTTCATTTCCGTCACGCCTACCGACGTGATGTTCATCGACAATGCCCCGCATGACGCGGGCGAACGTCTGGCCGGAGACCGGGCACGGCTCAACAAATTGATCACCGATCCGGCCAGTGCCGGCGTGACCCAAACGCCGCAGGGTGAACTGCGGTGGGGCAAGACTGCCGTGGTCAATCATCGGGGCGAGGAAGGTGTATTGCTGGTAGCCGAGTTCGTACAAGGGAAGATTCAGGCCGAGCACCGCGACATGATGGTGCTGCTGGGCATCATGATCGGCGGCGTGCTGCTCACAGCCATGATCGCCTGGGTGGCAGCCGGCCGGATTCTCGCACCCATCCGGCGCTTTTCCGTCATCTCGCACCGAATCGGTCCCTTCGATCTGAACAGCCGCCTGCCCGAGAGCGGCAGTGACGAACTGAGCTATCTGGCGCGAGCCATCAACCACATGCTGGACCGCATCGGTACCGCCCACGCCAGTCAACGCCATGTGCTGTCCGAAGCCCTTAATCAGATCAGCACCATCGCTGGCGCCTTCGCTGAGCCTCCCTCCGATCCGGTACAGGCCGCAGCCTGGCGAATATCCCTGAACCAGCGGCTTCGACGGTTGCGCGACGATCTGCGTCTCCTGCTCGATAGCGGTCGGTCGGACTTCCTGCAGCGCCGTACCACCAAACTCGGCTCCTTCATCCGCCAACTGGCCCAGCAGTTTCAGCATGAATTCCCGACACGCAAGTGGCAGGTTCAGACCGCGGATGACGATGTCAACGTGTCGCTTGACCGGACGCGCGTTCTGCAAGGCATGCAACACTTGGCCTTCAACGCACTTGCCCACACCCGTGACGGTGACGCCATCCAGATCGGCAGCGCAGTACGAACAGCCGTGAGTAATGAGTCAGGCAGCAAAAACCCGGCACATGAAGACGGTAACCGGGACAATCGTGACATCCCGTATGGGACTGCACAGGAGACCACCAATGGAGAGCCAATGGCCAGCCTGTGGATCGGCAATCAGGGGGAATTATTGAGCGCCGATCAGGCTCGTGCCATGTTCGAGACACCCTCCCGTCTGCGCCACGAATGCACCGACACGGACCTCGACCAGAACAATGGCGACGAACAGCCACGGATGGGCATGGGGCTGGCCATTGTCACCGCACTGGCCCACGCTCATGGTGGTTACGCCTGGGTGGCATCCAGTATTGCCGACGGCACCCGTTTCGGCATGGACATTCCACTGACTCCGCCACCGGCCCCCCCCTCCAAAGTCCCCGGCGAAGCCGGCGAACAGGACCTTGGCACACTGACCATCGGTCAGGCCATGAGTCGGGAGAAATGAGCATGCGACAGACACTTCCGACCTCATCCAGGGTATCGCATGCGGCGTCCGATAGCACGTCCCACGCATCACAATCACAGGACACGTCGGATGCACATGATGGCATCTGGTCGCAGGGCACGCGTACTGCATCGTGCAGGCAGTACGGGGCCGTGACACAAGCTTCAACCGACACCGTGTTCCATCGCACCACCTCGTCACTGAATCTACCCCGGCAAACCGACCAGGATACCGTCAGCAGCGCCCTGCGCATCCGGGAGATATCCACCCGGCACCTGATCGCCCTGCTGACCGCCACCCTGGTGGCTGGGCTCGTCGGCTGGTGGATCAGCCTGTCGCTGGAAACGCCTGTGGACAACCCGGCTGGCCTGAGTCCCCACGGTGCGGTGACCTTGTCGATCTTCGCCATTGCCGTGTGGTTCTGGATTTTTACTGCCATCGATGATACCTACGTTGCCTTGGGTGCCACGCTGCTGCTGGTAGTACTGGGCATCCTGCCCGAAGATACACTGTTCGAGTCGTTGGGCGATGACACCATCTGGCTGTTGATTGGCTCCTTCATGATTTCGGCCGGCATCACCCACTCCGGGCTGGCCACACGAGCTGCCTCCTTCATCATCACTGGCGCCCGAACCCCCCGGCAACTGCTTCACCTGAGCAGCGCCGCTCTGCTGGCCACCGCCTTCACCGTCCCCGCCACTTCCGGTCGTGCAGCCTTGGCCATGCCGGTGTTTCTGGCACTGGCCTCGGTGCTGCGCAGCCGCCCCCGGTTGGTCTTGGCACTGGCACTGGCCTTCCCCTCAGTGATCCTGCTCACTGCCGTGGCCTCCTACCTGGGAGCCGGCGCCCATCTGATCACCAGCCAAATCCTCGCCACCAGTGGCTACCCGGCCTTTTCCTTCGCTACCTGGATGATCTACGGCCTGCCACTGGCCCTTGTAGCCTCGTTCGTTTGCATCGAACTGATTCTGTTGCTGTTCACCACACCAGAGGAACGCGAACAAACGCTGGACATCTCCACCAGCGATCTGCAGGCTCACACCAGCATTCCCATCACCGGCCGGCTCACCGCTGCCCAGACCCGGGCTGCCGCCCTGGTCTGCGGTGTCGTAGCACTCTGGTGTGCCGAGCCCCTGCACGGTGTGCACCCAGCCGTGATCGCCTTGGGCGGTGGTTTGGCCATGTGCAGCGAATCGCTGGGGGTGGTGAAACTGGGCAAGGCGCTCAAATCGGTACCCTGGTCGTTGATGATCTTCATGGCCACCACGCTGGCCATGGGGGGCGCACTCGTTCGCTCCGGAGCCGCACGCTGGGCCGCCGAAGGCATGCTCGGCCCGATCCGCGAAGCCGGTCAGACTGCTGCCATGTTGTTCATCGTGGTGATCGTACTGATCTCCACTGCCGCCCATCTGATCATCCAGTCACGTTCGGCCCGTTCGGCCGTGCTGATTCCACTGGTGGTCTCGATGGCACCGCAGGTGGGTGTATCAGCCGTAGCTGCAGCCTTTGCCTCGACGGCTGCTGCAGGCTTCTGCCACACCATGAGCAGCTCGGCCAAACCTATGGCGATGTTCGCCCAGGTGGACGACGCACCCACCTACAACGCCCGCGACATCCTGCGTCTGGCAATCTGGCTGGCGCCGATCAGCGCACTGCTGGTACTGCTTTTCTCGTTCATCATCTGGCCGCTGATGGGCATGCCATGGATGGCGCCCCGATCCTGAACAAAACAGAACCCATTCAAATCAGCTCAAACAAGGGATCTTCACCATGATCACCACCACCATTCCCCAACACATTCTGATTGCGCCGGCCGGTTTCAAGGAATCGCTGGATGCCTGCATCGTGGCCCGCGCCATTGCCGCCGGTGTGCGACGTGCCATTCCCGGTGCCCACATCAAGGCTCTACCCATTCCTGATGGTGGCGAAGGTACCGCTGCCATGCTGGCCGAATCCACCGGCGGACGTCTGATTCACCATACGGTCACCGGCCCGGTCGGTCAGCCAGTAGCCTCGCACTATGCGCTGCTCGGTGGCAACGCCAAGGGCGTGGCTGTCGTGGAAATGGCCGCTGCGGCCGGCCTGCGCCTGGTACCCCGCGACCAGCGTGACCCGACCCTCACCACCACCCGCGGCGTGGGCCAACTAATAGCCGCTGCACTGGACGAAGACATCCACACCATCCTGATCGGCTGCGGTGACTCCGGCACCAGCGATGGCGGGCTGGGTGCCCTGCAGGCCTTGGGCGTGGACATCACCGATGCCCAGGGACATCCACTCGGTCAAGGCGGCCAATATCTGGGCGACGCGGTCCATATCGACATGAGCGGTGTGCATCCTGCCTTGCGCGAGGGTCGAGTCAAATTGGTGATGGCCCTGAACACCCACAACATCCTTACCGGCGAACGCGGCGTGGCCCGCGTTTTCGGCCCACAAAAAGGCGCCACCCCCGAACAGGTGGAACAACTGGCACATGGCTTCGAACACTGGGCACGGCTGCTCTCCCGACACTGCCTGCCCAGTGCGCAGGGCACAGACTTTGCCCATGGCGCCGGCACGGGCGCCTCCGGTGGCCTGGGCGCCGGCCTTGCCGCCGTGGGCGCCCAGCTGGTGTCACGCTTTACCGCCCTGCTCGACTCGGGTCTGGCCGGCTTCGACCTGAATCGTCTGCTGGCCGACGCCGACCTGGTAATCACCGCCGAGGGTGCCCTGGATTTTCAGACCCCGCATGGAAAGGTGCCTGCCGAAATCGCTACCCGTGCCGGCAATCTGGGCGTCCCAGTCGTAGCTCTGGCCGGCACCCTGGGCAAGGGCGCACAGGATGTATACGACATTGGTATCGACGCAATCGCCTCCATCGTGCCCATCCCGATGAGTCTGGACCAGGCCATCTCCGAAGGAGAAAGGCTACTGGTCGAGGCGTCGGAACGGATGATGCGCACACTGGTGCTGGGCGCATCGATGGCGGCAAGGCTGGGCAAGCGGGAACAGCGGGGAGAAGTAGTGGGAATGTGGTAAGGAGGTCGGAATCGAGCCGCCCGGGAGAGCCTCCCCATCGGTGGGGACTCACGAAACTGGACGTGAACCTTTCCGATAATCCAGCTCTTTCCATCGAAGCCCTTCCGCATAGTAAAGGCACATGAGCAAACACTCTCGAAATCCTGCTCGCGATACCAGTGAGCGGCACGTCGGCGAATAGCCCCGATGCCACTTGAACTTGCGAGTTGTCCACAACGACAGACCCCACTCATCCGCCGGTCGGCTGCCAGCCCCCCTGATCCCTGCTGACCGGCCACTTGTCCTCCCAGCGTTTCACAAACACCACATCCTGCCCAGAATGCGCGTGACTTTTTCACGACATCGCCCTGGGAGCCTCCCGGCCAGACTGCAGCCCGCTGCAGCCTGTTCCGGCCCGAGGATTCCGGACGGTCCATGAACGGCACGGCGTTTCCGATGGCCTGCACCGGCCCGCCGTGCAGCCCACCTCCCTGCCGGAATCCCTTCTGGTAACCGCCGAAGTCATCGCAGACCAGGACGCTCCTCCAATCATCCAGCAAGCCCGGGACTTCTCGCAGGTCCGGTTGTCGCCAAAGTGGTAGGCCACCGCCCAGTTACCCTCTTTCGCGCCGGGTACGAAAGTCCACAGCCAGCCCTTGTCGGCCTTCCTGGGTGCCTCCGATGCAGCGGCACGCCAGCGCTCCAGCGTCGCCACCGAGATGTGCGGTTCCTGCGACACCAAATCCACCGAAACGCTCCCCGGTGGCAGCAGCCGGGCTACCTCTATCCTTGAATGCCTTTGCATATCTGGTCACGTTCCTCGTTCTGTTTCGCCCTCGGGTTATGAACGTATATCCATCGGACACCAATTCTGACCTATAAGGCATGCGTAGAATCAGGATATTCCCTAACATCGACGAAACGCGTAATAATTTTGTTAACATAGAAACACGTTCGGATAAAAACCAAACGGAGGAGATGCCAAATGAAAACATAGGAAGAGTACCGCACCTCACTGATAAAGCATGGCAAAGAATGTGTTCTTCAAAACAGATTACTTGTCGAAACTCGACAAAAGGAACTTGAAGCCTGGATGCAAAAAGCATTCGCTCAATTTGCCCACACGATTTCAGACAAAAATTTTCCATGTCCATTTGGACAGAAATCCTGGGCAAAAGGAAGTACACTATTTCTTTTCGTCAAGGAGCCCAATGATTTTTCGAACCTCCTTCGTGGAATGATCGAATACACCAATTTCACAAAGTCAACCCCCATCGACAATCGCATCCTATGCCCGTTGGTTGTATTTTTTTGCGACACAGGACAATTTGCAAGATCCGAAAGATATACCATCGCATGGAACGCTCTGGAATGGATTCACATTCACGACCCCGAAAAATGGCCTGATGAGATTCCTGACGACCCAGATAATCCAGCATGGTGTTTTTGCTTTAATGGTGTTCAGCTTTTTATAAACATGAGCTCCGGAGAGCACAAACGCCTGAGGAATCGCAATCTTTGTGACTTCATGACACTCGTGATCAATCCACGAGAGAATTTTGATGCAGTGGCAAGCCTGAATACCAGGCAAGGTCGGCTATTGCGAGAAAATATACGAAGACGTCTGGAGAAGTACAATAACGGTTTCGTCCCACCAGAACTCGGTTTCTACGGCGAAGAAATCCAACAAGGAATGGAAGCAATATCAGCTGGAAGAAAAAGGAATGAGGAGGCCAGACCGCTGCCCATTCAGCCACGTAAGTCACTCAAGGAAACAACGGCATGCAGATTGACTACGGTATTACCGCCATTTATGTAGCCTCGGTCGTGACCATGATTGCCCTTCCCGGTCCCGTCATGCTGCTGGTTACAGGCGCACGGCTGGCAGGAGGCCCCCGGCAGGCACTTCGTACCATCTTCGGCACGAATGCAGCATCGCTGGTTCTCATCGCCTTGTCCGCACTGGTACTCAAAGGCATCTTTTCGGTCAATGAAACGGCATTTGACCTGCTAAAACTTGCTGGGGGGTGCTATGTGGGCTGGCTGGGCTGGGATATGCTCCGCGCAGCACGCGACGTGCATGACGAATCACAAGCTCTGCAGAACCTGCGTACCGGCGGGTTTATCAAGGGCTTTGCCATGGCCATCTCGAACCCGAAGGACATCATTTTCTTCGCCTCGTTCTTTCCCCAGTTCATCAATGTCACGCCCGAGTACAGCCAGAGCCTTGTCGTGCTGACGGCCCTGTGGATCATTCTGGACTTTGCGACGCTGATGCTGGTTTCCCATATGGTCAGCCGCCTGCTAAAACCCAGCATGCATCAGGTAATGCTCAGGATTTCGGGGGTCCTGCTGATGTTGATCGCCCTGGGCAGCATGATGATGACACTGAAGTCTCTCGTCTGACCAGACACTTGTCCCCATTCATCCGCCGGTCGGCTGTCAGCCCCCTGATCCCTGCCAACCGGCCACTCGTCCCGCCCATCGGCCGGACCGCCCCCCTGTCCCTGCCGAGCAGCCACCCATCCTTCCAGCGTTTCACAAACACCACATCCTGCCCAGAATGCGCGTGACTTTTTCACGACATCGCCCTGGGAGCCTCCCGGCCAGACTGCAGCCCGCTGCAGCCTGTTCCGGCCCGAGGATTCCGGACGGTCCATGAACGGCACGGCGTTTCCGATGGCCTGCACCGGCCCGCCGTGCAGCCCACCGACACGCCCACGCTGGATCATGAAGAACCTCCCCCTGGCCTCGCGGACTGCTGCCCGACCGGCACACGTCCCTTCTGGCCACACCGCATCCCTCCTGCCCCTGGCAGACAGCACCAGCATCACCTCCTCTGTCTCCCTGCGCCAGCCGGCCCACGCCGTGCCGCGCAGCCTGACCCTTGGCGCCCTGGTGCTCAGCGCCAGCCTGCTGGCCGCCTGCGGCGGCGGCGGTGCAGACAGCCAGACCGGTTCAGCCCCCAGCCCGGTATCGGGCGGCACCATGATCGCCGCCCATGGCGACCTGGGCGGCCTGCTGGCCGGCGATTCGGGCACACCCAACGAACCCGACACAGCCGACAGCATCCCTGACGGCAGCAACGCTACGGGCACGGCCGCCTACACGGCAGCAGCCCAGCTGGCGGACGGCCACGATGCGGCTGTGGCCGACACCCACCGGGGCAGCCAGGCCCAGCAAAGTGGCAGCGCCAGCTCACCCGCCCTTGCTACAGGCAACGGTATGGAGGTGCCTTCAGGCACCACGGGCGAGATCATCCCCGTCATGCCCGAGGACGACATCTGGTTCCCCGAAACCGGCAGCACGGAAAACGTCGCAGCCGCCCGGAACATCCAGACCAAGGCGACCCAGGGCAAGACCACCACGGCACCGATCATCGTCCGCGCCCCCGCCTTCGGTCCCGCCGGCCAGATCGTGCGCGTGGGCACCCCCATCACCCGCATGGTGGGCCTGTACAAGAATGGCAAACCCGTTGCCGGCTTCCGCACGCGTGACGGCGTGGACATCCCCAACGGCCGCCAGGCCACCTACACCCCTACCGAAGCCGACATCGGCAAGACGCTGGTCTACCGCGAAAAAGTCCGCAACCCCAGCACCGGCGAAGAAACCTGGGCCTACAGCGCCCCGGTGAAGGTGGTGGCTGCCACGGCCACCCCGGGCAGCACACCCGCCGCCAGCACCGGCAGCAGCCAGACCACCACGCAGGCCAGCAGCCAAACCCCTGCGCAGACGGGCAGCCAGGGCGGCCGTACGGAAAGCGCGCAAAGCGCCAGCCAGAAGGCAGCCGCCAGCCAGCCGCCGGTAGCCAGCCGCACCCCGCTGATTGCCGGCGGCAACACCCGCATCCGTGCCGGCGTAGCCGTCAAGGCCACGCCGGGCACCTACCAGCACGGTCAGGTCACGCAGCGCCAATGGCTGCGCAATGGCCAGCCCATCGCCAATGCCACGCTGGACAGCTACATCCCCGGCAAGGATGACGTGGGCCAGAAACTGTCCTACGTCGAAACCATCCGCAACCCGGCCAGCGGCCAGACCATCACGGTACAGTCGCAGCAGGCACAGGTGGTGGGTGCGCGTTACCCCTCCATTCACCAGCAGCCCAGCACCAGCGCGGTCAACAACACGGCCATGCAGGGCCAGAAACTGGTGGGCAAAACCGGCGTTTACCAGTGGGGCCACCTGCACATCAATTACTGGCTGAAAAATGGCCAGGTGCTGACCGGCGGGGCCGAGTACACGCCCACCGATGCCGACGTGGGCGCCACCATCGTCTACACCGAGAAAATCATCGGGGTCGATGGTGACGAGGTCTACCTGTCTGCCCCCGCCGTGAAGATCGTGGCCGCCCAGGTGCAGCCCGTTGCCCAGCCCACACCCCAGCCGGTTGCCCCCGCGACCAGCCATGGCCAGCAGGGCAGCAGCGCATCGGGCAACGGCGCGAACAAGACCGGCAACCTGCTGGTTCCGGGCACGGGATCCCAGGGTTCATCGGCCAGCGGCAACAGCAACGGCGGCGGCAACGGCAACGGCAACGGCAACGGCAGCAATTCTGGCAGCAGCCATGATTCAGCCAACAACGGCAGTTCGGGCAGTAGCCATACCGGCAGCCAGCAGGACCGCAGCGGCACACCCGTCTCCCAAAACGGCAGCGCCTCGAACAACGGCCACAGCGATTTCCGTGCCACGTCGGCCAGCCAGGACATCTGCGCCC
>ERZ772971.2204-NODE-2204-length-10831-cov-5.084725_pt1 | contig 10831 bp, 5 predicted proteins | sample MGYA00511943_ERZ772971 | MGnify/ENA primary metagenome ERZ772971 (study PRJEB29015, sample SAMEA2737929) | human oral metagenome | biome: human oral; feature: human-associated habitat; material: dental | place: China | collected 2144 ... | reverse complement strand
GTAGCGACGGAAAAAGTGAAGGTAATGTGGTGAAAATGTCTCCCTTTTCACATATCCAGCTGTCGCTGGCTATCTTCAAAGGGGGAATGTAGTGACGGGAAAGGCGAATGAAAAATAGAATTTTGTTATATTGAATTGATGTTATTTAACTCTAAGGGGCGAAAGAAGAACTAATAATAACTCGTATTAAAAGTTTTACTACAAAAAACTTTACTATTAGTACCAAATTTTATATTTTTGCCCAAAATAAATCAAAGCTAAAAACGAGCTCATCGCTTAACTGAAATAAGAAAATGAGCCTCTGAAACAATTAAAAGATTATAAGGTAAAAGGTAAAAAAGATGACAAGTGATAAAATGAGAATTGTATTTATGGGGACACCTGACTTTGCGCTGGCGTCGCTAAAAGCATTAGTAGAAAACCATTACAACGTAGTAGGTGTAGTAACGGTAGCCGATAAACCTTCGGGACGCGGACAGAAGCTACACCAGTCGCCGGTGAAACTCTATGCCGAAAGCAAAGGGATACCGGTGTTACAACCCATAAAACTAAAAGATGAAACTTTTGTAAATGCACTGAAAGCCTTACAACCCGATTTGCAAATAGTAGTAGCCTTCCGTATGTTGCCCGAAGTGGTATGGCGATTGCCTAAATACGGCACATTCAATCTGCACGCCTCTCTTTTACCTAACTATCGAGGAGCAGCTCCCATCAACTGGGCAATTATCAACGGGGAAAAGGAAACAGGGGTAACGACTTTCTTTATAGACGAGAAGATTGATACGGGAGCTATTATCGCACAAGAGGTTACACCTATTGAGTCTCACGAAACAGCGGGTACCTTACACGACAAACTAATGGTGCAGGGCGCTGAATTGGTACTAAAAACCGTAGATAGCATTGCAGAAGGGACTTGCACTACCCAACCACAAAACAAAGAAGTAACTTTTGCCGAAGCTCCTAAGATATACAAAGAGACTTGTAAGATAGATTGGCAAGCGGAAGGAATGACAATAGAGCGTTTAGTGAGGGGAATGAGCCCCTACCCTACTGCGTGGACAGCGTTTGTACAAAAAGGAGAAGTGCTAAATGTAAAAGTATATGATGCTCTTTTCGAACCTGTCTCTCATCAATATCCTATTGGGGAACTCTTAGTAGATAAAAAAAGACTGCGTGTAGCTGTGAAAGATGGTTATATACAGCTATTAGAATTGCAATTACCTGCTAAAAAACGTATGAAGACCACAGACTTGCTAAATGGATTCAGCTTTGATAATACCACAATAGTATAATGACGAGTCGTAGCACGATAGGCAATTGAAAAACTTTGGTAAAAATTGATTCTCTAATCAGATAATTGACAAACTGGCTAATTGGCTAATTAATTTTTCGATTTCTTGTTCGGTATTAAAACTGTGCAAGCATATTCTCAGGCGTTCTTGTCCCGCAGGTACGGTGGGTGCTAAAATCGGTAATACACCTATATCTTGGGCTTGTAGTACTTCGGCAAGTGCTTTCACTCGTTCATTGCCTGCTACTACTATGGCTTGAATAGCCGAATCAGAAGGAATAAAACCCTGTATGTTGTATTTGGCAATTTGCGTTTTAAAATACTGTATATTATGATGCAGTTGTTCTATTGATTTAGTTGTCTGTAAGGTCTCATATCCTGCCCTAATAGTTACCACACTATGTGGACTCATAGCAGTAGTATATATGAAAGAGCGTGAAAAGTTCACTAAATACTGTATCACCTCATCTGAAGCTAAAACAGCAGCTCCGTGTGCTCCCAAGCCTTTCCCGAAGGTAACGATGCGGGCAAAAATTTCTTCTTCTACCCCCAATGCTTGCACCAATCCACAGCCGTGTTTGCCAAATACTCCTATGGCGTGAGCTTCGTCTACCGCTATATAAGACCCATACTGCTTTGCTAATGTTACCAAACGCACCAAATCAGGACTATCACCGTCCATTGAAAAAACTGTTTCAGTAACGATGAGCACCGTTTTATCAGGGGAAGCAAACTTTTTTAAGAGCTTTTCTAAATCGTCTAAATCGTTATGTTTAAACTTATAGGAGTTGGCTAAACTCAGTGAAATACCGTCGCGTATAGAAGCGTGGCTGTAACTATCGTATAAGATAATATCACCTCGCCCTACGATACAGGAGAATAATCCTACATTGGCATCATAGCCCGAATTGTACAAAAGAGCTGTTTCGGCGTTATGAAAATGAGCTATATAGCTTTCGGTTTCGGAAAAGATAGGCAAGTTACCCGAGAGCAATCGCGATCCTGTAGCCCCGTGAGGTGCCGTTTGCGGAGAGAGTAATTGAGAGATGCGTTTAGTAATCTCAGAATTTGTACTGAATCCTATATAATCATTGGAGTAGAAATCAATAGCAAAATGGCGTTGTTTGAGACTGCGTAAGGCATTGTGAGCTTCACGTTCAGCTAATTTTTCTTTGATGTGTTTCATTTGAATATTCTTTTATTCTTTCTCCTTTACAGGAAAGAAAAAGGCTCTAGGATGTGCTTTAAAGGCTCTCCATACGCAACGACCTAAATATTTTAGTTCAGAAGCAGGTACCTCACGAGAACGCAAGGCTATCCATAGCGACAGACCAAAACTCACAATAAAGTTACCTAAACCGATAATGCCTATCCCTAAAATACACCAAAGGATATTCTCCAAGCTAATGATAAAATTCATACCATACAAGCCATAAGCTAAATTACCACTGGCAAAGGTGATGTGGCGTATATCGATGGGCAAACCGAAGAAATGACCTATTGCCCACGCACTTCCCATAAAGACTCCAAACCAAATATTTGAGACGACACTCGGCCACTTTTGTTGCATCCAGTTAGCAACGCGTTGCATACGTACTTTACCAAAGAAACCTTTAAGAAAGGGGTGTTCGGAAAGACGATAATAGAAGTTGTTAAAGTTGTTTACACTAGCTACGTTGCCTGCTATAATACCTGATAAGAACAGAAATATCCCTGCAATACAAGCGTGCAAAAATACAGGGGTGTGCCATATATTCAGGTCTTCCAAGAGATGTAAACTCTTTTTGGTAGCGATATTGTAACCACTGAGGTAACTCATTCCTATCGCCAAAAGCATAGACACAGGAAAAGCTCCAAACACATTGCCCACAAAGGCAATGAACTGCGAACGGAACAAACGCGTGAAGAGTGCTGAGAATTCGGTGTAGTGTTTCTGTTTTTCTTTATTGTTATCGTTGTCGCTGAGGCTCTCTAAAGTCTTAGCAATCGTAGAAGCCGTCATCGCAGGTTGCTTGGTAGCCAAAGTAGACCCTGTGAGGTAGATGAGCACAAAACCAATAGCGTAGTTAAAACTGTAGTTCAGCGCACGGAAAAAATCACTTTGGTCGGGTTGCATCGACATATAGAGTTTTACCAAACACATAAACCCCACGATAACGCCACCCCACAAAGCTGTTTTAAGCATCTTGAAGTACTCACCGGTAGTAGAAGTAATATAGTGTTCACCCGTCTTGCCGGTATAGTTCGTAATCTCGTAGGTGATGTTATAAACACTATCATCTATCAGCTTTCGAATATTGTTTTTCTTAGAATTAGTTTTCACCATATCTAAGTAGAAGGCAATTGTTTTTTCACATTTATCAGCTTCTTTCTCTATAAATAGGTAGTTATAGAGTCGCTTGATGCGTTTTATTTGCTGACGAATGAGCAAGAGAGTTTGGTTCACACTGAAACTCACCCCATATTTAGAAGTATTGGCATCAGCTTTGTTTACGAAATCCTCACACTGACCAGCTAGAATATTCAGCTGTTTATAATCGAGTTCGTGGTCTTGTATATATAGATAAGGTTTATCTTCCTTGGAAAGAGTACGTGCAAGATTGTTCAGCTCATCGTCGAGAGCGATAAAGGGGCTGTTGAGATGAGCATATTCAGGCACCATACGGCGCACATCAGTTTGCAAGGCGAGCCCTCCCATACGTTGGGAGAGAATCATTATTGCCAAAAGAATTTGCTTGGAAGTAGTTTTGCTCTCACTATCCTCATAGAAAGTAGATACAGCAAGAATTTCAAAGAGTTCTTTCCAGTTATCTAAAGGAATTTGATGTACCCATTTCACATCGGAAGGACGGTAGAAGAGTTGGTTGAGTACGTATTGTATATTCTCTTCCGAAGGCTGGTCGGGCAAAAGCTGACGACTGATACGACGACGCAATTCTTTGAAGAAAGAAACACTGTTCAGCAGACCAGCATCAGTAAAAAGAATTACTTTTTGTTTATTAGCAAATACGTTATGGAGTTTTTCCTTGAAGAAAGCGATGCTATCGGGTTTGTGTTTAATTTCAGCGATGAGTTCATCGATGTTGAGAGGAGACTTTTTATTTTTACTTTTGCGACGAAAGTAGTTCACTACATCAAACACGAAGTCAATATCTTCATAGTCTGATGAGTGCATATAAGTCTCAAAGATTTCATAAATAGATTTATATTCTTTTGCAAATCGTAACATATCTTACAATAAATAATTAAGAATTGATAATTAACAATGAGGGAGCAAAGGTATGAAAATTTTGGTAATTTGTGGTTTTTATCAATAAAAAAGGCTACCCAAATGAATGGATAGCCTTTGTTAGCTATTTATTACTCACATATCCAACTACTCCTGTTCGTTGGTTTTACCTATTTAGAAGTTGTAGCGTACTCCGAAGCTAAAGGTACGACCTTCACCAAAGTACACTTGGTTTCTCACATCGATACCTTGGTAAGTTTTACTACTATCAGTGGTGTGAATACTTGTATATGATTCAGCGATGTAATAAGTATCTAATAGGTTATAGGCGTGAGCTGAGAAAGTGAGACGTTGCTTATCAGTAAGTTGCCATCTATAAAAAGCAGAAAGGTCAAACAAATGATAAGCAGGTAATTTTATAGCTCCTTTTTCGGCTACTGTTTTTTCAGAAAAAGTACCAATATTCAAATTAGCATATAGGTTATCTATATAGCGCCAATCGATATCAAAATTCAAATTCTTCACGGGCAGTACAGTTAATCCTAAAGAAGCTGTTGTTTGAGCTGTTTGTCCTACTTTTGCCTTATCTAAGTATAGTTTGAGCTCTGCAGCCCTACCAACAGGCACCTCATTTCCTTGTAAGTCTATAGCATTACCATTCTCATTCAAAAGAGTTCCTGAAGCATCGCCTTTGTAATACCAGTCACCAAATGAGAACATACCATTTAGTTTTAAGTAATCAGTAATAGTAGCTTTGAAATCTACTTCCACCCCATTGTGTATTTCTTGAACACCCAAAATATTTGCATAGCCTGTATTACTGCCACGTCCTCCTGAAGAACTTCCGAAAGTGTAAGTTTGACGAAGGAATCTATCTTTCCAAGTAGTGTGATAAAGATTTAAATTACCACTGAAGAATTTAGATTTAAAACCATATCCAGCTTCTACTCCAAATATCTTTTCATTGGTAAGCGAAGGGTTTAAATAGTTTAGATTGTTAGGATATACAGCGTTGAAGAAAGGTTGCTTAGAATAATATCCTATGTTAGCATACACATTATGCTGTTCGTTGATATTATAATTCACTCCTCCTTTGATATTATAACCTATCAAGTTTTTAAAACCTGTTTTAGTATACATTACCGAATTAGGATTTGTACTTATGGCGCGTGAAACTCCATCTTTCAAAAAGTTATCAATACGTTGGTATGACTGCATAGAGGTAGAACCTTGTAAGAAAGCTGAAAAATGATCGTCAGAGTATTCTAACTGTGAAAAAAGTCCCATCCACTTCACTTCCCCTTCACTACTATAACCTATACGATTTTCAAGAGGTTCTACTTTCTGGAAAGGATTCCAAGATGGCTTAGTAGATACCGCAGAACGAATTACGGTAGGGGTTGCCAAATTCTTGTTGTTATTTTGTGTATTATCAGTATAACTATCGTTACCCAACAAATCAGTTACTACTTGGTAGTGATAACCATAGTAATAACGACCATCAAGCCCCATATTAATAGTGAAGTGATCATTAATCTGGTGTTGCAGGTTGGTAAGGATACCATACCAGTCGTGTGAGTTTACTGAGCCATTTAAGGTAAAACCTTCACCATAACCTGTAAAAGCTCGACCTCCACCTGGATTAGCAATTGTTACGTTCTTTCCTGCTTCTCTTGGGTGTTGCATAGGGAGTAAATCATCTACTGTCTCTCCGTTGTTATAACGCACCACTTTATCGAAATCTATCTGTCCATCATCTTTACGGAAAGAATTTAAATAGTTTTTCTGAAGTGAATAAGTGGTTGTACCACTAGCAGTAGTTTTCGAAGAGATTGAATGTGCCACCCCCGATGAACTTGTTCCCATACCACGTCCTAATGATGCATATACTACAGTACTAAGGGAAGTACTTTCATTGATATTCCAATCCCAATTGAGCATTGCTACTGGTTTGTGATAAACATTTTTCTTAATGGTGTGTTCTTCACCATTTAAGTATCCCCAATCTGAATTATAGCGACGGTTGGGTTTGTCTTCTGAACCATATTTCTGATAATCAGAAATTAGCGGACTTATATTACGTTGGTTATGCCATTGTGGAGCCCCTGTGAAGGTAAATTGGAAACTATGTTTTTTAGAAGGTTCATAACCTAACGCAAAATAGTAGCTATAGCCATCAAACTGAGTACCATCTACATATTTACGTCCTGCATTTTTGCTGAATAACACAGAAGCCGACCAACCAGTAAGACTCTTTCCTGTATTGTAAGAAACTGTACCTTTATATTCTTGATTAGTACCATAGTTGAAAGATATATTCCCTCCTTCTCGCATATCGGAAGCACGCAAAATAAAGTTCATTGTACCACCTACTGATGCAATCGCTAATTTAGATGCACCGAGCCCACGTTGTACCTGCATCGCGGAAGTTACATCTGAAAGCCCAGTCCAATTACTGAAGTATACGGTACCACCTTCCATATCGTTTACAGGCATACCATTAACCATTACAGCCACATTCCTACTGTCAAAGCCTCGAATATTGATTTTAGAGTCACCAAAGCCTCCTCCGCCTTTGGTAGCGTAGACAGAAGGCGTTCTATTGAGTACTTCAGGAAGTTCTCGTGTACCTAATTTTTCTATAATTTCGGTAGCTTGAATAGTAGATACCGCCACAGGTGTTTTGCGCTCTTGTGCAATGTCTAACAAGGTGCTTTTACCTGTTACAATTACCTCTCCTAGGGTTTGTTGGTCGCTTGTAAGGGTAATTCGCACGTGCGCTTTACCATTCACAAGTTTATACGAAACTGTCTTGGTAACATATCCAAGATAAGAGAACTCTAAGGTTCCAGTAGGTGAATCTACATTCAAGGAATACTTACCGTCCATATCAGTAGAAGCTCCTTTGGTAGTCCCTTTAACCAAAACATTTGCTCCCATTAACGGAGCGTTGTAATCACCATCAATTACTTCCCCAGTAATGACTCCTTGCTGAGAGTAAAGCATCGATGTGAGAAAAAGTACGGCTACATTTAAAAACCAGCTTTTCATTATATTAGTTAAATTAGTTACGAGTGGTTATGGTCAGTAGTGAGCTAAATAGTACTACTTAATTCGGAGCAAAGTTACTAACTTTTTTGATATCCCCCAACAGATTTACCAAAATATTTTCTAACATATTTATTAACAAGGGCTCTACTTACACATAAAACATTAAATACAAGTATGTTGTAAGCTTTAAGTTATATATATAACAAAAATAAAGTGTTAAATTTTAACTATTTTTTAATCTTTTGTAGTAGATTTGCGCTCTAAACCGAGCTTATACAGCAATGAATAGACAAAAGAAACATACCCAAGCCTTTATTTTGGTAGCACTTTTATTCTTACTTTTTGGAGGTTTAACAGTGCTCATACAGCTCTTATTACCTCACCTTCGTGAAGTTTTTCAGTTGCGTTATTCCGATGCCGCCTATATTCTTCTATCTTTCTTCTTGTCTTACTTATTTTTTTCTATCCCTGCAGGCTTTATTCTCACTAAAATAGGTTATCAGCGAGGTATTATCTTAGGTCTTTTGCTCATCTCCTTGGGTGCTTTGCTCTTCTATCCTGCTGCCGGGGAACGCTTATATTGGGTATTCTTAACTGCTATCTTCGTATTAGGCTGTGGTGTTACTTTCCTACAAGTGGCTATGAACTCTTATGTGGTGATTTTAGGCGACGAAGCCACTACACCTCGCCGGCTCACTTTCTCTCAAGCTTTCAACGCCATAGGCACTACTATTGCTCCTATATTTGGAGCCACTTACTTACTGAGCAACGAAATAAAAAAAGAAGCTGAAATAGAAGCCTTAGACACTACAGATAAGCTTATTTATTTCCGTGAAGAAGCCTTTTCAATACAATTACCTTTTTTGTACATAGCCTTATGGGCACTTGCTTTAGCATTTGTTTTTGCAGTAGTTAAATTGCCTTATGCTTATAGAATAAAAGAAGAAGTAAATAAAGACAGTTATTGGAATCTTCTCAAGAAAACTCCCTTACTGTTGGGGGCTATAGGTATCTTCTTGTATGTAGGTGCTGAAGTAGTGATAGGAAGTTATGCAGTAAACTACTTCATCAATATGAACATCACTAAGGATATTTTAGAGAGCCCTTTTATGTGCTTTATTGTAGAAACGCTTGGCTCATTGGCGGGGAAACCTCATCTAACCTCAGCCGACCCCAAGGCTGTTATAGCTGTTTTTCTCACTTTCTACTGGGGAGGTGCTATGTTAGGGCGCTTTATCAGTGTTTATCTCATCAAGTGGATTGCTCCCGCCAAAGTTCTCATTGCTTTTGCTATAGTTGTCATCTCTCTTATTTTGTTTTCTATCAATACCGGTGGTCTGCTCTCAATGTGGACTTTATTAAGTATCGGCCTCTTCAACTCTATGATGTTTCCCACTATCTTTGCGCTTGCTTGTGAAGGGATAGACGAACTCAAAACTCAAGCTTCAGGTATCCTTTGTACGATGATTGTCGGTGGCGGACTCTTGCCTATTCTGTACGGTTCTCTTACTGATTATATAGGTTTTCGCTTAGCATTCCTCACCTTAGTAGTTTGCTATAGTTACATCGCTTTCTTTGGCTTTTACAAAAGCAATAAATAATTTTATTAAAGCTTAATGGGCAATAAAAAACTTTGTCAGAGTCCAAGGACTCTGACAAAGTCTATAATTTACTAATTTTCAATTTTGCTAATTTGCTAATTCCACGAACAGTTCTTCTCCTTCTTTTACTACTTTCGCTACTTTCTTACTGGTAAGACCTTTAATGGCTTTATCCCATTTCTTGTTAGAAAATGCTGTTTGTGTTTTGAGAGCATCTAAAAGCAGTCTTTCTGAGGTTTTTAAAAGCTCAAACACTACTTTCTCGTCTTCCGAAAGCTCTACTTCTTTCTTCTCAGGACGCATTTGTGGGAAGAAAAGCACTTCTTGTATGCTCTCATTATTGGTGAGGAACATTACGAGTCTGTCCATACCGATACCCAAACCTGAGGTAGGTGGCATACCGTATTCAAGAGCACGCAAGAAATCTTGGTCAATGAACATCGCTTCGTCGTCGCCTTTTTCTGAGAGTCGCAATTGTTCTTCAAAGCGCTCACGTTGGTCAATAGGGTCGTTCAATTCCGAATAAGCATTGGCAATCTCCTTACCGCATACCATTAACTCAAAACGTTCAGTAAGGTCGGGGTTGTCGCGGTGTTCTTTGGTCAGTGGCGACATCTCTTTGGGGTAATCAGTGATGAAAGTAGGCTGAATGAAGTTACCTTCACATTTCTCACCAAATATCTCATCTATCAGTTTGCCCTTGCCCATCGCCTCGTCTACCACAATACCGATAGACTGTGCAAAAGCTCTCAATTCGTCTTCTGTCTTTCCAGTGATGTCAAAGCCTGTGAACTGTTTAATAGCATCAGTCATCGTAAGGCGTGGATAAGGAGCTTTGAAATCTACTGTATGTTTACCAAAGGTCGCCTTAGTAGTACCATTCACCGCTATAGCGCAATGCTCGATCAAGCGTTCAGTGAAGTCCATCATCCAGTGATAATCTTTGTAAGCCACATAAATTTCCATAGCCGTAAACTCAGGGTTGTGAGTTCTATCCATACCCTCGTTGCGGAAGTTCTTAGAAAATTCATACACTCCGTCAAAACCTCCTACAATAAGACGTTTCAAATAGAGTTCGTTGGCAATACGCATATACAGCGGAATGTCCAACGCATTGTGATGGGTGATAAACGGGCGTGCACTAGCTCCCCCTGGGATAGCTTGTAGTATAGGCGTCTCTACTTCCAAATATCCTGCATCGTTAAAAAACTGACGCATAGCATTGAAGAGTTTAGTGCGCTTGATAAACACTTCTTTCACTTGTGGATTTACTACCAAATCTACATAGCGCATACGGTAGCGTTGTTCAGGATCGGTGAAGGCATCGTGTACTTTACCATCGGCATCTACCTTAGGCATAGGTAGCGGACGTAATACTTTTGAAAGTAGCGTAAAGTTCTTTACCAACACGGTTTTCTCACCCATTTTAGTGATGAAGAGCGTTCCTTCAGCACCTATAAAGTCACCTAAATCCAATAACTTTTTAAACACCTCATTGTAAAGCGTTTTATCATCGGTAGGGCACATCTCATCACGGTTGAAGTACAATTGCATCGTGCCTTCACTATCTTGCAAAGTAGCAAACGAGGCTTTTCCTTGTACACGCAACGACATTAATCTACCGGCTACAACCACTTGTTTACCTTCTTCATAATGGTT
>ERZ772971.2202-NODE-2202-length-10836-cov-5.888971_pt1 | contig 10836 bp, 10 predicted proteins | sample MGYA00511943_ERZ772971 | MGnify/ENA primary metagenome ERZ772971 (study PRJEB29015, sample SAMEA2737929) | human oral metagenome | biome: human oral; feature: human-associated habitat; material: dental | place: China | collected 2144 ... | reverse complement strand
TAATAAGCCAAGGATTTCCAAAAATTCCTCTTGCTAACATAACACCATCAACATTTGAATAAGATATTTTTTCCAAAGCATCTTCCCCAGTAAAAATATCCCCATTTCCTATAACAGGTATAGAAATATTATCTTTAACCTCTTTAATATATTTCCAATCTGCTTTTCCTGAATATAATTGTTCTCTTGTTCTTCCGTGGACAGTTATATGATCACAACCAATTTCTTCTGCTATTTTCCCAATTTGAATATAATTTTCTGGCTCTTTATATCCTATTCTAATTTTTACAGAAAGTTTTGTGTCATCATTTAAAAGTGATTTTATTTCTGATAATATTCTTTTTATTTTTTCTGGTTCTCTAACTAAAGCTGCTCCGTACCCACAATTTACAATTTTTTTCATAGGACAACCACAATTTAAGTTAATATGTTTTACTCCTAAATTTTCTATATACTTTGCACTTGCTTTTATTTTTTCAATATCTTCTCCAAAAATTTGAACTGCATTGCCCTCTCTTAATTTTAAAATTTTTGAGATAGTCTTATCATTTAAAACTGAAAGTGCATTTACACTTACCATTTCTGTAAATATTAAATCAGGTTTAAAATCTTCAAGTATTCCTCTAAATGTATAATCTGTAACCCCTGCAATAGGAGCTATATAAATTTTTTTCATATTTTTTCTCCAATCTTAAATATTTTTAAATTTTAGCATATTATTTTATATTAGAAAAGTGTATAATATATTAAAATATAGAAATTTAGTTAAAGGTGAATTTTATGAAAAATAAATTATTTGATATTATTCTATTTGTTTTTTTATTAAATAATATTAATATTTTCTCTTCCAATGATACTATCAAAGAAGTTGAGCCTATTGAATCAATACATTCTGATGAAAAAAAATCTGTTTCTTCTGATATTATTGATAAAGAAAATATTATTTCTGAAAATTCTTTATCAGAAGAGAGTATTTTGGAAGCTCCAAGAAAAGATTATACTTCTGATGAATTAAAAACTACAAATATAATAAGTACAAATAAAGATTTAAAAACTAATAAAAAAGAAGAAAATAGCCGAGAAGATAAATTTGAAGAAATTACTGATAGAACAAATAGAATAACAGCCTTAGGCTCTGCTATGGGAGCTGTTGATTTAAGTAAAATTCCTACTAAGAAATTTAGAGTGGGAGCTGGTGTTGGACATTCAGCTAAGAATCAAGCTGTTGCTGTGGGAATTGGTTATGCTCCAACAGAAAGATTAAGACTTAATACAAAAGTATCTACTACCACAAATTCTACTAAATCTAATAGATCAAATGGTATTTCAATAGGGGCTTCTTATGATTTAGATTGGTAATAAAAAAGCTATTACAAATGAACTTCTCCTCCAATCTTATGTTCAAGACTTTTTGTACAGTTCAAATACAGCTATACCTTTAAAAATTAATAAATATTTTTATAACTATGTTATAATTATTCTATATAAATAATGAAAATGTAGTAGGTGAAAAATATGTTTAGAAATAAATCAAATTATGAAATAAAATTTATTGATAAAATTACATTAAAGAATGAAATTATTGATAAAGATAATTATTTTAAAATTGGATATTGTGAAGAATTAGAGATATATATGATGTTTGTTTTCATTAGTTGGGTTGCTAGATATTACAGATATTACAAAATAAATGAAGAGGATTATAATCTATATAAAGATAATCCTCAATTATTTTATAAAAAATATGAAAATGAAATTAAACAAAATAATGATGGTTATACAGAAAATTTTATTGGCTCACAAGCTCTTAGAGATTATGATGGTGCAAAGAATTTCCAAAATTCTTATCCTACAAGAGACAATGTTGAAAATCCATTTCAACATTATGTTTATATAAATGGTATTTTATTTGCAAGAATAGTATGGAAAATAGGTGAATTTTTTATTCCACCATTTCAAGAAATTATTATTAAAGATGAAACATCTAAATTTCCATTGAGAAAATTATGTAAAATAAAAACTGATTTATTAGGAAATCCTATATGTTATTATTTTCCTATTAATAATAAATCTAAAAATGTAGAAGATTTAAAGTAAAATATTATTTATTTTTAAACCAGTATTTTTTTCAAACTTTTCAATAGACATTTCCTGTGAAAATTCTCCTAAACCTAAAATTTTTGAAAGTTTTAAATATGAATTAGTAAGATGAATAGGATTTAAAAATAACTCATTTCCTTTCTTTTCCGTAAAAATCATAGGATTTGAAATAGCCTTATTTGCATAAATCATAGGAACAAAAACCTTTCCATTTGAACCTAATAAATACTGAAAATATCTAATAATACAAAGACAAACATAGCAAAGTGTAAAATGTCCATGAAGATGTTTCTCAGAAAACTCTACATCAGTTATTTTAAATTTATCCTCTATATTCCATATATGTTGAAAAATATTAGATATCTCATGAGGCTCTATAAGTTCTTCATCAGTCATCAGATAAATATAGCCCCTTCTTCCATTTTTTTCTATATAATCTTTAAAGGCTCTCTTCTTTGACCAATAAATATAAAGTTTTAAGTTATTGTCAATATTTATAATTTTATTTTTTTCAAGTACTTCATCTGTCTTCATATCCTTTTCTATAATTTTCCACTTTGTTTCTTTTAAAATTTCTTTTTGAATTTCTAAGTTTAAATTTTCAAATAAAACAGAACTTATAAAACTTTTCTTTTGAATTCTATTTTCTTGTGTAGAAACCCCTACAAATTTAGAAATTTTAAATATTTCCTTTATCTCTTCTAGTTTTTTTTCTGAAAATTTTTCTTTAATGAATAACTTATAAGAAAGAGGAATACCATAAGAATCAAAAAATAATGCCATTTCAAAATCTAATGTTTCACTTTCTTCTTGAACATCAAAAGTTGGTGACCCATATAAAACTTTCCAATATGAGTTATACTTATAAGTACTTGTATAATAGTATGCTAATTTTTTTTCTCTTTTAACTTTTTTATCAAAAAATTTATTAAAACATTCTATTAAGTCTTTTTCTTTTTTTTCAAGTTCCAGTAAAGTTTTGTAAAAATCTGAATGAGAAACAGATTCTAAATTAAGAAATGGTGTTTTTCTATTCTCCAAAAAAGTGGAGTAAGAGCTTCCCAATCTATATATAACAAGAGAAAACAAAGTTTTTGAAAGCGCTTCTCCTAGCACTTCTTTTAAACCTATTTCTTCCCACAATGAATATACTAGACTATGCCCAAAACGAAAAAGTATGTTTTTAGATTTATTTTTCTTTTTTTCATCTGTCAACCTTTTAGCTTCTTTTTTTAGTTCTAAAATAATATTTGGATTTTCCCTTAAAAGTGCTTCATAATTTCCTATTGTCTTTACTACTACTGTCTTTTTTTTATTAGTTTTTGCTATTCTATGTTGCTCACAAAATTGAACCACTCTTGATTTACCTTTTCCTGTAATTGCCACATACATATTCATCACCTTTTTAATTATAACATATTTTTAAATAATAGGACATAAAAGGACAAAATTAAAAGAATTTGATTTTTTTTATAAAAATTGTTAATCTAAACAAGATGTAAAAAATAGCTTTGTAGGAGGTTGAAATGGATAAAGATAGTAAAAGAGATAGTATTTCCAAACAAATTAATAAAGAGGTTTTAATTACAATAGTGCTTTATTTAATTTATTTTATTTGGTGGTATTATTTTGCTTATGAATATTCTTCTAATAATGTTGAAGAATACAAATATATACTAGGTTTACCTGAATGGTTTTTCTATTCTTGTGTTGTTGGATTAGTTCTTATAAATATTTTAGTATATATTTGTGTAAAATTTTTCTTTAAAGATATTGACTTTGATAAATATAATGAATCTGATAAAAAATAAGGAGTTAGTTAAATGAATAAAATTTTAATTATAATGCCAATATTAATTTATTTAGTAGCTATGTTATTTATTGCTTATAGAGTTACCAGCATCAAAAATAGCTCTAAAAGTTTTACAAATGAATATTATCTTGGTAGCAGATCTATGGGAGGATTTGTACTTGCAATGACAATAGTTGCAACCTATGTTGGAGCTAGTTCATTCATAGGAGGACCAGGGATTGCATATAATCTTGGGCTTGGTTGGGTACTGCTTGCTTGTATACAAGTACCAACTGCATTTTTTACCTTAGGTGTTCTTGGAAAAAAACTTTCTATTATTTCAAGAAAATTAAATGCTATAACAATTTTTGATGTATTAAAAGCTAGATATAATAATAGTTTTTTAAATGTTCTATCTTCTATAATGTTAATAGTATTCTTTATAAGTGCAATTGTTGCACAATTTATAGGAGGAGCTAGATTATTTGAAGCAGTTACAGGACTTTCTTATGTAACAGGACTTATAATTTTCTCATCTGTTGTTATAATCTATACTACTTTTGGAGGATTTAGAGCTGTTACTTTAACAGATGCTATTCAAGCAGTGGTTATGTTTGCTGCAACTATTGTACTTTTTGTTGTGATATTAAAAAATGGTAATGGAATGGAAAATATTATGATGAAAATTAAAGATATTGACCCTAATCTTTTAAGACCAAATTCAGGTGGAAATATTGCTAAACCATTTATAATGTCTTTTTGGATTTTAGTTGGAATAGGAGTTTTAGGACTACCTGCAACTACTATAAGATGTATGGCATTTAAAAATACAAAAGCTATGCATAATGCTATGATAATTGGTACATCTCTTGTTGGAATTTTAGTTTTAGGTATGCACTTAGTTGGAGTTATGGGAAGAGCTGTTATTCCTAATTTACAAGAAGTAGATAAAATTATTCCAATATTAGCACTTAAAAATTTATACCCAATACTTGCAGGTGTTTTTATAGGTGGTCCTCTTGCAGCTGTAATGTCATCAGTTGATTCACTACTGATAGTATCATCTTCAACTTTAATAAAAGATTTATATGTTACTTATTTAGATAAGAATGCTAGCGAAAATAAAATAAAGAAAATCTCAATATGGACTTCATTTTTAATAGGAGTTTTAGTATTTATTCTTTCTATAAAACCGATAAGTTTAATTGCTTGGGTAAATTTATTTGCCTTTGGAGGACAAGAAATTATATTTTTCTGTCCATTAATTTTAGGACTTTATTGGAAAAGAGCAAATGCAACAGGTGCAATCATTTCAATATTTTCTGGAATTATAACATATTTAAGTCTTGAAATATTAAAAACTAAAATTTATGCTTTACACAATATAGTTCCAGGGCTTGTAGTTGCTATAATATTTTTTATAATAGGTTCATATTTTGGAAAAAAATCTGATGAAAAAACTATAAAAATATTTTTTGAATATTAAAAATTTTTTAATTGAAATGAGGATAGAACAAATAATTGAACTATCCTCATTTTATGATTTATAAACTTTAATTAGAATCTAATATTAAATTCTAGCTTCATTTAAAGTTTCTTGATTTGCAATAGCTAATACAGAATCATTATATAATCCAAATTTCTTTAAATCTTCTTCAACAGTTGTAATTCCAGCTATACCAAAGTTTTCTACTAAAACTTTTGCTACATTTGGAGATAAGAAACCTGGTAATGTTGGTCCAAGATGAATATTTTTAACTCCTAGGTATAATAATGCAAGTAAAACTATTACTGCTTTTTGTTCATACCAAGCTATGTTAAATACTAATGGCAATTCATTTATATCATTTAAACCAAATACTTCTTTTAATTTAAGTGCCACTACTGCCCAAGAATAAGAGTCATTACATTGTCCAGCATCTAATACTCTTGGAATACCATTAATATCTCCTAAGTTTAATTTATTATACTTATATTTAGCACAACCAGAAGTTAAAATAATTGTATCTTTTGGTAAGTTTTCAGCAAATTCTGTATAGTAATGTCTTTGTGTCATTCTTCCATCACAACCACTCATTACAATAAATCTTTTAATTGCTCCTGATTTTATATTTTCTACTATTTTATCAGCTAAACTTAAAACTTGGCTATGTGCAAAACCAACAGTTATTTCTCCACTTTCTACTTCTACTGGTGGTTGACAAGTTTTTGCAAGTTCAATAACCTCTGAGAAATCTTTTGTTCCATCTGCATTAATTTTTATTCTTTTCCATCCTGGATATCCAGCAGCATTTGTTGTAAATACTCTATCTTTATATGAAGCATTCTTTAATGGTGGAACTATACAGTTAGTTGTAAAAACAATAGGTCCATTAAAGTTTGTAAAATCTTTTCTTTGATCCCACCAAGCATTTCCATAGTTTCCATAGAAATGAGAATATTTCTTTAATTCAGGATATCCATGTCCTGGTAACATTTCTGAGTGAGTGTAGATATCTACCCCTGAATCTTTACTTTGTTCTAATAATTGTTTTAAATCCCATAAGTCATGTCCACTAATTAAGATTCCTGGTCTTTTTCCAGCTCCAATTTTTACTTTTGTAATTTCAGGTGTTCCTAATGCTGATGTATTAGCCTCATCTAGTAATGCCATTACTTTTACTCCATATTCTCCTGTTTCCATTACTAAAGCCACTAATTCATCTGCTGTTAAATTATTATTCATAGTACCCAAAAGAGCTTTTTCAATAAAAGCAAATATTTCTTCACTTGTTTTTCCTAAATTAAAAGCATGTTCTGCATAAGCTGCCATTCCTTTTAATCCATACATCACTAATTCTCTTAAAGATCTAATATCCTCATTTTCTGTTCTTATAACTCCAACTACTGATTGATTTTCAGAAAATTTAATCAAATCTTCATCTGATTCATAATACCAATTTACTAAATCAACTCCATATTTTTCAGCTTCTTTCTTTTCTTCATCAGTTGCTAAAGCTTTTAATTCTTCTCTTAACTTTAATCCTACTTTTATTTCATCTAATATAGCATCATCATCAAAGTTAGCATTTGTAATTGTTATAAAAAGTGAGTTAATAAGATATCTATTTACTTTATTTTTTATTAATTCCTTTGCTTTACCTTCTTTTCTAAAAATTATACTATATGCTGCAACTCCTTTTTCTGTGTATAATAATAAATCTTGTAATCCTGATGTTTCAGATGTTTTTCCACAAACTCCTAATGTTGTGCAGCCAGTTCCCTTAGCAGTTTCTTGACATTGATAACAAAACATTTTATCCATTTTTTTATTCCTCCTTAATTAAAAACATAGTTTAATATTTCTTAGTAGTATAATAAGTTATATTTAAAAAAAATTCGGTAACATTTGTTACTGAAATAAAAAAAATTTAAAGTTAATATTAAAAGATATAAAAATATGATAAAATAATTTGATTTAAAAAGTTAGGAGGAATAAGTATGCATGATGGTTGCTCTGGAAAATTTGATGATGGTATGCAAGTTTTAGCAAAATTAAGAATGATGGGATTTAGTAAACAAGATATGCCTTTTCCAATGACATTTACTTGTAAAGAATGTGGAAAAGAAATAACTATGACTACTTTTGAATATGAATGTCCTCATTGTAGTATGATTTATGCTGTTACACCTTGCCATGCTTTTGATGTAGAAAACATTTTAACAGCTGGAAAAGCAAAAAAATAAATGATAAAGGTTACTTCCAAACTAGGAGTAACCTTTTATCTTTATATTTTTAATTTTTATATTTCCATTTCTAAAAGTGCTGATGATAATGATTTACCATGTTTATCTATTGCAAGTGAACGAGTTACTCCTCCTCCTAAAGCATCATATATCACAAAATTTAATGCCCATAGATTATCTAATTCATATCTTACAACTTTTCCTTTTACTATATCAGAAAAATATTCTTTTACTTTTTCAGCAGTAACTTTTTCTTTTATTAAAGAATAATTTTTTTCATCATACACTATTAAAGATATATTTGATATATTTCCTTTATCACCAGTTCTTGAATGTGCAATATCTAATAATTTCATTTTTTTAAACCTCCTCATAGATAACTTTAATTTGTATATCTTCTCTAGGAATAAAGATTGAACATATAGAAACAACTTCTTCTATTGCCTTACTTACTCCACCTCCACCTGAAGGTCCATTTGTATATAAAGTTTCTACTTCATCTACAACTTTTTTGGCGGCTTCTCTTGTTTTAGTCCTTATAGCAACTCTTAATCTTACTTCTGAAAAAGAATTTTCTTTTTTTATTAAGTTTGAAATTTTATCTTCATAAAGAGAATTTAAACCAATATAATCAAATCTTATTTCATCATAGGGTATTTTTCTAAATTCTAATCTTTTTTCTAAAATTTCTTTTGCTTCTTTTGCTTTTTCTAATGCTAGGGAACCTCCATAACTAATTCCAGCTTCTCCAATAAAGCAATCTTTGTAACCTATACTAACTTTTAAAGTATCTGGTTTCTTCTTTCCAGTTGCTCCTGTAAGAAATACTTTATTTTTATCAATTTTTTTTAAAGAAATTGTTGTAAAGTCTGCTATTCCATCTGGGGTAATGTATTCTTTAGGATTATGAATTTCATAAATTAATTGCTCTTTACAGGTATCTGTTGTTACTTTTCCTGATGTTGTTTCTGTCTTGGTAATTAATACATCACCATTTTCAGAAACTTCTGCAATAGGAAAACCTACATTCCATAAATCTTTCACATCATCTTTAGTAGGAACTGAATAATATCCTCCTGAAACTTGTGCACCACATTCAAGTAAATGTCCTATCATTATTCCCTTAGCTATTAAATCAGCATCATCTTTATCCCAATTAAATTCATATATTAAAGGTGCTAAGAATAATGCTGGATCTGCACATCTTCCAGTTATGATAATATCAGCATTATTTTCTAATGCTTCCACAATTCCTTCAACACCAAGATAAGCATTAGCAGACACAAGAGTATCGGATATTTCAGATAATTTTTTATTTAATTCTAAAATATTATTTTCTCTATATTTATTTAAATTAGCTGAAATATCATCTCCAATAACAGCAGCTAATTTTAAATTTTTAATATTTTTTAAATTAGCAATTTCTTTTATTTTTTTTACTGCTGCAAGTGGATTTGCTGCTCCCATATTAGTTATTACTTTTATTTTTTTCTCACTACATATTGGTAAAATTTCATTAAATCTTTCTTCTAATAAATTATTGTATCCTTTATCAGGATTTTTTAACTTTTCTGATTGTGCTATAGCAATTGTTCTTTCTGCTAAGCATTCAAATGCTATATAATCAATATCTCCATTTTTCATAACATCTATTGCTGGTTCAATGCGATCTCCTGCATATCCTGCACCAGATGCTATTCTTATCTTTTTCATGTTAACCTCCTCTTTATAATAATTATCTATACAAAGCTCCTGTTATTATTGCTACACCTAACATGATTATTGTTGCTAAAAATGCATAAGGAATAGTCTTTTTTTGGTGTTCACCAAGTTCTACACCAGTTAATCCAATCAACAAGAATGTAGATCCTGTTAAAGGAGATACTGGGAAACCTGTTGTCATTTGTCCTAATATTGCTGCTCTTCCTACTGCATAAGTTGGTATATTAAACTGTGCTGCTGTATTAGATAAAATTGGTAATATTCCAAAATAGAATGAATCAGGGTCAAATAATAAACTAGCAGGCATACTTAGAATACCTGTTAAAGTAGGCAAATATTTTCCTAATGATTCTGAAATAGATTCTACTAAAAAATTTGACATTGCAGTAATCATTTCTGATTTTTGCATTATTCCAATAAAAGCCCCAGCTGCAAATAAGATACTAGCCATCATTAATGCTTCTTTTGCATGATTGTCTATAATTTCTTTTTGTTTTTTTGTATCAGGATAATTTATCATTAATGCTATTGAAAATGCTATCATAAATACAACTGTTGGATTTACTTTTCCACTTATTAAAAATCCTATTGTTACAATTATTATTAGTATATTTATTAAAAATAATGTCTTAGAAATTTTTTCTTTATTTGTTTCTTCTTTTTGTATTTCAATATTTTCATGGTTAATTAATATTTTCTTTTCTTGTTTACCTAAATAAAATGCTACTATTAATACAAAAATTAAACCACTAAAAAAAGGTATTAATAAAGGATTAAATAAATCAGTTACTGGCATTTTTAAAGATGTTGCTGCCCTTAATGTTGGTCCTCCCCAGGGTAATATATTCATAACTCCAGCACCTAAAGCTGTAACAGTTGCCAAAGTTGTTTTTCTCATTCCTAATGCATTGTATAAAGGTAACATCGCTGGAATTGTTATTAAAAATGTAACTGCTCCTGAACCATCCAAATGGACAAGCATTGCTAAAATTGCTGTTCCTATTGTAATTTTAACTGGATCTTTTCCCACTTTTTCTAATATCTTATTAATTATTGGTTGAAAAGTTCCAGCATCTGTCAATATACCAAAAAATAAAATTGCAAATATAAACATTGTTCCTGTTGGAGCTATTGATTTTATTCCTTCTAAAATAAATTTAGGTAATTCAAATCCAAATCCTCCTATAATTCCAAAAACTATTGGTACTAGAATAAGGGCTACTACTGGATTCATTTTTTTACACATAATAACTACTAATAAAACAATTACTGTTAAAAAACCTAATAAAGCTAACATAGATACCTCCCTACTTAAAATAATGTTTACTTCTTCTTATTAGATATTTTATAATAGTTTATTAAAATAATAAAAATTATTCTAAAATTTTGGAAATATTTTCAAAAATTTTGGATTTTTATTATGAAGTTATTTGAAAATTGAGTAAAATAAAAAATTCTAAAAATTTAGAAATTTAAATTATATTTCTAATTTTTTA
>ERZ772971.2200-NODE-2200-length-10844-cov-4.515803_pt1 | contig 10844 bp, 8 predicted proteins | sample MGYA00511943_ERZ772971 | MGnify/ENA primary metagenome ERZ772971 (study PRJEB29015, sample SAMEA2737929) | human oral metagenome | biome: human oral; feature: human-associated habitat; material: dental | place: China | collected 2144 ... | reverse complement strand
CAAGTTTCAATCCACGCGCCCGCGTGGGGCGCGACACGTCTTGTATACACAAGATGGGTTCATGGTGCTGTTTCAATCCACGCGCCCGCGTGGGGCGCGACGTCCATGATCGCCGACACGCAGCCTGCCTACCTGGTTTCAATCCACGCGCCCGCGTGGGGCGCGACCGGGTATCGATATCCCCGTCACAGCCCCTGTGTGGTTTCAATCCACGCGCCCGCGTGGGGCGCGACGAGGGCGCGCGTCAGCACGTCCGCCGGGATGGCAGTTTCAATCCACGCGCCCGCGTGGGGCGCGACGGCGTCTTTGCCGCGCTGCATCAGCCTGGCGTCCAGTTTCAATCCACGCGCCCGCGTGGGGCGCGACGACCGATTCGGTCGTCGGTGGACCCAACGGTATATCGTTTCAATCCACGCGCCCGCGTGGGGCGCGACGGAAGCCTATGAAACCGGCAAACAGCGATTCAAGGTTTCAATCCACGCGCCCGCGTGGGGCGCGACCACTTTCGGCATTCATGATGAGTGTCAGCACCAGCGTTTCAATCCACGCGCCCGCGTGGGGCGCGACTGGCCAATGTCGTACAGCGTTTCTTCGTCTACGTGTTTCAATCCACGCGCCCGCGTGGGGCGCGACTGTCCTGGTCGTGTTGCCCGCCCAGGCGGGCGTAGTTTCAATCCACGCGCCCGCGTGGGGCGCGACCAGTCGTGCACCGAAGCAAAGGAGCGTAAAGATGCGAGTTTCAATCCACGCGCCCGCGTGGGGCGCGACAGGGACTGGTGTTCGTTGGGAGTACGGGCACCGGTTTCAATCCACGCGCCCGCGTGGGGCGCGACGGGTGCCTTCCAAGCCGATCATGCTAGCAGCATCGATGTTTCAATCCACGCGCCCGCGTGGGGCGCGACCAGGTGGCCGGCTTCCAGCTCAAACTCATCAGCAAGTTTCAATCCACGCGCCCGCGTGGGGCGCGACTCGCAAAATCACAAATGGGCTGATAACTGATGGCGTTTCAATCCACGCGCCCGCGTGGGGCGCGACTACCTGATCACCCAGGGACCGAACCTGCTGGATCGGTTTCAATCCACGCGCCCGCGTGGGGCGCGACGCGCCAACGACAATGCCAACCGCTGCCAACGCGGCGTTTCAATCCACGCGCCCGCGTGGGGCGCGACCGGTGCGAGCGTTGATGCGCCTGTATGGTACGGGCTGTTTCAATCCACGCGCCCGCGTGGGGCGCGACGCCCTGGTCGCGGATGATCTGACCCGGCGACATGAGGTTTCAATCCACGCGCCCGCGTGGGGCGCGACGCTGGGATTCAGACAGGCGAAAAACCCTGCGCTGGTTTCAATCCACGCGCCCGCGTGGGGCGCGACGGATGAGTGGGAACCGTCATGGTCGGACGCTGAAGTTTCAATCCACGCGCCCGCGTGGGGCGCGACTGCGCGCCGTGGTCATTGCTGACGGCCCGAACACGTTTCAATCCACGCGCCCGCGTGGGGCGCGACTATTCGTGGGCGCCGGAAATCGGCGAGGCCCACGAGGTTTCAATCCACGCGCCCGCGTGGGGCGCGACATTTTCGGCCCTGACGGAGGCCGACCCGGCGTACAGTTTCAATCCACGCGCCCGCGTGGGGCGCGACCTGGGGACAGCGCGTGCCGTTTCCGGGCTGCACGCGTTTCAATCCACGCGCCCGCGTGGGGCGCGACACGGTCGGCGTGGGCCGCGCGCTGGAAATCGCGAAGTTTCAATCCACGCGCCCGCGTGGGGCGCGACGCGAGGTCGCGGGCATTTTCGATGACCCCTACCTGTTTCAATCCACGCGCCCGCGTGGGGCGCGACATTGTTGAGAGCGCAAACACGGTCCGGGAGGGCGAGTTTCAATCCACGCGCCCGCGTGGGGCGCGACCCGTGCGTATGAGTGCGACGGCCGGCGGGAGGCGCAGTTTCAATCCACGCGCCCGCGTGGGGCGCGACAGCTGGAGGCGTTTCTGTCTGGCACGTACCAGCACGTTTCAATCCACGCGCCCGCGTGGGGCGCGACTTAAACGCCCCGTTGTAGCGGCGCGTTCCATCGTAAGTTTCAATCCACGCGCCCGCGTGGGGCGCGACTCCGGCAGGTTTGCCATTTATGCGACTCCGTGGTTGTTTCAATCCACGCGCCCGCGTGGGGCGCGACGGTCTCATCATAACTCATTGAGAGACAAGGACTTTTTCTATGAGATCCGCGAACCAATGTCTCCTATCGACCCCAAGGGCACAGGCCAAGTAGCCACCACACAAAAGGCCAATGAAATCAATACGTTGTTAAAGTGCGAACCCTCCAGGGAATCTCGTACAGCATGAGGTTCGCACTGAAGGCTCTTTACAGAGACCGACGCTTGCGTGCAACACGCCTAAGGCATCGGCTAGAAGACGAGAGGGCCTCCAAGATCCACTACAGGCTTGGTGCCGATGTGTTCGACTTTGTGCTTCCAGTTCTGACCCAGGTAATAAAAGCGAAGGCTATCCTCTTCTGGATCAATCAGCTGACAGAGCTGCTCTTTCAAAGGAACCCACTGAGCAGTGCTGACTTCAATTTCAAATACAGAAAACTGAACACGTTGCCCGTAGTTCAGACATGCCTTTGCAATACGTCTGAGACGACGCGCACCGGATGAGTCCTTGGTACTGACATCATAGCTGACCAGTATAAGCATGATGTCAACCTCATTTCCATACAAACGGAGGATATCCGTCCAGATCGCCGCGGAGATGTCTGGCAAGCAGCTGTGCCTGAAGGAACGGAAACAGTCCAAATGGAGCTGATTCCTGTATGAATGAGTGCTGAAGACTTTCTTTCTTCCTATCTTGCCAGGCACAAAGAACTGTCTTGCGTGAAGTCTCCTTCAGGGTCACTGCTCCGCCATCACCAACCTCAAAATCCCCCTCACCAACCTGCCTTCTATTGATCAAGGACAATGCGAGCCTGTCGGCCATAACAGGCCTGAACTCCTCCATCAAGTCCAGCGCAAGACTAGGCCTTCCAGGTCTGTCTCTATGCAGGAAGCCAACTGCTGGATCCAGCCCCACGGACTCCAGAGCACTTCTACAATCATGCGTCAACAGGGTATACAGAAAGGACAGCAAAGCATTTACACGGTCCAGAGGCGGACGCTTGGTTCTTCCTTTGAAGCGCATGGCAGGTGTACTGACTCTAATCAAACTGTCAAACACCCCGAAATACAGCTGTGCAGCATCCCCTTCCATACCTCGAAGAACATCAAGCTGTGATACAGAAGGGATCTGATCCGCTATTCTCTTGAGCCGAAGCACAACCTGCTTCAAGCCCGCAGCAACATGAGGTTCATAGTCATCTCCATAGTCACGGAGTGCCCGAGACAGCACCGAACGCTGATTAAGTATTTTTCCAATTAGCATATTCCGGACAATAGATGCACATTGATCCGGGTCATCCGTTCGACGGTACTGTTCTCGCCGCAGGAGTACATTTCCGGAAACCGGCCCCTCAACACGGGCCAGAAACTTCCCATAGCTGCTGAGATAGGTAACGCAAATCCCCTTTTCACAACAGTACCCCATCAGCTGAGGAGAGACCATGACTCGCCCCATGCAGACAAGTCCTTGCAACATATGCAACGGCAAACGTGCCTTTTCAGCCTTCTCGACCTCCATGACGAGATTCTCGCCATCTTTCCGCAACCAAGCGCCTTCTGTGGTAACAAATACAGTATTCAAAAGTGGCCGCATATTTTACCCACCTCAAGTCATTCAATGCTTGAAATTTGACCAGCAACCCACTTCGATACCGACTTTCCCCTGGCAAGCAAGCGGGGCTGACAATCATCGATCAGAGAGCAGGCATCGCACCTTTTGGGCTCATAGACTGCACGAGGTGTGCTACCGGCTGAAAGGATGGAGGTCACCTCCATGATCGCTGTCATCGTCAACTCACGTAGATCCCTGTCGAGTGAGACTGTCACGCGATGACGAGTCACCCCATAGAAGAGCGCCCCCTCCTGGAGGCTTACTCCAAACATCTCTTCAAGGCAAAGCGCTTGGGCGCACAGCTGGACCTCATCCGCTCGGTGAGGCTTTGGGCGACCACGCTTGTACTCGACCGGGTAGGGCACATTCTTCCCATCATCCCCGGTTATCATCTCCACCACGTCCGCTATACCAACCAGCCGCAGCTTCTCATGTCGTAGAGGCATGGCAGTTATGGTCCGCACACCCTTCCGACTTGACGCCCCAGGCAAGTCTGCACGTTTGTGCAGAACCCGCCCTTGAGCAGTCTGAACGTTCTCGGTCCATATGCCCTCAACATGAATCAGGCCGAACTGCCGGGGGCAATACAGATAGTGCTGCAACGCCGATATAGGAATGACATCCTCATCTTGCACGATGTATGCCCCCAACGCATCAGAACTTCTCTACCACCGTTATGCCAGCAGGAACATTCCCGATCTTGACCTCGTAGTCGTCAAAGCTCCTCGCTGGTGCCCGATCATCGCTGCAGTCCTTCCGTTTCACCTGGACCGCATCAAACAGGACATGAGCAGGGGCATTTCCCATGGCAGTATCGTGCTTGAATACGATCAACTTGCGGGCAGCCATCTCTCCCCGTGCAGCGGACCGATCATGCTCAAACATGTTGATCAGCGCATTCCAAAGCAGGCCAAGATCCTCCTCAGAGAACCCAGTCCTCTCCGCAAGCTTGGCAGAGATGAAACCATGCGCTCGATACAGTCCATAGGGCAGGATATGCTTGCGCCCCATGGTACGGTTGTCACCACTCTGAGCCTCTGCCTCTTTCTCGGTGGTTACCGCCATGCGCGTAATGGATACCTCAAGGGGCATGACAGGTTCAATGGAAGTGGCAAAGGCCAGCTGCACCGGTCCCCGAACCTGACCGGCGTTGACGCCTGTCGTCATCACGGCCCCGAATGCCCTGACGTCAAAGAAGTTCTTGCACATCCATGCAGTGAGTTCCCTGGCCTTGGCTTCATCCTTGGGAAGCTTCTTGTACTCATCCTTGCTGGCCGGATTGATTCCAAGCGCATCCCATGCCTTTCGATGCTGGTTGTTCAGAATGGCCTTTTCCTGCATGTAGATTGCATATCCTTCCTTGTCCTCTCTGTCCAAGGTGACGAAATTGCGAATCTTTCTCTTGAGACTGACGTCCGTCACCAAGCCCTTGTTCGTCTCGGGGTCCAGGCGAGGCAAGTTGCCAGCATCCGGGTCTCCGTTAGGATTCCCATTGGTGACATCAAAAAGGTACACGAACTCATAGCGATTGCTGATAGGGGTGCTCATTGCTGCTCTCCGGAGGTTTCTTCATGTTCAATCTGGATGTCGTCTACATCACCAACATTGCCTGCGCCTTCTGATTTCTTGTACATGGCAGCATTCTGGTGGTAGTACCCAATAGCAAATCTTCCTTGGTCTTCAATATTGAGAGATCGAGGAAAGCGTGCGGGCAACCCGTCGATGATCTCCTGAAGCAACTTCTCGAGATTCACGGCCAGCCCCGGACGCTCCTTTCGAACCTTTGCCATGTGGTTCTGAGTATTACGAAGCAGTACGGGGAAGATGCTTGCAGGCGTAGCTGATGCTGCTCCATAGAAACGGTCTCTGATGGTGGCATTGACATTGCCTCCCAGTGCTGCGCGTTGAGCATATTCCAGAACGGCGAACAGCCTTCCAAGCAGATAGCCGGGCTGAACGGTTTCTTTGTCAAGACTCACAGGAATCACCCCTTGTGCATGATGTTGAAGCAAACGTTTTTCTCGTGTCAGTATGCCTTTGCATATTGCAACCCTGTCACCGGAAATCCTTCCATCAGAGCGAATGCGCATTACCGTGTTCGCCAACAGGCTTCTGGGATACAGACCACCGGTCAAGATGGCCCTCACCATCTCGCCAACGAGGTTCTGAAATGCATCATCTGAAGAAGGCTTCGCTCCTTCTCGATTTGGAACCGTGGCGAGAACCAATCGATATGCGGACGGCGCGGCTTTCCAAGGACACGGCTCCACGTACATGTCGTTCGCGTGATCTGCCAAGTGTCTGGTCAGCGCATCAAGCCGATCGACAATCCAGAACCTGATGGAAAGCCTGGAAACGTTAGGAGAAATTCCCAGCACGTACATCTGGGTTCCTGGATCCAGGTTCGGATTCAGTTTCTCCAATGGAATACCCTTCCTCACTCCCTCCAGGAACTCCCGAATTCGACCAGAAGCCTGGTCGTCATCAACAGGTGGACGCAAGATGTCCGCGAACAGGTCGTCTGCTGCCTGGGCTTGCTCAGAGCTACCCGCCCTCGCCCAGAAGACGACTGTTGAATCTCCTATCCGCAGTTTCTGCCGGTCGCTCTGGAGAAGGTGATTCAATGCAGTTGTATAGGAGAACGCAGCACTTTCCGATACGGGTGCATTCTCCCCCTGCTCTTTCCCGTACGAGGTAAAGGACTCTTGGTTGAAGGATACGATCGACGCCCCAGTTGGCTGAGCCCCTTGCACTCCTTTTATGGAGGGGTGAAGACGCGCCGGAGTTGTCCTCTGGCCGGTGATCAGGCAAGTGGATTCACCCTGCGTGCGCCCCCCTCCCTTTGCCGTGTTTTCATTACTTCCAGCTGATCGAATGGACTTACGAAGTTCTCTTGCTGCTTTCCTTTCATGAAGGAATGAGTTCTTGTCTTCCTCAAAACGGAAGACAAGGTTGGTATCCTTCATTTCTTCCAGGAACTTCGGCGCGACAAACTGTTCAGGGGTCCATTTCTCCAGGAAACGTCGAAATGCAAGAAGCCCCGCATCATCCGTTTCTTCAGGTATGCACTTGAGGTGAAACTCCTTGAATGCCTCATGCTCCTTGTCCGCCCGATTGCTTTTCAATCCAACTCCAAGTACATAACTTGTCTTGTCCCACAGAAAGTTCGGTTTTATCCCAACCGTTCGCTTCTCTGCCTGAGGGACCTGAAGCACTCTTGGCTTCGGCTTTTTTCCTGATGTATCAGAGATGTTGTTTACCTGAACAGCATTACCGTCTTCATCCAGAAGAATCTCATAACTGATTCTCTCCGGGCTATACCCCGGCTCTGAGACAGCCGAATCTTGCTGTTCAGACAGCCGGTTGTAGTACTCATTCAACGCCTGAAGAATCACGACTTGACCTCACTGTCGTCCCATTCCGGAACCTGAATGACCCCATCCGCCATCTGCGCGCGAAAGAACCTTGGCGTGAAGTTGTTCACGAAATCGATGTCATGCAGCATCCATCCAAGGTCACGGTTTTTCTCCTCCTCGCTCAAGGCTGAGATTGGCAACGCCTCGTCATGTTCAATGAGCCGAAAGAAGGCAGGAAACTCCCGCGCTCCCAGGCAAGGCATGTGGAAACACTGTCCCGCTCTTGCCCTTCTATTGAAGATGTCCAGATGCTTTCCGTCGTTATCACCCTCACCTGCTCTTTTGGTCAGCGTGAAGTGGGCCTCGATGACATAGGCAACGTCACGTAGCAGGGTTGTCGCCCTTTGCTGGCGGTCTTCATCGACAAAGTTCTCAAGCCCCCGAACTGACCCTGCTTTCATGGCAGCCGATACGCCACCCGGCGCAATCTTGCTCCCCACCTCATTGCGGCGAATGGATTCGAAGCGGATGGGCTTCAGCACGTGAATTCTGTCCACATGCCAGCGTATGGCTGGCTTCCAGTGAATCGCCTCCAGGATTCCCCGGGCAGCGGAAGGCGTGATGACGTCGTAACTGACTCGCTCCGACTTCATCTCTGGTCTGGTGAAACAAGCTCGCTCACCCCATACATACAAACGGATGCCGTGACTCATGCCTCGTCTCCCTTTCTTGTCATATGCTTGGACGACATCATACGGAAACGCCGTTTTCATTCAACGTTTGTTGCCAAATTCACTCGCCTCACAGAACAGTGCTTGCGGTCGCCAAGAACGTTGGCTCTTCCCACCACAAGCCGAACCTGTCGCTGTACAGGTCCATGTTGACCAGCGTCTGGAATTGCTCTCCCCACCGCTCCGGAGCAATTGGCTGGACCGATCCCGCCTTGCGCAGACTTTCGAAAGCACGCCGAGGCACCTGAACGATGTATGGCTGAAGCTTGCGTGCCAGCCCCCCAACCTTATCGCTGAATCGCATTGCGCGAATGGCATCCCTCGCGGTGTCATCCCAAGGCACGATGACCGACTCCTGCACGCTGTCAATCAGCCTGAAGAGATGATTCATTGTCTCCATGGGAAGTCGTCCGATCTCGCTTGTGCTCAACAAGGACATGATTCCCTTGGCGTCCAGAGCGGCATCTCCTTTCTGCCAGTAGAGCGTCTCGAAGTAGTCCTGTATCGCATCCGGTGAAAGAGGGCTGTCCTGATGACGTCGAAGCACCTGGCTTGCCGCCTGCGCAAACTGCATGACTTCGACAGGCGGCTTCCAGTCAGGATTTGCGTTCGAAAACACCAGGACCTTGCTGGATTCGACTGGCCATTCCTTGTTGCGGTTGCACCTGCCAGCAGCCTGCGCGATGGAGTCCAGCCCTGCCTCTGCTCTCATGACCATGGGAAAGGACACATCAACCCCTGCCTCGATCAGGCTGGTGGAGACGACTCTGCATGCCTCATTCTTCCGAAGGGCTTCGCGCACTCCTGCCAACGTCATGCTCCGGTGCTTTGCACACATCAGCGTGCTGAGGTGGACGGATCCGGGAAGATCTTCCAGAGCCTTGTACACAGCCCTGGCATGCAGCCTATTGTTTACGATGCACAGGACCTGACGCTTTTCTTTCAGTCGATCGATCAGCGCATTGTCATCCAGTGCACCAACATGCTGGATGGACACACGCTCCAACTGTCTGGCGAGTTTCGCTTCGTCCTTGACCAGAGGCCTCACGTTCGAGAACCCGCCCTTGAACTTCTCGGCGTTCAGGGCAGGTTGCGTGGCAGTACAGAGCACGACACTGCTTCTATAGTTTCTGGTAAGCTCCCCCAGCGCAGCAACAGCCGGTCGAAGGATCTTGAGAGGGATAGTCTGAGCCTCATCCAGAATGATCACACTGTTGCTGATGTTATGTAGCTTGCGACACTGTGACGGCTTTGCCGAGAAGAGACTCTCGAAGAACTGGACCGCAGTGGTTACCACAATGGGGGCATCCCAGTTCTCCATGGCCAGACGGAGCTTTTCCTGGGATTGGTAGCGTTCAGGATCTGCCTTGTCCACTGGAGGAGGGGTGAATGCACTGTGGTGCTCCAGAACAGCTTCGTCCCCCCAACGCCCCAGTGCCTTGCGAAATACCGCAGCATTCTGTTCAACGATGCTGGTGAATGGGATGACGAAGATAACCCGCCGTTGGCCGTGCCTGATGGCATGATCCAAGGCAAAGGCAAGTGATGACAAGGTCTTGCCACCCCCTGTCGGTACATTCAGGGAGAACATACCCGGACTCAAGACGGATTGATCACGTGCATATTGAAGAATTTCTGCACGCAGCCTGTTGACCTCGGAATCTGCCCTGAACCCTTTCAAGTAGGAATCGAGTTCACCACGAAGCTGCTCAAGGGTTGGCAAGACACGGTTTCGATGAGATGAACTTTTGTCCCCTTCCTTCTCGAACTTGTCATAGTATGACTCCGTATCGATGAAGTCTGCGTCCACCAATGCAGAGAAGAGCATTCTTACCAGGAACGCCCATTGAAAGTTCTGATCTTGGGTAGTATCTGCACGAGAGAGCCCCCGGATGAAGGGTCCAAAGTCCTCCTGCTTTGGCAATTCAATCTCTTCCTTCCAGACATCTTCAAGCGGCGGCAATGACTTATCAGCCATGCGCTCCGCCAGCGAGGATCTCTCTCCATCATGGCCGGCGCCATTGGCGAGCCCTGCATGGTGGCCGGCTATTCCATAGGCCAACAGATAGCCGGCTGTCTTGTAGCGTTCTTGCGCGACCTGCGCTCCCCGTGTGGAGTGGTCAACCTTGATACGCGCCCCTGCCAGCCTCTCCTGAAAGGGCATGGTGTATTTTCCAAGGTCATGTAGAAGCCCCATGGTTTCAGCGAGCTTTTCCGCACCAAAATGCGACGCATTTTTTGCCGCCAGGGCAGCAACACCCTTCAGGTGGTCATCCAATGGCTGTGGGTCAACCTTGTCAGGATCATTGGATGAGTGAGCGAGGAACTTATGCATGCCCATGTCCACTGCTTTTCATGAAGAGCTGTCTCGTACTCTTGAGGCTCCGTCATCTACAACAGCGTCTGCTGTTTGGGATCACCTCCAGGCAGCCCTTGACCGTTTCGGTACAGATTGGGCTGCCACCTTCAGGACGGTATGACGGGCTACACACGCCGTCCATCTGCCGTGGACAATTACCATCGATACGCCGACCAGCGGTCGCTTCTTCCCCATGAACGGCCGCCATGGAGCGACGAGCGCTTCCCCTCCTCTGCGGCCTACTTCTCGACCAGCTTCTACACCACGGGCAGGAATGCCCCCTCAAACCCCCACAGCTCCTTCTGCGTCAATCCCACCTCTGACGACAGCGCCACCTCACGCCATCCGGCTACTGCTGTTCTCACCTCATCCAGTACCTTCTGCGCGTTCTCCGGCGTCAGCGCGAATTCCCGGCAGCGAGCCAGCAGCATGCGGGTGTTGGTGATGGGGCCGTCCTCTTCCGAAAGCCACACCTTGGATTCTCTGTCCTTGTCCGGAAAGGGGTTGATGTCGAATGCTGGTGAGAGACGCCAGTGGCCGTTCGTGGCATGCAGGAAGCCGTGGTTCTGCAGGTGGTCATCCACGTTGGTGATGAGCAGGTTGAAGATGAGGCGTCGCCACAGTTGCTGCAGGT
>ERZ772971.2197-NODE-2197-length-10860-cov-8.659787_pt1 | contig 10860 bp, 6 predicted proteins | sample MGYA00511943_ERZ772971 | MGnify/ENA primary metagenome ERZ772971 (study PRJEB29015, sample SAMEA2737929) | human oral metagenome | biome: human oral; feature: human-associated habitat; material: dental | place: China | collected 2144 ... | reverse complement strand
AACGCGGCTTCATCCGCGCCCAGACCATCGCCTTCGACGACTTCATCCAGTACAAAGGCGAACAGGGCGCCAAGGAAGCCGGCAAGATGCGTGCCGAAGGCAAGGACTACGTCGTCCAGGACGGAGACGTGCTGAACTTCCTGTTCAATGTCTGACCACCGTGAACACCACAGAGCAGAAGATCGAGCGCTTCATCCATACGCTCGAATCCCTGGGCGGTTCTGCAGGCAACCAGAAGCTGCGTGACGCCCTGGGCTGGGAAATGACCACCTACGACAGCATCAAGACGCAACTGCTGGCCCAGGGCCGGATCATGGCAGGCCGCGGACGCGGAGGTTCTGTATCCCTGAGCACGGCAGCCCAAGCCGCAAGCGCCAGTAGCTCCCCCCAGCTGCTCCTTCAGGAAGCCCCCGCAACGGCCTACACCCAAGCCGTGCCCAGAGCAGAGAAAAAGCCCAAGGCCGCTGCCAAAAACAAAGAAAAGACAGTCTCTGCAGCCATCCAGCTTCCCGCCGCGCGCAGCGGCATCATCAAGAAGTCAGACCTCTACAGCTCCATCTGGGCATCGTGCGATGAACTGCGTGGCGGCATGGACGCCAGCCAGTACAAGGACTATGTCCTGTTCATGCTGTTCATCAAGTACATTAGCGACAAGTACACCAACAGCGACGACTTTGCCCCACCTGTCATCATCCCCAAGGGCGCCTCGTTCCAGGACATGGTGGCCCTGAAAGGCAAGAACGACATCGGTGACCGGATCAACACCCAGGTCATCCAGCCGCTCATCGAGGCCAACAGCAAACTGGCGCGCAGCGACTTTCCCGACTTCAACGACCCCAACAAGCTGGGCGAAGGCAAGGACCGGGTCGACCGCCTGACCAACCTGATCGCCATCTTCGAGAAACCGGAACTCAACTTCGGCAAGCATCGTGCCGAAAACGACGACCTCCTAGGTGACGCCTACGAATACCTGATGCGCCACTTCGCCACCGAAAGTGGCAAGAGCAAGGGCCAGTTCTACACCCCGGCTGAAGTCAGTCGCGTCATTGCCCAGGCCATCGGCATCTCGCCCGAGAACACCAAGGGCGCCACCACTGCTTACGACCCCACCTGCGGATCAGGCTCACTGCTGCTGAAGGTGGCCGCCGAAGCCGGCAAGCAGATCACGCTGGAAGGCCAGGAAAAGGATGTGACCACGGCAGGTCTGGCCCGCATGAACATGATCCTGCACAACTTCCCATCGGCCAACATCCTCAGCGGCAACACGCTGGCCGACCCCAAGTTCAAGGATGGCAATAACCTGCGCACCTACGACTATGTCGTGGCCAATCCGCCGTTTTCCGACAAGGCCTGGCGCAACGGCATCGACCCCGCTAACGACCCCTGGCAGCGCTTTGCCTGGGGCGAACCGCCTGCCAAGCAAGGGGACTATGCCTATCTGCTGCACGTCATCCGCAGCATGAAACCCAACACAGGCAAAGGCGCCATCATCCTGCCGCACGGCGTGCTGTTCCGAGGCAATGCCGAAGCCAGCATCCGCAAGGAACTGGTGAATTCGGGCATCCTCAAGGCCATCATCGGCCTGCCCGCCAACCTGTTTTACGGCACCGGCATTCCCGCCTGCATCCTGGTGCTGGACAAGGAGAATGCCCGGACCCGCAAGGGCATCCTGATGATCGACGCCAGCAAGGGCTTCATCAAGGACGGCGCCAAGAACCGGCTTCGCGAACGCGACATCCACCACATCATCGATACCTTCCGCCAAGGCAAGGATGTGGAACGCTACGCCCGCATGGTGCCGCTGGACGAGATCAAGGGCGAAAAGAACGACTACAACCTCAACCTGCCGCGCTACATCGACAGCAGCGAACCCGAAGACCTGCAGGACATTGATGCCCACCTCAACGGTGGCATTCCGGAACGTGACCTGGATGCCTTTGCCGCTGATTGGCAGGAAATGCCCGGCCTGCGCAGCGCCCTCTTCGAGGAAGAGCGTCCAGGCTACACCCGCCTGCGCGTGCCCATCAGCAACATACGTGCCACCATCCTGGCGCACCCCGAGTTCAACACCTTCCGCACCAAGGTCGAAGCCCTTTTCTACCAGTGGCAACAGAGCATCAAACCGCAACTGGAAGGCTTTCACGCCGGGGGCAACCCCAAGGCCCTGATCCACGCAGTATCGGAAGCCTTGCTGGGCACCTTCCGCACCGCACCGCTGCTGGACGCCTACGCCATCTACCAGCACCTGATGGACTACTGGGTGGAAACCCTTCAGGACGACACCTACCTGATTTCCGCTGACGGCTGGGTGGCACAACCCCGCCGCATTCAGGAAACCGACAAGAAAGGCAAGACCCGCGACAAAGGCTGGACCTGCGATCTGCTGCCCAAGTCCTACGTCGTGGCCCGCTACCTGGCCACCGAACAGGAAGTGCTGAACGCACGACAGGCCGAACTGGAAAGCATCAACAACCAGATCAACGAACTGGAAGAAGAACACAGTGGCGAGGACGGCGTGTTCAATGGCTTTGAGAAGATCAATGCCAGCCAGGTGAAAAGCCGTATTGCAGAGATAGGCAACGACACGGATAGCGAAGAAGAACTGGCCGTGCTGCAGCAATGGCACCAGCTTGCCCAGCAAGCCAGCAACCTGAAAACGACCATCAAGGAGCTGGATGCCGACCTGGAAAAGAAAACCCTGGAACGCTACGCCAGCCTGACAGAGGATGAAGCAAAAGACCTGCTGCTGAACGACAAATGGCTGGCCAGGTTGAAGCAGGACGTCCAACAGGAAGTCGACACCATTGCGCAGACATTGGGCAACCGTATCCGCGAGCTGGCTGAGCGCTACGAGACGCCGCTACCCAAACTGGAAGCGAAAGTGGTCGCGTTGAGCGCTAAAGTGAGCGAACACCTGAAAAAGATGGGGGCGACATGGAAGTGAGGCAGGGGTATAAGGAAACGGAGATCGGAGTCTTACCGAACGACTGGACCATCACGCGCCTAGGAAACATTGCAGATATTAAAGACGGAACGCACCAAACGCCAAAATACGTTCCATTTGGAATACCATTCTACAGCGTAGAACAAGTCACAAAGAACGATTTTAAGAACACAAAATATATATCAGAAGAAGAACACAAAGCCCTATCGCACTCCTTCAAGATAGAAAAAGGAGACATCCTGATGACCAGGATCGGCTCTATCGGGGAATGCAAACTGATAGACTGGGATGTCAACGCAAGCTTTTATGTAAGCCTCGCCCTTCTCAAAGTACACGGAGCCGACCCAAAGTACATAGAACAATATTCAAAATCAACGCAATTCATCCAGGAAACGGAGCTCCACTCTCTCCCGTCAGCAATTCCTAAAAAGATCAACCTTGGCCCCATATCGGACATACGAATTGCCACCCCTCCTCACCACGAGCAACGCGCCATCGCCACGGCCCTTAACGACATGGATGCGCTCTTGGAAAGCCTAAACAGCCTTATCACGAAGAAGCGCGCTATAAAACAGGCCACCATGCAACAGCTTCTCAGCGGCAAAACCCGCCTAGCTGGGTACACTCATCCATGGAAGAGCGTGAAACTAGGAGACGTAACACATATCAAGACCGGAAGCAGAAATAACGAAGATAAATGCTCGGGAGGAGCCTACCCCTTCTTCGTTCGATCAGAATTTGTAGAACGGATCGACACCTACTCCCACGACTGCGAAGCAATTCTCGTCCCAGGCGAAGGCCGTATCGGAGATGTATATCACTACGTAAACGGCAAGTTCGATGTCCACCAACGCGTATATGCAATCACACAATTCTCCGCAGAAGTCCATGCAAAATACGTCTATTTATACATGAAAAACAGGTTTGGATCATGGGCCCTAAAAAACACGGTAAAGGCAACGGTAGACTCACTACGCCTACCAACATTTCAAGACTTTGAGATCCAGCTACCTTCATCTATTGATGAGCAAAAGGCAATCGCAGCCATCATTAACGACGAAGAGAGCGAAGTGGAAGCCATGGAGGCAAAACTAATGAAGTACCAGTACCTCAAACAAGCCATGATGCAAGAGCTCCTGACCGGCCGAACTAGGCTGATCTAAGGCCAGAAGGTAAAAATAATGGATCAGCCCACCCTCATCGCCCTGGTCGATCGCCTGCGAGGGCTTCGGCGCGAGCAAAGCACGATCGAATTCAAATCCAATTGGGACAAGCCAGAAGACGTTGGCCAGTACATCTCCGCCCTAGCCAACTCCGCAGCACTGGAAGGGCACGAACGTGCATGGATGATCTGGGGCGTGGACAATGCCAACCACACGGTGAAAGGCACGACCTTTGACCCGATTTCGGTAAAGGGCGAAGGCAACCAGCCACTCATCATGTGGCTTATCCAGAAGATCACACCTCGGCCAGACTTCGAATTTCATAAGGTGGAGCATCCAGATGGGCACGTCGTGGTTCTGGAAATCCACGCGCCCAGAACCGCCCCGCTGGCGTTCTCCGGGGAGCGCTACATCCGCATCGACAGCCACAAGACCAGACTTTCACAACACCCGGACAAGGAATTCCGGCTTTGGGCCATGCTGGGCCAGAAAGATGACTGGTCGGGCGAGATCGTCGCCAATGCCACGCTGGAAGATCTGGATCCAGAGGCCCTCGACACGACACGGCTTCGCTTTGAAGACTATCTTCTAAAGACCGAGCGCGACCCACAACGCCACGAGAAACTCCGAACACAGATTCAATCATGGGATATTCTTACCCTGCTGAACAAGGCGCACATCACCAAGCAAGGTCGCATCACACGCTCTGCTCTGCTGCTATTGGGCAAGGATGAATCCTCACACCTGTTGGCCCCTTATCAACCCAAGCTGACCTGGGCATTGCGTGATGAACACAATGTGACCCGGGACTCGCTGCACTTTGGACCTCCTTGGCTTCTTTCAACGGAGAAACTGGCTGCCTGCGTCCATAACATTATGCTGGAGCACATGCCGGATGGGTCACTGTTCCCCACAGCCATTCGTCGCTACGACAGCTGGGTCATGCGCGAAGCGCTGCACAACTGCATTGCCCATCAGGACTACAGCCTGAAGGGCAAAATCAATGTCATCGAACATCCGGATAGACTCGTCTTCAGCAATCTCGGGCAATTCCTGCCACCCAGTGTGGAATGGATGCTGGAACACCAGTCGCCGCCCGAACACTATCGCAACCAGTGGTTGATCGACGGCATGATCCGCCTGCGCATGATCGACCAGGCCGGTAGCGGCATCCGGCGCATGTTCGAGACGCAAAGAGATCGGTTCTTTCCCCTGCCGGACTATCTGCTGGACAGGACTCAGGAAGGGCTCCCCCGAGTCGAAGTCACCGTCGGCGGCAATGTACTCGACATGAATTACACACGCTTGCTGATGCAACGTAGCGACCTCAGCCTTAGGCAAGTGCTTCTGCTGGACAGGGTCCAGAAGAAGCGGCCCATTTCTGCAGATGAGGTGAAGGCCTTACGGGCCGACAAGCTGATCGAAGGACGGGCCCCCAACTTCTTTGTCTCCGCCAAAGTCGCGGGCTGGGTGGGCAACAAGGCGAGCTACATCCACAACCGAGGACAGGACAATGACTACTATCAAAAGCTTATTATCGATTGCATAACCCAATACGGACAGGCTACGCGCCAAGAAATCGATAGTCTGCTGCTGCCCAAGCTGCCTAACGTTCTGAATACCACCCAGAAGGCACATCGGGTCCGCAATCTCATCCAAGCCATGCGCAGAAACGGACTCATCCACCCCGAAGGCCCCCGCGCCAGGACCGTATGGCGCCTAGGCCCGCCGTGAGTAGGATCAACCATGGCAAGCCTTTGCTAAACACTCAAAGTTAGCAATAACTAGCAAAGGACAGAATAGACAACTCCTTGATTAACAAAGACTATTTGTTTTCTTTCTAGTAAACAGTTAGCAAGCCTTCAGCCAATCGAAGCAAGCAAACCTACCCCTTCCCCCATCAGATAAGGCATCACGTCTCCTGCCTCACCCCAGACACGCGCTTGTGGCCAAGCGTTGCGTTCATGCAATACTGTATTGCATCGCGACCCCTGCCCCACAATCCTATGAAGAATCATAGGAACAGCATGATGGCCCCCAACATACCCCGCTCCGAGCGCACGACCCAGAACCGCGTTGTCCGGCTCTTTACGTCTCCTGAGACCCAGGGCAGCCTGGGTTATGAATACCTGGGCAACCTCAGCCAGCGGGATGACAACCGGGGCATCAACATCGACAGACTGCGCGCCAGCCTGCAGGAGCGCGGGTACTCAACCACCCACATCACCGCTGCCATGCAGAAGCTGCTGGCAGCAGCGGATGTCTCTGGCGTTACGCCCTATGAGGCCAACCAACGCACCTACCAGCTGTTGCGCTACGGTATCCCGGTACAGGTAGCCGCCGGCAAGGCCCATGAGACCGTGGCACTCATCGACTGGGAGCATCCAGAACGCAACCACTTCGCGCTGGCCGAGGAAGTCAGGCTGAAGGGGGCAGGCGACAACACGCGCCGGCCGGACATCGTGCTCTACATCAACGGTATGGCCATTGTCGTGCTGGAACTCAAGCGCGCCTCGGTGGATGTCGGAGAAGCCATCCGCCAACTCATCAGCAATCAGGATCCGCTGTTTCATCCTGGCTTCTTCAGCACCGTGCAGCTGCTGCTGGCGGGTAATGACTCGCAGGGGCTACGCTACGGCACCACGGGCACGCAGGAGAAATACTATCTTCAATGGAAGGATGAGCACCCTGATTCCGATGACGCCCGGAAGCCGGGCGCCACGCTGGACCGCCCGCTGACCCAGTTGTGCAGCAAGTCCCGGCTGCTGGACATCATCCATCACTTCGTGATCTTCGACGGAGGCGTGAAGAAGGTGCCACGCCAGCACCAGTACCAGGGTATCAAGGCTGCTCAGGAGCGTATCGGCCAGGGTAAAGGCGGAGTCATCTGGCACACCCAGGGCAGCGGCAAGAGCATTCTGATGGTGCTGCTGGCCAAATGGCTGATGGAACAGGACGCTCGGGCCCGGATACTGATCGTGACTGACCGTGATGAACTGGACAGGCAGATCGAAGGCGTCATGCGCAACGCGGGCGTACTGGGCAGCAGCTCACCCTCCCCCCGCATCACCTCCCGCGCGGAGCTGGTTCGCAAGCTGGAAGCCCCATCGCCGCGCCTGTTGTGTGCACTCATCCACAAGTTCGACACGTCCGACCTGCAAGGCCCGCCGCCCAACACGCAGGGGAACTTCTATGTGCTGGTGGATGAATGCCACCGTACTCAGGGCGGCGACATGAACCACCAGATGAAGCGCTGGCTGTCCAGCGCCACATTCATCGGCTTTACCGGCACCCCCCTGCTTCGACAGGACCGCCAGACTACCCGCGATGTGTTTGGTACCTACATCCATACCTACAAGCATCATCAGGCGGTGGAAGATGGGGTTGTCCTGGACCTGAAATACGAAGCACGCGAGGTGCCTCAACAGCTGAGTTCAAGAAAGAAGATCGATAGCTGGTTTGAGACGAAGACACGGGGGTTGAACAACTATCAGAAGGCCACGCTGCGCAAGCGATGGGCCACGCTGCAGAATCTGATGAGCTCCAAGGAGCGCAAGGACCGTATCGTGGCCGACATCATTGAGGACTTCGAGACAAAACCCAGACTCACCAATAACCGTGGTACCGCAATTCTGGTGGCGGACGACATCTACGACGCCTGCCACTACTTTCGCCTGTTCCACAAAACTCCGTTCCGTCAACACGTCGGCATCATCACCTCCTACGAACCTACTTCCAAAGCCATCGCCAACGCATCGCCAAACAGTGACGAATGCTACAAGTACGACACCTACAAGAACTTCGTCCTGAAGGGCGGAAAGAACACGCAGCAGTACGAAGAAGAGAAAAAACGGGACTTCATCAAGAAACCGGCCGATATGAAGCTGCTGATCGTGGTCAGCAAGCTTCTAACCGGCTTCGACGCACCCAGCTGTACCTATATCTATCTGGACAAGAAGCTGCGTGACCACAACCTTTTCCAGGCCATCTGCCGGACCAATCGGCTGGATGGCGAGGACAAGGACTACGGCCATATCGTCGACTATGAACGCCAGTTCCAGGACGTGCAGAATGTCATTGCAGTCTACAACTCGGATGAGCTGGATACTGACACAGGCAGCGGCGGCAGCAACAACGTCGAGCTGAAGGACTGGATCAAGGAAGGCCGCAAGCAGCTGGACGAAGCCCGCGAGGCACTGGCCTATCTGTGTGAGCCCGTACAGGAGCCACGTGAAGTCGACCAGTACATTCACCACTTCTGCGGGCTGGCAAGCGACCCTCAAGGCCTGAAAGACACGGAGTCCCTGCGCATTGCGTACTACAGGGCCGTGGCAACCTATCTGCGAGCCTTCGCGGAAATGGCGGCGAACCTGACTGAGGCGGGATACTCCGCCACCGAGGCCGATGAGCTTCAGAAGGAAGCAGCCTTCCACACCGACACGCGTCAGGCCATCAAGAACGCCAGCGGAGAGGAGCTTGACACAAAGCCCTATGAGGCTGACATGCGTCACCTCATCAATACCTATATCAAGGCAGAGGAGTCCGAGAAGCTTGGAGGGTTGGAAGATCTGTCATTGACCGACCTGATCATAAAAACAGGCATTCACGACGCCATTGCCAGAAGGCTTAACCAGAGCGGAAAACTTTCAAACAATGCCATTGCGGAAACGATCATCAACAACGTCCGCAAGACCATCATCCGAAGTCATCTGACTGATCCGCGCTTCTACAACAAGATGTCCAAACTGCTGGACGACCTGATCCGGCAGAACCGTGACAGCGCAGAGGCCTACGAAGAGTTCCTGAAGAAGGCACAAGCCCTCGCCAGGCAGCTGACTAGCCCTCAGTCAGGAAGTTCCATGCCGGACTGCCTGCATGGCAATCCAGCTGCACAGGTCATCTATCGAAACCTGCCGGATATCGTTGCCACCGACAAGATTCCGGAGAACACCACCGCCGAGCCCTCACCCGAGTACGGTGATCAACTGGCCCAGTTGGCCCTGAAGATCGATCGCGTCATGCAGGATGAGGCACCCGCAAACTGGCGGGGTGATTCAGTCAAGGAGAACCAGGTGAAGAGCCTGCTCCATCCATTGACCGGCAAGGACCGGAATGCCACACTCAAGCTCTTCGAGTTGATCAGGAACCAGTCAGCCTATCCATGACACAGACGCGCATCCGGCTGGGTGAGCTGGACATTGCCGTCACCTTCAAGGCAGTCAAGCACGTCCACCTCACCGTCCACCCGCCACTGGGCAATGTCTCCCTGGTAGCCCCGTCTGGCACCCGGATGGAAGTGGCGCGGGCCTACGCCATTTCCAAGCTGAGCTGGATCCGCCAACAACAGGATCAGCTTCGCCGGCAGGCCCGCGAATCCCAGCGCCGCTTCGTCACACGTGAAAGCCATTACATTTGGGGCCAGCGCTACCTGCTCGATGTCGTTGAACAAGATGCAGCCCCTTCCGTCACACAAAGCCACCGGCGCATCATCCTGCGCGTGCGCCCCGGCACCGACGTAGCTCAGCGCGAATCCATCTACCGTGGCTGGCAACGTTCCCTGCTGCACCAGGTCATTCCTGCCATGATTGAACGTTGGGAACAACGCCTGGGTGTAAAGGTTTCCGGCTATTTCCTGCAGCGCATGAAGACCAAGTGGGGCAGCTGCAACCACACACACGCCCACATCCGCCTCAACACTGAACTGGTCAAGAAGCCCAAGGATCTACTGGAATACGTGGTGGTTCATGAGATGATCCACCTGCTCGAACCTACCCACAACAAACGCTTCATCGCCCTGCTGGACCAGCACTACCCGTCCTGGAGAGAGGCACGCATGGAACTGAACGAGCTGCCCCTGGGCAAGGTCGATTGAATCAGGCAGCGCATACGCGACCTGATTGTCCCTGACTACCCAGCGCACACGGGCTAAGCTCACACCAAAGCCATGTCCATTCGGCCATCGGTGTGTGTCGCGCTACCCGCCCCCCGCTCCAGCTCATAAGGTCGCACCAGAATGTCCAGCGGGATACCCAGCCCCTCATTCAACCGACGCATCATCGCCAACGTCAGTCGCCGCCGCCGCGACAGGACCTCCGAGACACGGGGTAGCGACCCCAGATAGGCCACCATGTCCTTGCGGCTCAACCCCATCTGATCCATGTAGAACAGGATCGTATCGATGGGATCAGCCTGCTCCTGCGGTACCGTCCTGGACTCGTAGTCCTTGATGACAAGTGACAGCAGCCGATATTCATCATGCTCCGGAGAATCCGGCACCAGGTTACCCGAGGCCAGTTCCGCGATACGGGCCAGCGCAGCCGCGCAATCCTGGTCGTTCTTGATCAGCCTCACCTGCATGTCAGAACCTCCGCTTCGCGTATTCGGCATGCGTACCTACCCATTCGATGATCACGTCCCCGCCAACATAGACAACCTGCACCACCAGACGGCATCGCCAAGCTCCTTGCTGTGATTGGGTCAGCTTATAGCACTTCCTAAATTGGGAACACTCAAGCCCCCGCCCTCCATTGCCCCAATCCTCTCAACCCACTATCATTTGCATTGCAATAGCAATGCACAATGAGACCGCCATGAAATCTGCCACCCTCCCCCCCTTGAGAGTGGATCCCCAGTTCCGTCAGGCAGCCGAAAGCGTCCTGCGGCCTGACGAGACGCTCTCCCAGTTCATCGAACACGCCGTGCGCAGCCAGGTGGCGCTTCGCCAGGCACAGGCAGACTTCCTCGCGCGCGGCC
>ERZ772971.2184-NODE-2184-length-10891-cov-11.629845_pt1 | contig 10891 bp, 8 predicted proteins | sample MGYA00511943_ERZ772971 | MGnify/ENA primary metagenome ERZ772971 (study PRJEB29015, sample SAMEA2737929) | human oral metagenome | biome: human oral; feature: human-associated habitat; material: dental | place: China | collected 2144 ... | reverse complement strand
CGACATGCAAGGGCTCGCCGGTGAACTCAGCACCATTGGCGAACCCAACCTCCTGACCTGCATCGAAGCCATCAGCCACTGCCGCGACGACATCACCCACAACGTTCGGGCCGAAACCGCCATGGACGCCATGGTCGGCCGAATCCGTAAAGCATGTAACGTGCAATAACATGCGCGAACACCAGGAATACCACCCATGGTTTTCTAAACCGACACGCCATAAGGTACAATCACCGCTTGAACCAATTACGGTTCGTGCCGCCTTAGCTCAGTCGGTAGAGCGCTTCACTCGTAATGAAAAGGTCGTGGGTTCGATTCCCACAGGCGGCTCCACCAAAACCCCAGCTCAAAGCGTGTGTGAGCTGGGGTTCTTTGCATGCTTTACGACGTCGGTGCGGGGGCGGATTCGTGTAGGTCGTTGGGCCTCGAGGCGAACTCGGGGCGAACAAATCCCGAACAGAAAAATACCGGGTTTTCAATAAGCCCGGTTTTCTATGGAAAGCTTGTTCGAGTTACCCATCGACGATCCGCAAGCCCCGCCCCCGCCGTTTGGCGCGCCGGGTTGCCTTGTCGGCTTCTCGTTTTCGCTCGGCATGGCCGCGCTTGCGTGCCCCAGCATCCGATCTTGAGTGGTCAGGTCTGCCATGTAGGTTGGTGTGAATGCTGTGGTGGCACAGTAAATGATGCGGTTAGGAGTGGGTCCCTGCGACAATCAAACTGGTGCGACTACGCCTGGGTATTTGCGACTGCTACGTTTGAAAAATAACCACGTGAATGACACATCGCGACCCTCTCGCAACGGCTGGGTTATCGCTAACCGGCCGAGCCCTCAGATCGCACCAGTCACCAGCATATGATTATGCTTGCGCATTAGAATTCTCCTTGTTGAGTGGTGTGCTTTCGACGAGCCTGCCGTCAGTGATGGCCAGAACCCGTTCCGCCAGATTCACGATATCCGCATCGTGGGAGGCGAAGATGACAGTGGCATCAGTGTCGAGGAGACCGCTCATCGCCAGCTCTGCTGACCTCGAATCGAGAGCAGATGTCGGCTCATCCACCAAAATCACCGGTGATTCTTGCAAGATCGCGCGAATTATGGCAACCCGCTGCCGTTCCCCTCCTGATAGTCCACTGTTACTGGAGCCCACCAATCGTTCCAGACCATCGGTACTCGCGAATTTCTCTAGCCCAAACTGATCAAGCAGCGTGATCAGGATGTCATCTACAGGTGCTTGCTCTACCCCCAGAGTCAGGTTCTCCCGAAGTGTACCTGGTAGTAAATCAGGTTCTTGCTCAACGTAGGTGACAACGGTGCGTAGATCTTTTTTGCTCCAATCTTCAATGTCCTGCCCACCGATACGGATGTGACCAGTTGACACATCATAAAAGTGCAACAAGAGACTGAATATGGTGGTCTTTCCGCTACCGGAAGTTCCGGTAAGCGCTACCTTCTCACCTGATTCAATAACTACAGATGCGTTGTCCAGGATTGTACGGTCATCACGGTGGTAGGACACGGATTCAAATTCGACGCGCCCAAGGTCAGCGGATACAGGCTTAGGGTCGGAATCATGCTCACCTGGTTCTTCAATCTCAAGGTCGAAAAGCTGATTAATCCTGTCCAGAGCTCCCCTGGCCTCAAAGAAGGTGCCGAAGGACTGGGCCACTTGAACAACGGGAGCAAGCATGAGAAACAGGGCAGTGATAAAGATGGTCAGTGCTTCTGCTGATAGATCACCGCTGCGCAATCTGATGGAACCGAATAGGAGGACCATGAGAAGCGCTGTGTAGGATGCCACGGTGCTCAGGGGTTCGAGTACAGCTTCGACAAAGCTCATCTTTCGACGATTCCGGTAAGCATGGTCGATCTCAACAGACAAGTTGTCAACAACCCTTGATTCGGATCGAAATGCTTTAATTGTCCGAAACGCTGACAGCGCCGACTGTAGTATGTCCCCCAGGGCCGCAAGATGATCCTGCACCCTCGACGAGAGATTCTGTAAAGAACTCGAAATAGCCACGATGATTGCCATGGCTACCAGCAGCACCACGATCACGACGACGAGTAGTTGCCAGTCCATTACCGCCATGTATGCGAGTGCACCAATGATGACGGTGACCCCACCAACGAAATCGACGAGGGTGGAGGAAAAAGCGGTACTGACGATGGATGTGTCTGAGGTGACCCGGGTAGTGAAGCTTCCAGCCCCTCCTTTCTCAAACTCGCTCATCCGCAGGTAGAGAAGGTGGCCTGTGATCTTTTTGCGCATATCACGGACGGCGCGATCCGCAGCAATGGAGGTCACATACATTGTGGCCGTTGTAAACACTGAGGTCATCAGAATGGCCAACAGCAGTAGCACGAGTGGTTCATGGAACTCCCCGCTACTCACGCCGGACAAAAACTGGTTGACAAGCGCAGGTAGCAGGAGGGTTGCGACAGTAGACAACAATGATAGGATGATCCCCAGTGTGATCAGCCCCACATTGTTTCGTAGAAGATTACAGATTGTCATAGAGTCGGGTTTCTTAGTTCAAGCTTTCGGTAGGTGATTGTGGAAAACGAATGAATGTGGCGTGTCAGCGATTTCATTTTGGACGGTGAAATGGTAGTAGAAGACCGGCTTCTCATGCTGATCATAGGCTGTGGAATGAGCTAGCATTACCTCATACTTTGATGTGTGCTGTGAGATATCGGTTGTGTTAACAACCATGAAATTGGCGATAGCCTGATGTCCTGTTTGTATAACATCACGGTTACCTTGAGAGAGGCTGACGTTCGCCAAGCTCTCCAGGGTGAAGAAGATATGATGATACCCTTGGACTGTCGAGACGCCCCAGAGTAGAAAGGGGATAACCATGCTGGGCTGTTGCTATTACTGGTTGCATTGGTCTCTTTCCATAGAGAAAAGCCATTCCCTTCCCGGATTAGGTTCGAAAAAGCCCAGTTAGGCATAAAGATTGTTGAGCTCAATCGTGCTAGAAGTTCCCTACTTCGATGATTTCCTCCTGGGTGCTGGCCGAGCAAAGTTAGAGTAAACCACGAACCGAAAATAACTGCAATAATGTTACGCAGCATTGGTATCACCACTGTTCACTAGCTGGGCGATTTTCTCCACTGCGTGCCGGTCAAGGATGATCGTGTTATGAGATGTTTTTTCCAGAGTGATCAGATCCTTAGGGTAATGAACACATGCGGCGAAGAGATCTCGCTGCCTGGTATCCTCCACGGACCGTGCAGAGGTGATTACGCGGACACTTGCTGAAGCCTGTGGACCTGATTGTACTATTAAAAAGAAGCCATGCTAGCGTGGTGAATTCCCGCATCGTGGCGCGCACGCAGCGACCGCTCCGTCGTTCCCTCTTCACAGCATCGATGTGTGGATGATGTTGTCCATCGAAGGCATGTGGGCTGATTGAAACATCTAGGAGTTCGCCGCCGAACGGACTCAAGAGGTGCCGATTACGCAGGTTTTCTATGCCAAGAGACGCTCCTAGTATCTGCTTCGGATCCCTCACTGTCTCATGCAAATGTGATGGTTCGATAAGTACAGCATTACACCAGTTGGGCTCTTCTAACCTCATCAGCGCAAGATGCGCGAGCAACCCACCATGGGAATGGTCGACGACAGTGACCTGATAACAACGCTTATGTAACCACCGAATCATTTCGACTAGCTCGTCCACCGACTGGATGACAGGGATTGATGTTATCCCCTATGTGGTTGCTGAGCACATGGCTGCCGAAATGACTCTCAACATGTTGGGGTGGGGGTAGTATTAGTGAAACCCCAGCTCACGCATACTTTGAGCTGAGGTTCTTTGCGTGCTTCACGACGTCAGGGTGGGGGCGGATTCGTGCAGGCCATCGTATTCTCTGCACCTATGGGACAGGCCGATCGGCTGGGAGACGTTGGCCTGGGCCGCTAGCGTTCTCCATGTATGCGGAGGTAAGCCCATGGCTAATGTACTGGTTATTGAAACTTATTCAGTTGCCGGAGAATGTGGCTCAGCTTTCTTGAGGCATTAACATGCATGACCACTTTTTGGAAGTCAGGAAAAAAACAGGTTAGATGACATGCTCTTTCTGATTTTCCACCCGTTGGTGTAGAAGAGCTTTCCCTGCGGTTGAATGGGCTTTCTTCCAGGAGCAATCATTTGACGAGTGGTGTGGAAGTTTCTTCCTATCAGTTGAATAGGATTTATTGTGAGGGATTGGGAGTTACGGAATCTTCACCCCATAAGTTGGTCATAAATTCCAGATTCCAGAGCCAAATTTGGCCCATTTTTAAGAATCATGCTATAAAAGACCCAGCTCATTTAGGGTATTCTCCGCGCACGCGGAGGTAGTTCCGCTATTTCCAACGGCATTAAGTGGGCATGGGAGTATTCTCCGCGCACGCGGAGGTAGTTCCTATGGCTGATAGCACGATCGACTGGAGCGATTGTATTCTCCGCGCACGCGGAGGTAGTTCCAATTCGGCATTTCGGGCTTCAATATTGCTATAGTATTCTCCGCGCACGCGGAGGTAGTTCCCACTCGCTGAGTGGCATGTCACCTCGTGCGCTGTATTCTCCGCGCACGCGGAGGTAGTTCCGAACTGACGCTGGTTGAAGAACTAGGGGTATAGTATTCTCCGCGCACGCGGAGGTAGTTCCCTTTGGTGGCGGCGCGCAAAGCATCAGGGGCAGTATTCTCCGCGCACGCGGAGGTAGTTCCATCCAGCAATACCAGGAGGACCACAACACCGAGTATTCTCCGCGCACGCGGAGGTAGTTCGTCCAACTTAAAAACGCCCTTAAAGGGGAAAAAGTATTCTCCGCGCACGCGGAGGTAGTTCCAGTTTTTATCAGCCCATGCAGTCGCCTATGCCGTATTCTCCGCGCACGCGGAGGTAGTTCCGCTGCTAGAGGGTGTTCTATCTATCGGCACCGGTATTCTCCGCGCACGCGGAGGTAGTTCCTATAGGATTGTCCATAGGTGCCGATAGGCAACGTATTCTCCGCGCACGCGGAGGTAGTTCCCTCCACCCTAGGTGGGTCATCATAGCTATCACGTATTCTCCGCGCACGCGGAGGTAGTTCCGGGCGCAACCCATTTTACAAAATTAGTGAGGCGTATTCTCCGCGCACGCGGAGGTAGTTCCCACCACCCTCAACCACCCTAGGACCCATCACCGTATTCTCCGCGCACGCGGAGGTAGTTCCGGCTTGGACTACAACCCCAAGTCGCAAATCAGTATTCTCCGCGCACGCGGAGGTAGTTCCAACAACGCTACCAAAATAGTTGAATGAATACGGTATTCTCCGCGCACGCGGAGGTAGTTCCGTTTGTCAGATCAGGGGCGGTGTCATACCCGTGTATTCTCCGCGCACGCGGAGGTAGTTCCTCGCCGAGCTGGGCCGCGGCAATCACCCGGTGGTATTCTCCGCGCACGCGGAGGTAGTTCCTTTCCACATCACCATCAACGGGCCAATAGATTGTATTCTCCGCGCACGCGGAGGTAGTTCCGACACGCTCACCATGTTAATGTTCACGCCGGTGTATTCTCCGCGCACGCGGAGGTAGTTCCGGGGGAACCGTAGATCGTGGTTCGTGTCGTTCGTATTCTCCGCGCACGCGGAGGTAGTTCCCTAGGCAAGGACCCTGTGCGGTTTGAGGAAATGTATTCTCCGCGCACGCGGAGGTAGTTCCAAGGCGTTAGCGTGGCAGTCCTTAACCTTGGCGTATTCTCCGCGCACGCGGAGGTAGTTCTAAATTCGATTTGCCCTACTCTACCAGGCGTGTGTATTCTCCGCGCACGCGGAGGTAGTTCCGCCCGCTGGGAAGACCAAACCCTAGGGGAAAAGTATTCTCCGCGCACGCGGAGGTAGTTCCCTGGTTTTGGACGGCACCATCAACCACCCCCAGTATTCTCCGCGCACGCGGAGGTAGTTCCTTGCAGCCACGGTTGGGTGCGTAGGGAGGTGAGTATTCTCCGCGCACGCGGAGGTAGTTCCCTATAGCCCAATCGAATGGGGCGTGCAAAATCGTATTCTCCGCGCACGCGGAGGTAGTTCCACTGTGAGGACACTAAGAATGATCGGGACGATGTATTCTCCGCGCACGCGGAGGTAGTTCCACGCCCATGCCCACAATCGACGCCCACCCACGGTATTCTCCGCGCACGCGGAGGTAGTTCCGTAGTTCTTCATCGTGGGTTTGTTTTTGGGTTGTATTCTCCGCGCACGCGGAGGTAGTTCCATACCATATGTGCTACCGCAAGAGACTTAGAAGTATTCTCCGCGCACGCGGAGGTAGTTCCAATGGGGACATTGCGCTTTCTATCACCCAGAGGTATTCTCCGCGCACGCGGAGGTAGTTCCCAGTCATGTTCCCTCGAAAATCTTTTTCGCTTGTATTCTCCGCGCACGCGGAGGTAGTTCCTTATTAGAAGGAAGGGCAGGATTAAAAATAGTGTATTCTCCGCGCACGCGGAGGTAGTTCCTTGGTACACGAAGCTAATTTTTTGCAGAGTTTGTATTCTCCGCGCACGCGGAGGTAGTTCCGGGCAAAGGTATGCCAATAAGTAGCAATGGCGGTATTCTCCGCGCACGCGGAGGTAGTTCCTACTATGATCCACCAGATCAACCCGTACACCGGTATTCTCCGCGCACGCGGAGGTAGTTCCTCGTGGGCCTAGAGGAATTGCCGGAACATCATGTATTCTCCGCGCACGCGGAGGTAGTTCCCGGTGAAGAGTTCGTAAAGCTGGGCCTTGAGAGTATTCTCCGCGCACGCGGAGGTAGTTCCCCCCAACCCGAAGATTGAGGATTGGGGGGCAAGTATTCTCCGCGCACGCGGAGGTAGTTCCGATGAAGCTAGTTATTAATGTTCGATACACAAGTATTCTCCGCGCACGCGGAGGTAGTTCCATTCACGCCCAGACACACAGCCCAAAGCAATTGTATTCTCCGCGCACGCGGAGGTAGTTCCTACTATGATCCACCAGATCAACCCGTACACCGGTATTCTCCGCGCACGCGGAGGTAGTTCCGCAAACCGCGATAACCCGCGGGGATTCCAAACGTATTCTCCGCGCACGCGGAGGTAGTTCCTCGTGGGCCTAGAGGAATTGCCGGAACATCATGTATTCTCCGCGCACGCGGAGGTAGTTCCTGGAAGCGGTAGAGCTTCGGGTCGGGGTCGTCGTATTCTCCGCGCACGCGGAGGTAGTTCTATAATATTCCCCTGAAAATTGTTTGTTTAAACGTATTCTCCGCGCACGCGGAGGTAGTTCCCTGAACTGGGACCACGACGACGATAACGATATGTATTCTCCGCGCACGCGGAGGTAGTTCCCCCCAACGCCGAGCGGAAACTGTTTGTTCAAGGTATTCTCCGCGCACGCGGAGGTAGTTCCATTGTGTTATAGCTTTTGATGATGAGCTGGTAGTATTCTCCGCGCACGCGGAGGTAGTTCCTCCTCGAAAGAATATTCGGTTTTGCCGGTGCGGTATTCTCCGCGCACGCGGAGGTAGTTCCGTCAAGCCAAAACAGGCTTCAGGGCTAAAATAGTATTCTCCGCGCACGCGGAGGTAGTTCAGAAAAGGTTGAGAAGTGAGTTTAGTTGAACAGGTATTCTCCGCGCACGCGGAGGTAGTTCAGAAAAGGTTGAGAAGTGAGTTTAGTTGAACAGGTATTCTCCGCGCACGCGGAGGTAGTTCCCATCTGACCCGCCTAGATCCCAATAGCATTGCGTATTCTCCGCGCACGCGGAGGTAGTTCCGTCATCGGGTGCTATCTCTTCGCCCTCGAAATGTATTCTCCGCGCACGCGGAGGTAGTTCCATCTGCTCAGGGATCGTTTTGTACAACCGATTGTATTCTCCGCGCACGCGGAGGTAGTTCCGATCGTCCGCAATCATCTTGCGATGCGGGTTTGTATTCTCCGCGCACGCGGAGGTAGTTCCCAAGCACTTAGGGTTTTCTCAGTACCGGTTGGGTATTCTCCGCGCACGCGGAGGTAGTTCTTTCCATGGGGGCTATTCTCATGAGGATGAGGGGTATTCTCCGCGCACGCGGAGGTAGTTCCAGCCCATTCGACCTTGGTGGACACCTCAAGCGGTATTCTCCGCGCACGCGGAGGTAGTTCCCAGCATCAGGCTTGCCTTCCAAACGATCCTTGGTATTCTCCGCGCACGCGGAGGTAGTTCCACTTCCGCACGCTCGAACAGTTGTTCCAGCAGGTATTCTCCGCGCACGCGGAGGTAGTTCCCCCGTGCCCGTGGTGCGGCAGGCCAATGTATGGTATTCTCCGCGCACGCGGAGGTAGTTCCCCAGCGAATCGGCACTGTTGCGCTATGCGGAAGTATTCTCCGCGCACGCGGAGGTAGTTCCGAAAAGTATTGGGTGATTGAGGAGCTGCGTAAGTATTCTCCGCGCACGCGGAGGTAGTTCCTGGGTGCTACGCTAGCATCCGGCAAAGGGGGGGTATTCTCCGCGCACGCGGAGGTAGTTCCGTAGTTTCGAAACGCTGCAGTCGTTGCCTTCTGTATTCTCCGCGCACGCGGAGGTAGTTCCGGCAGCCCCACGAATTTGCCTTTAGCATCGTAGTATTCTCCGCGCACGCGGAGGTAGTTCCTCGGCCGGGTAGCCACTTGCGCATTAGTCGGTGTATTCTCCGCGCACGCGGAGGTAGTTCCAAATCATCATCGTTCATGGGGTTTCCTTTCGGGTATTCTCCGCGCACGCGGAGGTAGTTCCGCTAGTTGCCTCTTGTAGGTCGTTCGTTCCGGGTATTCTCCGCGCACGCGGAGGTAGTTCCGAGCGATAAAGCCACGTCAAAAGCGATTAGTGGTATTCTCCGCGCACGCGGAGGTAGTTCCCACACAGATGGGTGCATCACCAGAGTGTCCGGGTATTCTCCGCGCACGCGGAGGTAGTTCCGCTTAGCTGTCCACGACTCGATATGAAAATTAGTATTCTCCGCGCACGCGGAGGTAGTTCCGATATCGACCATGGCGACGAAAAGCGCGGAAAGTATTCTCCGCGCACGCGGAGGTAGTTCCGCCCGAATCGAACGCTCCATAATATCAGCCCGGTATTCTCCGCGCACGCGGAGGTAGTTCCGCATTTCACCATGTCTGGCTGTGGCTTATTGAGTATTCTCCGCGCACGCGGAGGTAGTTCCTCGGCCAGATGCGGGGCCACCAGCTCGTAGATGTATTCTCCGCGCACGCGGAGGTAGTTCCGTGCCGAGACCGGCGTGAAATGCGATTTTTGCGTATTCTCCGCGCACGCGGAGGTAGTTCCTCTGCGTAGCGGGGAAACCCCCGGCCGGGTGAGTATTCTCCGCGCACGCGGAGGTAGTTCCCGGTGGGAGTCACCAGTCCCCGCATGGTGCCGGTATTCTCCGCGCACGCGGAGGTAGTTCCTGGCTTCGCGGTCTTGCCAGATGCGGTAGCAAGTATTCTCCGCGCACGCGGAGGTAGTTCCCACCGCCACCATCACCTATAACGCTGATGCCGGTATTCTCCGCGCACGCGGATCTTGATTTCCATTGGGGGCAGCAAAGCGTTTTAAAATCAGTGCAGTGGCAGGATGATGAATTCGCCCGGTATATTGAGCCGGCTCTTGATGAATTTTTTGGCCAGCTGTAATATTATATCCATGCTATTCACAGATGTCCCTATCGACGCCCCATGGGATGTGATCGTCCAATCTTATATGGATGCCATGGGGTGGTCACGCGAGCGTGCGGAAGAATATGTGGACGCACTTGCAGGCATCCGCATGTGGGAGCCCTGTGACCGGAAAGAAAAATATAAAGATGCTGTTTTACCACCACCAGACTTTCCACTCTGGTGATTCCCTAAAGAACTGACGCCGACCCCCAAAAGTGGAGGTCGGTTTTTCTATGCCCAAAAACAAAGAAGGAAGGAAGATCTATGATTGTCAACGGCCTAATGCGCTACCACATTCGGTGCGTTACGCAGTCCCCATCGACGGCCAGGAGCCACTGGCCGGCGGCTCTAGCGCTGTATTCTCCGCGCACGCGGAGGTAGTTCCAATGCCGGCAGATACTGGGAGTCGGCTTTTCACTCTTGAAGAACTGATGGCGCTGGCTGGGGTTCAACTCTAAACCCCCTGAGGTTATTGAAGATAGCCCATCCTCTGAAGTGTTGGACCGTAAAAACGGATTTACGGTCCAACACTTCAGGGAGATATAAAATCAATGCATATAAGGATAATATTCATAGTATTAAGTAAAATAATGTAAAAATGTAAACCCGGTTTACCGTGAAGCTTATTCAGGCGTTTGAAATAACGACCCCACCACCCGGTGAACGATCACCCCCGAAAGCATAGGAAAACGAGGCCGGTAGTGTACTTATAGTAAGTGTGAAAAACAACAAAATACTCTATCGACCCCGCACCGCTGATCCTAGCACACTCACCACAGATAATCTCCTCACCCTAGCGAACATCATCACCACATCAAGCATCCCGCACCATTGCCCACCAAGCCTCGGGGTCTTCACTAGCGTGCAAATCACCATGCTCTACCTGCAAGAAAACCTGCGGCAACAAACCCTAGCCAGTATCTTTGGTACATCCCAACCCACTATCTCCAGGGCGATTAACACTGTGTTGAACATCCTTGATGTGGTGCTCCCGCCACCACCAAGGCCGAAAGACCTACATCCCCAACGGTTATACGTACTTGATGGCACGCTCGTGCCGTGCTGGTGGTGGAAAAACGCCAGAAACTTTATGCAGCGGAAAACATCATAGGGCAGGACACAACCTGCAAGTTTTAACAGATCAGGCAGGTGAAATATTCTATATTTCTAAAGCCACTACCAGGATCAACCCATGACATCACAGCTATAAGAAACACTGGCTTATT
>ERZ772971.2181-NODE-2181-length-10901-cov-6.131385_pt1 | contig 10901 bp, 7 predicted proteins | sample MGYA00511943_ERZ772971 | MGnify/ENA primary metagenome ERZ772971 (study PRJEB29015, sample SAMEA2737929) | human oral metagenome | biome: human oral; feature: human-associated habitat; material: dental | place: China | collected 2144 ... | reverse complement strand
ACTAATAATTATGGAAGATTATCGTTTTACACCAGAGCACTTATGGGTGCGAAAAGAAGGAGAGGTGTATTATGCAGGTATTACTGATTTTGCTCAGCAGCAACTCAGCGATATTGTATATGTAGAGGTAGAAACCGAGGGGCAGACCCTTGAAAAAGACCAAATCTTTGGTACTATAGAGGCTGTCAAAACCCTATCAGACCTCTATATGCCTATCTCTGGGGAGATTGTAGCCTTCAACAAGGAACTTATTCGTAAGCCTGAACAAATCAATAAAGCACCTTATGAGGCTTGGATCCTCCAAATAAAACCCACTCACCCCCAGCAGTGGGACGAACTAATGAGCGAGGAAGCCTATAAATTAATGACTAGTGACTAATGACTAATGACAAGTGGCTAGTGACTAATGACTAATGACTAATGACAAGTGGCTAGTGACTAATGACTAATGACTAATGACTAATGACTAATGACAAGTGGCTAGTGACTAATGACCTATGGATTAGTTACTTGTCACTAGTCACTAGTCACTATCTAAGTACATCTTCCTTACTTTCTTAAACAACTCGGAGGAGTATACGAAGTCGGTAACGGCTTCATTATCTGTCTTGAAGATAGTATCTTTGCTACCTTCCCACTCTTTGTAGCCATTTTTGAGGAAGATAATTTGTTCGCCTATCTCCATTACGGAGTTCATATCATGGGTGTTGATAATGGTGGTGATGTTGAACTCTTCGGTAACAGTGTGAATAAGGTTATCAATCACTATGGACGTTTTAGGATCAAGACCCGAATTGGGTTCGTCACAGAAGAGATATTTGGGTTCATTGACCACTGCGCGGGCAATGGCCACACGCTTTTGCATACCCCCAGAGATCTCTGAGGGTTTCTTGTGATGAGCATTGACCAAATTGACTTTCTCCAATACAAAATCCACCCGATCTTTCATCTCCGCAGCCGAGAGCTTGGAGAACATTTGTAGGGGGAACATCACGTTCTCCTCCACTGTCATGGAGTCAAAGAGGGCGCTGCCCTGAAAGACCATGCCCATTTCTTGGCGGAGCTTACGGCGTTGCTCCTTGTTCATGTCGTTATACCTGACCCCATCGTAGATGATGTGTCCGCTATCGGGTATAAACAAGCCCAAAAGAGTTTTGAGGAAGACCGTCTTTCCTGAACCACTTTGTCCGATAATCAGGTTGGTTTTTCCCTTGTGGAAAGTAGCGGAAATTCCTTTGAGTACCTCTACTCCGTCAAAGGATTTTTTAATATCTTGAACTTCAATCATATTACGTAAGCAGAATTTGGGTAATGATAAAATCAATGACAATGATGGCCACACTCGTCCATACGAAAGAGATCGTACTGGCCTTTCCTACGTCTAAGGCGCCCCCCTTCATATAATACCCATGATAGGCAGGGATAGTGGCTAGGACGAAGGCGAAGATCACACTCTTGATCAGCGCATAGGTGATGTCAAAGGGGCGGAACTGAAGCCTGATACCCTCTAAGAACTCGGCCGAGGTAGCATAGTGTCCCACAGTGGCGGCGATATATCCCCCATATATCCCTAAGGCCATGGACATACAGATCGCAAAAGGATAGAGCAAAAGGGCGACTATTTTTGGAAATATCAGGTAGTTAAGCGAGTTAACTCCCATGATATCCAGCGCGTCAATCTGTTCGGTTACCCGCATCGTACCTATACTGGAGGTGATAAATGACCCCACTTTACCCGCTACGATAATAGAGGTAAAGGTAGGAGCAAACTCCAGAATAAATGTCTGTCGGGTAGCGAAACCGATAAGGCTTTTAGGAATCAGAGGATTGTCAATATTCAGTGCCATTTGTATAGCAATTACCGCTCCTACGAAGAGAGAGATAAAGGCAATGATTCCCAATGAGCCGTACATAAGATCCTCTATCTCTTTGAGAATGAGTTTTTTAGTAATAGACCACTTGGTACGCTTGCGGAATATTTCATATAACATCAGGAAATATCTCCCGATTGCTTCTATATGTTTCATTGTAATGGTTTGAGAGGGCAAAGATACAAAAATAATGATTAATGCAACAATGATTAATGATTAATGCAATAATGATTAATGATTAATGCCAATAATGATTAATGCCAGTGATGATGAGTTATTATAAAAACTTAATTTGTTAAAATAGTTAAATTATCAACTAAGAGACCTTTATATATTTTATTTATAGAATAATAATCTGAAGCTATGAAAAAGCTATTGTGTTCATTATAAGCATATTAATACATTTTATTCGGTCATTTAAAAAATTCATTGATTTTTGTGATTCAATCACTATTTATCATATATAAAGTTAATTCTTTATGAATAATCTATTTTATTAATAATTAACACTGTGTTTTTATTGATTTGAGTGGTAAATTGACGATGTTTTAGTTAATAAATGATAGAGGTAAAAATAATGAAAGAAATATTTGTTTTTATCGGATATTTTCACGAATTTTGCAAAACTAATTGATTAAATATAATGGATATGAGAAGAAAATGGTTATACCTACTGTTAGGCTTCTTATGGCTTACTACCGCTGGGTTGTATGCGCAGGAGAAGACCGTAACAGGTGTGGTGAAGGATGAGGCAGGTCGGCCTCTCTTAGGTGTCTCCGTAGTGGAGAAAGGTACCACCCATGGAGTGGATACCGATTTGGATGGGAAGTTTTCCATCAAAGTAGCGGGTGATAAATCCGTGCTTGTTTTTTCTATGGTAGGTAGTACCCCGATCGAGCGTGTGGTAGGTACCCATAACGAATTTACCATAGTGCTCAAGGAAGAGGTTACCGAGCTTACAGGGTTTGTCTTCAATGGCTATCAGGAGATAAACAAGAAGCTCTACACAGGGAACTCTCAGACGCTCAAGATTGACGATATCAAACAAGATGGAGTTGTGGATGTAGGGCGTATGCTTGAAGGGCGCTCCGCAGGGGTCAATGTACAGAATGTCTCTGGCACCTTTGGTACTTCGCCTAAAATCACTATACGTGGGGGATCCTCTATCTTTGGGGATACCAAGCCCCTTTGGGTAGTGGATGGAGCTGTACAGGAGGAGGTGGTGAACCTTTCCTTCGAACAGTTAGCCTCTGGAGATGCCTCAACCCTAATTAGCTCTGCTATCTCAGGGCTCAATGCCAATGATATAGAGAGTATAGAGATCCTCAAGGATGCTTCTGCACTTTCCCTCTATGGGGCACGAGCGCTTAACGGAGCGGTGATTATCACCACCAAGAGTGGTAAGCACAATGTAAAAACCAAGCTCAGCTACCAGTTGGAAGAAACTGTACGTATGGTGCCTAACTACAGCCAGTATGACATCATGAACTCCCAAGAGAGTATGAGTGTCTATCGTGAGATGGAACAAAAGGGTTATTTCTCCCTTTCCTCTTATGCTGGTGCGGCACAAGGAGGATCCTACCACATCATGTACCGTAATATAGATACCTACAATCCTGCCACAGGCCGTTTTCTGTTAGAGAATACACAAGAAGCACGCAATGCTTTTTTGCGCAAATACGAATACGCCAATACCGATTGGTTTAAAACCCTCTTTAGACCGTCACTTACTCAGAACCACACGCTAAGCCTTAGCGGAGGAAGTGAAAATGCAACCATATATAGCTCATTAGGCTTCTTTGTAGATCCAGGTTGGACTATAGCCGACAAGGTACATAGGATAACAGGAAACCTTAAGACCAACTATACTCTCTCGCCTAAGGTGAAAATAGGAGTATTGGCACAGGGATCTATCCGTAACCAAAAAGCACCAGGTACCTTCTCTCGTTCAGGCAATGTGGTAACAGGAGAGTATGATCGTGACTTTGATATCAACCCCTTTAGCTATGCGATGAATACCACCAGAGCCTTGCGCCCTTATGATGACGAAGGTAACTATGATTACTATCGTATGAACTTTGCCCCTATGAATATCCTCAAGGAGCTAAAGAATAACTACATGGACTTGAAGATGCTGGAATATAAACTTCAAGGCGATTTGGAAGTAAAATTTACCCCAGAACTCAAGTATAAATTCTTAGGTTCTGTACGCTATGTCAAGAGTACCAACGAACACTCCATGACTGAGGACTCCAATGTAGTGGGGGCCTACCGTGCCAACGAAACCATGGTCATAGCCGAGAAGAACCCCTTCCTATATAAGGATCCGAACAATCCAGGTGCCCTTCCACAAGTTGTACTGCCTAACGGAGGTATCTATAAGCTCACGCAGAACAACCTCGAGAGTTACTACTTGCGCAATGCCTTGGAGTACAACAAGACCCTCAAGGATGCCGACATGCAGGATGTACATGACTTTAAGGTGTTCTTAGGGCAAGAGTTCCGCTATACCGATAGGGATAACCAGTATTTTGAGGGTTATGGCTATCAGTTTAGCCGTGGTGGAGTAGTCTTTACCGATCCGCTAATGTTACAGAAAGTAGTGGATGATAACTCACAGTATTTTGGCAATAGCCTTAGCCGTGAGCGTGGGGTGGCTTTCTTCTCCCAAGGCTCCTATGGCTACCGCAACCGCTATGTATTGGCAGGTACCCTTAACTACGAGGGCACCAACCAGCTCGGTAGAAGCCGTTCAGCACGTTGGTTGCCTACTTGGAACATCAGTGGGCGCTGGAATGTGTCCAATGAGGCTTTCTTGGCCAACAATAAGGTGGTGTCCAACTTAGCTTTCCGTCTTAGCTACGGACTTATAGCAGGCTTGGCCAATGCAGGCAATGCGCTACCTATCTTTAACAGTGGTATCACCAGCCGTTACCTCAACTCTCAGAACGAAAGACGTATCTATATAGCCTCTTTGCAGAACAGCAATCTTACTTGGGAGAAGGTATATGAAACTAACTTCGGTACCGATATAGGTTTTTTGAACAATAACATCAACCTCTCGGTGGATCTCTATCAGAAGAAATCCAAGGACTTGATAGATATCGTACGTACTTCGGGTATAGGAGGAGAGTTCTATAAGTATGCCAACGATGCCTCCATGACTACCAAAGGGATAGAGTTGGTATTGGACACTCGTAATATCAATACTGAAGACTTTTCTTGGAACTCAAGTGTGAACTTTGCTTACTTTAACCAAGAGATCACCGCCTTGGCCAATCCTCTTTCCAATGTGTTTAGCTTAGTACGTGAGACAGGGGGGAATGTCATAGGAGGAGCACGCAATACGCTCTATTCGTATGACTTTACAGGGCTTAATGACAAGGGGTTACCTCAGTTCAAGCTCAAGAATGGTAGTACTGAATACTATTATATCAATTTCCAAGATAATGACAATATCCTCTCTTATCTCAAGAAAGAGGGAGCCGTGGAGCCAAATATCACAGGAGGGCTTAGCAATACCTTCCGCTACAAGAATTGGGAACTTAGCTTCCTTATCACCATGCAAGCAGGCAACAAGATTCGCAAGGCAGCTCAATACAGTGGTTCAAACTATAGCGACTTGAGTGTATTCCCTAAGGAGTTCAAGAACCGTTGGGTAAATCCAGGAGACGAGGCCACCACCCGTATCCCAGCAATTGTATCCCTTCGTACACTTAACGAATCCGATAAGGCACTTGTCACAATGGCCTACAGTGCTTACAATAACTCCTCCGAACGTGTAGTAGATGGGTCTTTTGTACGTATGAAGAGTATCTCCCTCTCCTATACCTTCCCTAAGGATGTGTTAGATGCACTGGGAGTGGGTAACCTTTCGCTACGCCTACAGAGCACCAACCCTTTCCTTATCTATGCACATAAGGACTTGAACGGACAAGATCCAGAGTTCTTCCGCTCAGGAGGGGTTTCCTATCCGATCACACCACAGTATACCTTTACTATTAATCTTGGAATCTAATAAAGAAGTATTATGAAAAGAAATAAATATACATACGTTGCCTTAGGGGTTCTTTTTGCCCTTACTGGCTGTAACAAAGTATTAGACGATGCTCCTGATAATCGTACCGAGCTGGACACCCCAGAGAAAGTGCAGGAGCTATTGGTCTCTGCCTATCCTGATAGGTACTATATCTATATAGCAGAGGTGATGAGCGACAATGCCGATGATAAGTACGCATTAACGCCTTCCTCAACCCTTAATACAGATATGTACTTCTGGAGAGACAATAATGAGCTCAATGGGGAGGACAATACCCCTACAGAGTACTTCATGTCCTGTTACGAAGCCATAGCAGCGGCCAACCAAGCCATAGAGTCCCATGCCGAGTTGCAGAATTCCGCTAAGTACAACTATATAAGAGGGGAGGCCTTGGTCGCTCGTGCCTATGCCCACTTTATGTTGGCCTACCTATGGTGCAAGCCTTATAACCCAGCCACTGCTGCCAATGACTTGGGATTGGCCTATGTAACCACTCCTGAGAAGGTCGTTTTTAGAAATTACACCCGTATCTCCCTCAAGGACTATTACGATGCTATAGAGCGCGACCTTACCGAAGGTATTCCTCTTATAGACAACAGCAAGTACACGCAACCACGCTTCCACTTTACCACCGAAGCAGCACATGTCTTTGCCAGCCGCTTCTATCTTATGAAAGGGGAGTGGGACAAGGTGATAGAGCACTCCACTGCCGCTTTGGGTAGTAATCCAGAGAACAAACTCAGAAATATAAAGGTACTCAATACCTTGGGAGGAGAAGAGCGCAAGGTGGATTATGCCAGCCCTACCAATCCAGCCAATGCCTTGGTAGCTACTGCCCCATCAGTGGTGGGTCTCTACCTCCAGATACATAAGTACAGCCTTTCCTTGCCTGTATTGCGTAAGATATTGGTTAATACCCACCCGCTGAATTATGTCAATATTGAATGGGCAGCGCGTAACTCTTTTTTGGGAACGAGCAACTATTATGGTTTTCCTAAGTTTAAGTACTTTGATAAGTTCGTCAACCGCTCGGCAGGTACCCGTATCTATTACAGTAGTGCGACACTGCTTTCCTTTGATGAGGCCTATCTCAACCGCATGGAAGCCTACCTAATGACAGAGAATTATGACCAATTCCGCAGGGATTTATACACCTATCTCAAACCTAAGACCATCAATAGTGATTTCCCAGGAACAGGCGATCCGTTCTCTCCAGGATTCTTTGAGCGTTACTTTACCGAGGCTGAGCTCGATGAGCGTTACGAAGGAGATGGTACTGATTTTGATCCTCCCTATCCCCTTACTACCCGCCAAAGACAATGGCTACAATGTGTGATAGATACCCGCCGTGTGGAATTTGTTCAGGAAGGACTTCGCTGGTTTGACAACAAGCGCCTTGGAATGAAAGTGATACATATGGACGACACCACTCCCATGGAGCTACCCAAGGATGATCCACGCCGTGAGCTACAACTCCCCTTGAGTGCACTGGAATTTGGCGTAACCCCTAACCCTCGTTAAACGATTAAAATACGATTACCATGAAAAAAATAACCTATATATACTTAGCCCTTATGACGGTGCTCTCTGCATGTAGTAAGAAGGAAAGCCTACGAGACGAGAGCGTTATCAAGGACGATACCGATGCCAAAACGGCCTTGGATACCTATATATACAACCAGTTTGTAGCGCCCTATAACATAGGGGTTACCTACAAATATGTAGATGCCAATTACGATATGAGTCGCCTACTCTATCCACCTACCGAGAGCAAGGTACAACCTTTCTTGGAGATGATCAAGGATGTATGGATAGGAAGCTATGTGCAAGTGGCGGGAGCCAATTTTGTCAAGCAAATAGCCCCTCGTGAGATTGCTCTTATCGGAGGGAAGAGCTTAGACCCAATAGATGATACTGAAACCCTTGGTACAGCCGATAATGGGGTGAAGATTACCCTATTCCGTGTGGATCATTTCAATTATGATGACTTGGATAGTGAGCTGGTTAAGCTGTTGTTTCACACCATTCAGCATGAGTATTGCCATATCATAAATCAGAAAAAAGCCTTCTCACCTGACTTTGCCAAGATTACCCCTGCCAATTATACCAGCACTTGGTTTAACCTTGTAGATGAGCAGGCCAATGCCTTGGGCTTTATCACTAGCTATGCTATGGCTAATCCTTTGGAAGACTTTGCTGAGATGACCTCCATGATGCTTTTGCAATCCAAGAGTGAATGGGACGCCAAAATTGATGCTATGCCCGATACGGGTAAGGCCGCTATTAAGAAGAAGGAAGCCTTTATCGTGGATTATTTCAAAGGAGAGTGGGATATCAATTTCTATGAGCTACAAGCGATAGTCTATCAGAGAATGCAAAACTATTTGTAACCTAAAACGATGCTAAGATGAAAAAAATATTATATATGCTTGCCCTTGGGGCAGTGGTAGGATGCCAAAAGAGCGAACCCGATTTGCTCTTTGGTAAGACGGCGTCCGAACGTATGGAGGTCGCCAAACAGGAGCTACGCCAAACGCTCTGTGCAGCGCCTAATGGATGGAAGCTGACCTATTTCACCGTCAAAGGGTTCTTTGGAGGTTTTACAATCCTAATGAAGTTCGATCCTAATGGCCGTGTGGTGATGACCTCGGATATAGAGAACACCTTTGAACCCAGAGAAAGTAGCTACCAGATACAAGAGGGGCAAGGTCCATTGCTGGTTTTCACCACCAAGAACTATATTCATGACTTGGCAGATTCCTCATCTCCTCGGGATTTGATGCCAAGTGGCTATTTAGGAGAATTCCAGTTTGTCTATTTTGGCAAAGAGGGCAACAAACTCAAGTTTCGCACCCAGCGTAAGGATACGCAACAGTTTGTCTATTTTGAACCTGCAACGGCCGATGAGTGGAACTCTATGGAAACCTATCACAATGTGGCTACCGCTATTAGTGGATCTTATTATGCTAAGGTAATCACATCGGCAGGGGCAGAGAATTATTATATGACGTTCAACCATCGTCTGCTCACCTTCACGTCTATGGATAACAGAGAGAAGGTATTCGAGACAGGGATGGTTCCTATCGCCGATGGTCTTGCATTAGAGCCCCCCTTGAAGATAGAAGGTAAGTCCTTTACCAAGCTCACTTCAGTACCAGGCACCTCACCGACGGACTATACCGCTACGATAGATGGGGTTACACTGGAGTTACACAGCCTCGGTGATCCATCATTAGAATTCGAATCACAAGGTGATAAGATCTCTACCGACTTCAATGCGCTGATTCCTTTTGGGCAAGATATCTTTAAAAACTCGCCCTATATGAGTCCAGACTTCTTTAGGGATTTCTATACAATAGACGAAGAACGTGAGTTTGTGAGCTATGAGATGATTTTCAATTCCGCTGATCGAATGACCTTACGTGTGGGCTACCTTTTCCCAGGGGAGCACGAACAGTCCTACTTGACTTACAATTGTACTTATGTGGTCAGGGATAAGAAGCTGTATATCACCTATGTAGAGGAAAACCCAGAATTGGATGCCTTCTGGACAAACCCCGATAATGAGGAAATAGCCACCTTGGCACGCCAACGTCTCCATAACTTTATAACACTCAGTAGTGAAGGGCTTTACATATGGAAGACCCCAACAACGGTCTTTGTGCCTATATATTATATCAAGAGTATCGCACAACCCAATTATTATTTCCCTGCACTCTCCTTCTAACTAAGTGAAGAGTGAAAAGTGAAGAGTGAAAAATGAAAATCCCATTTTTTGCTCTTCATTTTTTAATCACTATTCTTAACTACTAATCATCATGAAGCCTTTTCTTTCCTTTGTTTTATTCTTTTGGGCGCTGGTATCTTTAGCTCAAGAGACAGCTTCCATACCTCGCTGGTCTATGCAGGTAGATGCGGGTATTGGTTTTAGTGAGATGAAAAGTCCTGATTTTAATATCATGGGCTTTGTAAGTAGAGGGCAATGGCGGTTGCTCTATGCCCCCAAGGAGCATTTACGCTTGGAAATGGGCTTGGGCTATAGCCAATTTGCTCAGAGTGCCTTGCAACAGTCCGAGCGAGAATATACTTCCTTTAAGGTCAATATGGTGGAACTCCCCCTGAAGTTTGTCAAGCGAGACCCTGTACTTTTGGATAAGCTCTACATGAATTATGGTTTAGGCTTTCAGCTAAGTGCGCCTATAGGACATGAGCTAAAGACCCCTACCCTGAGTGAAAGTAGTTCCAAGGGAGGTACTTGGTATGTTAGTGGAGTAGCGCTGGTAGGTTTGGAAGCCCATGCTTCGGCTCGTACCAAGCTCTTTTTCTATGGAGAGTATAATGCTACTCGGCAGAAAGGTAACTATATTGCTGCCCAACAGTTCTTGATAAACTTTAGTGTGATATACATGCTATGAAGATAAGGTAAAAAGTAAAAGGTAAAAAGTAAAACCTTTTACTTTTTATCTTTTTCGTTTGGCCAAAAATTCGTACATTTGTCCCTTAGAAACAATCTAATTATAAATGGACAATATCTCACAGATTCTCTTCTTAGTATCTGATAGCTTGCTGATACCAGATATTATTGTACTATTGGTACTCTTCGTTAGGGCTTTGTTCTTGGTGGGGAGCTTCTACAACCAGTATATCACTAAGTATAAGAACGAGCGGCAATTGCGCCCTATCCTTAATCAGCTAACCCCTGAGCGGATGGAAGAGTTGCAGGCGGCACTTCCTGAAAAAGATAATTCGCTGTATATAAAATATTTGCGTGCTATACTTGCCCGCCCTGCCGATGATACCTATGCCGATTATATGATTACCAACTTTGAGAATGATGCGGAAAAAGATGTGGTAACCTCTAAGCTCTTGGCCAAGGTAGGCCCTGTATTGGGGCTTATTGGTACACTGATTGCTATGAGTCCTGCCCTTACGGGACTCTCCCAAGGTGATATTTCCAAAATGGCTTCCAATATGCAGGTGGTTTTTGCCAC
>ERZ772971.2178-NODE-2178-length-10905-cov-4.574101_pt1 | contig 10905 bp, 9 predicted proteins | sample MGYA00511943_ERZ772971 | MGnify/ENA primary metagenome ERZ772971 (study PRJEB29015, sample SAMEA2737929) | human oral metagenome | biome: human oral; feature: human-associated habitat; material: dental | place: China | collected 2144 ... | reverse complement strand
CGTCCCCATGCTCGCACGTGCACCGGCAACGCGCCTGACACGTCCCGGTCGCTAGGACGGGGCGGGGCCGTCCCGGCGACCGGGGCCGGGCGCGGGACCGTGGCCGTGGCGGGGGCGGTGCCCGCCACGGCGGCCGCCTCACACGGGCACCCTCAGCCTCTCGAAGGCGGGCTTGCGGTCCAGCGCCGACGGGATCCAGGTCGTGGCGACCGACAGGACGAGGCAGGCGGCCACGACCGGCAGGAGGGTGCTCAGGGGCAGAGCGTGCACGAGGACGGTCAGGCCCCCGCCGGAGAACACCGCCGACGCGGTTGCCGAGAAGAGGCAGACCGCCAGGCCGAAGAGGATGCCGGTGACGGCGTAGATGGTGCCCTCCAGCACGGTCGAGCGCAGCACGGTCGCCCGGCTCGCCCCCAGGACTCCCAGGAGGGCGCCCTCCCGGCGCCGGGCGCCGCCGACCATGGCGATGTTCGCCACCCCGCCCACGCCCGTGACGATGAAGATGGGCACTGCCACGGCCAGGAAGCCGTTGACGCCGCCGGTTGATCCCAGGGTGCGCCCGGCACCGACCGTCGCGTAGACCGCACCCGTCATGCCTACGGCGATGGCGAAGGGGGTGATGGTCGTGAGGCTGAGGGAGGAGCGGTGCACGGCGTTGGCCCGCGCCGCGAACCAGGCCGTGCTGCGGGTGCGCACCAGCCCCGTCCAGGCGACGAGCAGGGGCCGCAGCGTCCAGGCCGGGATGCACAGGGCGGCCAGGGCCAGGGTGAGCCCCATCGCCCCGCCGGTGGTGGCCCGTCCTGCGGGCGTCATGATCTCCTGCAGCGCCGCGAGCTCCTCCGCCTGCTCCGCGGCGGAGACAGCGTCGAAGTCCCCGGCGACCAGGGCCTTCTCGTCCATGAGGTGCAGGACGGGCAGCATGACGGTCGCCAGGATGAGGACGCCCGCCGCCACCCACTGCCACACGTGGGTGCGTGCCTGCGGGGCCGCGGCCTCACGCAGCGCCTGCATCTCACTGGTGGAGGCGGCTCGGCGGGCGGCACCCAGACCGCCCAGCACGCAGAACACGGTCGTGAGCGTGAGGGTGAGGAGTGGGGCCCACCAGGGCAGGAGCACGGGCATGTCCGCGGGGAACAGGTCGAACTCCTGCCACGAGCGCAGGTACCAGCCGGTGGCCACCGGTGAGAGCGCGGTGCCCAGGGCCCCGCCGATGAGCCCGACGAGGGCGACCTGCACGGTGACGATCCGCCGGATACGCGCCGCGGGGATGCCCACGACCTTCCACAGGGCGTGGGAGCGCCGCTGGGCCGTGACGGTGAGCGCGAGGGTCGAGGCCAGGACGACGGCGGTCGCCAGTCCCGAGTAGCCCACGAGGTTGCTGCCGATGATGCTGGAGGCGAGCTCGAGCTCCTGGACGTTGGCCTGTCCCTGTGCCCAGTGGTGGGCGCTGTACCAGGAGGACATGGTGACGCTGATGAAGGTGCCGCCGGTGACGGCGACGAGCAGGGAGAACACCCACGTGCCGGCGTGGTGCCTGAGGTCCTTGAGGACAAGCAGTGTCATGGTGGCTCCTTAGGACCTGGAGGCGTGGACGAGGTCGGCGATCTCACGCGGGTCGCGCGAGGCCGTCCAGCCGGCCAGGTGCCCCTGGCTCATGACGACGACGTTGCCGGCCCGGGCCGCTGCCTCGACGTCGTGGGTCACCATGACGACGGTGACGCCCTCGTCGGCCAGGGCGGCGAGCCAGTCCAGGACCGTGCGGCTGGACTCCAGGTCCAGGGCGCCGGTGGGCTCGTCGGCGAAGACGATCCGCGGGCGGCTCATCATGACGCGGGCGATGGCCACGCGCTGGCGCTCCCCGCCCGAGAGCTGGTGGGGCTTGAGGTCGGCACGGTGCTCCAGCCCGACCCGGGCGAGGGCGCTCACTGCGTCGGCACGGCGCACGGGCTTGCCGGCCAGGCGCGAGGGCAGCGTGACGTTCTCGACCGCGGTCAGGGAGGCGATGAGGTTGTAGTCCTGGAAGATGAAACCGATCTCGCGTGCCCGGAAGGCTGCCCGCTCGACGGGCGGCAGGTCGGTGACGGGGGTGCCCAGCAGGGTCACCCGGCCGGTGGTGGGCTGGTCGAGTCCGGCCATGCAGTAGAGCATGGTGGACTTGCCTGAGCCTGAGGCCCCGACGACGGCGGTGAAGCTGCCCGCGGCGATGTCGGCGTCCACGCCGTCGAGCGCCCGGACCCAGGTGTCGCCACGGCCGGGGATCTCGAAGACGCGGGTGAGGCCGCGCACCGAGATCGCTGACGGGACGTGACCGGCGTGTCCCGCAGCGGGCGGGAGGTTGTGCTTGGTGGGGATTGGTGTCATGGCCCAAGCGTGTCGCCGGGCGGTGGGCAGGGACCATCCTGCTCCCTGGCGAGAGGGTGTCGGGCTGCCCCCCCCCCGCGCCCGGCGTCCTCGGGCCGGGCGCGGGTCGACGGCTCAGGCGGTGGTGCCCGTGGCCTGGAGGATGCGGCGCAGCATGGCGGCGCGCTGCTCCAGGGCGGCCTCGGTGGGCACCTGGCACTTGGCGCCGAGGTAGCGAGCCGCCGGGGCGGGGGACTCCTCGGGGGACAGGGCCGCCAGCGTGCAGTCGCGCACGTCCTCGGCGCTCATGACCGAGCCCGGCTCGTCGGCGTCCAGCGGAAGGTGACCGTCCATCCAGGCCTTGGCGTATCGGGTGTCCACCGGGCCCGCGCCCGAGAAGGTCACGCCCTCAAGGAGGCCCGCGGCGCGGGCCAGGCGCACGTGCTCCAGGGCGAGGGCGCCGTCGTGGCCCTCCAGGGCGCTGCGGCCCCAGTTGATGCTCATGCGCACGTCGGGGCGGTTGAGCGTGGTGACGACCTCGATCTCGGCCTCGATGGTGAGCATGCGCTTCTCTCCGCGCTCGGGGGAGACGAAGGCGTCGCAGTGCTCGACGAGCAGGGTGGCGCCGCCCCAGTCCCAGTCGGCGAGCTCGGTGAGGGACTCGCCGAAGGCCTCGGCGTCGTGGGCGGTGCCCGGGGCGCCGGAGGGGGCGGAGTGGAGCTCGACGCCGCCGACGACGTCGCGCCCGGCGGCCTCGCGCAGCGCCTCGACGCCGTCGCGCACCTGCCGGGTGAAGGCGAGGGCTGCCCGGCGGCCCTCGGTGTCGGTGGAGGCCAGCCCGAAGGTGCCGGTGGCCCACACCCGCACCATGGTGCCCGGGATCGCGGTGACGACGTTGCGGTCCCAGGCGGGGGCGAGCTGGGCGGCGAGCCAGGGCAGGTCGCCCAGGTCGTCGCGGAAGGGCAGCTCGAGGCCGCGCACCCCGGGCAGGTCGGCCAGGAGACGGTAGTAGGCCTCGGTCTGCTCACGGGTGTCGGGCAGGGAGGCGTAAGCGCCGAGGACGGCGTAGGGGGCGGTGGTCATGGCTCTCCTCGTTGAGACTGCTCGGGGTCGCTGTGGGCGTGGGCGGGGGTGCGGGGCCGGCACGCTCCGCCCGCGGTGTCGGACGTCAGACAACCTGATCGTACTCTCGGGTGGGACGTGGTGCAGCCCACGGCGGCGAGATTTCCCGTTCCGCAGTCCATATGGCAGGATGAGACACCGCTGAAGGGCAGTGGCGCAATTGGTAGCGCACCGGTCTCCAAAACCGGCGGTTGTGGGTTCGAGTCCCGCCTGCCCTGCTGAGAACGGCGGATCTGTCGGGAGATCCCGTCGGTTCCGTCCTCTCGCCCGCCACCGGGTGCTGAACGAGACCGACGACCCTGAGGAACCACACGTATGAGCCACGGTAACGCCGTCGCCAAGGGCGCGCATGGTAAGAGGACCGGCCTGTTCGGGCGCGTCCCCCGCTTCCTGCGTGAGGTCGTCGACGAGCTGCGCAGGGTCGTCTGGCCGACGTCGAAGGAGCTGTGGACCTACTTCAGCGTCGTCGTCGTCTTCATCGTCGCGATCATGGCCTTCACCGGCGTGCTTGACCTGGCCTTCGACCGCCTCGTCATGTGGCTGTTCGCCTGACCCGCACCGCGCGCCCCCCGTACAGAGGAAAGCAGGTAACCGTGTCCGAGGAGATCCTCCCTGAGGAGACCACCGAGACTGTCGCGGCCGTCGCCGACGTCGAGCCCGAGGCCCAGGCGACCCCCGAGGTCGACCCGCTTGAGGACTTCCGCAAGCACATGTCCTCGCTGCCCGGCGAGTGGTACGTCCTGCACACCTACTCCGGCTACGAGCGCCGTGTCGCCGCCGACGTCATGGCCCGTGCGGAGAACTTCGAGGTCGAGGACTACGTCTTCGACGCCGTCGTGCCCATGGAGACGGTCATCGAGGTCAAGAACGCGGGCCGGAAGAAGGAGGTGTCGCGTGTGCGCATCCCCGGTTACGTCTTCGTGCGCATGGACCTGGACGACCCGGAGACCTCCGACCGCGTGTGGCGCACGATCAAGGACACCCCGGCCGTCACCGGCTTCGTCGGTGACCGCTACAACCCGGTACCGCTGACCTTCGAGGAGGCCGTCTCGCAGCTCGGCCCCACCCCCGAGGAGGTCGCCGCCCAGCAGGCCGCCAGCGCCAACGAGAACCCGGAGGAGGGCTCCCTCACCCAGGTCGTCGAGGGTGGCACGGTCTACGAGGTCGCCTTCAGCGTCGGCGAGTCCGTCATCGTCACCGACGGCCCCTTCGAGTCCCTGCCCGCCACGATCTCGGAGATCCACCCCGAGACCCAGAAGGTCCAGGTCCTCATCTCGATCTTCGGCCGCGACACCCCGGCCGAGCTGTCCTTCGCCCAGGTCGCCAAGATCTGAGGCGGACGACCCCAGTCTGAGCGGGGCCCGGAGACCTGCCGAGCACGGGAGCTCTCCGGGCGCCGCGCGTCACAGGCCCAAGGCCTGTGATACCGCGCACCGCGGACGGTCGCTCCCCCCGGCAGGGGCTAGGATCAGTCCTCGTGCGTGCGCGCGCCCGCGGGCGCGCCCTCACCGCTGCACGGCAGGCGTGCAGCGTTCCGGACAAGAAGGATCCCGTACATGGCTCCCAAGAAGAAGGTCTCTGGGCTCATCAAGCTCCAGATCCAGGCCGGCCAGGCCAACCCCGCCCCGCCGATCGGCCCCGCGCTCGGTCAGCACGGCGTCAACATCATGGAGTTCTGCAAGGCGTACAACGCCGCGACCGAGTCGCAGCGCGGCAACGTCATCCCGGTGGAGATCACGGTCTACGAGGACCGCTCCTTCACCTTCGTGACCAAGACCCCGCCGGCCGCCGAGCTCATCAAGAAGGCTGCGGGCGTCGCCAAGGGCTCCGCCGCCCCCCACAGCACCAAGGTCGGCACGCTGACGATGGACCAGGTCAGGGAGATCGCCTCCACCAAGATGGCTGACCTCAACGCCAACGACCTCGACGCCGCCGCGGCCATCATCGCCGGCACCGCCCGCTCGATGGGCATCACGGTCGCCTGATCCGCCCGGCGGACTCGACCGACCCCACCAAGACCAACCGTGGAAGGGCCATGCGCGGCCCGCACACCACGACTGCAAGGAGAAGCAGATGACCAAGCGCAGCAAGGCCTACCGCGCCGCCGCTGAGAAGATCCAGTCCGGGATCGTCTACACCCCGGCCGAGGCCGTGAAGCTCGCCAAGGCGACCTCCGTCACGAAGTTCGACGCCACGGTGGACGTCGTCCTGCGACTGGGCGTCGACCCCCGCAAGGCTGACCAGATGGTGCGTGGCACCGTGTCCCTGCCGCACGGTACCGGTAAGACCGCCCGCGTCGTCGTCTTCGCCCAGGGCGAGCGGGCCGAGCAGGCCCTCGCCGCGGGTGCCGACGAGGTCGGCGGCGACGAGCTCATCGAGAAGGTCGCCGGAGGCTGGACCGACTTCGACGCCGCCGTCGCCACCCCGGACCTCATGGGCAAGGTCGGCCGCCTGGGCCGCGTGCTCGGCCCCCGTGGCCTCATGCCCAACCCGAAGACCGGCACCGTGACGATGGACGTGGCCAAGGCCGTCACCGACATCAAGGGCGGCCGTATCGAGTTCCGCGTCGACCGTGCCGCCAACCTCAACTTCATCATCGGCAAGACCTCCTTCACCGAGGAGCAGCTGGTGGAGAACTTCCAGGCCGCCCTGGACGAGGTCCTGCGCCTCAAGCCCTCGACCTCCAAGGGCCGCTACGTCCTCAAGGCGACGATGACCACGACCATGGGTCCTGGCATCCCGATGGACGTCTCCAAGGCCTGAGCGCCTGACCGACCGCGCACGCCGGCCGTCCCCTCAGCGGGGCGGTCGGCGTCGTCGTCCCGGCGCTGCCCGCCGCCCTCGGAGGGCGGAAGCAGACCACGCAGGCCGGTAGCCTTGGGCCGACGACCCCGACCCAAAGGAGCCCCATGAACGAGCCATCGCGCCCCGAAGCTCGGCGGCTGGGCAGCTCCTACGTCCTGGACACCCGTATCGGCTCCGGCGCCCAGGGGGAGGTGTGGCGGGCGCACAGCGTCGACGCCCCGCACGAGCCCCTGGCCGTCAAGCTGCTCACGACGAACCCGGCCGACGACGACCACGTCCTGGAGCGCTTCCTCAAGGAACGCTCAACCCTCATGCGGGTGAGCTCGCCCTACGTCGTCGGCGTGCGCGACATGGTCGTCGAGGGCTCGACCTTCGCCATCGTCATGAGCTACGTGGGCGGCGGTGACCTGCGCGGGCTCGTCTGCGCGAGCGGGCCCTTCGCACCCGCCGAGACAGCGCGCGTGGGGGCGCTCATCGCTCGGGGCCTGGCGGCCGTGCACGCCGCGGGCATCGTCCACCGGGATATCAAGCCCGCCAACGTGCTCATCGACTGGGGTACCTGCGCCCAGGGGCAGGGGGACGGTGCAGCGGCCGCCGTGCCCGCCGGTGGCACCGAGGTGGTCAGGGCGGACACCCGCTTCACGCCCCGGCTGGCGGACTTCGGCGTCGCGCGGCTGACGGAGACGATCAGCTCCTCCCACACCACCGCCTCGGTCGGCACCCCCCTGTACATGGCCCCGGAGGTGCTGGACCCCCGTCCGCCGAGCTCGGCCGCGGACGTCTACTCCCTCGGCATCGTCCTGTACGAGGTGGCCTGCGGGGTCCCGCCCTTCGCCGGATCACCTGGTCAGGTCCTGTCTCAGCACGCCCGGCGCGAGCCCGGGCGTCCCGACGGCGTGCCGGACCCCTTGTGGTCGGTGCTCACCTCGATGCTCACCAAGGACCCTGCGGCCCGGCCGACCGCCCTAGAGGTGGCCCAGGTCCTGGAGACGCTGACGACGGCGCTGGCCGGGCTGCCCGCCCCCACCGCCCTCAGCGCGCCGCCCGCGACCCTGCCCTCCGCCCAGCCCTACGAGTGGGACGCCTCACCGGTGCTGGCCGAGCACGAGGAGGAGACCCTACCCGGCGGTGCCGGCCGTGCCGTCGGGGCGGCCGCGGGCGGGACTGCGGCCGGGGTGTCCTCCACCGTCCACGAGCAGGTGGCCCCGACCCTGTACGCGGGAGCGCTCCCGGTGCCCACCTCGCCGCCTCTGCACGGGGGGCCTGCGCCCGCCCCCTCCTCCCCGTCCCCGTCCCCGTACGGGGCGCCGTCGGCCCCGCCCGGGGCTCCTTCCGCCCCGTTCCCGGTGCGGGCCCCTCGTGCCCGTCGCCGTCGCCGCGGCCTGCTGGTCACCGTGCTCGTGCTCGTCCTCGTCATCGCCCTGGCCGGGGCGGGGGCCTGGTGGTGGACCCACCGTCAGCCCGAGGCCCTCGACCTCACTGCCCTGCCCGTGCCCGGACGCCCCACACAGATCCAGACGGTCGCCGACGTCGGCACGCTGCTGGTCGCCCCGGGTGGTGGCGCCCTGGCCACCTCCCACGACGGCGGCACGTGGCGCCTGCACGACCTGTCCAGCAGCAGCGAGGCCCCCGCGTGGGACGGTACGTGCTCCTCCGCCGCCTTCTGGAACGCCACCCACCTCCTGTGCCACCGCAGTGACAGCGACGGTGGGGACGTGCTGGTCTCCCTCAACGGGACGGACAGCACCGTGCCAGGCCCCCAGAAGCGCCAGCTGGTGGGAGCGAGCGAGCAGACAGCGGTTGTCGTCGACGGCTACTACAGCGGCTCTCTCGTCGGCGTGAGCACCACCGGTGCTGAGACCTGGCGCGCCTACGGGGACTACAAGGGCGGGTACGTCGACAACGGCTTCGTCGTCGCCTGGGAGGGGGACAAGAAGGAGCTCGTCGTCCTCAGCGCCGACACCGGCGCCGTCCTGCTCACGCGGGCCCTGGACGCCGAGCCCGACTGGGACGAGCCCCTTCCCGGAGGAGTCGGTATCGACGTCGGCCCCCAGACCTTCTACGTGCACGACGAGACGTCGGGCACCTGGTCCGTCTACGGCGCCGACGGCACGCTCGCAAGTCAGACGCGCACGAGTCTGCAGCGCACCGGCTGGGTCGCCTCCGGGGACCTCACCGCCCAGGAGCTCAGCGAGCTGCTCAGCGCAGCCTCCACCGACACCGGGGCGGTGACGGTGCGCGGTGCCCAGCGCACCGTCACGCTCACCGTGAGCACGACCTCCTGCTCCATCACTGTCAGTGGCGTCACCCTCGCGCTGCCCGACCGCGAGAGCGGGGAGACCTGTGCGCTCAGCCCCCTGGGCCTCGTGGGTGACGACAACGCCCTGCTCCTCCAGGTGGGCGACGCCGAGGACGGAAGCAGCAAGACCCGCCAGCTGCTGGCGGCCCAGCTCAGTGACGGCAGCACCGCCTGGAGTGTTGACGGTGTGCTCGTGTCGGTCCTGCCGGCCTCCCCACGTGCCGGTGGCAGCTTCACGGACCTGCCCGTGCTGGCGACGGAGAGGACCGCCAACTACCGCACGGACGTCGTGCTCACCGTCGTCGCGGAGGACTGAGCCCGCGGGCCGCCGGTGGGACGGTGCCGTGGCGGTATCCGGCTTCCCACTGGCGGCTATGGGGAACCGCTGCCCATCGCCGTCGGGGCAGCGGCGCGGTACGGTCGCCGTGATCCGGTGCCCCTCCGGCACCGCCCGCACGCAGGAGCCCTCATGAGACCCGTCCACGTACCCGTCCTCTCCCGCCGCGTCGTGCTCACCCTGCCGCTGGGAGCTGCGGCCCTCGCCCTGGGCGCCTGCGGCCCCTCGGTGCCGGCCCCGGCCCCCACCACCGCGGGCGGCTCCGGTGGGGACGCTGCCGCGAGCGCCCGTATGCCCCACGGCACGGAGGAGGTCGAGGTCGCGCTCGGGCCGCTCGTGCGCGTCGAGGTCGCCGGGCAGGAGGGCTCCGTCCTTCCCATGCGCGTCACCCGGGCCGCCGGCGCTGCCGGGGAGCTGACTCCCGGCGCGGTGCTCATCGGCGGGTTCGTCGAGACCCTGGGCTCCTACAAGCCCCTGCGCCTGGTGGACACCACGGGCCTGAGGGTGTGGACGACGACGAGCACCCAGTCGCAGTTCGACGCCCTCGCCCCGGGAGCGAGCCAGGACCTCACGGCGACCTTCGGGGCCGTCGACACCGACAGCGTCGTCGTCTTCCTGTCCGGCACCGGACTGGTGGAGGTGCCCGTCGTCGACGCCGACGACCCCTCGGCCCCTGATCTCGACATGTCCGCCGTCGCCCTGGCCGCCCCCGACCAGAACCTGGCCGCACCGGTGGACCTCGAGCGCTACATCGAGTCGGTCGACGGATCCAGCTCGGCCATCACCGACGGGGACTCGACCGTCGTCGACCTGGCCAGCGACGTCACCTTCGACGTCGACTCCGCCGAGCTCACCGCCGACGCCGAGACCGCCCTGAGCGGCCTGGCCGAGTACCTCGGGCGCTTCAAGTCCGGCAGCCTCACGGTGACCGGGCACACCGACGACGTGGCCGACGACGCCTACAACCAGAGCCTGTCCGAGCAACGTGCGCAGGCGGTCGTCGACCGGCTCACCGCGCTGACCGACCTGGCGGCGTGGACGCTGACCGTCAGCGGCAAGGGGGAGAGCGAGCCGAAGGTGCCCAACACGGACGACGCCTCGCGCGCCGTCAACCGTCGCGTCGAGGTCGTCGTCGCCCCCGCCCAGGGGACGGGAGACGATCTCGTGCGCAGCGACGGCGACGCCACGCTTCCCGAGGCAGCGGGGGCCGTCGGCGCTGCCACGCAGCCGCTCAAGGTCACCGGCCCCCAGGGCTTCGGCTCGCTGACGATCGAGGTGACCAGGATGGAGCGCTCCGGTGCCCTCCTGCTCGGCGAGCTCCTCATCACCGGCAGCACGGGTGGCTCCGTGCTGCCGCTGGGCACGGGCTGGCTCGACGACCCCGATGCCGCGCTGGCCAACGCACGCGGCGAGACCGGCGGCCTGGAGGGAGTGCTGGCGGCCGACGGCCTGACCCTGCTCGTGGGCGCGGACCGGCTCTTCCCGGCCGACTACGTCCTGTCCGGGGCCAGCGCTCACCGTCCGCTCACCGAGCTCAACCTCCACGAACCGCTCGGCGAGGGCGAGCGGGTGAAGGTCTGTGTCGTGTGGCCCGCGGTCGAGGAGGACACGGTGGTCGTCGACCACCCGTCGGCACATCTGCTCTCCGCACCCTGGCGCATCACCGGGGTGACAGTGTCCTGACGAGGCACGGACACCGCGCCGCCCTTGACCCGTACGGCGACGGCAAGGGTGTCGGCGGTCGTGTGGAGGAGGGGCTGACTCACGTCCTCCGCGCAGACGTGACGCCCGCTCATGGGGAGCGCTCCCCATGAGTGCGGTGCTCGTCGTCGCATAGGGTCGGGACGACCGGTGCACCGCTGCAATGGTTCCCGGTTGGCTGGCGTATCGCCCGTGGCACGGATCCCCAACGAGCCGGGTGCTCCGTCTCCGTCCTGATCCCTGCGTGAGGAGCTGTGATGTCCGTGGTGCTGAGTCGTCGTGGTGCTCTGATGGTGCCGGT
>ERZ772971.2174-NODE-2174-length-10912-cov-28.958644_pt1 | contig 10912 bp, 8 predicted proteins | sample MGYA00511943_ERZ772971 | MGnify/ENA primary metagenome ERZ772971 (study PRJEB29015, sample SAMEA2737929) | human oral metagenome | biome: human oral; feature: human-associated habitat; material: dental | place: China | collected 2144 ... | reverse complement strand
CTACAACAAACCTACGGGCGAAGTCAAGGGCATCAACGCCTTGCAGGAAGAACTTACACAGGAATACGGCCCCGGCGACTATCGTCCGGACGTGACGGGACTTTTCTACAGCTTCCGCCTCATGGTCGGTCTCGGTGGTCTCATGCTCCTCATCGCATTTGTCACCTTCCTCGTTTCGTGGAAGAAAGATCCGTCGGACTATCCGCTTCTGATGCGTGCAATACCATGGCTCTTTCCGATCGTCTTCATCGTCAATTCCTGCGGCTGGTATATCGCAGAAGGCGGCCGTCAGCCATGGATTGTCGTAGGTCTTCAAAAAACAGCGGCGGCGGTCTCGCCAAATCTCACCGCAGGTGACGTCTGGATCACGATGATCGGCTTTACAGCTGTCTATCTCGCACTCGCAATCGTCGCGCTCATGCTTGCCTTTGGCTACATCCGCAAGCATCATATTCTTTCAAAAAGGGGGAACTGACGATGGATCTTCAAATTATCTGGTTTATCCTCATTGCTGTACTCTTCACAGGCTTCTTTGTCCTGGAAGGCTTCGATTACGGCGTCGGTGCGCTCGTTCCCTTCCTCTCTAAAGACGACAAAGATCGTTCGCAGATCATCCGCACCATCACACCGGTCTGGGACGGCAATGAAGTCTGGATGATCACGGCAGGCGGCGCACTCTTCGCCTCCTTTCCACACGTTTACTCCACCATGTTTGCCACCTTCTATCTCGCGCTCTTTCTCATGCTCTTCGCCCTCATCCTGCGCGGCGTCGCCTTTGAGTTTCGCGGCCGTCGGGAATCTCTCGCATGGCGTCATTTCTGGGAAGGCTGCATCGTCTTTGGCAGTGTTGTTCCGGCAATTCTCTGGGGCGTTGCCGTCACCGACCTCATCGGCGGTCTCCCGATCAACGGGGATAAGATCTACACGGGCGGCTTCTTCGACCTGCTCTCGCTCTACTCCATCATCGGCGGTCTCGCCTTTCTCTTCGTCTTCCTTTACCACGGCGCTTCTTTCCTGACAATCCGTCTTGCAGACACACGCCTTGTGGAATATGCGCGAAGTGCAGGCAAGAAAATCGGTGTCCTCGCCGTCATCTTTTACGTCCTCTGCATGATTTTCACAGCAATGGACACAGATCTTTACGCGAGCGTCCTAGGCACAGTCATGCTCTTTGCAGCAGCTGTTGTCTTCGTCCTTGCGAACATCCTTCTTCGCACCGGAAACAGTAAGGGCAGCTTTATCTTTTCCATACTCGCCATCGCCTTTACGACGGTCGGCTTCTTTGCCGGACTCTTTCCGCGCCTCATGGTCTCAAGTCTGGATCCCGCATACAGCTTGACGATCACAAACGCATCGTCTTCGCCTTACACCCTGTCCGTCATGACGATCGTCGCCTGTATCTTCGTCCCGATCGTTCTCATCTATCAGATTTGGGCATACTATATCTTCCGTCATCGCGTCACCCAGCAGGATGCAAACGAAGAGTATTGATGCCATGAGGAAACTCTATGAAACAACAGCTCTGGCTTTTTGAAACCATCAAAAAGAAATCGAAAAAGCTATACCTCATCCTGCCGGAAGCCCTGCAGGCCGCGGCTGTTCTCGGATGTGCGGGACTTGCCGCCGGATGGATGAATGCCATCTTTCTCGAAAAAAAGAGCCTGACAGAAACAGCGCCAGTTCTCCTGGCGCTGTTTCTTGTCATGGCGTGCATCCCTCTCCTCGGTCTGTGGAAAGAACGTCTCTGTCTTTCTCTTGCAGACGTCCTCTGCCGGCGCGTTCGCGAAAAACTCCATGAGAAGCTGCTCGATGAAAAGACACTCGCCGAAACCGTGCGAAATATTCTTCCGCATGCACTGGATGAAGTCAACGCACTCGCACTCTGGTTCACCCGCGTTCTTCCGACAGGACTTGGCATCGTCGTTCGCATCCCGCTGATCCTCATCATAAGTGCGTATATAGATCCCATCACAGGCGCACTAATGCTCGTCACCCTGCCCATAGCGCCCTTTCTTCTCTACCTCGTCGGCCATGTGACCAAAGTTGCCAGTGAAAATGAATGGAAGGAAATGCAGTCTCTGACAAAGGACTTCAGCGAGATTCTCTCTGCCATCCCAACGCTGAAGATCTTCGGCGCGGAAGAAAGCGAGGGCAAGCGCGTTGCACAGATGAGCGATATCTTTCGTACAGCGGCGCTCCGCGTCCTGCGCCTTTCCTTCGTTTCAGCTTTCGCTCTAGAGCTCATCACGACACTCTCCATCGCCATCATCGCCGTTGGCGTCGGGCTGCGCCTTCTTGCCGGCGAACTTGATTTTTACGTCGCTTTCTTCATCCTACTCATCGCCCCTGAATTTTATCAGCCGTTGCGCGCTGCCGGTGCCGCCTTCCACAGCGGCATGACGGCAGCGACGGCCGAAGAAAATTTGAAAGCAGCACTGAAAGAAAGCCTGTCGGCAAAGGCGAAAGAAGGTAATGTCAGCCGTATATTCGATGGTGAAGAAACGGATGGATACACGCAAGGGAACAGCATTGTCTCCACGCCGCCCGCCATCGTCGCTGAGGAGCTTTCCTATACCTTTCCCCTAGCGACGCATCCCATCCTGCCCACCTTCTCTTTCCAAATTCCCGCAGGAAAAATCACAGCGGTTATAGGATCGTCCGGCTGCGGAAAATCCACACTGCTTTCCATCCTTGCAGGACTTGCAACTCCCTACAGCGGTTCACTCCAAATACAAGACAGTACGGGAAGGAGCGTCGAACTTTCTGCGCTGACGGGAATCGAACGAAGAAAGCTGATTTCCTACGTGCCGCAGGAGCCGCATCTTTTAAGCGGTACGCTTATGGAAAACGTCTCGCTTCTCTCCTCTTCTTCAAACGAAAGAATAGAACAGGCGCTAGATGTCGCGCACCTTTCAGTTCGTGCACATCCCTTTCACCAAGGACTTTTTACACGCCTTGGCGAAGGCGGGCAGGCAATTTCCGCCGGTCAAAGAAAGCGTCTCGGCATTGCCCGCGCCCTCTTTCAGGCGCGCCCGATCATCCTGCTTGATGAACCGACCGCCGCGCTTGACGAAGATACGGCAGAACTCGTGCGCAAAACGATCCTCACAGGCTTTCCGAAGAATACCGTCATCATCGCAACACACGATGAAAGGCTTCTCCATCGGAGCGCTCACATTCTCTCTTTTAAGGGGCAATCTCTATGACTATGCTGAAGATACTGCGACTCACTACTGCCGCTCACCTCGCCCCCGTCATCTGCGTCAGCCTGCTGGCACTCGGCTGTTCTGTTGGGCTGCTCGGTGCAGGTGCATGGCTCATCGCAAGCGCCTCACTCAAGCCTCCCCTCTACACGCTGACACTCGGTATCACCGCCGTTCGTGCATTCGGCATCTTCCGTTCTGCCGGCCGCTATCTGGAACGCTTTTTATCGCACCGCGTCGCCTTCATGGGACTCACGAAGATACGCGTCGCCCTCTATCGGCGAGCTTTGCGCCTTCTCCCCATGCGTGAAGGTCTGCCACGCCAAGGCGAATTTCTTCATGATCTTCTGACAGGCGCCGATGCCCTGCGCGATTTCTTCGTCCGCGCCTTTCTTCCGCCTGTCACCCTCGGTATTGCAGCCGCCGCTCTTACGGCACTTCTCTTCCCCATCATCGGAAGCTATGCGCTCCTTCTCGCGGCTCTCTTTCTTTTCCGCCTCGCGCTTCCCTTTTTCCGGAAACAAAAGACAGAAGAAGCCCGTCGGCAGGCAGAAGCAGACTATCGCACGCTCCTCTTAGATACCGCAGGCGGCAGAAAGGAGTTGATGGCTGCGGGAAGGGAAGCTGCCCTTCACCGTCTGCGCATCTTTGCCAGCAAGCTGCTGAAAACTGACACAACAGCTGCCATGCGCGATGCCAAACAAGATGCCGCCGGCACCATCCTCGACCGCTCCATCCTTATCCTGTTTCTCGCCCTGCTCGCCCCTCATGTTGCAGCAGGTGACCTTTCAGGCATTCACCTCGCCGTCTACTTTCTCATCACCCAATCTTTGCTCATCGAATACAATCTCCTCCCCACAGCCATGCGGCAGATGGAAAAAAGCCTGAGCGCTGCAAATCACCTGCTGCAGAATGAACCAGTCCCCTGCACCGCTGCTGCGTCAACGACCTCTTCCAAAAAGTATCTCCCACCAGATCATACACTGCTAGAAGTGCGCAATCTCTCCTTTGCCTATAAAAAAGGCGCTCCCATTCTAACGAAGCTTTCCTTTACCGTAAAAAAGGGAGAACACACGGCCATCATCGGCTCGAGCGGTGCGGGAAAGACAACTCTTGCAGAAATTCTTCTTGGTCTCTATCCGCCGGACGCCGGAAAAATCCAAACGAAAAAAATTACCGGCATGCCGCAGGGCAGCCGCCTCTTTCAAAAATCCATCCGGGAAAACTTCCGCATTTACTGCCCGCATGCTTCGGAACGAGACATAAGAGCTGCCCTGCACATAGCACAGCTGGATAACGTCGCAGATGCAAGGGCGCAGGGCATCGATACTGCACTGGGCACCGACGCTATCCGACTTTCCGGCGGCGAAAGGAACCGCCTTCTGACAGCTATCACACTGACCAGCAATGCTCCGCTTCTCCTCTTAGACGAACCTACTGCCGGACTAGATCCCGTCACTGCAGAAAATCTTCTCACCGCTCTCTTTGCCCATGTTAAAGAGACGGGGCAGACACTCATCATCATCACCCACGAAGAAGAATACCTGCCTCGCTTCAAAGCCACGCTGCGCCTTGGGTAAAAGAATAGGAAAACAAAGAAGGAGCCTCCTTTTCGAGACCCCTTCTTTACATTTCCAATCAGTATTTTTATTTATTTTCCGCCAGAACTTCCTTCATCGTCTTGACGACGTTCTCTTTCGTAAAGCCGAACTTTTCAAAGAGTGCTGCCGCCGGTGCCGATGCACCGAAACCGTGCATCGTGACGGTCTTTCCGTCAAGACCAACATAGCTGCCCCAGCCAAAATCGGTGAGAGACTCAATGGCAACACGATTTCGAATCTTCTTGGGAAGAACGCTCTCTTTATAGACAGCCTCCTGTTCCTCAAAGACATCCATCGAAGGCATGGAGACGACGCGAACGTCGATGCCTTCCTTAGCCAGAGCTTCCTGTGCCTCGATGGCAAGCGAGACCTCCGAGCCGGATGCGAGGAGAATACCCTGCATCTTTGCGGCGTCCTTCGCCTCTGAGATGACATAACCGCCCTTCATCGCATCCTTGCTGGAGCCCTTCAGCTGCGGGAGATTTTGGCGGGTGAGGACGAGCGCCGTCGGAGTCTTCTTACTTACCATGGCTGATACCCATGCAGCCGCCGTTTCCCTCGCATCCGCCGGACGGAAGAGATGGAAATTCGGCATGGCGCGGAGCATCGCTGCCTGTTCGATCGGCTCGTGTGTCGGACCATCCTCGCCGACACCGATGCTGTCGTGCGTGAAGACATACATCGTCGGAATCTGCATGAGCGATGCCAGGCGAAGCATCGGCTTCGTATAGTCGCTGAAGACGAAGAAGGTCGCGACATACGGGCGAAGACCGCCGTGAAGTGCAAGACCGTTTTCAATAGCTGCCATCGCGAGCTCACGGACACCAAAGTGAAGGTTGCGGCCAGCATAATTGTCTTTGCTGAAATCGCCTGCCTCCTTGAGATGCGTCTTGTTGGAAGGCGCAAGGTCGGCACTGCCGCCGATGAGCTGCGGAAAGCGATCCTTCAGACGATTGAGAAGCGTGCCGGAAAGTGCGCGCGTCGCCTGTGGCTTGTCCTCATATGTCCAGAAAGCTTCATCATCGAGCAGGATCTTTTCATCAATCGGTGCATGAGATGTATCCCAGAGCTTTTTTTCCTCAGGGAAGGAAGCCGCATAATCTGTCATGAGCTTATCCCATGCCGCTTCCTTTTCCGCCCCCATCTTAGCGCCGCTTTCGATATAGTCATAGACATCCTGCGGAACATAGAATGTCTTTTCCGGCTCTGGCCAGCCAAGATTTTCTTTCATCGCCCGGACATTTTCTTCGCCGAGCGGCTCGCCGTGCGCCGACGCCTTGCCCTGCTTCGCCGGACAGCCATAGCCGATTTCAGTTTTGACCTGTATAAAGGACGGACGATTTTTCTCCGCCTTTGCCTCGTCAATCGCCCTGCCGATAGCGGCAAGATCGTTGCCGTCTGCCACGGTGAGCGTCTGGAAGCCGAAAGCCTGCATACGCTTTTCGACATCTTCCGTAAAGGCGATGTCCGTACAGCCTTCAATGGAAATATTGTTTGAATCGTAAAGAACGATAAGCTTACCAAGACCAAGTGTACCCGCAAGCGAGAATGCTTCTGAAGAAATTCCTTCCATCAGACAGCCATCGCCGCCGAGCACAAAGGTATAGTGGTCGACAATGTCAAATCCCGGACGATTGAATTTTGCTGCGAGATGCGCTTCCGCCATCGCCATGCCAACAGCCATGCCCATGCCTGCCCCCAGCGGTCCCGTCGTCGCTTCGACACCGACCGTATGGCCGTACTCAGGATGTCCCGGCGTCAGCGAGCCGTACTGACGGAAATTCTTCATGTCATCAAGCGTTAAGCCATAGCCGAAGAGATGAAGAAGCGAATAGAGCATGGCAGAGCCATGACCGCCCGAAAGCACAAAACGGTCGCGATTTTGCCATTTGGAGTCTTTCGGATTATGCTTCATGTGGTGTGCCCAAAGCTCAAATGCCATTGGCGCAGCGCCGAGAGGAAGTCCCGGATGGCCAGAGTTTGCCTTTTGAATGGCATCTGCCGAAAGCGCGCGGATTGCGTTTACACACTGCATATCGAGATTATTCAAATTGATCTCTCCTTTATAAATCATCCCCCTTGCGGTTTTGCCAATAAAGCCACGCAGAACCACAAGGCATTCCCATGCTTTTCGTAAAAAACATATCAAACGCAGCGGACAGCATCACAATTTGTCCGCCGCCGCAATGTCAGGGCGAAGATTTGCCGCCTTGCCGAGATAGACATGGCGAACGCCTCTCTGCGGCAGATCAATATCCGCAAGTACGAGGACACGGATACAGAGAGGCAAGCTTCCGTCGATAGCGCATTGGCGCGCATCGAAGAGCGGCACGAGTTCAAACCCCGGCAAAGTGCGAATCCCCGCCGTTGGAAAAGCTGCCGTAAGATCCTCCGTCATCGTGCAGATGACAGCGCCGATCACTTCCGTGTCAAGCCCATTCTGCCGCAAAATCTCCCGCATCATCTGCTGCGCTGCTTCGTGAATCTCCTGCTTGTCATTTTGGGCGACCGTGATCGCTCCGCGGATCCCTCTCATGCCTTTCCCCTCCATCATTATCTTCGAAAACCATTGTATCATGTTTCCGGAAAGAACACCATAGGACCCTATAGAAAAGAAGTGAAAGAACCCTTCGCTAAAAGGAGAAGGGTTCTTTCACTTCATGCCTGCCTCACGCCGCTTAACTTAGAGGTAACGCAGGAAGACGTAGATATTTGCTATGACAATGGTGAGGAGCATGACGGGGAAAGCAATTCTTAAGAAGCCAACGAAGGTGATGATGACGCCGCGCTTTGCTGCCATCGATGCGACGACGACGTTCGCACTCGCGCCGATCAATGTGCCGTTGCCGCCGAGACAGGCGCCGAGTGAAAGACTCCACCAGAGCGGATCGAGGTTCGTAAGCCCCATATTCCCCATATCCTGAATGAGCGGAATAAGTGTTGCAACGAATGGGATGTTGTCGATAAAGGACGATGCAATCGCACTCATCCATAGGATGAGAACCGCCGTTGTCGTGATGTCGCCGTTTGTGATGTTGATGGCTTCCTGTGCCAGCATCTTGATGACGCCCGTCTCGACAAGGCCGCCGACCAGGACGAAGAGACCAGCAAAGAAGAAGATGGCAAGCCATTCGATCTTCGAGAGGATTTTGGCGATAAAGGCTTCGTCGCGGCGCGCTGTGAGGAGAAGAAGAAGTCCTGCTCCTGAAAGAGCTGCCGTCGCCGTTTCAAGATGAAGTGAGCTGTGCAGGATAAAAAGCGCAATCGTGCAGAAGATGACGAAAAGGCACTTCTTCAAGAGCTTATGATCTGTGATCTCCTTTGAGGCATCCATGCGCATGACTTCTGCCTGAAGCTCCGGCTTTGTGCGAAGCCCCTTGCCATAAAGCCAGATGATGAAGAGTTCGACGACAAGAAAGATGATGATGCAGATACCCGTCAGATTAAAGATAAAGTCCATGAAGTTCAAGCCAACCGCAGAACCAATCATGATGTTCGGCGGGTCGCCGATGAGCGTCGCTGTGCCGCCGATATTCGAGCAAAGGATCTGTGAGATAAGGTACGGCTTGACATCGACGCGCAGCTGCTTCGTGATGCTGAATGTCACGGGAACCGTTAAAAGGACGGTCGTAACATTATCGAGGAGCCCTGAACAGACTGCTGTCAGCGCAGAAAGTGCCAAAAGCAGCGCGATGGGACGCGCCTTGACCTTCTTAGCTGCCCAGACGGCGAGGAAATTAAAGAGTCCGGTTTCACTTGTGATGTTGACGATGATCATCATGCCCATCAAAAGCCCGAGCGTATTAAAGTCAATATGGTGAATGGCCATCTCCTGCGACAGAACGCCGAAGAGAATCATGAGCATCGCACCAAAGATACCGACGATGGTACGATGTATTTTCTCGGAAATGATTAATGCATATGCCACGACGAAGATCACAATGGCAACAATTGTCGTTTCCTGCACTACGATCGCTTCTCCTTCCTTAAAAGGCATAAAAAGATAAGGCAGATTCCCTCGTCAGTGCTTGGCTTCGAGGATGATTTTTCCGCCTTCGCGCGAGATCTTAAAAGTGTACTTCGTAATGCCTTCGCTCGCAAGTTCGAGCTTCAGCGCCATCAGTTCTTTGCCAAGTGCATTCGTCAGCTCCTTGGAAAAGCCGCCGCGAAGCAAATCTGCCGGCGTCTCCGGATCTTCGATTTGCTTCTTTCTCTCCGCCTCTTTCTTTTGCACGGCTTCTTTTTCCGCCTTCTTGAAGCGGCTCTCCAGCGTATCGTCTTCGACGTATCCCACAAACATCTCTTTGTCGCTGCGGTTCTTCGGAATCTTTGGCATCCTGCTCATAAAAGTCCTCCTTTATTAGCCCTACGACCTTTGCGATAAGGGCGCCCCCTACCGCAAAAATACCTGCGTCATTTTTTGACCTTTGCCCAGCTGTCGCGAAGCCCTACGACGCGATTGAAAACGATGTGATCCGGCGTCGTATCGGGATCAACAACAAAGTAACCCACGCGTAGGAACTGGTAATGCGTCCCCTCTGCGACCAACCTCACCGAAGGCTCAATGCGAGCATCTTCAATCACTTCGAATGAATTCTTGTTGAGCGCTTCGATGAAGCCATCCGGGATATTGCCGCTCTCATCCGTCTCGATGAGGTTGTCATAAAGGCGAACTTCTGCGGAAAGTGCCGCCTTTGCATCGACCCAGTGAATCGTCCCTTTGATCTTTCGCCCCGCAGTCAAGCCGCCCGTCTTTGAGTCCAGATCCGCTGTGCAGTGAAGCTCTGTGACACATCCTGCCGCATCCTTGATAACTTCCTCACACTTGATGATATAGGCATGCTTTAGACGAACCTCGCCGCCCGGCTTCAGCCGAAAGTATTTCTTCGGCGGCTCTTCCATAAAATCTTCCTGATCGATATAGATTTCACGGGAGAACGGCACAAACCGATGCCCGCCATGCAGCGGATTGTTTTCTGCGAGAAGCATTTCTTTCTTATCTTCTGGATAATTCGTGATGACGACCTTCAGTGGGTGAAGAACTGCCATGACACGGTCTGCATTCTCATTGAGATCGGCACGGACTTCGTGCTCAAGCATCTGTGCATCCACAAGGCTGTTTGCCTTTGCGACGCCGATCGCATGGCAGAAATTGCGCAGTGCCGCCGCTGTAAAGCCGCGGCGGCGAAGACCTGAAATCGTCGGCATGCGCGGGTCATCCCAACCACGGACATAGCCTTCTTCAACCAGCTGCCGAAGCTTGCGCTTGCTCGTCACAGTATTCGTGAGGTTGAGGCGCGCAAACTCGATCTGATGCGGGCGCGTCATGGGGTCGAAGCCGAAGGAATCGAGCAACCAGTCATAAAACGGGCGATGCTCTTCAAACTCGAGCGTGCAGATAGAATGTGTAATGCCCTCTATCGCATCGGAAAGCGGATGGGCAAAGTCGTACATCGGATAGATGCACCATGCATCCCCCGTCCGATGGTGGCGTGTATGCGCGATGCGGTAGATGACCGGGTCGCGCATGACGAGATTCTGCGACGCCATGTCGATTTTTGCACGGAGAACGTGGCTCCCATCGGGGAATTCACCTGCCTTCATACGCAGAAAGAGGTCAAGATTCTCCTCCACCGAACGATCCCTATGCGGGCTTTCCCTTCCCGGTTCATGGAGCGTGCCGCGATAGGCACGAATCTCGTCTGCCGATAGATCATCTACGTAGGCAAGCCCCTTCTTAATGAGCGCAACCGCATAATCGAAAAGCTTCGGGAAGTAATCCGATGCATAGAACATCCGCTTTCCCCACGAAAAGCCGAGCCAGCGGATATCCGCCTGAATGGAGTCCACATACTCCGTATCTTCCTTCGTCGGATTCGTATCGTCAAAACGAAGGTTGCAAAGTCCGCCATTTTGTTCCGCAAGCCCGAAATTCAGGCAGATGGACTTCGCATGGCCGATGTGAAGATAGCCGTTTGGCTCGGGCGGAAATCGCGTGACAATGCCGTCTGCATACCGTCCAGCCCCGCGCTCTTCATCGATCATGTTTTGGATGAAGTTCGAAGGTCGTTTCGTCTCTGCCATCAGTGGTTTCCTCCCAGTTCTGTA
>ERZ772971.2169-NODE-2169-length-10924-cov-2.832735_pt1 | contig 10924 bp, 9 predicted proteins | sample MGYA00511943_ERZ772971 | MGnify/ENA primary metagenome ERZ772971 (study PRJEB29015, sample SAMEA2737929) | human oral metagenome | biome: human oral; feature: human-associated habitat; material: dental | place: China | collected 2144 ... | reverse complement strand
TTGCGGTCTGCAAGCTCATTCATAAAGCGTTTGCCCGTGCGAACGTCCACAGCGATACCGTATTTAAAGGTGCCTTGCTGAGTTAAGATCGGAGCGGTGCCAAAGCCCTTCTCATCGGGGCTCGCCCACGGACCGAACTGTATCCAATCGACCTGCACCGGATACGCGCCGATCTCAAAGGCTTTTAGTAGCACGCCCGCAGTGGCTCCCGGATGGTTGGTGCTATCGACGTCATCTGGGATGCGTGGATCTTGCAGCTTGCGGAAAATTTTATCGCGGCAAAAGCCGCCCGCTGCGAGCACTACGCCTTTTTTGGCTTTGAGCGTCTTTTTGGTGCCGCTTGTGTTTTCAAGATCGTCGCTGTAAAGATTCGGATCAAATTTATACTCCTCGCGGATCACGACGCCCGCCACGCGATCTCCGTCCATTACGAAATCGTCAAATTTTGCGCGGCGGCGAAGCTCGCAACCCTTATCTTTTAGCGCTTCAAATTTTTCAAGCATCGGCTGGATGTAGCCAGAGCCGCTATCATTCGTAGTTAGCATCGAGCGCGCGACGCTGTGTCCGCCGAAATGCGCGCAGTGATCCATCTTAAATTGCACGCCGCTATCGACGAGGAATTTAAATGCGTCCAAACCGCGATCGGCTAGGGTGCTTAAAAGCTCAGGGTGGTTGATGCCAAGGCCTGCCTTTAAGCAGTCGTTCATAAATAGCTCTTTGCTGTCTTTAACGCCGGTTTTTTCCTGTACGGGGTTCATCGGTACGCTCATACCGCCGCCGTTGATGACGGAGTTTCCGCCGATACGACCCATCTTTTCGAGGATTAGCACTTTATTGCCTTTTTGCGCCGCTTTTAAGCCTGCCGCAAGCCCTGCAAAACCGCTGCCGATGATGATTACATCCCACTCTTCGTCAAATTTGACATCCTTTGCGTCCACCGCGCTTGCTTGCGCATTTACCGCGCCGAGTGCGAGTGCACCGGCTCCTACCATACCCATTTTCAGTATGTCGCGTCTCTGCATATTTGCCCCTTTACTTAGAGATTTTTTAACCTTAAAGATTAATGTCGTAATTTTATATTAAATCTTTATGTAAGTCAAATGTTATTTAGTATATAATTTAATAGCTAAAGGCTATTAAATTTCAACCAAAGGGGCAAAAAATGAGCCTGCGACATATGGAATTTGCGGTAAAAATTTCGGAGCTTAAAAGCTTTACAAAAGCGGCGAACGAGCTTGGAATGGCGCAGCCGTCGCTTTCAAAGAGCATCATGCTTTTAGAAAAGGATCTTGGGATCGAAATTTTCGATAGAAAAAACGGCCTTGAGCTTACATACGCGGGCGAAATTTACATCGCCAGAGCGAAAAATATGCTTAGGCTCAATAAGGAGCTAAATAACGAAATACGCGAGCTTTCGTCTATCAAGACGGGCAAGCTCGTAATCGGCGCGACCTCGACCAGCTTTAAATTTATCGAAAAGATCATCGCGATGTTTTACAGCAGATTTTCCAAAGCCGACATCAGGGTTGTGCACGCTCACTCCGAACCCGCGCTTATCGAGATGCTAAAAAGCGGCGAGCTTGATATCGTCTATGCCGCGCACTTCGGCGAGCTTTCTGTGGAGGGGCTTGAGTGCGAGTTTATAAAAAAGCGCAGGCTGCTTCTAAGCGTCTGCTCCTCTCATCCGGCTGTTCCGCGAGCGAGTATAAATTCTACCGAGAAATACCCCAAGATCGCGCTTAGCGAGTTTAAATCCGATAAATTTGCAATCAGCAGTAAAATTTTAAAAAGCGAATCGAACTTCAAAAAGATATTTGAAAACGCGGGCTTTACGCCTCAAATTTTCTGCGACACCTCCTATCTGTACGTGGCTAACGCGATGGTCGCGGCGGGGCTTTGCGTGAGCTTTAGCTTCGCGCGGTATATTTTTGAGATGCAAAAGGACTATATCACGCTCTTTGACGTCGCGGATGAGCCGCTTTTGGACGTGTCGTTTTCGGTCGTGTATAAAAAGCCATCCAAGCTCGCAAAGGAATTTATAAAGATGATAAAAGCGGGCAAAGAGGGCGAGTAGGGCGGATCGGCACGCAGATTTAAATTTAATAACGCGCCGCAAGGGTTTAAATTTAATGACCACAAGGCGCTGCGCCAAAACCCCACTTTAAAATTTATCCCGCAATCTTATTTTTTAAATTCCGGTTCGCAGCTTGCTTGGTCGAAATTTCATCTCAAATTTTATTTCGCACTCTAATTGGTTAAATTTTATCTTGCGGCGCTTTAGAATAAATTTTCATTCGCGGCGGCTGCATAAATTTACGGCACGCTTTTTCATAAAATTTTATCTGCAAGCGGGTAAAGAGCGTCTATCCGGTGCTTTCGGCTCTTTGGCTACCGCTTGATTAGCTACTTTTCTTGCTCGCCACCAAAACTTGCGCCAAGATCGCCGCTAGCGCGATATTGAGGCTGACGCAGAGCCCAAACAGCGCCACGGCTTTAGTGGAGCTGAAAGCGAGCGTAAAAAAAGAGATTATGCTGGTTAAAGACGCGAGCGTAATGCCGAAAATTTTATCACCAAGCGCCATCTTATCGTTGTTTGCAAAGATCATATAATCGATCCCCACGGCGCCTGATAGGATCAGCGCAAAGATCGCAAAAATATTTACGTTCACGCCGAATGCACTAAGCAGGGCGAGCACGGCTAAATTTGTCGCAAAAACGCAGATGACGATCAGCCACGCCGTCCGCGCGCCGAAAAACGCCCACAATAGCGCGAGCGCTAGGGCATACGCGGCGCATTTTAGATACAGGGCGTTAATTTTGATCTGCGAAAACGCCTCGTTTATGGCGCTTCGCATGTTTAGATGCAGCGCGCCCATCTGCGCGGCAAGCTCGCTAACGGCTGCCTTATCGCGCACGCCGCGCAAAAAAGCGATATGCGGATCGATGCTCGGCATCGCGGTAAAAAGAACGGAGCTTCTAGCTTGCTCGTAGCTTAAAATAGGCGTATCTGCGATCTTGGCAAAGTTTGCGTCCACGAGCTCGCGACTAAGCCCGAGACGCAAAAATGCGCTTCTATCGTAGTTTGCAAAGGACTGCTTGATAAAGCTCTGCGTGGCGGGATCCAAAATCGGCGCGCCGGTGTATGAGTCTGCAAGACCGCGCGCTACGGCCTCTTTGGCTACCGCGCTTGCATCGTTGCCCACGATCAGATCGAAGCTGGAGCCTCCGATGCTTACGAGCTTGGCGCTCATTGCGATCAGGTTTTTATCCAAGCTCGCGTATTCGCTGACGTCGTCCTTAAGCTCCATTTTAAAATACAAAAACGCAAGCAGCGCCGCGCAAACGATGGCGAGCGCTTTGAGGCTTAGGTTTATCTTGCAAAGCGCCTTTGCGTAGAGTTCAAGAGCTTTTGCAAAGACCGGGGCGGGGCGAAATTCCGCCCCTTCAAGAAGTAGCGGCAGGGCGAAGTAGCTAAAACAAAACGCCCCTGCAAGTGCGGCTATCGCAAAGATCGCGATCTCTTTGAGTAGAAAAAACGGGCTGAATAAAAATACGAAGTAGCCTCCCGCGGTGATGAAAAACCCTAGAAGCAGGATGTTTCGCATGCTTTTTATCGAGCGAGCTTCGATGCAGCGCGAGATGTTTGCGCCGAGCCAGTGCACCGCGTAATCCAGCATCAGCCCGATTAGGCTCGTCGAAACCACGGCGCTTAGGATGTGGATCGAGCCGCGGATCGCCATCGTAGCCGCTACGCCGCAGGCAAGTCCGAAAAGTGCGGGCAGCAGCAGACAGAAGATCCGTGCGCGCGAAAATGCCGCCAGCAGCAGCACCGCGCACAGGCTAAGCGATACGGCGCCCGCGACGGAGCTTTCGCGCACGCCCGCGCTCTTACCCAAAGCGCTAAAAAGGGCGGTGCCGGAGATTAAAATTTTGCTTTTTTGCGCCTCGCGCACAAGCGCGCTAAGCGCGTCGTCGTTTGCTTTCGGAGAGAGCTTAGCCGTAGCGAAGTAGTGCGGCGCGCCGTCAATGATCGCGATGAAGCGGTTCTGCGCAGGATCAAGCTTGATTGCACCGCGAGAGCTGAGGCGCGAGTGAAGGCTGAGCGAGAAAAAATCCTGCGAGAGGCTAAGCGGGCGAAATTTTGAATAAAGCTCACGCGCGCTACGCTCAAAAAAGGCCTGTGGATCGCTTTTTAAAAGCTCCACGCTAGCATCGTCTAGCATCGCGGATGCAAAGCGCGCAAGCTCGCTCTGATACACGCTCGCATCCTTGACTTCGTAAATTATGCTCTCAAAAAGCCCGCTTTTTTGCATATCCGAAATGAACGCGTCAAAGCTCGCCTTCTCCGCGCTTGCGACGATGATTTGCCGCGCAATCTCGCGGTTGAAATCCTCGACGCTCTGTTTCTGCTCGCCCGAAATTTCGATGCCGCTTAGCTCGTAAAAATCGGAATTTACGCGGTTTAAATTTAACGCTATAAAGGCGCAAAGCGCGATGAATGCCGCGCCGAATGCCGCTAGGATCGCGCTCTTACTCATCTAAGCTCACGACGCCCGAAAATACGTTTTCGCTCACGTCGCCGTTAGCGCTACTGATCCGCAGCACCCTGACGTAGGCGCCGCCCTCGATCACGATATTTTTAAAGATATTTTGCAGCATCCCTTTTGGGCTTAGCTCGGCGCGCCACGCATCTTTGCTGCCGCTTAGCGCGATCGAGAAATTTTTGCTAAGCCGCGCTACGTCCAGGCGCGAGATCGCCAAGAAGGTGTCCTTATCAAAAAGCGAATCGGCGCTTTTGACCCACGCTTCGCCGCTGCGCTCAAAAACGCCGTCCGCGCCGATTTTCAGCTCGCTTCGCACCGGCTCTAGCGTCGTCCAAAACAGCTCGCCGCCTTTGATTTTAAACTCGCCGCTGCTTCGCACGGGCTCGGCAAAGCCCTCGATGCTGAGCGTTTCGCTAAATTTGCCGCCGATATTGTCGGTCTTAAGCGCCAGATCGCTTACTTCAAGCGCGCTCGCAAGTCCCAAAATCGCCAAAAATAAAGCTAAAATTTTCATCGTAGTCCTTTAAATTTTATGCTCGCTAAAATTTCACTGCTCGTTATCGCTAGGCAAAATTTCATTCGCCGCGGCATTTTGAGAGCGGTCTTGCTCGGACGCGGCTTTGTTCGCTACTGGAATTTTGTCTGCCGCTGAAATTTTATCTACCATTGAAATTTTACTCGCGGGATTTTTTTTGCTAAAATTTTATCCGCGCACGCCCTTAACTGCGGCGGTATCTCATACAGCGTCCTTTTGGAATCAAGCTCCACCGCGGCTTGCGACGTGGTTGCCTTGGCTAGGAGCGCGTCCGATAGGCTTTTGATGCGGTAGGAGAATTTTATGATCGTGTCGCATTCGAGTAGCTCGATGCTCACCGCAACCTCGTCGTCAAAAAGTATCGGAGCGATAAATTTAAACTCCATTTTGATAATGGGATATATAAATCCATCATCTCTCATCTGCATATATGTGTAGCCCGCGTCGCGCCAAAACTCGCATCTAGCGTCCTCGCAGAGCTTTACGTAGTTGCCGTGCCACATCACGCCCATCGGATCGGCGTCGTAAAATCTAGCGCGAAATTTATACTCTTTCATTCCCTTCTCCGCTATGAAATTTTTCGTCTTGCGAGGCGGATTTTGCAGCGCTCAAATTTGAATTATCTAAATTTAGCGCAGTATTCGAGTCTGCCGTACTTTTCAAATTTGACGCCGTATTTGAACTCGTCGTGTCGTTTAAATCCGCTGCGCCATTTAAATTTGCCGCATCGTTTAAATTTGACGCAGTATCGGTGCTCGTCTCGCCGGAATTTTGCGCGGCGGTGCGCATCGTCTCGCTCGCGTCTTTTCCTTGCGCCCAAAAATCAAAGAAATTATACCATTGAGAAGGAAATTCTTTGGCATAAAGCTCCAGCTGCCGCACGTAGCATTTAAGCGGCGGCGCGACCGATCGCGCCTTGTCGCGGCTTTTTAGCGGCGCAGGTAGCGGCTGCAGCCGCAGCTCGTGGCCGCTGCGCCCCTCGTAGCACCATAGGCTAAATAGCGGCGCATCCAAAATTTTAGCGAGCAGGTAGCCGCCGATCGGGAAGTTCGCGCTGCGCCCTAAAAAATCCTCGCTTTGAAATTTATCCGAGCCCACGGGCATGCGATCGCCCATTACCGCGATGTGTTCGCCGTTTTGCAGTAGCTCTTTGATTTGCAGCATCTCGCCGATGCCGAGCTCGCCGACGTAGAGAATTTTCACGCCGCCGCCCATTTTTTCGATAAATTTCATAAAATTTTCGCTGTGTTTGCGAAAGATCAACACGTTGATTTTTATCCCCGCCGTGTTTGCCGAAAGGGCGCGCGCGATCTCGGTGTTGCCGAAGTGAGAAGTGATTAAAATTTTGCCCGTTCCGTCGCTTAAAAACTCCTTCATACCGCTTTGTACGCGAATTTGATCCAGTGCGATCTTGCCGTTCCAAACCGCGATTTTTTCGCACAGACTGAGGGAAAATTTATAAAAATTCGCGTAAATTTCGTGGAGCTTGGGTTCGCGATCGAGCGCGCGCCGCAAAAACTCCCTGATCGCGCGTCGCTCATTTTTAAGCAGCGCAAAATAGATCGCCGAGATGCAAAGCGCGGTGCCTCGCATGCAAAAATCAGGCGTGTGAAGCGTGATGAAGCGGGCTAAATTTAAAAGCGCCGCGCCCGCCTTTTCGTTGTTTTCGCTCCAGTGCTTAGCCATCGCACCCGTCCTTTGCAGCGGCATGTTGCGACGAGGCTTTTACGAGCGAGCTTTGCGCTGAATTTTCCGCCTGTGAGCTTTGCGCTGCGGCGTTGTCGCCGCATTTTTCGGTACCAGCTTTTTCGTTTGTGCCGCCGTCCATCTGCTCTTTCGTATCTTTACAACCATCGCGCCGCGCGCCGCTGCAAAGGTTTTGCCCCGCTAGCCCTTGCAAAATTTCGTCCGCGCTCTGCCGTGAAGCCTCCCGCAAGCCGCGCTTTTTAAATTTATCGCAGGCACGCTTTAACGCCCTTTTTGCAAGCCAAAGCGGAAGTCCGCAAAATAGCCTCGCGTGCATCAGCGAAATTCCAAAATTATCCCGAAACGGCGCAAAGTGGCTTACTCCGCCCGCTTCGTAGCGCACCGCTAGATCGAGCCATTTTATCTCTAGTCCCGCCCGCGCAGCCAGGATTAAAATTTCTGCATCAAAGCCCATTCTGCGGTTTTTGGTGCGGGGCAGAAGCGGCACGATCCCCTCTAGCGGGTAGATTCTGAAGCCGCACATCGCGTCTTTTATGCGGTGCGAGAGGGTGTTTATCACGCACCAAAAATTCATTATCTTGCGTCCGTGCAAGCGGGATTTGGGCGCGCTTTCGTCATACACGGGAGCGGCACAGATCAGCGCGGCGGGCTGCTGCGCCGCAAGCGCCAAAAACTCCTCGCATCTGCTTACGTCGTGCTGAAAATCGGCGTCGATCTGAAAGGCGTGCGTAAATCCAAGCTCCTTCGCCCACGCCAGCCCGTCGCACACGGCAGCGCCCTTGCCGCCGTTTTGCGCGCGGGTGTAAATTTGAGCCGCAAGCCCCTTTAGTGCGCTTTTGCTCGCTTCGTCGCTGCCGTCGTCCACGATCAGCACGGGCGCGATGGGCGCCAGGGCGCTTACGAGCTCGGCGATGCGCGCGGGGTGGTTGAAGTAGGGCAGCAAAAACGCGGGCTTAAAGGCAAATTCTTCCACTAGCGCAGACCTTGTCGTTTGAAATTTCAAAGCGGAGTTTGCCGCTTGCCTCAGTGATTTTGATTGAAATTTCATCGCCCGGGCGGATGAAATTCGTAAATTTTAAATTTTCTATCTTTTGCGTGCCGTCCAGCTCGTAGCCGAGGGCTTTTGCGCAGATCAATACGAAGCGAAGCTGCATAAACGCGGGCACCAGCGGAAATCGCGCAAAGTGTCCGTCGAAATAAAAGTCGCTTGCGCGCACCTTCGCGCGAAACTCATTCTCCGCGCTCCGCTCGAAAACAGGCATCTCGTAGCGCTGCAGGGCGCTTAAAAAGTCCTTTTTGCTTAGCTTGCCCTGCTCATTAAAAGGCAGCTTGCTCGCGATTTTGAAGTAGCGCAAAATCGCGCCGAATTCGGGCTTTAAAAAGGCCTTTAACTCGTCCGTGACGCCCTTTTTACCGCCTGCGCGAAACGCCTGCTCGCCGCGCTCGCTAAGTTTGATAAGAGCTACGGCGCGGTCGCGCTGCGGGTGCAGATCGATCCTGCACTCGCCGATAAATTCGTGCGAGCGGAGTTTGGCTTCGAGCAGATCGAGGCTCACGCGGTTTTCGTTGATTTTGACGGTGCGGTCGCCGCGCCCCAAAAGCGTGATCTCGTCTGCGCGCACATAGCCGAAATCGCGGCTTTCAAAGCGCTCGCACCAAGGCGAGCTGATCGTAAACTCGCCCGTTTGCGAAAAATTGTCGGCGGGCTGCTTTGCCCTAAATTTATCGCAAAGCCCCTCTGCCTGCGCAAATTTATCATCGTATTTCGTCGCAGTGCTCGGTGCGGAGCTGTTTTTCTGGCTGGCTGCGGTTTTATCGCTAACGTCTGCATTAAATTTAGACGCCTGCTCGCCCGAACGGCCTGTGTCTTGTTTGTCTGTATTTTGCCCGTCCGCACGGCTCGTTTTGGGCTCTGCCGCAGAATTTTTGCCGCAAGAGCTTGCCGTAAGATCGGTAGGATCGAAAGGCTTGTTCTCGCGTTTTGCCGCGCCGCTATCAATATCCGTGCGGATCTGCACGCTTACGGGAGCGAATTTTTTAAGCCCCTCACCTTCGTTGCAGGCGATCACGCCCGTTTCGCTCGAGCCGTAAATATCGACGATGCGGGCACTGCTAAGCGCTCGCAAATTATCTCGGATCGCAGGACTTAGCGGCGCGCCCGCGCTAAAAATGGTGCCCAAAGACGCTATACGAGCGGCATCTGCGTGCTCGCACAGCGTGCCTAGCACCGTGGGCGAGCTGATCAGCACGGCGCCTGCAAGATCGGCTGCGAGGATGATTTCAGGGTAGTTTAGACCGCCTTTTTGCGTGCGCGAGCCGCAAAGCAGCGGCACGAAGATGCTAAAGGTGAGCCCGAACATATTTTGGTGCGAGACGCCCGATAAAAATCGATCGCTTGCGCGAAGACCGAATCTTTCTACTAAAAATTCCGCCTCCAAAACCATATCGCGCAGGCTTTTTTCGATATTTTTCGCCTCGCCCGTAGAGCCCGAAGTTTTGATATAAAATTTTTGATCGGCGCGCAGTAGATGCAAAGAAACAGCCTCTTGCTCGCACGGCGCGTGATTTTGCGGCGCGTTTTTAGATGAAATTTTAGGCGCAGATTTTACTGTATCGTGCGGCGAAATGCTTTCTAAATCATGAGGGCTGAATTTGTCTAAATTTTGCGCTGCGGCGAGATTTGGAATTTACACGTCGCCGCCTAGATGAAATTTACCGCTAAATTTGGGCTCTCGCAGCAGTACGGGCGCAAAACCCGCAATCATCGCGCCGAAAAAAAACGCGATGAACTCCGCCGCATCCTCGCCGTAAATTTCGATCATCGGCGCGCGCTTTTGCTCTTGCGTCTGTGCTGCTTGCGGGACGCGCGCGGTATCTGTGCCGCCGCTAGAATTTTTAGCACCATTAAAATTTGCGCTTCTGCTAGAATTTTCCGCATCTTTTAAATTTACGTTTGCCGCGCTGTTCTGGGGTTTGTCCGCGCCTTTTAAGCTTGCCGCTTCGCCTTGTTTGCACCCTGTTTTTGCTAAATCGCGCGCAAGAGCCGCCGCGGCAAGTATTTCGCGCTCGTAAGGCTTCAAAGAATTAATCAAATTTTTTAACATAAAATTTCCTAAAAATCATCTCGCCGCCGATCAGTGCGCCGATGAGGACGTATGAGATCGCGCCGCAATAAACGCTCCAATAAATTTTATCTCGCGGTAGCAGCAGCGTTGCGCTAAGCAGGCCGTTTAGCACAAAAAATCCGAGCCAAACTTCGGTCAGCTTGCGCGTGTAGGCGCGGCCGCGCTCGTTGAGACCTGGCTGCTTCAAAAGTGCCAGGCGCGTGATCGCGGGCGTCGATCTTAAGCTGAGTGCGAAAAGCGCCGCGAGCGAGAAATTTATTATGAGCGGATACAGATACGCGAGGGCTCCGCCGCCAAATAGGGCGCACAGCGCAAAAAATGCCGCGCTCGCGCCCTTAATAGCGCGATCTTTACTTTCAAAAACAGCTCGCGCTCCCCATAGCGCGCTCATCGCTACAAGCAAGCAGACCCGCGCGCCGCCGTGTAAAAAATAGAGGCCGAAAGGGTAAAACACGCTTAAAATTACGGTAGCTGTTTTTAAAAATATCGTTCGTCTCAATCTTTGTAATCCTTTAAATTTAGCCACGAGGGCTTAGTTTCTGCCGCGGCAGCTTTAGCTTCGTCACAGCGTTGGGCTTTGCTGCGGTAGTTTTGGTTTTTGTTACGACGGCTAGGCTCTTGCCGCGGGCGCGATCGGCGCGATTATTACCGCGCTTCGATACTTTAAATTTAGCCTTGACGTTCAAATTTTAGGCGCCATGCTTTTAAAATTTAAATTTAGCCGCGCCTGTCGCCTTAAAATTCTAGCCGCATCTTAAAATTTAGCCGCGCCTTAATTTAACTCGCACCGCCGCACTCGCGATCAAATCCGCCAAATTAAATTTAGCCGAAATTTTAAAATTTTGAAATTTTATGAAAACAGCGGTCGCAAAAGAAACAACGTCTTTTAAAATTTCAAAATTTCATTCAAGCTCGCGGATTAAAATTTTAAAATTTAAATCTACAAAGCGCTTTACATACTAGCTTAAAGCGGCAGGTAAGTGGGCTTTGTACAGTGCCGCTTAAGCGCTAAG
>ERZ772971.2164-NODE-2164-length-10944-cov-8.725044_pt1 | contig 10944 bp, 10 predicted proteins | sample MGYA00511943_ERZ772971 | MGnify/ENA primary metagenome ERZ772971 (study PRJEB29015, sample SAMEA2737929) | human oral metagenome | biome: human oral; feature: human-associated habitat; material: dental | place: China | collected 2144 ... | reverse complement strand
TACAGCGGCCTCGCCTACGAGATCCTCGGCATCCCGCGCGACCTCTTCACGCCGCTCTTCGTGCTCTCGCGCACGGCGGGCTGGATCGCGCACAACGTCGAGCACAAGCTCTACGACAACCGCATCGTGCGCCCCGCCGCCAAGTACGTCGGCACGATGGTAGACTATGTGCCGAGGGAGGAACGCTGAATGACGAAGAACACGATCACCGTATTCAAAGGCGACGGCATCGGCCCCGAAATCACGGACGCCGTCCTCGAAATCCTGGAAAAGGCGGGCGCAAACCTCGCATACGAAATCTTTAACGTCGGCGAAGCCGAGTACGAGCGAAACGGCGCACTGATTCCGACAGCCGGACTCGCCTCCTTTGAAAAGACGCACGTCCTTTTGAAATCCCCCATCACGACGCCCGTCGGCAAGGGCTTCCGTTCGCTCAACGTCACGCTTCGCACGAAGTACGACCTCTATGCGAACATCCGCCCCGCGAAGTCGAACAAAGCCGTCAGGACGCCCTTCCCCAAGGTCGATCTCATCACCTTCCGCGAGAACACGGAAGACCTCTACGTCGGCGTCGAGGAAGAAATCGACGAAAACACCATGCACGCGACGAAGATCATCACGCGCGAAAAGAGCGAGCGAATCTGCCGCGCCGCCTTCCGCTACGCCGAAGCGCATGGGCGAAAGAAGGTCACGTGCGTCCATAAGGCAAACATCATGAAACTCTCGGACGGGCTGTTCCGCTCCGTCTTCTACGAAGTCGCCAAGGAATTTCCCGCCATCGAAGCCGACGACAAGATGGTCGACGCCGTCTGCATGATGCTCGTCATGCACCCCGAAAACTTCGACATCCTGGTCATGCCGAACCTCTACGGCGACATCGTGTCCGATCTCACGAGCGGACTCATCGGCGGCCTCGGCCTCCTGCCGTCGAGCAACATCGGCGATCGTTTGGCGATGTTCGAAGCCGTGCACGGCAGTGCGCCCGACATCGCGGGCAAAGGCATCGCGAACCCCACGGCATTCCTGTGGTCCGCCTGCATGATGCTCGAACACCTCGGCGACAAAGAGACAGCCGCCCGCATCCGCCGCGCCGTCGACGCAACGCTCAAGGAAGCGACGAGCCTGACCCCCGACCTCGGCGGCACGGCGACGACGCACGAATACACGAAAGCGATCATCGAAAAGCTTTGAAGAAAAAAGAGAAGCCGTTCCATGCGTCAAAGCCGGCGCATGAACCGACGCCTCGTACAGAAAAACCGCAGCCATCCCGAAAGGGTGACTGCGGTTTTCTTTTTGGCTGCCCTATGCTCAATGCGCTGCCTTGCGGCAGGCGGGACACATGCCGTAGAAATACAGCTGCTTGCCCGAAACGGCATAGCCCGTCTCGTTCTCCACCTGCTCGACGAGATCGCCCGTATCCGCCTTGTAGACGTCATCCACACGACCGCAACTCACACAACAGATATGCGGATGGCTCGTCGTGTTCGCATCGTAGCGGAAGCTCTCCTCGCCGACGTTCAAGACCTGCACCAGACCGACCTTGCTCAGAATGTCGAGCGTCTTGTAGACCGTCGCCAGGCTCATCGTCGGATACGTCGGCTGCAATTCGCCGTAGATCATGTCCGCCGTCGGGTGCGCCTTCGTATGGCAGAGCACATCGTAAACGGCCAGTCTCTGCGGCGTCACCTTGAACCCCTTCTCGCGCAGCAGCGTCGTCACTTCCTGCATCACCATGATGTTCTCCTCCTTGCACACAGGCACATCCGAGTGCGAACGCAAGAGCCGCCCGCGGAAAAGCCTCGTTATCCAATTAGATTCTTTTTTCTAACAATAAGTCCTCGTTAAAAAGCAATCTCACTAAGTTGATTTTAGCGCAAGAAAGCGTTTTTGTCAATCATTTCATGACATTGTTCCATAAAAAACAGGACCGACCCACAGAGCAGGAGAATCTCCTGCACCCGCACACCGTCCCTGCGATACACAAAAGACGCCAAGCCGTCAGCCCCACGAACGCTGCTCATCGACCCCCGCCACAGAATCCGCCATCGCGGCGCGAACCTCCTCCCAGACTCGCATCGCTTCCGGATCCATGCGGCGCAGTACCGCCTGAGCGACATGCCCCATCACCGCCCCGCCCAAACGGTGCAGTTCCTCATCCTCCATCATCCAACGCGCTGCGGAAGCGGCACCGGAAGGAAGTTCGGCAAGGGCAAGATCGAGGGCAGGGCGGAAAACTTCAAGAACTTCAGAAAAACGCATGAGGATCGCTCCTTTCGATTTCGTAATGTTTCGTCTGTAAGAACAGTATAAGCGAGAGCAAGCAATCGTGCGTGTCAAAAAAAGTGCGAGCATTCATCGCGCAGGACGGCGATGATCTCTTGGCGCATCTTTTCGGGCGCGAGGACGCGAGCGGCGGAGCCGAGCGAGAGGATCTGTCCGATCATCTCCTGCTCGTCGAAGTCATAATAGAAAACCGTGAGCGTGTAGACGCCGTCCTCCTCGTCGAATGACGCTTCCTTATCGTAGGGTGCGAAGAGGAAGAATGCACGCTCGACGGCGTTGTTCTTCGGCGCGAGGCGCAAGGTCACGGAGCGCCGCCTCGCCGCGAGGAAGGCGCGGAACTTCTCTTCCACATCGCGCGGCACAGGCTCTTCCAATACGCGGATCTCCTCGATGCGCGAGAAGTTCATCTTGACGGCTCGTCCCTCGTCAACGAGCCAGACGATGGCGCGGCAGCGGTTTTCCTCGGCGTCGTATTCGAGGCGGCACGGCGCGGCCTTGCTCTCATGGCGTGCGCCCCGCGCATCGACGTTGCGGCAGAAGATCATGCGCCCCTCTCTGAGCGCGCGCCAAAATTCGCCGAGAGGCTTTCCCACGAGACGCACGTCATCGCCCCTATCCGCAGGACGCGCCAGACCTCCTGCGGATAGGCGCGAACCTCAGCAAGGCGCGAGAGCAGTTTTCCGCGCATTTCGTCCGCCACAAGAAAGGCGGCACTTTCGTCTTCGAGCATGGTCTTGAGCCAGCGAAGTTCAGCTCTTGTCGGTGGCAGACGCACAGGCTTTTCCAGAAAAAGTGCCGCTTCGCCGTTCGGCGAGAAGGAGAACATCGTCTCGATAATTTCCTCATGGCGCGAAGTGTCCACGGGATCGAGCGGCTGCAGACGGCGCAAGACATCTTTGCGCGTCAGCTTCGCCCCCGCGTGAATCTCGTTGATGACTTCGACGAGCGAATGAAAGAGCGCCGAATGAAGCTCATGAAAGAGTGAGGTGTTCGCCATAATTTCCCAGCGCCTCCTCCAAATCCTCTTTGAGTCTCTCCGCAAGATGCGGCGACTGCGGCAGCGAGACGTGCGCGAGCGGCCAGAAGGTGCGCAGCCACGGCAAGAGGCTTCGTGCATCCGCGATCTTAAGCCGTACGCCGATCCGCCCGTCCGCCTCTTCGAGCACCGCTTCGGAAAATCGCGCGAGGATGCGTCCCTTCACCGCTGCGCCTGCCGTCTCTCCCTTCGGGAAGAATTCGATGCAAAGTTCAGGCTCCTTCACGGCGATCTTCGGCAGAGCGCCCGTCCACACCCTGCCCATGCGCACCTTCTGCATGAGGTCGAGCCGAAACATCTGACTGCCCTGCGCGTGCCTGCCGCCTTTCGCGGGCAGACGCGCCGCCAGCACATAGCGGCGTCCCGCATACATATCGCTGACGAGGTGAAGCGGCACGACGCGCAGCTGGCGTCTTTCCCTGCCGTAAACGAACGTCATCTCGCGCCGCTCCTCCAAGCATGTCAGACATTGAAAGACCACCTCGTCGTCGAGAAGGTGCGCCGCCGCCCTATGCTTGAACTGCGAGATAGGTTTTGTCTCTTTTTCCTGCCCGTCGCGCCGCAGAGAATCCTCAAGGAAGCAGCCGGGCAAAGAAAACTGCGTCACGGCGCGATAGAACGAAGCGGCGCGGCAGAGCGAAGCCGCTTCTTCGGGCGAGAGCCGCACCAGAGGATCATCCGCCAGACGATAGAGGAAGCGCCCGTTTTCCTCCGCCTTGCGGACGACGCCCTGCTCTTCGAGATCCTGCAAATAACGCTGCACCGTCCTGCGGCTGAGATCCTCCAAGCCTTCCGGGATCGCCTTTCCCGACAGCAGCTCGTACTCGAAGATCGTCGTCACATCGAGCGCCTCTTCCGCCGCACCGAGAATCTGCAGCAAGCCGATGAGGCAGAAAGCGGTCGTATTCTTCAACGCCTTGATGCGGTAGGTGTAGGCAAGAAAATCATCAGCGATGCGATAGGAATCGCCTTCGAAGCGATAGACCTCGCGCCGCCCTTGGCGCGAGGATTGGAGGCCTCCCTCGGGCAGGAAGAAGCGCAGACGCGCCATGTTCTCCTCATAGGCGCGCGCACTCTGCCCCAGACGCTCGACGAGGAACGACTTGTGATAGCAGCCGTAGGAGATGTAGAGAAGGAGCGGCCGCACGGTGTCGTAGTCGCCGATGAAGCGGTTGGCGGCGGTGCTTTCTTGGCGGTTTTTCGTCTTGCTCTCTGTACGCATGGTCGCCCTCCATCAAAATCTTTCGAGCAGCGGCAGCGCCTCCTCGAAAAGCGACCTCAGCTCCTTCGCCCCGCCGGGCGCACTGTCCTCGCGTGCATGGTTGCTCTGGTTGCGCTCCTCCTTGAGCCTGTAGTAAATATCGAGCAGGGCATAGAAATCCTCGTGCGGGATGCGGCAGGAAATGCCGCCTTGTTCGAGACAATAGCGAAAGGAAAACAGCTCCTTCGTGCCTGGAACGAGAGAAACATTGGAAAAGATTTTATCCGCTGTGCTCGCCTTCATGTTGCCGCGGACGAATTTTTCGAGCGCCTTGAGCTTTGTCTTGCCATATCGCTGTGCGCAGAAGTTCTCGTGCCACTCCTTCTTCAAGGCTTCTCGCGCAGTTTCATCCGCTTCCTCCGGCATGTCGAGCTGCTTCTCGCACAAGGCGTCTGCCAAGGAGTCCCACAAGGAATCTGCAGGAGCTTTTCCCTGAAAATCCTGCGGATTCCTGCCCCATGCAAGAAGTTTCTCATAAATCTGGCGCACATCTTCCTCGTTTTCCAAAACAAGGCTTTCATGTGCCCTCTCCGGCCAATATTTCACGGCAGGCTCTTTGGCGACACTCCTGTGCAGCTGCGCCGCCCAGCCTTCCTCCCCTGAAAATGCCGCCTCCTTGCCGTCCAGTGCGTCCGCCATGATGGTCTGCATGATCCGCCGATATGCCTTCTTCGCATTCTCCAGAAAAGCGTCTACCTGCCCCACGCCTTTGCTGTCCTTGTAATCGGCGAAAAGGTAGAACACCCAACTGCGCTTATCGGTCTCCCGCATACTGGCTTGTACCTTCGCAGCAAAATCCTCCGTGAACTGCAGGATCTTGCGCTCCGTGAGGATCGCGGGCACGCGCTCGGTGAAGAGCGTCAGCGCCTGCTGCAGGTAGCCGTGATTTACGCACCAGTGCAGCAGCTTCACGTCGTCGATCTTCTCGCCGAGAATTTCCCTGTATTCCTCCTCGACACGGAAGCGGAGCTGTGCGATCATGCCCTCGTTGATGTCCGCGCCGTCTGCTTCACTGCCTTCGCGGAACTCCTTCAGCGCCTTGGAAAGCTCCTCGACGGCATGAGCGAACGCGCCGTAGTGGCAGACCTTGATCTCCTCCGCGAAGCCATGCATAGCGAGAAGCAGTCGGTGCAGACGCTCGGAAATATGCGGCGGCCTTGCGAGAATCTTCTTGTCGTAGCCGAAGTAGCGCAGGATGGCGGAAACGCTGCCGAACTGCGCGAACTCATCCGCGCCCGCGATAAGGTCGAAGATACCGTAGACGTCGTTCACCTCTTCCACGATTTTCAAGCCCATATTTGAGTACAGAACCTTGCCGATCTCAATGCCGTTGTACTGCAAAAGGCGCATGACGGCGAACATCAGCATGACGGCATGGCGCGGCCCGCCCGTAAGGTCGGCATGAAGCACGACCATATCGCCCTGAGCCTTCTTCGCTTCCGCATAGTCCATGATGCGCTCTGCCATTTCCAATACGAAGCGTCTCGTTTCGGAAATCGGCATTCTCGCATCATAGGGAACAACTTCGATAAATCCCGATTCCTCAACGCAAGGCAGAACATCCGTCAGACGCTTCTTGAAATAGCCGAAATGCGTGACGCCTGCATCGACATCCAGCGAAGGCTGTTCAATCTCGATGGGTTCTAGAACCTTTTCCGTTGCAAAGAGGAACATCTTGTCCAGCGAGATGTTCCTGTCACCATCCTTTGAAAGCAAGAGATGACGCACCGCCGATTCGTTCGTCACGCCGCAATCGCCGATAGCGCCCGCATATTCCACCATCGACACCCGTTTAGGGTTTTTTCGATCCGTCTTTACGTCGCTCAACATAAGAAGCATGATATGATGCCGCATATTTCTTCCTCCTCCATGCTGTTTTCCTACGGGCAAAGCCCCGCCCAGCAGATCACCGATACTCGCGAAACCGCGTAAAGACGAAGCGGCTGATTTTTCGCACCGATCCGTCCTCTGCCTGCTCCTCGACCGCCTCTCTCCGGCTTGCTGCCGCGAGGACGGTCACGCCCGCCGCACGCAGGAGGTTCACGAGATGATAGACGTAGGTGAACTCGCCTTGACACAATACGGCGCGAGGCTTCTTCGCCAAGATCTTCGCGGCGTTCTCCTCAGCGAGCTTCGCGACGCGTTCCTCGTCCCAATCCGCTCCGATGTCGGGAAACGGCAGATCCACGATCTCGCCCCAGACGTGCGCCGCCTCTTTCTGCGCCGCCGGCCACTTCGCCGAAGCATGATTCGTATGGTTGATGAACATGCTGCTCCCCCTATGCTTTTCTAAGTTTTTCGATGTAGGCGGCGATCTCTTCTTCCAACCGGTCATTTTCCAACGCACCTTGATTTCTGCGAGATGTAGGCGCGTTTTCAGCAGCGTGGTTCGTATCGTTGCGGCCTTGACGGATGAAATAGAAGCCGCGCAAAAACTCGACGGCTTCCTCCGTCGTCTTCTGCGTATACATCAAAAGTTTCCCGTGGCCTGACAGCATCCTGCGATAGCAAGCTTCCCGGCGCAGCCATTTCTCTTCGGGAGATTCCTGCTTTTTCGCAGTGCGCCTTTTTCTAGATATTGGATTTTTTCTGGCGCACGCCTCTTCACATTTCTTGCCGTCTATCCCCATCGCCGTGAAAATATCCTCATTCGATTTGCCTGCCAAGCGCCGCAAAATCTCTTTATGAAAAAACTTCTTTTTTGGAGATGGATGTAAAAGGGTGATGGCACGGTCGATGATGGCATTGCGCGTGCGGAATCCCATCTGCCGCAAGTCATAGTTCTGCCATTTGGAGGCGATTTCATCGTAAGCGGCAAAAAAACTTTGCACGCCTCGTTTCATCTCCGGCGGCAAGTCCTCGACCCTTGTGCGAACTCCGCTGCTCAGTATCGTGCGAAGGAGGTTCGTCATTTCCTTGAAGGAAGCGTTGCGGAAATCTTCTTCTGGAACAGGCATCGTCGACGATTTCACTTCTTTGTTTTCCGTCACCTGGCCATACGAATTGATGAACTCCTGCTGCCAGCTCCGCATTCCCGCGCCGGAATCCCCGCGCTCTTGGCATTGCTCGATGACCTCCTCATCCTCCGTATAGCAGATCTTCTTCTCCACCAAGATCGCCGGAATCCACTCCGTGCAGAGCGTCATTGCCTGCTGCAGGAATTTCTTCTGCACGCACCATGCGATGATGTCGAGACGGCGATCCGATTTCTCACCCGACGCATTCTTGATGACAGAGCCGTATTCCCCCTCGATGACGCCGAGGATGTGCGAGAACATCTCCTCCTCGATGGAGACGGGCTTCGCCTGCCGAAAGGCGCGAATTTTCTCGGCGAGATCGGTCATCTCGTCTTCAATGACGCTCGTGCGGCAGATGCGTATGGCATCGGAAAAGCGACGCATGGCGGCAAAGAGTGCGGAAAAATCCTCGCTGTGGCGCGAACTGCGGCTGAAATACTCCTCCAGCGCCTGCACGCTGCCGTACTTCTGGAACTCGTCCGCACCCGTGACGAGATCGAACATGCGTCGAATATCGTCGGTCAGATGAACGCGGCTCTCTCCGCCTCGAACGAAGTCCGAATATACGACATGCCCCATGCGGATGCCCATGTACTTCGACAACTGCATGACGACGAGCAGCATCAGCGCCGCATAGCGAAAGCCGCCCGTCATATCGGCATGAAGGACGACCTCTGCCTCAGACTCTTCTTCGCGCACGCGCTCGGCAAAGGCGCGGACACGCTCCGCGATGCCCGCAATGCTGCGCATCGAGTCCTCGATGCCCATCTTCGAATATTCGATGTCTTCAAATACCTGTGAAAGCTCCGAATATTTGCACACGCTCTGCGCCTTCAAAAGCTCGACGGCGGACATCGACTCAGAACGGTATTTCTCCATCAGCGCCAGCCAGTCCGCCGTATCCCGCTGCACTCTCTCGCGAGCCTGATCCGTCTCGATCAGAATGATCTTCGCAAGGCCGCCTTCCTCCTGCAGCAGAGACTGCAGCTGGCAAACGGCGGCCTCGTTCGTCTGCATGCATGAAAATATCTCTTTTCCATCGACGCTCCGATATTCGACGTTCGATGGCTTCTGCGTCAACTGGCTCACGAAGGCCACCATCACATGAACATTTTTCGTCATTGAATCCATCTCCCCCAAAAGCCCGCCCGCAAGTGTATTCCCAGCAGTCTGTCTACATTGTTGAAAATGTCACGGAAAAGAGAGTCCCGGTATGCACGCTGCGGTTTCCTCATAGAACTGCCCCCTTTGTCACATTATACTATAAGCCGCGCCAACGCGACAAGGAATGCCGGCGGCTTCGGCTGCAGTAAAAATGCCCTGCACGGATGCAGGACGAGGCGCATACTCCCGCGAGCGGCTCCTTTGAGTCTATTATAGTCGCGAGGAGACGCTTCTGCGTATCAAAAAAAGTGCGACCATTGAAAGCGATGGGGCTGCTTCGAAGCAGACATACAAAAAGAGAGCCGAACGGCTCTCTTTTTGTATGGCAAACCGCAAGCGATATGCGATCACATGTGACTACTTTCGCGAGAATGGATAATTATAACGGCTTCACGTTTCAATACCGCAAGCGGTATGAGGTCACATGTGACTCTGTGTCTGGGAGGCCGCAGAAACAGAAGGCTCAAATCACGGTTTTGGAAAACCTCCTCGAAACCGAACATGCGATCGCACTTTTTCAGCTGTCATTACATACCCCGCGAGTATGTAATGACCCCGCCAAGCCTTATATAGCAAGGCTTGCGGCGATTCGAGGAAAATCGGAAAACCTACCCCGTTTTTTCGCCTCTGGGAGGTTTTCCGATTTTTACTGTACCATGCTTTTTCATATTTGTCAAACACGTTGGCCAACCAGAGCCGCATACTTCGCACGTTCGTCGGCCGGAATCTTCAGCACATCCATCGCCTTTTCTACGGAAAAGTTCATGCTGTGCATCACGTTGCAGATGGCTGTAATCGTCGTTTCAAGCACACCTTGCGACAAACCTTGTGACAATCCTTGCGACAACCCTTCCGCTCTCGCCTCTTCAGCGCGAACCTCTAAGGCACGCTCTTGATCCCAAGCAAAATTCAACATATCAAAGACCTCCTCTTTTTGCTTTTGACGGAAATAATCTTCCAGATAATTATTTGCGATACAGTATCTCACGGCTTCGCTTATTGCAACTTCGAGCGCATTTCCACTCTTGACACTTTCTCGCACTTTGGCGACGAAGACACTGTAGCTTTTTAGTGCGTGGCACTTCTCCAGGATGGGGCGACCTGGCTGATTGTTGATGTTAATGATCTCAACTGCAAGCTCCAAATCAGCTTTTCTTCCCTCGAAAGCATCAGAAAGATGAAGCGACCACGTATCGGGCATCTTTTCGATTCCGTTGTAGAATACATAAAACTTCGGTGCAGGCAAGGGGATCAATCTTTTCCGATAGACCGCATCGGCATCCACATAGCGACGATAGACTTCTGCCAGATACATGAGCATCCTCAATGGCATGTTCGCATTGGTCGTGCTTTGATGCTCGGTCAGGAGAACATGCTGACCGCCGACGATAAAACCTACGTCATTCTTGATGCCTGAGAAAAGAGTTTCATTGATCGTGGCGAGCGTTATATCGCTGGCTACCGTTTTAATCCCCAGAAGAGCCTCATAGATTTCCGGCAGTCTGTCTGCGTTGTTGAAGATGTCGCGGAAAAGAGAGTCCCGATATGCACGCTGCGGTTTCCTCATAGAACTGCCCCCTTTGTCATATTATACTATAAGCCGAGCCATCGCGACAAGGAATGCCGGCGGCTTCGGCTGCAGTAAAGTTGAAAGAAGACGCTTCTGCGTGTCAAAAAGGTGCGATTATTGAAAGCGATGCCTGCTTCAAAGCTGGCATACAAAAAGAGAGCCGAATGGCTCTCTTTTTGTATGCCAAACCGCAAGCGGTATGAGGTCACATGTGACAGGGAATTGTTGAGCTGATCGTTCTCGCTATTGTGGCGTTTCAATACCGCAAGCGGTATGAGTTCATATGTGACGAGACCTACACGCCATCTCGATGTTCTACGGCATACTCGTTTCAATACTGCAAGCAGTATGCGATCACATGTGAACATGTGTCCGGGAAGCCGCAGGAACAGAAGGCTCAAATGCGATTTCTCGTTTCCCGTAATGTAGCACGACTCCGCTTCTTTGTCAAATCCGAATCTTCATTTCTCTCGTGCTTTCTATCACTGAAGAAATATTCCTTCTCATTTTAGCAGGAGTCTTCCTCAACTAGTCGAATATTAAAAAGTGAATAAATTTCGCAAAGGAGGCTTTTTGATGGAGCTGAAAGCACTGCTTTTCGACACACGCTCGA
>ERZ772971.2163-NODE-2163-length-10945-cov-4.150964_pt1 | contig 10945 bp, 7 predicted proteins | sample MGYA00511943_ERZ772971 | MGnify/ENA primary metagenome ERZ772971 (study PRJEB29015, sample SAMEA2737929) | human oral metagenome | biome: human oral; feature: human-associated habitat; material: dental | place: China | collected 2144 ... | reverse complement strand
GTCTTCACTTCGTCTTCACTTTGTCTTCACTTTGTCTTCACTTTGTCTTCACTTCGTCTTCGCTTTGTCTTCACTTGCGCTTTGCTCTTTTTCTTTCAAACTTAAGGCTAGTGGCTGTAAACTTTTTCTTTTATTTTTTTGCATTTTTTAATCTTATTTTCTACTTTTGCCCCATTAAATATTTACACTTATCTATATGACAACAACTAAATTTAAGGAGACAGAGGTGGTGCCTCTCTCTCCGGAGTTCCTTACTATGACCATTAGTGAAGACGGTAAAACGCTGACTAAATGGAGAAGTTCTGCTAACACTACTACCGTAGATCTGACCCTATTCCCTGAACTGAGCCAAATTACTCAAATAGGTAACGAGGCTTTTAAGGGACAAAAAAACATTACCTCGGTTACGCTCCCTAATACAGTTACTACTATTGGAGCATTTGCTTTTAAAGATTGTTCTTCGCTAGCTTCTATTACCATTCCTGATTCGGTAACAGCTATTGGAGAAAATGCCTTTTGGAGATGTGAATCTTTAACCGCTGTACACTTACCAACTTCTCTTACAGAAATTAAAAAAAAGGCTTTCTTGGGTTGTTCTGCTCTAACATCTATTACCATTCCTGATTCGGTAACAGCTATTGGTGAAAGTGCTTTTAAAGAATGTAGCTCTTTAACTACTATACACTTGCCAACTTCTCTTACAGAAATTAAAGCTTATACTTTCGCTTATTGTTCTGCTCTAGCGTCTATCACCATTCCTGATTCGGTAACAGCTATTGGAAGAGGTGCCTTTTGGAGATGTAAATCTTTAACCGCTGTACACTTACCAACTTCTCTTACGAAAATTAAAGAATGGGCTTTCTTTGGTTGTTTTGCTCTAGCATCTATCACCATTCCTGATTCGGTAACAACCATTGGTGAAAGTGCTTTTAAATGGTGTAAATCTTTAACCACTGTCCAATTACCAACTTCTCTTACACAAATTAAAAAAGAGGCTTTCTTGGGTTGTTCTGCTCTAGCGTCTATCACCATTCCTGATTCGGTAACAGCTATTGGAAGAGGTGCCTTTTGGAACTGTAAATCTTTAACCGCTGTACACTTACCAACTTCTCTTACAGAAATTAAAGCTTATACTTTCGTTTATTCTTCTGCTCTGACTTCTATTACCATTCCTGATTCGGTAACAGCTATTGGTGAAAGTGCTTTTGAAGGATGTAAATCTTTAACTACTATACACTTGCCGACTTCTCTTATGGAAATTAAAGATGGAGCTTTCTTGGGGTGTTCTGCTCTGACTTCTATTACCATTCCTGATTCGGTAACAACTATTGGTGAATATGCTTTTGCAGGCTGTAGTTCTTTAACCGCTGTACACTTGCCGACTTCTCTTATGGAAATTAAAGACTATGCTTTTGAAGATTGCTCTGCTCTGACTTCTATTACGATTCCTGATTCGGTAACAGCCATTAGTGAAAGTGCTTTTAAAGAATGTAAATCTTTAACCGCTGTCCAATTGCCGACTTCTCTTACAGAAATTAAAGCTTATACTTTCTACGATTGTTCTGCTCTGACTTCTATTACCATTCCTGATTCGGTAACTGCCATTGGTGAAAGTGCTTTTGAAGATTGTTCTGCTCTAACTTCTATTACCATTCCTGATTCTGTAAAAACTATTGAAAAGGATACTTTTAAAGGATGTGAGTCTATGACTCATATAGAAATAGAGAGTTCTACGCCCCAGAGGCCAAGGACTTAGGGTGGTACAACAAACTAATCGTTCCTAAGGGTTCTAAACATTTGTACCAACAAGCGGCTGTTTGGAAAGATTTTGCTGTCATTGAGGAGAAATAACACGACTCTGCAAAAGGCTTTTTGAACAGCGGGTGAAACGCATATTATTTTTAAATGGCTGACCTATTTTAAACAGTTTTTGGTACTTCGTATAAGTTTTTTCATTACCTTTGCAGCGCTTTAACTTAAAGGTCAAATTCAAATGGAATACTACATAGAAGGTATGGGGTGCGCTGGTTGTGCCCGTACTATACAAAAGAAACTATCGGAAGTAGCAGGAGTTACCAGTGCAAGTGTGGATTTTGACACCCAAAAAGCCTCTGTAGAATCTAATAGAGAAATCTCTTTGGAAGAACTACAAAAGGCTTTGGAGGGCACTCATTATACCCTCCTCTCTTGTAATGCACAGAAGGAAAAGAAGTGTTGCGAGCGTTCTAATAAGAAAGAAACTAAAAAATCTAAGGCTACTGGGGTATTTTATTGCCCTATGCACTGCGAAGGCGATAAAACTTATCCTCAGTCTGGTGATTGCCCCATATGTGGAATGGATTTGGTAGAACAAGTTTCCTCGAAAGGAGATAAAGAGGGCAACCCAGAAGAAGAAAAACGCCAAAAGCTACGCCGGCACTTTTGGGGAGCAGTGGCTTTTACGCTGCCTATCTTTATCATCTCGATGAGCGGAATGTGGCACCGCAGCCCGCTATATGAGCTGATGCCCCTAAGTGTTTGGAACTGGGTGCAATTCGTTCTCTCGCTGCCTGTTGTATTCTACTTCTGTTGGATTTTCTTTGAAAGGGCTTGGCGCAGTATCAAGACTTTACACTTCAATATGTTTACCCTTATTGGCATAGGGGCAGGTGTAGCGTGGCTTTTCAGTGTGTTAGGGCTATTAGCCCCTGACCTATTTCCCGAACAATTCAAGGAACACGGCACGGTACATTTGTATTTTGAAGCAACAACGGTAATTCTCACTTTAGTACTTTTAGGTCAAGTGCTAGAAGCTGATGCCCACAGCCGCACCCAAGGGGCTATTGAGAAACTACTGAACTTAGCCCCCAATGAGGCTACTAAAATTGTTGATGGCCAGGAAATAACTGTCTCAATAGAAGATGTAGCTTTAGGCGACCTACTACGGGTAAAACCAGGGGAGAAAATTCCCGTTGATGGGGTGATTAGCGAAGGCTGTGCCAGCATAGACGAGAGTATGATTACGGGGGAAGCTATTCCTGCAGAAAAAGAGGTAGGTAGCAAAGTGTCGGCAGGTACGCTGAACGGCACCCAATCATTTCTGATGAAAGCGGAAAAGGTAGGCAGTGATACGCTACTCTCTCAAATAGTGCAGTTGGTACAACAGGCGAGTAGCAGCCGAGCACCTATCCAGCAGTTGGCCGATAAGATAGCTGCTTATTTTGTTCCTACGGTGGTAGGGATTTCGGTACTTACCTTTGTCATATGGTCGGTTTTTGGCGGAGAAAATGCCTACACCTATGCGTTGCTCAATGCAGTAGCCGTACTAATCATTGCTTGCCCCTGTGCTTTAGGCTTAGCAACCCCTATGTCGGTAATGGTAGGGATAGGCAAAGGGGCAGAAAATGGTATCTTGATACGCAATGCAGAAGCCTTGGAGCAGATGAACCGCGTAGATACTTTGGTCATTGATAAAACAGGCACCCTCACTGAAGGAAAACCAAGCTTAAGTGAACTATTCACCTTTGGGAAGTGCAGCTCGCAAGAGCTCTTGGGAGTGCTTTATGGCCTCAACCAGCACAGTGAACACCCTTTAGCCCAAGCTACTAATACCTACGCCCAAGCTCAGGGCATCTCTCCCCTACCCTTTACTGACTTTGAAGCCTTGACAGGCAGAGGCGTGAAAGCACGGCGTGAAGAAGCACTTTACTTCTTTGGAAATGAACGACTAATGGAAGAAATAGGCGTCCCTTTGTCTGCTGAAATCCAAAGAGTAGTAAAAGCGGCACAAACAGCAGGGAAAACTGTTTCTCTATTAGCAAGGGCAAAAGAAGTGATAGGGGCAGTAGCTATTGCCGACAAGCTAAAACCTTCTACAAACCAAGCGTTGGAAGACCTAAAGGAGCTGGGAGTAGCTATTGTAATGCTAACTGGCGACAACCCAATCACCACAGCTGCTATAGCCAAAGAAGTAGGCCTAAGCAACTACCAAGCGGGAATGCTCCCGCAAGACAAACAAGCCGAAGTAGCGCGCCTACAAGCACAAGGAAAGATAGTAGCAATGGCTGGCGATGGCATTAACGACGCTCCTGCCTTGGCACAAGCCAATGTAGGCATCGCAATGGGTACGGGTACGGATATTGCCATAGAAAGTGCTGAAATCACCTTGGTAAAGGGCGACCTCAACGGCATTGTAAAGGCTAAAAGACTCAGCAAAGCAGTAGTGAAGAACATACGCGAAAATCTTTTCTTTGCCTTGGTATACAACGCTGTTGGTATCCCTATTGCTGCAGGGGTATTATATCCTATCTTTGGCATTTTGCTCTCGCCTATGTTGGGAGCCTTAGCAATGAGCTTTAGCTCAGTAAGTGTTATTAGCAATGCGCTGCGATTGAGACGATTTGGCGATAAGTTGATGAGATAAGAATAACTAAAACCTGTATTATAATAATGGAAATTACACAGAAGAATCGTCAGTGGTTGGACGATTTGCACTTGAACCACCCTATAGTGATTGCAGGGCCTTGCAGTGCTGAAACTGAAGAACAAGTGTTGAGCATAGCTCATAGTCTCAAAAATACTGATGTATCTTTCTTTCGTGCTGGCATCTGGAAACCACGTACACGCCCTGGTATGTTTGAGGGTGTAGGCGCATTGGGACTGAAATGGCTGCAACGCGTAAAAGAAGAAACAGGCTTAAAAACGGCTACCGAAGTAGCTAACAAAGACCACGTAAAACTCGCCTTAGCACACGACATAGATATGTTGTGGATAGGCGCTCGCTCTACCGTAAGTCCTTTTATCATTCAGGAAATAGCCGATGAACTGGAAGGTACCGATAAGATAATCTTAGTAAAAAACCCCGTAAACCCCGATCTCCCTTTGTGGATTGGTGCCTTGGAACGCCTCCAACGCGCTGGTATTGAGAAATTAGGGGTTATACATCGCGGCTTTTCTACCTACGAGAAGACTAAATACCGCAATATCCCCGAATGGCAGCTGGTAATTGAATTGCAAAACAAATTCCCAAAGCTGCCGCTTATCTGCGACCCTTCGCACATCACCGGTAAGAGGGATTTGATATTCGATGTGTCGCAAACAGCTCTTGACCTCAATTTCGAAGGGCTGATGATTGAGACCCACTGCACCCCCGATGCAGCGTGGAGCGATGCCGCACAACAGGTTACTCCTGAACGCCTCATCGAGATAATGAGCAATTTGCGCATCCCCCATACCTCTGTAAACGAGGAAGACTACGTGAGTCAGTTAGGGCATTTGCGGTCGCGCATTGATATCCTTGACGAGCAGTTGTTGGACTTGCTCAAAAAGCGTATGGACATAGCCGATGAGATTGGCGCTCTGAAAAAAGCTAACAACGTAGCTATCTTGCAAAACACACGCTGGCACGAAATTCTGGGAAAAATGATCTCGGAAGGGGAACAACACAACCTCAGTGAGGAATTCGTTATTCAGGTATTCAAAGCGATTCATCAAGAGTCTATCAACCACCAAGAAAGGGTAGTGAGGTAATTTTACGATGTGTCAATTTGACAATTTTATGTAAGGTAAGTTTTGCCAATATCCTTACAAAGGTCTTTTGAACACACTCTGTTATAATACCCTCTTGTAAAAATTAGAATGATTAGTCTTAATGAAGCTCCTATTTAACCTCTTTTCTTTCTAAAGAATTAAGAAATGACTGAACCTGCAAATTATACCATATACAACGCCTCGGCAGGGTCTGGAAAGACCTATAGCCTTGTGAAGGCCTATCTACAAATTATTCTCGGCAGCAAATATCCTGACCTTTTTAGGCATTTACTTGCCATAACTTTTACCAATAAGGCAGTTTTTGAGATGAAGAACCGCATCATTGAACTGCTAGGAATCTTCAGCGAGGAGAAAATGCTCACCGAACCTAATACTATGTTCTCTGCACTGCAGAAAGATTTAAATATTTCTGTAGAAGAACTGAGAGAACGTTCTGCCAAGACGTTAGAACACCTCTTGCACAACTACGCAGCCTTCAACATCAGCACTATTGATGGTTTTAACCACCAGCTGATACGCCGTTTCTCTCACGATTTGCATCTCAACCCTTTCTTTGAAGTACAGTTGGACAGTCAGACTCTATTGGAAAGAGCAGTAGACAACCTAATGAACCAAGCAGGCAACGACCCTGAACTCACGCAACTGCTCATTGAGTTTTCTAACGATAAAATTGACGAGGACAAGAGTTGGGATACCACTAAGGAACTATTGGAAGTAGCAAAAATGCTCACTGACGAAAACCACTACACGCAACTGCAATCTCTTAAAAACAAAGAGCTGTCTGACTTCCGAGCTCTGAAAAGCACCCTGCTAAAACAACGCACCGATGCCCAGAACTGTATCAAAACATCTGCTCAAGACTTTATGCAACTTATGAAGGAGAATGGATTGGGGAAAGAGGCTTTTAACAGAGGGTACCTATACGATTTCTTCGACAAACTCACTGCCGACTACCCTAAAGAGCCTTCGTGGGGCAGTGGTTGGCAAAACAATCTAATAGAAGGAGAACCTCTCTATGGAAAATCTGCGAGCAAGAAGTTAGACACCACCCTTATAGACAGCCTACAAGATACTATTGCTAACTTGTTTCTAGCTATTCGAGAAGCTTTCTCGGCACTCAACTTTTCGCGCAACGCTCTGAGATATGTAGTGCCTTTAGCATTGCTAAACCGTATACAAAAGGAAATAGAAATCATCAAAGAAGAAGAAAATATCTTGCCTATATGGGAGTTTAACGGGGTTATTTCGTCAGAACTCAGCACCCAACCAGCTCCTTTCATCTACGAGCGTATCGGAGAAAAGTTCCGCCACTACTTTATCGACGAGTTTCAAGACACCTCTACCCTACAATGGGAGAACTTCATTCCGCTTATTCTCAATGCCGTACAGAGCGAAGTAGGCAAGCAACGAGGCTCGGTACTGCTGGTAGGTGATGCCAAACAGTCGATCTACCGATGGCGTGGTGGCAAGGCTGAACAGTTTATGGATTTATACAACAACAAGAAGAATCCTTTCAACATTCACGGAGAAGTGATTGACTTGGCAGACAACTACCGCAGCTTGAAGTCTATCATTCAGTTTAACAATCTTTTCTTTGAATTTGCTGCCAAAAAATTCAACAGTAGCGAGTATCGCGACCTCTATGAGCACGCAGGACAGAACTATCCACAAGGGAAAGACAAAAGTCTGCCTGAAGGCTATGTCTCCCTTTCATTCATAAATACTAATGAAGAAACCGAGGAAGAGGATGAAAATTCCTACAGCACAGATAACGAAGGGATCCTCACTGCAGCCGATATGCTTAGCCCTCGCGAACGGGCTTACTGCGAGGCTATCTTCGAAAAAATTCAGCATGCCAACCGCGCTGGGGCTGCTGACAAAGATATTACAGTGCTGGTGCGCACCAACCGCGAAGGGTCAGCTGTAGCCTCTTTTCTCTCCTCTCAACAGAAAAATGTAATCTCGCCCGACTCGCTCCTGCTGAAAAATGTTGCTTCGGTACAGTTTCTCATCACTCTCTTAACTCTTCTCTACCACCCTGAAAGCAATGCAACCAAAGTGCAATTGATTTTGGACTACATCCGGCTAAAAAACATTAAAGACCCACACCAACTGCTCAGCCAATACGTGAAGGAGCCGGTGAACACTTTCTTTGCCCATTTCAACTTTTCGATGGAGCAATTCAACCAATACTCGCTCTACGAAGGTGTAGCATTGGCAGTGAATTGTTTTGATTTGGCACGCACGTCCGACGCCTATCTCACCCATTTTATGGATATTGTATTCGATTTTAAGAATGCACGCAAAGGAGGATTGGCAGATTTTCTGGACTTTTGGAACGACCAACAGGACAAAATTAGCATCAGTTCGCCAGAAGGAGTAGACGCTATCAGCGTAATGACAGTACACAAGAGCAAAGGTCTTTCTGCCCCTGTGATTATCTATGCTTTTGCCGATAGCAAACTCATCGACACTCACACCGAAAAGCTGTGGTTCCCTGTAGACCAAAAACAGTTTAACGGTTTTGAATATCTGTTGCTCAACACGAACAAGAACTTAGTGAACTACGACCCAAAAGCTGAAGAGCTGATGACGCAAGTGCACGAACAGAACCTCCTTGACCAACTGAATGTGCTATATGTAGCAATGACACGTCCTGAATCGTTTCTATACGTGATTAGCTCTCTGCCCAAACGAAGTAGCGATACTTATGGCAGCCTGTTTCAGCAGTTTTTGCAGCACGAAAACTTTTGGAACGATGATGTAGTGGAATACACCTATGGAGAGCCTATTTTTCCTGCCAAAAAGAAAAAAGAAAGTGCTCCACCAATGGCTTTCATCCCTTTTCAAAAAGGAGTTGCTACCCCACAATACAAGATAGCTACAGGGGCTTCATTGCTCTGGAACACTCACCAAAAAGAAGCTTTGGAGCGAGGCAACTTACTACACGAACTACTCTCTAAGGTAGTATATGCGACAGACCTGCCCGAAGTACTCTCTAATGCTTTGGAAGAAGGTACTCTCAGCGAAGCACAACACGCAGTGCTTGCCCCTCAGTTAGAGGGACTACTTGCCCAAGCAGCGTTAGCTCCTTTTTTCAGCAAGCAATATGAATACTTTGCTGAACGAGAGTTCATAGACCAAAATGGCAAATACTTCCGTCCTGACCGGATTGCTTACAACCCTAACAATCAAGAGGTTTACCTCATTGACTACAAGACAGGACAACCTAACACCCAATATCCCCAACAGCTATCGTACTATGCTCAAAACCTAGAAGCTATTGGCTGGCAAGTGAAAGGCAAATATTTAGTATATCTGGACTTAGGAGAAGTGGTTAAATGTTAAGTAAAAAGAACTTTGCACTGTAAAAGTAGTAACCTTTTTACGATGCAAAGTTCTGACACTTTTTATAGATAAGCAAATAGTTGTCTCTTTATGGAACGAGGTTGGAAAGTATTCTCTTTAGTTCTTCTTTGCCTGTGCGCCCCTCATACTGCGCTATGGCTCTATTCCACCACGCACTATTGGGGTGGGGTACGCTCTTGACTTTGCTAAGTAAGGCAATAGCCGCTTGTGCTTGGGCTACTCTATATACCTTACATTGTTACATTAAGGATTATTAATTTTCCAAACATTTAAAAAATTCTCTAAATCTATCATAGCATTATGGTCTCCCTTATAGAAACTTGGTATTGATTTAGGGGTTAGTACAAATTTACAAGATATATGATATTCCATAAAACTTTCATAAATACCTTTCCCTAATAAAATAACCAAATCAGGTTTTAAGATTTCATACCAATACATCAGATTACAATATGCTATACCTTTATCTATATCTCTAGGTGATAATGATTTAGGAGGATTACTATAATTAGCAGGTCTTAAATAGTAATTAGTAAATGCTATATAGTTCAATGCATTAGCGTACCCTCCTAAACTAAAAACTCTTCCAAAAATATCTCCAATATCCTTATATCTTTCATAAGGATATTGTTGGTCTTGGTTATTAATAATAACATTAATTCTTGAATTAACATCAATATCCTTTAATTCTTGACGATTACCTATTAATCCTAAATCAGCATCTGTTTTCCAGTACCATTCTTCCTCAACTAAAATACTTTTTTGGTCTGAAAAATAATTGCTAATTCCTACAAACAAAACTTTAGGAATTTTAACATTATTCACTAAAGAACTTCCATAATTTACCCCTTTAAAAATAGTAAGGGTTGGGTGTAAAAAACTAAACATCATATTTGTTTTTTGAAAATTTCAAAATCTTGAATACTTTTTTGCCCAATATTATATGTATAAGTAGTCTGCCTTTTAGGGATTTGATTTTCCCATACAGTTTCTATAATTTCGACTTCTCCTTTTAATATATAGCAGACCTCAATATTAGTAGAGTTTTCTTTGATAAATTTATCAAGTTGTTTAATTTCCTCAATTTTTTTTAGATTGTAATCTGTCCTAGGAAATATATTTTCCACATTATCTCTAAAATTCTGAGCTAATTCTTTCATTTGATCTTGTGTCATATTCATAAAATTTTAAATAATTATAAATTTCAGTATCTAACTCTTGGACTCTCTTCTCGTAGATACTCATTACATACTCGTGACGTTTTCTTTCTTTTTCGTTAGTTACCCAGCGTTTGAACTCTGAGAGACCATAACGCAAAGTCATTGCCCATAAATTAGGATTAAAAGCAAAAATATTTTGTGTTCCTATTGTTTTTATCGTATTACAGCTTGTTGTGATTAGGTAACTATAAAAAAGCATTTTATCAAGTTTAGTTTTGTTAATAGGGATAGACTCAGGAAATGTCTTCCCTTTATAAAGGCTGTAAGCAAAATAGGAAATTCTAATAATAACCTCAATAATTAAGCAAGGTATACCCATTGCTATTAAATGATTAAAGTTATATCCTTTTAAATACATTGCTTTAAAAAGCATTGGATAAGACAAACTATTTATAGAACTATGACCTTCTAACCTCATCAATTGTCCCATAAAAGGGATAGGTAATCCTGCTGGTGTTGATAAATCAGAGCGAAGATGTCCAAACTGAATAGCTATTGCTTCAAATAGCGACGGAAGAATGACACATCAGTATCCTTAAGACTATGCGCTATGTTGAGTACCTGCTCTTCCGTTTCGGCACTGCAAGGGCCTGCTATTACTACGGGGTGGTCGAGGGCTAAATCATCTAACCACTGACGGTTCGGTTCTTTTGTGTTATGTCCATTATATTTAGTCGTTAGTCTTTAGTCGTTAGTCTTTAGTTAATTGCCAAATCTTTTTAGGCGTAGGGCGTTGCTAATAACGCTTACAGAACTAAAACTCATTGCTAATGCCCCTAACATAGGCGATAATAGAATGCCAAAAACGGGATAGAGTGCGCCAGCAG
>ERZ772971.2160-NODE-2160-length-10954-cov-4.273787_pt1 | contig 10954 bp, 10 predicted proteins | sample MGYA00511943_ERZ772971 | MGnify/ENA primary metagenome ERZ772971 (study PRJEB29015, sample SAMEA2737929) | human oral metagenome | biome: human oral; feature: human-associated habitat; material: dental | place: China | collected 2144 ... | reverse complement strand
GGCCACCATGGTGACGCGGTCCTCGAAGCGCTCGAGGTAGCGCTTGCCGTCAAAGGTCTTGAGCGTGTACGAGGTGTAGTACTTGAAGGCGCCGAGGAAGGTCTCGAAGCGGAACCTGTGCGCGTACGCGGCCTTGAACACCGACTTGACGAAGTCCGGCTCGTAGCGGTCCAGGACGTGTTTCTCGTAGTAGCCCTCCTCCACCAGGTACTCGAGCTTCTCCTCAAGGTCGTGGAAGAAGACGGTGTTCTGGTTGACGTGCTGGAGGAAGTACTGGCGGGCGGCCGCGCGGTCGGCGTCGAACTGGATCCTGCCGTCAGCGTCGTACAGGTTCAGCTTGGCGTTGAGGGCGTGGTAGTCCATGCCCGGGGGGACCGACTCGGAGCCGGTGTCCGTCAGCGTGTCTGCCAAAACGTGTCCAATCCTTCAATGACGCGTGCGACGTCGGTGGGGGTGCCGAGCAGCTCGTAACGGTACAGGTGGGGCACGCCGAGCTTGGCCGAGACGATGTCTCCGGCGAGGCAGTAGGCCTGGCCGAAGTTGGTGTTGCCGGAGGAGATGACCCCCCGGCACAGCGAGCGGTTGCGCTCGTTGTTGAGGAAGGCGATGACCTGCTTGGGCACCGCCCCCTTGACGCTGCCGCCGCCGTAGGTCGGCACGAGCAGCACGTACTCGCGGTCGACGACGAGCGGCTCCTGCGTGGGCCGCAGCGGGATGCGCGCGCTGGGCAGGCCGAGCTTGGCCACGAAGCGGTGCGTGTTCTCCGAGACAGAGGAGAAGTAGACGACGAAGGGCCCGTCGGGCTCCTGAGAGCAGGTCACGCCGCAGGCGCGCTCAGACAGCGACAGCCTCGGCCCCGGCGGCGAGTGCCTTGATCTTGTCGGGGCGGAAACCGGACCAGTGGTCAGCGCCGACCACGACGACGGGGGCCTGGGCGTAGCCGAGGGACTTGACCAGGTTGAGCGCCTCGTCGTCGACAGAGACGTCCACCGTGCGGTAGTCCAGGCCGGCCTTGTCCAGGGCGCGGTAGGTGGCGTTGCACTGGACGCAGTTGGGCTTGCTGTAGACGGTGATGGCCATGTCAGTCGCTTCCTGGCTGTCGGGGTCGGACTCGGTCCCTGCGTCCGTGCCAGACACCGGCTGGGGCCCCGCACGCGGGAGTCTCACAGGTGTAAGCACACGGATGTAGTTCTCGGCAGGGCAGAGGTGCCCCGCGAGGCAAGACACTACCCCTAGGGGTCGGCACGTGCCAGCACCCCAACATGATGTGTCTCGCCATCGACTGTGCACGGTGCACTCCTTTCCTGTGGACAGGTACGAGTGGCCTGTGGACGGCGCTGAGAGCACCCGCCGGACCAGCCGTCGACGGCCCCTTCCGGGCGCCATCGGATCGGCGGAACCATCGTCTGGCGGGGGTGTGACACGAATTCCGTCACGAGATCACGGCCTTCCCCAGGCCGAAGCCGCCGGGCATCCCCAGGCTGGGGACAGGGACGTCGGAAATCACCCCTGATCACCGGCGCGTCCGGGCGTGTCGCGTCGTCGACCGCCCCCTGCCTCACGACGGAGAGCAGCCCCCGGCCATGCCCGCACCACCGCGCCCGAGGAGAGATCACCGACACAGATGGGGAGAGCGGCCCACCCCCTCGACACCGAGAGGTCATCACATGTATGACGTCTCGTGCTAGCGTCCCCGCGACTCGACGACACCGCAAGGAGCACCCATGGAAGCCGCACGACGCCGTGAGCGCATCCTCGACCGCCTCGCGGCGGCCACGAGCCCGGTCCCCGCCGCCCTCCTGGGCAGCGAGCTGGTCTCACGCCAGATCGTCGTCAGCGACGTCGCCCTGCTGCGCGCATCCGGACAGCCGGTGAGGGCCACCAACCGCGGCTACGTCCTCGCACCCGCGAGCGCCCGCCCGCGCCGGACCTTCCGCGTGCAGCACGGCGCCGACCTCGTCGAGGCCGAGCTCAGCGCCGTCGTCGACGCCGGGGGGACGCTCCTGGACGTGAGCATCTCGCACGCCGTCTACGGGAAGGTCACCGTGCCTCAGGTCGTGCGCGACCACGAGGACATCACCCGGCTGCTCAGCCAGATGCGCGACGTCCCCCTGCTGCCCGAGCTCACCGGAGGCGACCACGTCCACACGGTGGAGGCCGACGACGAGGACACCCTCGACGCCGTCGGCGCAGCCCTCGACGCCCTGGGCATCCTCGCGCACGACAGGTGACACCGTCTGCCTGACGGGTCTGCCACGCCCCTGCCGCATACCCGGTGCAACCAGCGCGTGTCACCGCTTTCACAGGGGCGACGCGGCCCGCCCCTCCGGCGGCACCCTAGGATTTGGGCGTCAGGACAGCACGTTCCCGTCCCACCCCAGGAGCACCCGTGAACCGCGTGCACGCACTTGCCACCAGGATCTTCGTCGAGGGCCTCACCGGTATGGCGCACGGCCTCTTCGCCACGCTCATCATCGGAACGATCCTCGCCCAGCTCGGCGGCCTCCTACCCGGGGACCTCGGCACCACCACCGCTCTCCTAGGGCGCGTGGCCGCCAGCATCACGGGTGCGGGCATCGGTGCCGCAACCGCCCTGAGGCTCAAGGCCTCGACCTTCACCACCGTGTGCGCAGCCGTCGTCGGGCAGATCGGCGCCCTGGCCGGCGGGCTCCTGTCCGGCAGTGTCCTGCACTCCGACGAGATCGGCACCGCCCTGCTGCTGCGCGGGCCCGGCGAGCCCCTGGGCGCCTTCATCGCCGCCTACACCGCGATCGAGGTGGGCCGCCTCGTCTCCGGCCGCACCCCCGTCGACATCCTGGTCACGCCGCTCACCACGATCCTCGCGGGCGGCAGCGTCGGCCTGCTCATCGGTCCCCCGATCTCGACGGCGATGGCCGCCCTCGGCGAGGTCGTCAACTGGGGCACCGAGCGCCAGCCCGTGCTCATGGGGGCCGTTGTCGCCGTTGTCATGGGGATGGTCCTGACCCTGCCGATCTCCTCCGCCGCCCTGGGCGTCATCCTCGGCCTGTCCGGTATCGCCGCCGGGGCCGCCACCATCGGCTGCACCACGCAGATGGTGGGCTTCGCCGTCGCCTCCTTCCGCGAGAACCGCTGGTCGGGGCTGCTGGCGCAGGGGGTGGGCACCTCCATGCTCCAGGTCCCCAACATCGTGCGCCACCCCCTCATCTGGGTGCCGCCGACCCTGGCCTCCGCGGTCCTCGGGCCCGTGTCCACCACCCTCATCGGGATGGAGTCCAACGCCGTCGGGTCGGGCATGGGCTCGGCGGGTCTCGTCGGCCAGATCATGACGTGGCAGACCATGGCGCCGACGACGTCGCCCGCCCAGCTGTGGGCGATCATCCTCGGCTTCCAGGTCCTTGCCCCGGCGCTGCTCACGCTCGCCATCAGTGAGCTCATGCGGCGACGCGGGTGGATCAAGACGGGGGACATGCGCCTGGCCCGCGTCTGAGCACGACGTCGGGCGGCCCCGACGGCCTGGCCGACCGCCCGCCCCTGGAACCCGGCCGAGGCGAACCCATGCCCCAGTGACATGCTCGCCACAGGCTGCTCATAGACGCACCTCCTTGACTCCGAGTCGACACGCCCGGGGCCCACGCCGCCGGGAGGCTCTACCGTCAGGACCCCTCCATGAGCACCACCGCTCTTGCCTTCATCGCCGCCGACCTTGTCTCCATCGCCGTCCTCGTGCTCGGCCTCTACGTCCCGCGCCACACGCGCAAGGACCTCATGGCCGCCTACATCGGGGTCAATATCGGCGTGCTCGCCGTCACCGCCCTGCTGTCGACCAGCTCGGTGGGTGCGGGCCTGGGACTGGGTCTCTTCGGCGTCCTGTCCATCATCCGCCTGCGCTCGACCGAGCTGAGCCAGCACGAGGTCGCCTACTTCTTCGCCTCCCTCGCCCTCGGTCTGCTCGGCGGCATCCAGACCGCTCCACTGGTGCTCACCGGGGCGCTCATGGGGCTCGTCGTCCTGTCCCTGGCGCTCGCCGACGCTCCGGCGGTCATGCGCCGCAACCGCCACCAGGTGGTCCTGCTCGACCACGCCATCGCCGACGAGCCCACCCTCACCGCCCACCTGGAGACGCTGCTGGGCGCACGGGTGCGCTCTGTCGAGGTCCAGCAGCTCGACCTCGTTGACGACACCACGCTCGTCGACGTCCGCTACGTGCTCAACCGCTCCTCCTCCGACGCCGCGAGCACCTCCTCCGGGGCCGGGTCCGCGCAGGAGTCCCTGCCTCGGGCTGTCACCCCCCTCGCCCCCCTGCCGGTCTCCTTCAGCGCCTCCGAGGGGCGGCACCCCGCCCGCCGTCGCGAGCCCGTGGCCGCCGGCCGCTGAGCGGCACCCCGCCGTCACACAACCCGAGCACGCCCACGGGAGCCGTCATGAACGCCACCCCTCTGAACCCCAGCCACCTGGAGACGATCAGCCTCGACGAGCTCAACGCCGTCGCCGGGCTCCTCACCCGCGTGGACCGCAAGTACCTCGTGCCGACGACGACCGCCCAGGCGCTCCTCGACGGGCTCGACGGCCAGGCGCGAGTCCTGTCGGTCGCGGGCGCCACCGCCTCGCGCTACGCCTCCGTCTACTTCGACACCCCGACGCTCGACTCCTACATGCTCACCGCCCGCAGACGCCGCCGCCGCTTCAAGGTCCGCACCCGCATCTACCTCGACTCGGGCCTGTGCTTCCTGGAGGTCAAGACGCGCGGACCGCGGGGCGCCACCGTCAAGAGCCGCCTGCCCTACGACGTCGATGCCGCCGAGGTCCTCACCCGCCAGGGGCGCGACTTCGTCGCCGAGCAGCTGGCCTCCGCGCAGGTGACGACGGCGGCCGCCCGGCTCGCCGAGACCCTCGTCCCCGTCATGGGCACGACCTACGCACGCACCACCCTGCACCTTCCGGCGGCCGGCTCCCGACTCACCCTCGACACGTCCCTCGCCTGGCAGGACCTCACCGGCCGGGTCCTGGGCGATGTGCCCGCAGGAGAGCTTGCCGTCGTCGAGACCAAGAACCCCTCCGGTCCCGGGCCGGCGGACCGGTTCCTGTGGGCGCAGGGACACCGCCCCACGAAGGTCTCCAAGTACGCCACCGGCCTGGCGATGATCCGCCCCGAGCTGCCCGCCAACACGTGGCACCGGGTCATGCACCACGACCTCCGGGCCGCGCGGCGGACGGCCCGGCAGCGCGCCCGGGCGGCCTGAGCCTGCCCGGAACGCCCCACCACACGCTCATGCCCCACGAACAAGGTCCTCACAGCGTGCACATGGGACCGCTGCCTTGACTGGGAGCCAACACCAACGCGGACCAACCCGCACCGAAGGAGCCACGACATGACACCCACACTGACCCACAGCACCGGCCAACGCGCTCGCCGCGCCTCCCGCCGCCGGGCCACCGGGGCCATCGCCGCCCTGGCCTCCATCGCCCTCGTCGCGGCCTGCGGCAGCGGCGCCATGGCCGGGACAGCCGGCTCGAGCACGCAGAGCATCGCCGGAACCACCAGCGGCACGGAGAGCTCAGGCACGGCCTGGACCACCATCTCCACCGCGACGCGTGACGCCAACGCGGGGGCCGACGCCGAGGTCGTCCTCGCCGCCAACGCGGACACCTCCGCGGCCGTCGCTGCCGGCAGCGACTACGAGAAGGGCACCTACAGCAGCTCCTCCGCCACGACGATCACGCTCAACGGCAGCTCGGTGAACGTCGAGGGCGACGCCTCCTCCCTCGTGAAGGTCGACGGCACGACAGTGACGATCACAGGCTCAGGCACCTTCGTCCTCACCGGCACGCTCAGCGACGGCGAGATCGTCGTCAACGCGGCGGACGCCGACGTCGTCCTCGTGCTCGACGACGCCTCCGTCACCAACGCGGACGGCCCGGCCGTCAACATCCAGGACGCGGGCAGCGCCGTCGTCGTCCTCGCCGAGGGCAGCACGAACACGCTCACGGACGGGGCGACCTACGCCGACACCAGCGCCGACGCCCCCACGGCCGCCCTCTACTCCTCCGACACGCTCACCCTCACCGGAACCGGGTCGCTCACCGTCACCGGACAGGCGAACGACGCCATCTCCTCGAAGAACGGCCTGGCGATCACCGGCAGCCCCACGATGACCGTCACCGCCGCCGACGACGGCCTGCGCGGCAAGGACTGGCTGCTCGTCAACGGCGGGACGCTCACCGTCACGGCCGGCGGTGACGGCCTGAAGTCCAGTGAGGACAACGACGAGACCAAGGGCTTCGTGGCCCTGGGCGCCGTGCGTGTGAGCATCACCGCCGGCGACGACGGCATCGCCGCCACGACCGACGTCGTCGTCGACGGCACGACGCTCGACATCTCGGCCGGAGGCGGTCAGGCACAGGCGGTCGGGGAGGACTCCCAGGAGTCCCCCAAGGGAGTGAACGCAGGCGTTACCTACGTGCAGTCCTCCGGGACCGTCACCGTCGACGCCGCCGACGAGGGTGTGCAGGGCGCCTTCGTCACCGTCACCGGCGGCACGCTGTCCATCACCTCCGGTGACGACGGCATCAACGCCTCCAACGGCGACTACACGATCGAGGGCTACGAGAACGCCGACTCCGAGTCCGACGACGGCTCCGTGCTCACGGTCTCCGGCGGCACCGTGCAGATCGACTTCGCCGCCTCCGACGGCGTCGACTCCAACGGCTCCGCCTACGTCACGGGCGGTCAGGTGCTCGTCGTCGGCGCCGCGGGCGCCATGGACGGCTCGGTCGACGCGAACGGGGACTCCCAGCTCGTGGGCGTGTCCGGTTCGCTCAGCGTCGCGGCGGGCGACACGATCACGGTCACGGGCACTGACGGCACGAGCTGGTCGGTGACCTCGGTGGTCTCGGACAGCTCCCTCACGGTGCTGGGCCTCACCGACGGGGTGTCGTACACGGTGACGACGTCCTCGGGCGGTTCCTTCACCGCGACGGCCTCTGCCCTCGGCGCAGGCACGGGCGGCGCGATGGGTGGCCGGCCCGGGGGCGCTCCCGGCGACCAGGGCGGCGCCCCCGGGGGCGGCCAGCCCCCGCAGTGACGCAGCCCCTCGTTGAGGACCGGCCCCTCACTCGCCGAGCCCTGGGCTCTCACGCCGAGCACTGACCACCCGCGTCAGACGCAGGCACGAGATCTCAGGGCTCGACGTGCACCCAGGCCGTGGCGTCCGCGGGCAGGACCCGCACGCACCGCCCGTCGTCGTCCACGCGCTCCACAACCGGCACGGAGGAGACGAGCACCCGGCCCGGCGGCAGCTCGACCGACGCCCCGAAGGCCGTCCACGACTGCACCTGGCCGCGGGCGAAGGCGAGCACGCCCTCCTCACGCCGGACCCACGTGAGCTCGTCGCCGACACCGCTGGCCACCAGCTCCCTACGGGCTGCAAGCCCCCGACGGTAGACGGCCAGGAAGGAGCCGCTGTCAAGCTCCTGCTCCTCCACCGACAGCCAGCCCCACCACTGAGGCTGCGGCAGGTGCGGCTCGGCCCCGCCGTCGGAGCCGAAGCCGAAGGAGGAGCCGGAGCTCGTCCACGGCAGCGGCACACGGCATCCGTCCCGCCCCTTCTCGACAGCGCGCTTGCGCCTGGCGATCGGGTCCTGCAACCGCTCGTCCGGGATGTCGGGGACCTCCCACAGGCCGAGCTCGTCGCCCTGCCACACGTACATCGAGCCGGGCAGCGCCATGACGGCGAGCGCGCCTGCGGCGGCCCGGCGGCGGCCCGCGGCGGCGTCGTAGTGGAAGCGGGCGTCGTCGCCGTCAGCAGCCAGCCAGCGGCGTGCCAGGCTCAGGGACCGCTCGTAGGGCCCGTCCGGGCAGTCCGCGTCACGGGCGGCGCCGTCGGCCGTCTCCTCAGCGGGCACCGGGGCCTCAAGGTCGAAGGCGTAGCGGCTGGCGACACGCACGACGTCGTGGCAGCCCAGGACCCAGGTGGTGGAGCCGCTGCGCTCGAGGTCCGCGAGCCCCGCGCTGATCGCCCACTCGTAGGAGGCGGAGGTGAAGTCGGCGTCCTGCATCTGGAAGTTGAAGGCCTGGCCGACGCTGCGCGCGTAGGCGGCACGGCGCTCGGGGGCGACACCGGCCTCGGCGACGGCGAAGCGGGGCGGGTCGTAGGACTCCAGGACCGGACGCCACTCGGCGTAGATGGCGTGGACCTCGTCGCGGTCGAGCAGCGGGTGGGAGCCGTCGTCGAGCGGCGGCCAGGGCAGCTCGGACCAGGGCCGGTCGAGCTGGCTGAGGTCCTTCGCCATGCCTGAGGCGACGTCGATGCGGAAGCCGTCGACGCCGTGGTCGCACCAGAAGCGCAGGGTGCGCAGCAGGTCCTCGTGGACCTCGGGGTCCTCCCAGCTGAGGTCCGGCTGCTCGGGCGCGAAGATGTGCATGTACCACTGGTAGGGGCGGCCGGTGCCCGGGCCGGTGAGGGCGCGGCCGTCGGCGTCGACGTCGTCGATGCGCTCCCAGATGGAGCCGCCGAAGAGGGACAGCCAGTCGCTCGGGGGCAGCTCGCCGTCGGCGCCGCGTCCTTCCAGGATGACGTAGTGGCGGCGCTCGGGGGCGTCGGGGCCGCCGGCGAGGGCGGCACGGAACCAGGCGTGGCGGTCGGAGGTGTGGTTGGGGACGATGTCGACGAGGATGCGGATGCCGGCGCTGTGCAGCGCGGCGACCATCTCGTCGAAGTCGGCCATCGTGCCGATCTCGGGGGCGACGTCGCGGTGGTCGTCGACGTCGTAGCCGCCGTCGGCGAGGGCCGAGGGGTAGAAGGGTGAGAGCCACACGGCGTCGACGCCCAGGGCGCTGAGGTAGGGCACGCGGCTCGTGATGCCCTCGAGGTCGCCGATGCCGTTGCCGTCGAGGTCCGCGAAGGAGCGCGGGTAGATCTGGTAGATGACGGCGTCGTGCCACCACTGGCGGGCGGGGGACGCCTGCGCCGGGGTGGCCTCTGAGGGGTCAGCCTGGGAAGGGCTCGGCAGGGTCTGCGGGAGAAGGGGGGACTCGGTCACCGCATCATCCTGCCAGGTTCTGGTGTAGCGCTACACATCGAGCGCGCACGGCGGACTCCTGTTGGTGGAGGAGACCTCACCACAGGTCATAGCGTACAGTATTCTGTACAATGCGATGCGGTCGATCAAGGACAGGAGCACCCGTGAAGACGATGACCTACACCGAGTCCCGCGCGCGCTACGCCGAGGTCCTCGACTCCGTCGTCGACGACTGCGAGGAGGTGGTCATCACTCGCGCCGGCCACGAGCCCGCCGTCATCGTGTCCCTGGCGGAGTACCAGTCCCTCAAGGAGACCGACTACCTCCTGCGTAACCCCGTCAACGCCCGTCACCTGCTGGGCTCGATCGAACGGCTGGAAGCCGGGCACGGCACCGCGCACGGACTGATCGAGGACGACTGACGTGCCGTTCACGTGGGACGACGACGCCTGGCAGGACTACCTGTGGTGGCAGGCGCACGACCGCACCGTCCTCGAACGGATTAACCGCCTGCTGCGGGACATCCAACATGGCGGCAACCAGGGCATCGGCAAACCGGAGCCTCTGCGCTTCCAGCTCTCCGGCTACTGGTCCCGCCGCATCACCGACGAGCACCGGCTCGTCTACCGCGTAGACGAGGACGGCACGATCCTCATCGCCTCCTGCCGCCACCACTACGAGTGACGGCGCACCGCGACACATCACGGCTGCGAGTGCTGCGCATGGGCCGAGGCGGTCGCAACCGCGCGCTCAGCACTCGACGACGTTGACGGCCAGGCCGCCGCGGCTGGTCTCCTTGTACTTGGCGAGCATGTCCTCACCGGTCTGGCGCATCGTCTCGATGACCGTGTCCAGGGAGACGGCGTGGCGCCCCTCCCCCCACAGGGCCATGCGCGCGGCGTTGATCGCCTTGACCGCCGCGACCGCGTTGCGCTCGATGCACGGGATCTGCACGAGCCCGCCCACCGGGTCGCAGGTGAGCCCCAGGTTGTGCTCCATCGCGATCTCGGCGGCGTTCTCCACCTGCGCGGGGGCGCCGCCCAGGGCCTCGGCGAGCCCGGCCGCCGCCATCGACGACGCCGAGCCCACCTCCCCCTGGCAGCCGACCTCCGCCCCGGCGATCGAGGCGTTGGTCTTGATGAGGGAGCCGACGGCGGTCGCCGCCAGCAGGAACCGGCGCGCGCCCTCGTCGTCGGCCCCGGGGACGAAGTCCTGGTAGTAGCGCAGCACCGCCGGGACGATCCCCGCCGCCCCGTTGGTCGGGGCGGTGACGACGCGCCGCCCGGCCGCGTTCTCCTCGTTGACGGCCAGGGCGAAGAGGTCCACCCAGTCCATGCCGCGCAGCGGGTCCATCTGGGTGAAGGCGGCCGCCGGGCCGGTGGCCTGGGCGATGAGCCGCTCGTGCAGGGCCTTGGCGCGGCGCTGGACGCCGAGGCCGCCGGGCAAGACGCCGTCACAGGCCATACCGGCCTCGATGCAGGCGTTCATGGTCTCGCGCAGGCGGTCGAGGTAGGCGCAGACCTCCTCCTCGGCCCGGGCGGAGACCTCGTTGGCGAGCACGACGTCGGAGACCCGCAGGCCCTCGCGCTCACAGATGGCGAGCAGCTGCGCGGAGGAGGAGAAGGGGTAGGGGGCGGGTGTCGCGTGCGCCTCGGCGCTGGAGGCGGTGGCCAGGGCCCGGATGGACGGCGCGCCCGGTGTGCCCACGTCCTCCATGACGAAGCCCCCGCCCACGGAGTAGTAGGTGCGGCGCAGGATCTCGGCCCCCGTGGCGCAGTAGGCGGTGAGCGTCATGCCGTTGACGTGGTAGGGCAGGACCCGGCCGGGCAGGAAGTGGATGTCGGCGCCAGGGCTGAAGGGGACAGGGCCGACGCCGTCGACCACCAGCTCGCCGGCGGTCTCGACCTCCTCCATGAGGGACTCGCACACGACGGCTGGGACGGTCTCGGGCTCG
>ERZ772971.2157-NODE-2157-length-10961-cov-9.347699_pt1 | contig 10961 bp, 8 predicted proteins | sample MGYA00511943_ERZ772971 | MGnify/ENA primary metagenome ERZ772971 (study PRJEB29015, sample SAMEA2737929) | human oral metagenome | biome: human oral; feature: human-associated habitat; material: dental | place: China | collected 2144 ... | reverse complement strand
ACCGCCTTAACCGCCAGACCCCCCAAGGCGAACACCAAGGTATTGCCCAACAGGAATGCGATACGGCTCTTGTGGTTCGCCAACACCGAGCTGCGCCTTCCACGTCTGGTGGAGTCGTGCTCCTCCTGCCGGCAGCCGCCACTCAGATCACTGGGACCGGTTCTACCCGAACGCGCAGAATGGACAGACTCCATCACGGGGCCCCTTTCTCAAAGACGGTTCGGTAGGGAAACAGGTGGTACCAGTCGGGGCGGTACAGGAAGAAGATCGTGGTAGCCGCGAAGGCGATGACAACGAGCAGGGCGCTGACGTAGGAGCTCTCGGGCCGCTCACCATGCACCGCGAGGTTGGCCAGTCCGACGGCGAAGGGCAGGGTCAGGTACATCTCGAGGCGGTCCAGGAGGTTGAATCCAAGTGAGATCACCACCATGGCGACGTCCGCTACCGCCAGGGCCAGGAGGTTGCGGGTGCGCCCGGAGGGGTCAGCCTCCACCGCAGCGTTCCAGCCGCAGGTCGCTGCCAGGAGCATGAGGATGATGCGGGTGACGATCAGCAGGACCGTGGCCGAGCGGACGCCTCCGTCCGCGTAGTCGCTGTGCAGGTAGTGACCGTAGTAGGCCGAGGAGATCAGCAGCCTGGTCAGGAGCCAGCTCAGCGAGAACATGACGATACCGATAAGGGTGCCCCACTTGAACCAGTCCCCGAAGGTACTCAGCCTCATATACGGAATGAGGTAGACGACGAGCATCAGCAGCACACTGACATGGAACTGCGAGGCAAGAACAACGAGAAGCACGTAACGCACCAGCTTGCGCTCCATGAGCGCGGGGACGGCCAGCAGAAAGATCGCCACTGCGATGCCCTGGCGCACAGCGAGCATGAGGTCGTGGAAGACGGACATACCGAAGGCGAAGAGAACTGCCAGGGAGTAGCTGGCGGCATACCGCTTGATGAACAGGACCGCCGAGCCGTAGACAAAGACCGAGGTGATGAGCAGCAGGAGGTTGAAATCCTGCGTGAGGCGGCTGACCAGGTAGTTGACCAGGACGTACCCGGACTCGAAGCGGCTGACGCTCAAGGCCTTCTGGAAGCTGTCCGTGGCGGCGATCTCCTTGAAGACACGGTGGTACTCGGCCGTGTCGTTGCCGACGCTGACGGCTCTAGAGGCGGAGAAGGCAGTGAAAGCAACAAAAGTGATACCCAGGAGAGTCGGAGAACCGCGACGCCCCGCATTGCCCCGCAGCCCCAGCAGAGCCGCGGGAAGGAGCAGAGTGGCGAACAGTGCGAAATGGATCCACATACTGGTTTCTCACCGCCCAGCCAGGTCCCGGTACCGGCGAGCGAGCCGGTCGGCCTCGTGGGTGATATCGAAGCCCGCGGTGCGTGTCATCTCCTCACCCTGCGCCCTGAGACCCAGGTCTCTGCCCCGCTCGAGGGCCTGGCTGACGTGGTGGGCCCACTGGCGCGCCGGCTTCTCAAGCGAAAGGAACTCGCAATCCCCGATCGCGACCTCGTCGGGCACACGGTCCGAGCAGACCATGGGCAGCCCCGCGCACTGGGCCTCGACCCCCACCATGGGCAGCCCCTCGAAGAGCGAGGGCAAGACCAGCACATCCATGGCCTGGTAGAGGGCAGGAACGTCCTTACGATCCCCCAGGAACAGGACGTAGTCGGCCAGTCCTCTGTCAGCCGCGCGCTCCTCAATCCCCGGGCGCAGGGCCCCGTCTCCGATGAGCACGAGGCGCGCCCCAGGTTTGAGACGGAGCAGCTCGCCGAAGATGTCAAGAAGGAACCGGTGGTTCTTCTCCTCGCTGAAGCGCCCCACGTGACCCACCACCGGGCCGTCCCCCAGACCGAGCGCACGCCGAGACTTGACGCGGACCTGACGATCGAAACGGTAGGTACCCACGTCGATGGCGTTAGGGAGCACCTCGAAACGGCTACGGCGGAACATGAACTCACCGGCAGCGTGCGAGCATGCCAGGCGTACATCCGAGTAGGCACCAATATTGCGGCACACGAGCCAGTTGCGCATGCTCTTGAGACGGGAATCGGAGTAGGCGGTCGAGTGGGAGTGGACGGCGAAGGAGCGAACCCCGCGGCGATGCGCCACAGGGTAGAGAAAGCGCGACAGGATGGGGTCATGGAGGTGCGCCACGGGATACTGTCCCGCATGCTCGCTCAGCAGCTGCGCCAGGGCTGATCGGATGCGTCCGATGCTGCCTCCGGCGTTGATGATGTAGCAACGCCCTCCCAGCGACTCGATCTCCGCACGGTTGGTCTCGTCAGGCGTGGCGAAGCAGAAGAAGTCGAAGACGACCTGGGAGCGGTCCACGTGCCTGAAGTAGTTCATGAGCACGCTCATGACTCCGGAGCGCCGAGAGATCGATGAGTTGATCTGCAGGACTCTCAGGGGTCCGCCCTCGGTGTCCCGCGGAGCCGTTGACTGTTTCTGACTCACTGGCAGTCTCCCTCCATTGGCCCCGGCCCGGCCGGGGAACTGACTGTTTTGTGAATGCATGTCCTCATTTCACCTTGAGGGTCTTGATGAGGACCCACACGCCGATGTGGAAGACGGAGCGGGGGACGCTGAGGTGCTCGATGTCGCGGTAGAGCGTCCAGTGGTACTTGACCAGGCTCCGCTTATTCGCCGACACAGACCCCGAGCGAAGCCGGTACCTCATGAGGACCACCGGCATGCCCCAGATGTAGCGCTCGGTGCGAAGCATGCGCAGCCACAGGGCATCGTCGTTGCGCTTCCTGATGTTGGGCACCTCGAACTTCCCCAGGCGCGCCACGTCGTACATGACGGTCGAGTTGCCGACCGGGCAGTCCAGAAGCAGCCGGTTGTAGCTGGTCCTGGCCGGACTGCGCACGATCTTGCCGGTGGGCGCGCCCTGCTCGTCGATCTGGGCGTAGGCGGTGCAGGACATGGCCACGCCGCGCGAGGTCATGAAATCGATCTGGCGCCTGAGCTTGTCGGGATGCCACAGGTCGTCGGAGTCGAGGAAGGCCATGTAGCGTCCCTGCGCCAGCTCCATGGCTCGGTTGCGAGCCATGGCGGCACCGCTATTGGTCTCCAGGCGCACGTAGTGGATGCGTGGGTCGTTCTCGGCCAAGGCCGCCACCACCTCGGCGGTGTCGTCGGTCGAGCAGTCGTCCACGACGAGCAGCTCCCAGTGGGAGTGGGTCTGCGCCTGAACCGAGGCAATGGTCTCGCCGATGAAGGCGCCGCAGTTATATGTCGGCATGATGATCGACACCAGCTCAGAATCCGGTTCACGGTCTCGCTCTGCGCCTGCTGTCATGGCTGCTCCTTATGTGTTGTCGTTTCGCGTCTCATGTCGCAACCGCCAAGATCGTCCGAAAAGCGATCCGCAGGTCCCGTCCGATGCTGAAGTCCCGGACATCGCGCAGGTTGAGGCGCATCTTGGCCGGCAGGACCTGCGTGACGTAGGCGTCCTGGCCCGGCGGAGCGGCCGCCAGGATCTGGGCCTCGTCCTTGAACTCGATGGAGGCCGTGGAGGTGACTCCCGCCGGCAGCAGCAAGGTGGCCCGCATCTGCGGGGTGTACTGACGGACGTAGTCGGGAACCTCCGGCCTGGTACCCACGAAGCTCATGGTGCCGCGCAGGATGTCGATGAGCTGGCTGATCTCATCGAGGCGGTACCGGCGAAGGACGGCACCGACCCGGGTGATCCGAGGGTCGTCCCCCCGGGTGATCTGGTCGCCCGGGGCAGCAGGCCGGTGCGTCATGGTGCGGAACTTGACGATCCGGAACTCGCGCCCGAACTGGGTGACCCGTCGCTGTCGGAAAAACACGGGCCCGGGAGAGTCCAGCTTGATGAGGAGCGCCAGGATGACGAACAGCCACCCCAGGAGCACGAACAGAACCGTCGCTCCGACGACGTCGAGCAGACGCTTGAGCCGCAGCTGCAGTCCGCGGCGGGACAGCGCCTCGTAGTAGGGGCGCACCTCCTCAGTCTGCAGGGTGGGAGGCAGGTCCTCCCAGGGAGGCATCCTCACGATCGGCCCACTGCCGCGAGCGCCTCGAGAGCGCAGCTGATGACGTAGTCGACCTGCTCATCGCTCAAGGAGGTGTGCAGCGGCAGCGACACCTCGCTGGCGTACAGGTTGAAGGCCCGCGGGTAGTCCTCAATGGCATAACCGAGGTCACGGTAGGCGGTCAGCAGGGGCAGCGGCTTGTAGTGGACGTTGCAGGCCACATCCGCACTCGCCATGTGCTCGATGAACGCGTTGCGCCCCTCCTCGTCCAGGCCCGGCAGGTTCGCCAGGTAGAGGTGCCCGGAGGAAACGATCCCGTCCTCGTAGTGCCGCAGCGACGTGATGCCCGCCGGGGCCAGGGCCTGGTCGTAACGGGTGATGATCTGGCGCCGGCGCTCCAGCATGGAGTCGTAGCGGGTCATCTGCGCCAGGCCGATCGCGGCGCACACGTCGGTCATGTTGCACTTGTAGGCGGGGCTGACGACGTCGTACTCCCAGGACCCCAGACGGGTCTTGGACAGGGCGTCCTTGCTCTGCCCGTGAAGGGACAGCAGCATGTACTGGCGGTAGAGATCCTCGTCCAGCCCCAGCTCCGGCCTCCAGGTGACCGCGCCACCCTCTGCGGTGGTCAGGTTCTTCACGGCATGGAAGCTGAAGGTCGTGAAGTCGGCGGCGCTGCCCGAGGGCGTGCCGTCACGCCGGGCACCGAAGCTGTGGGCGCCGTCGGCGACCAGGGCGATACGTCCCAATGCCTCCTGAACCGGGCCGCTCGCGGCAAACAGGTGGCGCCGGCTGTCGACGACCTCGCGCAGCCCCGCGTAGTCGCACATGCGTCCACCGATGTCGACCGGGATGACGGCCTTGGTCCGCGGTGTGATGGCCCCTGCCAGGACGCTGGGGTCCAGCCCGTAACCGCCGTCGGCCTCACCGGCGTCGACCAGGACCGGGGTGGCACCGACGTGCACGACCGGGGAGGCCGAGGCCGTGTAGGTGTATGCGGGAACGATCACCTCGTCTCCGGGACCGATGCCGAGCACCCGCAGGGTCAGCTCCAGCGAGGCCGTTGCGGAGTTCAGACAGACGGCCCGGGTGGTGCCGCAGCGTTCAGCGACCCGTTTCTCCAGGCTCTTCGTCCGGGGCCCCGTGGTGATCCAGCCCGATTGCAGCGCATCCAGGACTTCCTGGCACTCGGTATCGGTGATGTCTGGGGGTGAGAAATCGACGCGCATCAGCCAGCCTTCCTCATCGTCGACGACGTATTTGAACCGTGGTCAAAGCGCGGCTGGTAGGTGGGCACCGCGCGAGCGAGCTCCCGTTTGATCTCGTCATTCCCTTCGGGAAGACAGTCCTTCAACCGAGCGATCTTGTCCTCCACCTCCTGCAGCGTGGGCGGCGGCGCCGTGGAGACGAGGATGGACTTGTTCTCGGTGGGGTGCAGGTCCTCGCCGTCCATCTGCAGCTCCTCGTACAGCTTCTCGCCCGGTCGCAACCCGGTGAACGCCACCTCGACGTCACGTCCGACCCGTAGGCCTGAGAGCTTGATGAGGTTGACGGCAAGGTCGTAGATCCGTACGGGCCGTCCCATCTCCAGGATGAAGATCTCTCCGGCGCGAGACATCGAGCCTGCGGTGATGACCAGCTGGGCAGCCTCCGGGATCGTCATGAAGTAGCGGGTCATCTCCCTGTCTGTCACGGTCAGTGGCCCGCCTGCCCGCAGCTGCCGCTTGAACAGCGGAATGACTGAGCCATGACTGCCGAGCACATTGCCGAAGCGCACGGCGGCGAAGACGGTGGTGCGACTGGTACCGGCCAGGGCCTGAACCTCCAGCTCACACAGCCTCTTGGTCGCCCCCATCACATTGGTGGGGTTCACGGCCTTGTCGGTGGAGACCAGGATGAAGTGGCTGCAGCCGAACTCCTCAGACAGACGGCACACCATCCAGGTGCCCAGCACGTTGTTCTCCACCGCCTCGCGGGCGTTGTCCTCCATGAGGGGGACGTGCTTGTGCGCCGCCGCGTGGAAGACGACCTTGGGCCGGTAGGCCTCGAAGCAGTCTCGGACGACCCGCTCATTGGTCACTGAACCGATGACGACCGACAAGGACACTCCCTGCTCGGCGGCCCTGGACTGCATCTCATGGAACAGCTCGTAGGCCGTGTTCTCATAGACATCGAAGATGACGATCTGGCGCGGTTGGGCCTCGATAAGCTGACGGACGAGCTCGGAGCCGATGGATCCACCTCCGCCGGTCACCAGAACGACCTCTCCGCGCACGTAGCCCATGCTCATGGTGTCGAAGGCGACCTCATCGCGGCTGAGCAGCTCGGAGATCTCCACCTCCCGCAGAGCGATCCTTCCATCGTCCTGCTGGGCCAGGTCCCGCACGTTCGGGAGGGTCAGTATTCTCAGCCCCGTCTTCAGGCAGATGGCCAGGATGCGCTGGCGCTCGGAGGCCAGAGCCGAGGGACAGGCGAGCACGATCTGCTCGGCCCTGCACTGCTCGGCGATTCGGGGGATGTCCTCGCAGGAGCCGTGGACCTTGACACCGTGGACGTGGCGACCGTGCTTGGTCACGTCGTCGTCGACCAGGGCCACCGGCTCACCGCACATGTCCTCATCGCACAGATGCATGCGCTTAATGGTCAGCGAACCGGTCTGTCCCGCTCCGACGATGAGTGTGCGGGGCCGGATGTCGTGCGCTCCCGCTCGAGCGCTGCGTTGCACCTGACTGCTCCACAGGGCTCGCACGGCCAGACGAGCCCCGGCGGCCATGATGGCGAGCAGCGCCCAGGCCATGACGTAGGAGCGCACCGACAGCCCGCCGTCGAAGGCCAGGGAGAACAGCAGATCCCCGCACGCCGAGCCGACGATGGTCGCGTAGAGGATCCGCAGCGCCTCGGTCATCGAGGCGTAGCGCCACAGGCTGTTGTACATCTTGAAGGCGGCGAAGACCCCGACGTTGACAACTGCGAGAACGCCGATGGCCAACAGGCCACCGGTCGCCCCCGTGGCCGTCGCCCACTTCGTGGTCCCCCACGCAGCGCAGTACAGGGCCAGATAGGTGGCCAGGACGTCGACGACCATCAGGGCGATGGGCTCGATCCGGCACACGGGCAGGTTCACCCACGCCGGTCCACGAGCGGGTTGCTGCACGGGCCCGGATCCGACCGACGAAGGTGCGCCGGAGAAGGCCAGCGCCTCCTGTCCCTCGGCTGCGCGTGGCGGCAGCAGCTCCGAGTCCGGCTCCCGGTTCCCGGCGCCCTCGTCGGGACGGCTTGTCGCACCGGAGGAGTACTGACGCGTTTCAGCCATGGGTCGTCACACTCCACTGTGCCAGCCGACGGGTAAGGGACATACCGCCTGTGAGCGAGGAACTCTGATCAAGCGATGCGCACCGGCAGGAGCGACAGAATTCAAATGTCATCAGGGTTTCAATCTGCGGATGGGCGAACAGCACTAACTGATTCGCTGGACGGACGGAGAATACGACTGCAATCACCGAAGCAGGCAACAACAGATCAACAACATGTCGGCCGATACCATTCAGCCGACACGAGTACTTGCCGTTTTTTACGGCTCCGCATCAATCTAACACCAGATGCCACCGATTGGAAGATTATGACGTGATTCTGCCGTAATCATCGTTTATTGACAGAACCAACGTCGTACAATGATGTGGAACCACAAATCGACCCCATTGATTGCTTGAACCGACAAGAAATACCATGAGAGGCCACCGAGATCTCATCACTGATCAGATGCCTGCAAAGCGATGAAATAACAATTTCATAAACATCTTGTCAGCGTCACCACGCTCTCGACACGCACCAAAAAGCCTAGACAGGCACACTCTCAGCGGAGACGACACCGCTCCGCAGGCTCTTGCGCTTCCCTCCGAGCTCCGACACGTTGTTGAGCACCACTCCAAGCATGCGCCCACCTCCCTGCTCGATCGCCAAGGCCGCCTCATGCAGGTCCTCCGCGCTGGTACGACCAGCACGCGCCACGAGAATGACGCCTCCGGCACGAGCTGCCAGGACCACTCCGTCAGTGAATCGGAGGACTGGCGGAGCATCAATGATCACCAGCCGGTCTGCTGCCAGCTCACGCAGCAGATCGCGCATCATGGGGGCACCCAGCAGCTCGGAGGGATTCGCCGGCATTCGGCCTGCGGGCAGGAGCTCCAAGCCCTCCACCGACCCCTTGACCAGAGCCTCACCAAGGTACGCCGAACCCGTCAGAACGTCTGCGAGCCCAGGACTGCCCTGAAGTCCAGCCGTACCGGGTGCACGCAGATCCCCTCCGACCAGGACAACCCGGTGCCCGGACAGAGCCAGGACCCGCGCCAGGCTGGCAGCGGTGACCGAGGTCCCCTCCTGCGGACCTGCGGAGGTGACGACAACGACTCGCCGGCCACCCTGAGACAACGCATGGAGCACGTTGGTACGGGCTACGCGCAGCTGTTCCTCCATCTTGAGCTCCGCCCCTCGACTCAGCCACCGCAGCGACGGAACCCGAGGCAGGGCACCGAGCAACGGCACCGACAACGCCTCACGAACCTCCTCCGGCCCCCTGAGGCTCTTGTCGAGCAGCTCCTGAACGAGGATCCAGACATAGCCCAGGACCAGCCCGGCCAGCAGCCCCACCGCCACACAGGTCACCAGGGCCGGAGACCGAGTCGCACTGACCAGCTCAGCGGAGGACAGCAGGACGATCTCCACGGGTGAGTCCTCACCCTCCAGGTCCTTGATCTCGGCGGAGGCCTGACGAACAACCTCGTCAGCCAGAACCTGAGCCCGGTGCGATGAGTAGGCAGTGGCAGAGACCTGCACCGACACCGTCTCAGGAACCCTCGTCGCAGAGACGGAGGAGGCGAACTCCTCCGCCGTCTCATCCAGCTTGAGCGAGTCCACGACGCGTTGAGCGACCGCAGCCGAGGTGAAGACGGGGACCACGGCGTCGGCCTTCATTGCGGCGAGCTGTGCCGCATTGTACTGAGACAGCGTGCTCTGCGCCGGATCTCCCGCCACTTTTACACGCAGATAGGCTTGGGAAGTCGCCGTATAGGTGCTTGGCGAGGCGAAAGCGAACAGCATTGACGCCAGAACGCACACAATAAGCGCCAATACCAGGGATCCAATACGCCGACGGGTCAGGTGAAGAAGGTCCTCGAGCGTCATCTACGTACCACCGGATAATAGTCAGGACTGACAGAGCAGGGCACTCATCAATGCGGTTGACTAATGAAGACGTGCCCTAATTTACGCCAAAGACAGTAACACACCTGAGGCCGCAACACGCAAGCATCCGGTCGATTTAATGAGGAAGCACTCAGGATATCAACGAGTTTTTGAATGTTTCTTCCCATTGGAGTGAAGTTATTTCGTAGGAAGTCTACGAATAGCCTTCTCCACCCTCTTATCCCGTCACAGCATGACGCCCTTAAAGGACTTCTTCTCCGGCAGGACGATTCGGTCTCCGAAAACGCGATCGTAACGCGAAGGAGCGAAGTCAGACAGTCCATCGGCGTCCGTGAAGGTGATCTCGCCGAAGTAGACGTTTCCATCCACCTCGTAGAAGTCGATGCGCGCACAGGCGAAGCCCTTTCCGAGCTCGCCGGCCAGGGAGAGCATGGTCTCCAGGCCTGCCGGTGCCGGGACGTCAGGAGCCCGGTCAGCTTCACACGTGTACTCGAAGGGCGCTCGAGTCCAGTCGGGTAGGTAGGTACCCCGCAGCGCGCGCCCCGGAGGCCGGTCCACGGTGAAGACGAACTGGACGACGCCGTCGAACACCATGAACTTGTAGTCACGCAGCCCTCCTGAGTCGTCACGCAGGAAGGGCTCGCACACGATGCGTGGCTCGCAGTACTCGTAGTGCAGCTCGAAGCCGCCCTTCATCGCCTGACGCAGGCCAAGCCAATTCCTCAGGCACTGACGAGCCCCCGCCACATCGAGAGCCTTCTTGTCAGGCACGAGGATGTTCCAGCCAGAGCCGTGCGTGGCCTTGAGAACGAAGCTGTCCGGGAGGGACTCGAAGTCGATCTCATCGGGTGAGTCCCACACACCCAGCAGAGGAACGAGGTACCTCTCCCCCACCGTGTCGGCAACCCACTGGCGCACCAGGAACTTGTCCGCCAGGCGCCCCTTGACCGGGGTGGAGTCGTAGAGCTTGAGCCAGTGGATCTTCTCCGTCATGGTACGAGGCTCCTCCACGTGGCAGGGGCGGCACTTGAACAGCCAGTACCAGTGCTTGAGCGCAGAACGGTAGTGATCCGGCGACAACCGGCAGTTATGGCGGTAGATCACCTGCTTCAACCAGTTTTGAACCGGTGGGGAGAAGACGATCTCCGCAGTGCCTCTGACACTCATTGCCAAAACCTCTTAATTAGGGTGCCGGCAGCCCCACCCAGGGTTGAGGTCACGCGTAACGCCTCTCAGGCCACCGTCTCGGCGGCCTGACAAGCACCGGCTAGGGAGATGAGAGAGGCGGTCCCGGGGAGCAGGAGCGCCATTGCCCGACCAGGCCCTGGTGGCCGAGCAACGACTTTATCCTGCATCACACCGGATGTATTTGTAAAGTAATCGACTGGGCGTGTTGGATCAGGCCTCGCCCGTCTCTGCAGCCTTCGCGGTGACCTTCTCGACGGTGGCGGTGGGTTCCTTGGCAGCCGGGTCCGCCACGACGGAGGCGTCCACGCAACCGACCTCCCGCTTGATGAGGTCCAGATGGGCACCGGTCCAGGCGCCCTTGTCCTGCGGAACCCTCAGCTCCAGACGGATCCGGTCCCCCACGTGCAGGCCGGCGGCCTTGCGCTCATCCTGAACCAGGCGCACCAGGTCACGGGCCCAGCCCTCGGCCTCCAGGGCATCGTCGAGAGCGGTGTCCAGGACCACGAAGGCTCCCGAGGGCAGCATGGTGGCGGCCAGGGAGTCGTCGTCGACCTCGATGCGGGTGG
>ERZ772971.2154-NODE-2154-length-10969-cov-13.970038_pt1 | contig 10969 bp, 9 predicted proteins | sample MGYA00511943_ERZ772971 | MGnify/ENA primary metagenome ERZ772971 (study PRJEB29015, sample SAMEA2737929) | human oral metagenome | biome: human oral; feature: human-associated habitat; material: dental | place: China | collected 2144 ... | reverse complement strand
ACGGCCAAAGAGCCGACCAGTTCAATGAGTCGCCTGCGAAGAGAATCGTTCACAGGTCCAAGTGTAGTGGGCAAGTGCAGTAATTACTTGCCACCCAACGAACTCCGCCGTTCCACAATTCACTTGAATTTGATTGGAATAGATTCGTAGTTACAAGCCTCAGCGCCAGTCATTTCTTTCGCTGCCACGGATCACTTGCGGATGCTTGCGTTTCATATTCTGCCATTTTACTGTCCATTTCCTTAGCCGATTGGTAATCAATGTCTTCATAAGAATCAAGAACCACATTTAAAGTATGGGCACCTAGCTCAATATCTTCGGCAAGATCTCGAATCAAACCAATCAGTCTGTCGTTTATCGCATAAAAATCTGACATAGGACCACTATCGCCATAACCGACACCATCTGCGCGTCGAATAGGCACCTTAAAACCACTGACAATCTCAGCCAGTGCATTCATCATTGACGCGACTGACGGAAAAGTCCTGTCAGCAATTTCCCGCACTGCAGAAATCTCTCCAATCCTAAGCTCAGTGTTACGCGAGTTTGTAGCCCCCCCTCCTATCTGTTTGATCCACATCTTCGTGGTGAACAATCGGATAATCTAAATCAAAGTTCTGTTTATTAGTACTCATCTTTAAATCGTTTGTCGCAAGGTTATAATGTATAGTCTCTTCAATTCCCTTTAGTTGCTTATTTGCCTCTTTTAAGGCCATCTCCATGTTGGTCATCACAGCGCTGAAACCTTCCGGGGCAGGTTCAACCTTTACTTCCATCGCATCCGCAATCGCTCCTGCCGCCAAAGCAACAAGCCCAGCCCCCACCACCCAAGCCGTCCCGCCAGAAGCGATAGTGCCAATTGCTGCAGCTCCCGCAACAACAATGCGAATGTTGGCGGGGGTAAGTTCCTCATGCGGTTGACTGGCTGCCGCTGCAAAAGACTCCCTAGCTTGCGTTGCAATCTCAAGAATGGCCTCGCGCGCGCTCTTGATCGCTCCCTGTTCAACCACAAGCGCAGTTTCAACGACGCGTGAAACACCGCAAAGGTTATTCATTATGTCTTGCATGCGAAAAAGAAAGTTGTTCTTAAAACTATACATCCCACTCCCGGACAACTGTGTTTCCGCAATATTGTTTGCCTTCTGTAGCTGGGTGGAAATTTTCCCCTCAACTACGGGGGTTTTCCCCTGCTCTTCGGTGTCGCCCAGAATAATCTGGTTTGCTAGATAACCATAAACCTCACCGCAGAGTTGTTTCGCATTATCAAGATCTGTAGGTTCGGGAAGTGAGCGCCATCTTCCCAATACATCATCAACGTGAGCCATGATTTGTTTCGACTTTTCTATAAACTCGAGGTAGTGCAAGTGATCATCGGGGCCTATGATTTCAAACCCTCCCTCACCTTGTTCATTGGGAGCAGTAAGGCCTCTTTCATCACCAAACTCATTCCAATTATATCCATATATATATTTATTGTCTTTCACACGCCAATACTCAAAGCTAGCGAAATAAGCATCAACAGCCGATCTTTTTACCCTGCCAATGAGAGCGTCGAGAGCCGGGAAGGTCATCTTTTGTCCTTTCTATAAGAGTCTTTGTTATCGCACTTGAAGCTTTTTCAAAATATATTCTAACAAAGAAAAATAACCCCTAATGCGTAGAAAAGAAATACAGGTCCCCCAAAAAACCAACTATTTATCAAACCATATAGATTGCCGTTAACTTTCGTCATGATAAGAATCCATTCGTTTCCGCTAGAATAAATCTAGAACCTATTCTAGACAAAGTTAAAACACTTCGAAGTGCAAAAGTGACTACATTCTACATAAATTCCTCTAAGGTAACCGATCTGCGTCAGATAATATAAGACTTAATAATTATTTTAAGTGCGGAGAGCGGCGTCCAGGTTAGACACCGCCTCCGGGCTGGCCGCCGAAGCCGGGCTGCATTCCGCCATTCTGGGATCCGTACCCGGGCTGGCCGCCGAAGCCGGCAGCGGGCGGCGTGTTGAAACCGCCGAAGCTGACCTGGGGCAGCTGTCTGTCGGCGCTGTCGATCTCGAAGTATTCGGCCTTCTGCAGGTTCATCATCGACGCCACGATCGAAGAAGGGAACTTCTCCGCTTTCGTGTTGAGGTCGCGCACGTTCGAGTTGTAGAAACGGCGGCCTGCGGCGATGCGATCCTCGGTGTTGGTCAACTCCTGTTGGAGATTGAGGAAGCTCGTGTCGGCGCGCAGCGTCGGGTAGTTCTCGGCAACGGCGAAGAGCCGCGAGAGCGCGTCCGACAGGGCCGATTCGCTCTGCGACCTCTGAGCGAGCGAAGCCGCCGGGGCTTCCGCCATGCGACGCGCCTCGACCACGGCCTGCAGCGTCATCTGCTCGTGGGCCATATACCCGCGGACTGTCTCGACAAGGTTGGGGATGAGATCCCGGCGCCTCTTGAGTTCGACGTCGATCTGTCGCCACGACTCCTGGACGAAGTTCCGCAGCTTGACGAATCCGTTGTACGTGGCGATGTACCACAGAATCAGCAGGAGCAAGATCGCTGCGACGGCGATGATGGCAGCCTTCATCGTTCCCTTCCTTCCGGTTCCGCAGCGTGCCCTGGACGGGCCCCTGCGACGCCTGTTCGCATGCGACGCGGAACCGCATCTGGGGCCGCGCGCCGCGGGTTTCAGTTTACCGAGCCCCGCCGACGCCCGAGGCCTTCGCCTCGAAAGTCGTCAGGGCCAGACCGGCTGACCGGCCTTGCGCGAACAGGCTAACCCGAAAAGCAAGGCGAATTCGCGCCAGATTGCGGGGAGAGGTACAAGCGTCCGCAATGCGATGGCACCGTGGCCTTGGACTACCCGGCAGAGAACGGCAAGACGGCGCAAAACGACGAGACGGCGCAAAACGACGCGTCACGAAAGCCGGGGGCGGAAATTTCCAAAATGCAGGAGGCGGCATAGGCGGAGCGCGGAGGCAAAGCCGCTGCGGAAAGCCAGGCCGAGACAGGGCTAGCCCCGGAGCAGGAGCACGGACGACGCTGGACTCAAGCAGAGCAGGCTCAGCCGCGGCGGCCGGAACGCTCCGGGCCCGCGACAGCGCGCACGAGGCTCCGCGGCGCGACCTTGAGGGCGCCCGCAAGCGCGCGGTACCTTCGCGACGGCGTGACGACCACCTTGCCGCGGCGCACGCCCTCGATGGCTTCGGCGGCCACCCTCTCGGCCGGGATGAAGGCGGATTCGGGCCACTGCCCGGAATCGACGTCGACCTTTTCGTGGAACTCTGTATGAACCAGGCCGGGGCAGACGACCGTCGCGTTGACGCCCGTGCCCTTCAAGCTTGCCGCCAAGCCCTCGGTGAAGGTGCGCACCCAGGCCTTGTGCGCGGAGTAGGTTCCCTGCGCCGTCAGCGCGGCCATCGAGGCGATGTTGAGGATGCCTCCGCCGCCGCGGGCGACCATGCCGGGGATCGCCGCGTGGCACGTCATGAGGACGGCGCGCACCATGACGTTGAGCGCGTTGAGCTCGCGTTCGATGTCGCCGCCGACGAAGTCCTGGCCGAGCCCGAATCCCGCGTTGTTGACGAGCAGGCCCACGGGGCGCTCGTCGTCGATGAGGCGCTCGCACACGCGCAGGGTGCCCTCGGCCTGCGAGAGGTCGGCCGGCAGGACCTCTACCTCTACGTCGGCGACCTGCCTGATATGTTCGGCCACCTCTTCGAGTCGATCCGCACTTCTCGCCACGAGGATGAGGTTCATGCGCTCAGCCGCCAACTGCCACGCGATTTCACGACCAATTCCGGATGTCGCCCCGGTTATTAAAGCGGTAGCCATGCATTCAGCCTATCCCGAAGCTCAAGGCATGAGGCGGAACATCACGCGGCGCGCCTAGCAGGCATCGCGAGGCGGGACGTCGCGCGGCGGGACTAGTCGGCCTCGTCTTTTCTCACGCCGAGGGGCGACGGCGGCCGTCAGCTTCTCGAAAAGTGTCGGAGGCGAATGAGATGCTTAGTGGCATGGACGTTCTTTCGACTCGCGATTCGCTCATCATGGCGACGGCCGCACTGGCGGCCGAGCATGCTGACGCGCTCACTCCCGAGGAATCGCGAATCGTCGACGCATGCAACGCGCCGAGGCCTTCGCGTTCCGACCTGGCCGAAATCCGGGATCTCATCCGAGCCGGCCGCGATCCCCTGGGAACGGCCTATTGCCGCGTCCACTCGGCGGAACTGCGGCGCCCGCTGGGGCAAACCTACACGTCGCAAGAGATCGTCGAAGCGATGACCGCTTGGGCTGCAGCCAACGGCTCGCCGACGCGCGTCGTCGACCCCGGCGCCGGCTCCGGCCGCTATCTTCTGGCCGCGGCCAAGAGCTTTCCCGAGGCACGCCTGTTCGGCGTGGACGTCGATCCCCTCGCGACGCTGATGCTGCGGGCAAACCTTGCAGCGTGCGGCCTTGCGGATCGCGCTGAGGTCCATGTGAGCGACTTTCGCACGCTCAGCCTGCCCCCGGCAGACGGTTCCACGCTTTTCCTGGGCAATCCGCCTTACGTGCGCCACCACTCAATACCGCCCGAATGGAAGGAATGGTTCGCGACCACGGCGAAACGGCACGGTTTGAAGGCCAGCAAACTCGCCGGGTTGCACGTCCATTTCTTCTTGGCGACCGCCGAGCATGCCCGCCCCGGGGATTACGGCGCCTTCATCACATCCTCGGAATGGCTCGACGTCAACTACGGCAAGCTCGTTCGCGAGCTGCTTTTGGACGGCCTGGGCGGCCAATCCCTCCATCTCATCGACGCCAGCGTCTTGCCGTTCGACGACGTCGCCACAACAGGCATGATCACATGCTTCAAGATCGGGGACTCACCGGCAGCCGTCAAACTCCGCCACGTGAGGTCCGTTGGGCAGCTCGGCCGGCTCGAAGGCGGACGCGGCGTCTCCCGCAAACGGCTCGCCGCCTCCGACAAATGGTCCGTTCTGACGCGCACATCCCCCAAACTGGCGGAAGGGTACGTCGAACTTGGCGAGCTGTGCCGCGTTCACCGGGGCGCGGTCACCGGGGCAAACAGAGTGTGGGTGCAAAGGAGTGCGGCTTCCGACCTTCCCGAGCGGGTCCTTTTCCCAAGCGTGACGAAGGCCCGCGAACTGTTCGCGGCGGGAAAACGGCTGACTTCCGGGGAAGGCTTGCGCAATGTCATCGACCTTCCGTCGGACCTTGACGTCTTCGACGCCGAGGAACGCCGGCAAATAGACAAATTTCTGCGCGAAGCACAGCTGAAAGGGGTCGACAAGGGGTACATAGCAGCCAATCGCAAGGCGTGGTGGAGCGTGGGACTGCGCGAGGCCGCGCCGATCCTCGCGACGTACATGGCTCGGCGCCCCCCGGCTTTCGTGCGCAACGACATCGATGCCCGGCACATCAACATCGCGCACGGCGTCTATCCGCGGACGCCGATGAGCCCCGCGCTCCTCGACCGCCTAGCAGACGCTCTGCGCGCAAGCGTCAATCTGTCCCAAGGAAGAACGTACGCCGGCGGACTTGTGAAGTTTGAGCCCAGGGAGATGGAGCGCATTCCCGTTCCAAACCTCGACCGGCTGGCGGAAGGGACCGAGCCGTGAACCCGCAGGCACAGCCGCCGCTTTGGTCCGAAGAGGAGCTTTCTGCCGACTCGGCGAAGGCGATTTCGCGTTTTCGCGAGACACGCGTCCAGGAGCCCTTGGAGCTGTATCTCGGCCATTTCGGCACGCATCGCCGGAATATCGAAGCCCTCTTCGAAAAGACCTGCTGTCTCACGCAGCTTCGCGAGCAAGCCCACGAACTGCTGACCGGGCACGGCTGGCTCACGGAGCTCCGTTATTTGACCTCACCCTCGGTCAGCGAAGACGATCTGAAAGTCCTGACCGACGCCAAGCTCAGCCATTCGTATTTAGAGAAGAACCCCGGGGCCGCGCAGAGCATCATCGACGTCGTCTTACTGGGACTTGACCGAGAACGTTTCCCGTGGCTCGGCGAGAATCGCATGCCCACAGCCGAAGAGAGCACAGCCGCCGTAGTTTCGACCGCTGCCCTCATCGCCAATCAGAAAGTTCAGACTGCGCGCCGCAGCGCGGCTAAGAACCTGCAAGAAGACGAGGTCGCGAAGGCACTTTTGGCGAGCGGGTACGTGGAAGTCGAACGCCGCAGCGTCGACAATTTCTCACAGACTCCCGGCCCCGGAGAATTCTGCAAAGAGTCGCTTTTCGGCGGCAGGAAAGCCGACCTCGTCGTCGGCCTCTGGGACGGCAGAGCGATGCCAACCGAATGCAAAGTCAGCAACTCCTCGACCAATTCGGTCAAACGGCTCAACAACGACGCGGCGGTCAAGGCGAAGGTCTGGCTGCGCGAATTCGGCACCGCCTCCTGCATACCGGCGGCGGTGCTCTCGGGAGTGTTCAAAGTCCACAACCTCTTGAGCGCCCAAAAGAACGACCTGACGATCTTTTGGTCGCACAAACTGGAAACAATGATCTCCTTCATCGAAAGCACGAAAAACTAGGCGCATGTAGGCTTGGGGCATGCGCATCGCCACGTGGAACATCAACTCAATTCGGGCGCGGCAAGAAAGGGCGCTCGCCGTCCTCGAGCGCTGGGACCTCGACGTCCTCCTGCTGCAGGAGACGAAGTGCCGCCCCGACCAGTTCCCCGCCGCCGAGTTCGAAGCCGCCGGATACGAAGTCGCCGCCCACGGGCTCGACCAATGGAACGGCGTGGCGATTCTTTCGCGCGTGGGAATCGAGGAGGTGACCGTCGGCTTCGAGGGCCAGCCCGCCTTCGGCAAAGAAGGCGCCGAGCCGAAAGTCGAGGCACGGGCGATCGGCGCGCGGTGCGGCGGCGTCGGCGTGTGGAGCCTTTACGTGCCCAACGGCCGGGCGCTCGACGACCCACATTATCCCTACAAGCTAGAGTTCCTCGCCGCATTGAGGCGGGCCGCGGGCGCACAGCTCGCCGAGGACTCCTCGGCCCAGCTCCTCTTGGCGGGAGACTGGAACGTCGTCCCGAGCGACGCCGACGTGTGGGACCCCGAGCTCTTCCGAGGCGAGCTCTACGCGAGCGACCCCGAGCGCAGAGCTTTCCACGCCTTCGCCGACGCCGGATTCGCGGAAGTCACGCGCGGCGCGACCGAAGCCCCCTACACCTTCTGGGACTACCAGCGCCTACGCTTTCCGAAGAACGAAGGCATGCGGATCGACTTCGCGTGGGCAAGCCCGGCTTTGGCCGAGCGGGTCGCCGCGGCGCACATCGACCGCAATGAGCGCAAGGGCAAGGGGGCCTCGGACCACGTGCCCGTCGTCGTCGAACTCGCGTAAGAGAGCCGCTGCACCAGCCGCGTAAAAAGGACGGACGCTCGACGCTCGTCCGCGACTCCGAGGTCCCGCGCTGCACCAGCCGCGTAAAAGGGACGGACAGAAGGCTGCGGCATAGGCGCATAGCCGCAGGCGCGGCCTTGCCCGAAGCGCGTGCCAGGCGCGAGCGCCGCACATAAGCCAACGTCGCCTGTAGGCCAATGTCGCCTATAAGGCAATATCACCTACAAGCCAATGTCGCCTAAAAGCGAATGTCTCCCGCTAGCGAAAACCGGTTGAAGACGGGCGCTTGAAAGTAGGCGACAGTTGAAGGCGAGCGCTCAAGCGCCGATTTTACGCAACATGCTTTCGTTGAAGACGGGTGCCGCCTGGAAGCGTATGGAGATTAGAATACGGCTATGAACGAGGACGTTTTCACGCAACTGTCGGCAGGCGAGATGGCCGAAGGAGTGCGGTCGGGGCGTTGGACCGCGCGCGAGCTCGTAGCAGCGTCTTTGGAACGCATCGGCCGCCTCGATCCAGAGCTCAACGCCTTCACCGTTGTACGAACCAAGGAGGCCCTTGCCGAGGCCGACCGGCTCGACGCCGAACTGGCCGGCGAAGCCAAGGGACGGAAGGCCTCCGGTGCGGACTCCCGTCCAACCGCCGACACGGGAAGGCTCCTGACGGGCGTGCCCATCGCTGTGAAGGAAGAGTTCGACGTCGCCGGTCTGCCGACCACCCTCGGCGGCAGCGGAAACCCGTCGCCGGCCGCAGCCGACAGCGAAGTGATCCGCCGCGTGCGCACCGCAGGCGCGATCGTCGTCGGCAAAACGACGATGCCGGAGTTCGGCCGTTGCTCCGAAACGATCTCGGACCGCTACGGCGCCACCCTCAATCCGTGGCGGCGCGACTTCTCCCCCGGGGGCTCGTCGGGCGGTTCGGCTGTGACCGTGGCTGCGGGAATGACCCCAATCGCCCTCGGCGCCGACGGCGGCGGCTCCATTCGCCTGCCCGCCGCGTGCTGCGGAATCCTGGGGCTCAAGCCGGAGCGCGGCCGTGTGACGATGGCGCCGCTCTCGCAGCATTGGCACGCGCTCGTAACCTTCGGCGGGCTGAGCCGCACGGCGGCGGACTCGGCGCTGCTCTACGACGCCATCGCCGGCAGCCTGCCTTCAGACCGGTGGCAGGCCGAGCCCCTGAGCGAGCCGTATCGCGACGTCGTCGCACGCGGAACCGGATCACTGCGGATCGCCTGGACCGGGCGCTCCCCGATGCCGGGGCTAAAGAACGACCCCGAGGTCGATCGCGCGCTGACCGCATTGATCCAGAGGCTCGCGCGCCTGGGCCACGACGTTCGCGAGACGCACGCGGCGTGGCCCGTGCCCACCGACGCCTTCATTTTGCAGTTTTTCTCAGGCATGACAACGGAGGCCGACTCGGTTGAGGCGCCCGAGAAGCTGGAGAGGCACACCCGCCGCATCGCCGCCGTCGGCCGCCTGATTCCGACGCGCCTGGCAAGATTCGCCGAACGCCGCGGCGAGAAGATCGCCTGGGCCTTCAACGAGCGCTTCCTCCCCACCGCCGACGTCTTGGCTATGCCCACCATTCCGGTGCTTCCGCGGCCTTTGGGATGGCTGGAGAGCCGAAGCACGTTCGCCTCGATCTTCCGAGGCACGCCAATGGTCGCCAACACGTCGATCTTCAACGTGACGGGCCATCCCGCGCTGTCGATTCCCGGCGGAGTGAGCGCGGAAGGCTTGCCGATCGGCATGCAGCTCGTGACTCGGCCCGGCCGCGAAGGCCTGCTTCTCGCCCTCGCCGCCCAGCTCGAGAAGGACGAGCCTTGGCCGACGCCGCCGGGCTTCTGACCCCGCCTTCCCCGGGGGGATCTTCTCGCTCCTCAGCCTCCCGTGGCCTTACGGAAAAACTGCGTTCCGAAGCGTCGGGAGATATCGAACGCCAGCGCCGCCGCGATTGCCAACACCTGCCAATCGCGGGAGACGCCCGGAGCGAAATTCAGCGTGTACTCTACACCGCCGGTCAGCCGATAACTTCCCTGAACGACAGACGCCTTGGAGTCCATGGACTTTATGTCGAATCGATGGCGAAAGTTTTCGGCGTGGAACTCCATCGGCAAACCGTCAGCCGGTTCAATGAAAATGACGGTTGCCGGGGAATTTGTGCACACGATCGCCGCAAGAGGGGAACCGTCCTGCCGCGTAAGGGCATAGCCTCCTCGGGCGCCGGGAACTCGCACCTTGCTGACATAAGCAAGGACGTCGGCAGATGCGTCAACAATCTCGAACTCGCGAAATCTCCCGAAAGGCCGGGGCTTTCGGCTGTCTTTACCGACGATTTGACCAACGACGGCCCCGTCTTTGCCTTCGATGGAGAAATCGCTGGACGATGAAAAACTGCGCCGCCGCATGATGAGCCTGTCGCCTTCCAGAGCAACGGATTCGTTATTCATGTTTATGTAATGCTCTAACATTCTTCGACGGTACGTGACTTTAAATCTAAAATCATCACTTATTACGATTCCTATTTAATTCACAAGAACTGCCCCGTGAATGCGACGCCTTCCGCCAGCGAAGTTACATGCTTCCCGTCATCCCAGACGGCCGCCAGAGAGCATGAACTTCTGTGAGATGAACCGCCATCGCGGCCTGATACGCGCGAAGACGCGCGAATCGTTCGCCCGCATCGGACGAACGCCCTGTCCACGGGCGGAACATGACGCTAGTGTGTGAACTATGGAAGCACAGCAGAACATTGCCGAACGCGATCTTCTCGTCATGCAGCAGATCAGGCCCTCCATATCCGATGAATTCACCATTGAAGACGCCGATGGAAACATTGTTGGAAATATCATATCAACCGATTCCACGCAACCTCGTTCCTCAAAGTCGCCCTGCAAGTTCGACGTCGTCGATGCGGACGGCTCCGTCGTCATCCACGTGAGCGCCATGCAGAACTTCGGCAGGGACGCCTACTCCGTGAACCACCCCGACGGCGCGCTTCTGGCCGGCGTCAAGGAAAGGTACGCGTGCTTCGTCCGCGAGATGTCGATCGAACCGGTCGACGAGGCTCCGATGACGCTGCACGGCAGTTTCCTCGACCGCCAGTTCAAGGTCAAGTCCGCCGACGGCGACGCCCTGGTCGCAAGCTCCGCGCGCGGAAGGCCGAGCCTCGCCATTGGCCCGGCTGGCCGCGGCCGCTACGCCCTCGCCTTCGAGACAAGCGCCTCTGAGATTCAGCGGCTGGCGGTGCTCGGCGGGATGGTCGCACTGGACCTCATGGATCAAAAGGCCGCTGCGTCAGCAAACTCTTGGGTATGATCGGAGCGCCGCACACGGACGGGCCCGAACCGCTCCGAACTGATCGGCTCCCGCCATCGCGCTCGTGGGCGGCGGCTCCGGCAAATGGAACGAACGCATTGCCTTATGACAGGAGTCGCTTCATGCCCGAATGCGCCCTCCCGAGTTTGACGGTTTCCCATTGCGATTCGCGTAAGCCACCTTCCCGGACCGGAGCGCGCAGCAGACCCCGGGCGGCTTGACGCAAACCGCCGGCCCGGACCAAAGCGAGCCGCGGGCAGCGCCCCGACGCGAAGCTTCGGCTCACCCCAAGGAGAGAAAATCGCGAAGCCACATAT
>ERZ772971.2151-NODE-2151-length-10973-cov-5.573823_pt1 | contig 10973 bp, 11 predicted proteins | sample MGYA00511943_ERZ772971 | MGnify/ENA primary metagenome ERZ772971 (study PRJEB29015, sample SAMEA2737929) | human oral metagenome | biome: human oral; feature: human-associated habitat; material: dental | place: China | collected 2144 ... | reverse complement strand
CGGTCTTCACCGTCCTCACACACGGACTCACCCCAACAAGCTAAAACACCCCCGATCAGTGCACACCACACCAACCAAAACCCCTAACCAACACCCCCTCCAACCCCAAAACACCAAACATGAGCCAAGTCAGGTTAAAGTCGGACCCGTGGTGCGCAGTGGATGAAAGATGGCGGCAATCCTGGCCGAAAGTTATCTAGTTTCCCTCTTGTTGATGATTAGCGTGGTGACGCATACCCATCGACATACGGTTAATGGGTCACTGCAAGGAGGTGACATGTTAATGTCAACAAAACGCAAGATTTGGAGTGCTTTCTGCACGGCATTGCTGGCGCTTGCCGTGGTGTGCTTTGGAGGCATTCCAGCTGCCGCCGACAACCCTGAACCGACGACTTCCGCTGCTGATTCCGAGCCGAAGGCGTTTGAGGAGAACCTCAAGCGGCTGGCTGCGACCGATGCGGAGGCATCTGCCAATCTGGAGAAATTCCACGCACTCACGTCGGAGCAGCAGGGGCAGATTGAGCAAGCCGTTTCAGACGGTACCGCTGGAAAAGAGCTGCAAGAAGCACTCAGTGATTCAAATCCTGAACGGGCCGGAGCGTTGTCGCGGATCACGATCGACAATGGCGTGGAGAACGAATCGGCTGATGGAAAAGAAGATGCAACCATCAGTTATCGTTCCTCGTATTCAGTCAAACAGGAGATTTTCGGAATCACCATCACCAAGCTCTCGCAGAGTTTTATCTATCAAGTACAGGGTGGCTCGGTTGTCGCAACCAAGTCCTGCGTAGCCTCCTGTGTCAATTTCAATATCGCGGTTGCCCTGAGTGAAGATACAAGCCGCTGGACGCAGGGCTTTCACGGAATCTGCGAGACAGCGTGGTGTGGTAACATCTTATTCAGGGGATTCGGTGTTCGTTTCGACAAGATCCAGCACCTGGAAGATGATGCCAGAGGCGTTTACAGCAAGTGACTTGTCAACGAATGAATCATAGACAAACATCAAGCAGACCATCACGAGGAGGGACAATGGCGCAACAATACAAGGTCACGGAACAGAGTACTCGAGGATTGTCCTCTCTCACCTGGGTGTGGAGCCTTCTCGCTCTGAGCGTTGTCGCCCTGATCCCGGCACTGCCCATTTCCCTGGGGCTCTCTCTGGTGGCATTGGTGCTGGTATTGCAGACGCGACGCGACGTGCCGCACCGGCGCCGAGGGCTGTTGGCAGTTCTGATCTGGATTGGAATTCAACTTGTTGTCACGGCTGCGGGAATTGCGTCGTGGCTGTCATTCCAAGCCTGATATTTGGGGTGGTGTCGGTCGCCAAAGGTCGATCCCAGTCTTCGCCTTGGTCTCCTCTGTTGACCAGCCAATGCGATTCTTCGACGCAAACCGTTTTTCGTGGAGCATAGGGGACTCGAACCCCTAACTTCCACCTTGCAAAGGTGGCACTCTACCAATTGAGTTAATGCCCCGGGCGCGGGCAAGCATACCCGAGGACGGGGCTTCAGGGGAAGTTCGGGTGTTGGGGGTGGTTTCGACACGAGCTCTTCGCTGACGCTCAGGGCTCGGCTCAACCAGCTTGGGGTAGGACTGGCGCTCAGGGCTCGGCTCAACTGGCTTGGATGTGGGGCTGGGTCTCGGGGCTTGGATCAACCGGCTTGGGGTGGGTCGGTTTCCGGGACCGTCGACTGCACCCAGTGCGGGCCCTGGGTCCAACCTGTGAACGGGGTCACGGGGTCGCCTTGGCGGCAGAGGGTGAGGTCATCGAGGATCCGGGCTGCGGGCCAGGGGGTTGCCCCGGGGAGGTCGCGGAGGGCATCGGCGGCGGTGTCGTCGCCACAGATGGACAGGAAAAACACCGCCTGCCGCCAGGCGTAGGCGGCGTTCTTGATGGCCGGCAGCGGCCAGGGGCTGTTCCTCGCGCGTTCCAGCAGCTGGAACGACCTCCCCGCGGCGTGGTGCGCCAGCTCGGCCCAGCTCCGGCCGGGCTGCACGCCGAGTTTCACCAGGACCGCCAGGTTGTGGGTGGTGAGGATCTGCTGGCGTTCGATGATCTGGCCGTTCGCCGCGACGCTCCGGCCCGCCGGCACATCCCCCGCGACCATGCGGTCGAACTCGCCGACATCCCCGTGCCCGTCCGGTTCCGGCAGGCCCAGCACGGCGGTGTAGTCGATGCCGTAGTAGCGCTCGTACAGCGACCCGCGCAGCAGCCCCGCCGCCACCTTCGCGGCCTGCTGGAACTTGGGCGAGAACCGTCCCATGAAGATGTCGGCGGCCAGTTCCTCGGTCAACGGCAGCCGCACCTGCGCCATGTCGAGGAGGGTGCTGTACTCCCGGATGAACCCGTTCGGCAGGATCGTTCCCGGGAACGCGTCCAGCACCACCGACCCGAGCCGCCGCGCCAACACCAGGGGGTCGTCGAGGGGGCCGCCGGCCGTGAGCCCCTGGAGGGCCGCCACCCACGGCAGCTCCTTGAACCGCACCTGCTGTTCCAGGTTGAGCAGCAGCAAACTCCGGCGTCGCCGGAACGCCCGATAGGTGGCGGCGAGCAGCGCGCCGACCAGCGGGTCGTCCGCCGAGGAGGCCACCTGCCCGGCGGTGAGCTGCGGAACCAGCGACGCCAGCACCTCCGCCGACGGCACCACCCCGAGTTCGATCAGCTCCTCCAGATCCGAGACGAAACCCAGCCGCAGGGTGCGCAGCACCGACGCCGGCAGCGGGGTGCCGGCGGGCACCACGCCGGTGGCCTCGTTATCGGAGATCGGTGCGGAGGCGGTGGGAAAATCGGTCAGGCCGACGTCCCCGCGCAGCCGCGCCACCCGGTCCGCGACGACCACCGCCACCTCGGCGTGCAGGGGCCGGGAGGCCGCCACCGCCTGCCGGGCGCGCAGGTCGTCGGATCGCTTGCTGCCGGGCAGGCCCCGTTTCGCCTCGATCCGCGACAGGACGTGCCTCACCCGCCCGGGCGGCCACGCCCCCTGCCCGTCGATCGCCTGCCGCAGCGCGTCGATCAGGATCGGCAGGTTCTCACCCGGTCGGCGGTACTTGCGGCAGCGGGTGTGCTGCCGCGCCGCCCGGTCGTAGTCGGCGACCAGTGCGCGGGCCTCATCGATGCGGCCCTCGTCGAAGGCGGGCGCCTCGACGATGCCCGCCCAGAACGCCACCACCTTGTCGGTCAGCGGCAGCCAGACGGTCAGGGCCTCGCGTTCCGCAGCGACCCGCGGATTGACGCGGGCGCGTTCCAGGGCACCCGCGACCTGCCGGGCGGTCCACCGCGACACCTGGCCCGGTCGCAGGGGCGACGGCGCACCCGGATACGGCGAGAACCGCAGCGACCCGGCCAGCGGTGAAACCTCGTCGAGCAGCGTGCGGACGGAGTCGTCGGCGCCGTGCCTCAGCAGGGCCGCGACGCTCAGGAGGACGGCGTGCTCCGGGAAACCGACGTTGTAGGCGCCGGTTTCCAGCAGGACCTCCAGCTCGGCCAGGCCCTCCGGGGTCAGCCACGACTCGAAGATCGCGTGGCGGGTGGCCTCGATGCCGAGCTGCTGGGCGCGGAGCCTCTCGTCCTCGGCCGGCGGGATGGCGGCGGCCGCTTTGCCGGTGGCGAACCCGCCCCGCACCACCCTGGGGGTCACCCAGGCGGGAAGCCCGACGAGCGGCCTGCGACTGCCGATCCTCAAGGTGCCTTCCGCCATGCCGTCGATCACCTGCCGCCAGCGCTCCATCCGCTCCAGGGCGGCTTCCCGGACGGCCGGGTCGGAATGGTCGGCGGCGGTGCGCATCGCCTGCAGGAGCTGGTGGTGGACGTACTGATTCACGATGTCCCTCCGGGCGGCGACACGAACTTGGCCGGCGTGGCAGGTGCTGCCCCTGCGCCTTCCGGGTCCATAGCCCGGTGCTCTACTGCTGAGCTACACGCCGTGGCAACGAGTGTAGAAGACCCGATCGGCCGGCGTCGAGGGTGGCGTGGTGCATGCGCCGAGGCGTCAAGGAGCGGTCACGACGGTTTCGATCCCAAGGTTTGGGCGCGGTTGAAGGCCATGCAGGCATCGACCCAGAAACGCAGGCGGTCGTCGTCAGTGATCACCTCCGCCGACACCCGGATCCAGCCGGGCCCCATCTCGCGTCCCGGGCCCATCTCGGCGGGGGAGGCGCCGGGTTCCCCGGAGAGTTTTGCGTCGTCGTCGGGATCGACGTGCGCCAGCAGGTGCCCGCCCTTGAGGGCGCAGCACACCATTTTGTCGCGCACCATGAAGGCACGTGACCCGAACATCGGGATCACACGGGTGGTGGGTTCGTCGTCCAGGATCCCGTGGAGTCGGGCGACGAGCTCGGTCTGCGCTGCTTTGGGGTCGGTCATGGTGCGCTCGGCGGGGCGAAGGAGAGCCGGTCGAAGACGAGAACACTGCCCGTGATCAGACCGTCCTCGACGGTGAAGCATTCCGCGGCGGGGGCGATGCCGGTGATGGCCGTCTGTGGGTAGTAGAACAGGGCGACGCGGTTGCCGTCGGAGAAGCTGGCGATGTCGACCAGGCCGGTGAGGGCCGGGGCGAATCCCGCGATGAACTCGCGGTACTGGGTCTTGCCCGTGAGATCGACGCCGGGAGCCCGGCATGTGATGTTGTCCGCGACCAGTTCCATCGCGGAGTCGACGTCCCCGCCGGTCCATGCGCGGTGGTAGCGGTTGACGATGTCGAGTGGTTCGGTCATGGATGATGCTCCTCGATTGGGTGAATGATCACCGGGGTGCCAGAAATCGGGACCCGGTGGGATACCTCGGGCCGTGTGGTGCAGGCGGGGCAGGAAATGGTTCCAGCCCTCGGCGTGGCCGGGAACCTCGCTGTCGGGCAGGTTTGAGTGGGTGAGCTCCACGCGGGTTCCGCCAGCGATCTCGACCAGCCGGAATTCGACGGTGGAGGTTCCTGGCGGTAGCACGTCACTGTCCGCGAAACCCCAGGAGACGACCACCCGCGAGTACGGTTCGACGTGCAGGTAGCGACCGCGAACCGGGTGGCCCGCGATGCTCACCGAGAACTCCCCGCCAGGATGCGGTTCCAGATGGGCGTACTGGCCCATCCAGGAGGTCAGGCCAGCTTCCGTGGTGAGGAAGTCGAAGACGACGTGCGGGGGTGCTTCGATGTTTATCGCGTCGGTGAATTCAGCCATTGTGGGCCTCCTCCACCGCTGCTTTCAGGGCCGCCAGTTTGGTGGGCCAGAAATCGTCGAGATACGAACGCACCGCCGCCAGACCATCGGTGTTCAGGACGTACAGGTGCCTGGTCGCGTCCCGGGTGCTGGTCGCCAGGCCGGCGCGGCGCAACACCCCCAAGTGGTGGGAGGTCGCCTGCTGGGACAGCCCGACCTTCTCCGCGACCGACCCCACCTGCAAGGGCTCCGAACGGATGACGCGCAGGATGGCGCGACGATTCCCGTCGGCGAGAGCCCTCAGGGCAAGGTCGATGGTCGCGGGTTCGGCGGTCATGAGGATCACCATACACAAGTAGCTTTTTGTACTCAAGAAGACTTGTGGAGCTTGTCTGTAGCCAGGCCATCCAAGGATGCGGGAGACTTTTTCCATGGGATGGTTTGTGCTCGCGGTGGCGGTGGTCGTGTTCCTGGGGTCGGTGACGCTGCTTCTCAGGCGGATCCTCGCCTCGCACGACGAGATCTACGACGGCCTGACGCCCGGTGTCCTGCCGCCGCGGGAGGAACGGAAGACAACCCCCACCAAACGGCTCCGATCCACCGAGTACAAGGGTCCCTTCCCCGTCGCCTTCACCCCGCCGCGCGACGTCACCCCGGGACTGATCGGGATGGTCATCGACGGGGTGGTGGACCCCCGCGACCTCACCGCGACCATCGTCGACCTCGCCGCCCGCGGATTCCTGCGCATCGAGGTGCTCGACGACGGCAAGGGCAGACGGCGCGGGAAGGACTGGCTGCTGCACCCCTGCGACAAGCCCCGCTCCAACCTGATGCGCTACGAGAGGACGTTCCTGGAGGGGGTCTTCCCGCGGGGGCGGGCGATGCGGATGTCGGAGCTGGTGCGCAGGCACAAGAAAGTGTTCCGGCAGCTCACCGCCGACATCTACGAGGAGGCCAGCCGCCGCGGCTGGTACCGGCAGAACCCGAACCCGGGTGGCCGACGGCACAGGTTCTGGCGTGTGGCGGCCGGGGCGGTGGTGGGTTTCGCTGCGCTGGTGATCACCGGAGGGGACAACGTGGGCCTGCTGGCCGCCGCCCTGTTCGTCGCGACGGGTGTCGTCGCCGCCTTCGGGCCGAAACGTCGCGTGCCCCGCACCGGCGCGGGCACGGCCACGCGCATCCAGGCCCTCGGCTTCAGGCAGTACCTCGCGACCGCCGAGGCCGGGCAGATCCGCTTCGAGGAGGCGGAGAACACCTTCAGCCGCTACCTGCCCTACGCGATGGTCTTCGGGGTCGCCGACCACTGGGTCAAGGTCTTCCGCGAACTCGCCATCGAACGAAACGTCGAATGGGACTTCGACTGGATCGACGTCGGCGCCGATGTGGCGGGGGAGCTGGTGTTCCAGTTGCTCGCCTCGGACCTCCTAGACGGCGCCGATGGCCTGTTCGACGGCATCGGTGGGCTGTTCGACGGCTTCGATCTGGGGGATTTCCTGGACGGAATCGACTTCGACTTCGACTTCTGAGGACACTCCGCCCGCGACTCCCCGGTTATGCAGCACTCAACGCGGTTTTCGGTGCCCGAAAGGGGATTTTTCGTGTTGAGTGCTGCAGAACCGGGGTTTCCTGCGGGTCAGTCGGCGGCGACAATCCGCCGCGCCACCTTCATGGCCTTGCTGTTGCCCTTCCGGGCGGCCAGTGCCGTGATGTTGGGCAGATCTGGTTTCTCGGGTACTTCCGGCAGGAAATTGAGCACCGATTCCAGGACGGTTGCGACCCCGGTGGGGAGTTTGTCTGTTCCCGCCAGTTCTTCCGCGATTCTCGTCAGCAGTGGCCACGCCAGGGCCAGGCCGCCGGCTTCCGCGATGCTCGTGAGCATGGCTGCCACCTTCACAGGCGCGATGTCGTCCCGCCATTCCTGGCGCCAAGGACTTTCCCAGGCTGCGACGAGCATTTCCGGGTTCAGTCGGGACTCGTCCCATGCCGTCAGCAGTGCCCCCGCGATCTCGTCGCGACCCTGCGGAGAGGCCCCGCTCGCGAAGACGAAGGCGACGAGAGCCATGGCCGGGTCCACGTGGAACACGGAGGCGATCGCCTCGGTGATCTCCCAACCGGAACTGCTGCCGAAGGGCAGGTTCACCTGGGCGGCAGTGGTCGCCCATATGGGGTGTGCCGGAAGCAGGGTGCTACCGATGCCGTGTTCCCCGCTGCGTTCTGGTGCCCGGCGTGTCTCATCCCACGGTCCCGCGATCCCGAGAGTCTTCGCGATCACGGGCTCGTCGCCTTCCATACGCACCCTGTGGCAGGCCTGGTCGTTCTGTTCGTTTCCGGGACTGCCGGGGGGAACAAAACTCATCCGGCCCGGTTCGGCGGGGGTTTTCAGCCAGAGATCGACGATCTCCTGCACGGTTCGTCCCTTGGTGACGCGTCCCGGCAGGTTGCAGGGTGTGGCCTCGGTGCGGTCGATCCGGCCCAGGGCGACGAACAGGTCGATGGGTAGCACGTCCACGTTTTTTTCGGCGTAGCGGTGCAGCCGGTCCTGGAATTTCTGCCAGGAGACCCGGTTGTTCTTGTGGGTGGGGGTGGACAGCAGGCACGGCACCCGCCCGATGGCATCCAGGACGTCGTTGCAGCGCCGCGCCGCGAACCGCGTGAGAGGGGCGAGCCTCGGCATCCAGAAGCGTTTTCTCACCCAGCGCTGCACCTGCTGCACCAACAATCCGTCCCAGAAGCCGGGCCGGGGAACCTTGCCCCGCAGCGTCTCGACGAAGGCGTCGCGTCCCTTGGCCCAGCCCAGCGCGACCAGCGCCGCCAGGCCGCGTTCGTAGTCCTCGACGGATACCCAGTTTCCCGGGGCATCGCTGTCCAGCCGGTGGATCAGTTCGTTGAACTCCACTTCGTCCAGGAGCCGGTCCAGGTCGTCGATGGGTTCGGGTGGGATGCCGAGTGGGTCGCGCCACAGTCCCAGTGACTCGGCGGGTCCGGTGGCCACACCCCAGTCGTCGAGGAGTTTCTGGGCCAGTTCGGCGGTGGTGGAGTCGGGGCCGGTGGTGGTTGCGGTGAGCATTTCCACCAGGTCCTGTGATGGGTCGTTCACTGAGCGCAGCGCTTTGAGGACGGCGCGTTTGACGCCTTTTTCTTTGCGGGCCAGCACGTCCAGGGCCAGTGTGGTCAGGTGGTCCTCGCTCAGGCCGGGGGGCAGTAGTTGTTCGACCGCGAACTTCACGACGACGGGATCGGCGTTCGGCAGGGCCGCCAGGAACCGGTCGCTGTGTTTCGCCAACAGCGGGGTCAGGCCCAGGCCAGTGATCAGGATCAGGGCGAACTGCTGCGAGGGGCGGTTGTCGCCGCGTTCGAACACTTGGAGGAGCGCCAGCAGCAGGGCGTCGTCGTTGGTGGGTTCGGTCACCCGCAAATCCGCGACGGCCTCCCGAATCTGGGCCTGGATCTGGGTGCGCTGATCGGCGACGAGGCGCCGGCCGAGGGCGTTCGGGGCGGCGCAGGCGGCGATGAGGTGCTTCTCCCAGCGGTGGCCCGGTCTGGGGAAGGAACTGTTCTCCACCGCCCAGGCCGTCAGGAAAACGGGATCGTCGGGAATCGGGATATCGAGGGCGAGATCATCGATCAGTTCGGTGTAGTACATGCTGTCGGCGGTGCGGCGTTTCAACATGCGTGTGATGAGGTCGCCGGCCCATTCCGGACCGTTGCCGGTCATCCAGGAGAGCAGCCGGTCGCGGGTGATGGGCACCTGCATCAGCCGCCAGATGTCCCAGGAGGAGAAGACCTTGGCGCATTGCGCGGGGGTGGCGCCGACCGCCACCGCCAGCAGAACCAGACGCTGTCCACCCGCGCCAACCTTCTCCATACGTCGACGCAGGGATGGGAGGGCCTTGCCGATCGCTTTGCGGATCACCGAACGGTCTGCCTCGGTGAGATCGTCGAGGACTGTGACGAGGTCTTCAAGCGACTCCGGCTCGGTTATCAGAGCGGCCAGGGTGTCGGCATTCCAAGTCATGGAATGAACCTATCCGCGATGGGTGACAAATCCACCCGCGATCATCGCCGATTCGGTGTCAGAGCGGGAAGAGTCTCACCTCGGCCCGGTGGCCCGGCGGCGCCAGTTTCTTGTCACAGGTGATGAGGGGGACACCGAGCGCCTCGGCCAGGGCGAGGTAGCTGGCGTCATAGGCGGTGAACTGGTAACGGAGGTGCCAGATGCGTCCGGCGAGCAGCGCCGTGCTGTGGCGCTGAATGTTCAGCTGGAAGTACTCTTGCAGGGCCCGGTCAGCGGTCTCCGGGGCGAGTTTTCCCGCCAACGTCAGGCCGCGCAGTACCGACAGGACCTCAAGGTCCAACACGTGTGGGGCTGCGATGTCGCCGGTCAGTTCATCGAGCAGCGCCGGGTCGGTGTCACCCCCCACCAGAACCTCTATCATGGCGGAGGCATCGGCGACGATCATCGGCGATTCGCCGCGATCTCGGCCAGGATCTCCTCGCGGCCGGGCCCGGATGTGCGATCCATGGCGCGGAGCCGGTCGATGATCTCCGCATTCGTGGGTCGCGACGCGATCTGCTTGAGTTCGGCGGCGACATAGGCCGACAAGGACTGTCCCCGCGCAGCGGCGCGCTGCTTGAGCGTCTCGGCCACGTCGTCGGGCACGTCGCGAATGTACAGGGTGGTCATGAAGCCATGCTAGCAGCATGCAAGCATGGCTTCATGGGGCGGTGTTCGGTATCGAACCCGCGCGCGGGGTGGTCACGGGCTTTCGTGTTCAGAATTGCGCGTCTTCCCTCGGGCCTGTTCTTGCGTGGGTCACGAAGTTCACGGCCCCGGCGACATCTGCGATGAACTTCTCGTCCGGAGGCGGAATCTCCTCTAGGGCTGTCCGTAGGTCCTGTCCGGTGCGGTGAACCACCGGGCTGATCTCGACGATCCTCCGCGCGACCGTCACCGTTTTGCCGTTGCCCTTCCGGGTGGCCAGTGCCGTAACGTTCGGCAGGTCGACGGCGACTCCCGCGGCCCGCACCTCCGGGAGGTGGTGCAGCACCGCCTCCAGCAGGCCGAGCGCGGAGGCGGGGACCTGTTTCATTCCCGCCAGTTCCTCGCACACCTCCACCAGCAGCGGCCACACGAGGGCCAGGCCGCCCGTGTCCGCGACGTGGTTGAGGGTTTTCACCAGCCGGTGGGGTGGGGTTTTCAAGCGGGCCCGCCACGGGTTGCGCCAGGCCGCGACGAGGTCGCTGGGCAGCAGACGGCCGTCGTTCCAGGCGTCGATCAGCAAAACGGCGGCCTCGTCCCAGGCGTCGGGAGGCAGCTGCGCACACACCCCGACCACCGCCAGCGACGGCACCGACCCGAACGACCGGGCCGCTCCGGCGAATCCCTGCAACACCCGCAGGGCCTGCCATCCTTGGCTTCCCTCGGGCTAAAGCATCAGCTGGGGAAAGTTCAGGTACCCCTATGGTTAAGCCTCGTTATCCGTCGAGCTGAAGTGTGGTGGCGCGAGAGCGAGATTGGCGGGCATCAGAGAATACGCACCTTCTGCCTGCCTCTCGGTCCTCCGCTGGGTAGTTCAATGAGTTTGTCACGCTTGAGGCGGTCTAGCACCGATTTCGTTGAGGCTGTCACGGGAACATCGAATTCATGGCTGGTCTCGCCGTTGAAGCCACCGTACTCGCCACCGAGTAACCCGAGGATGTGCTTGATGTCCTCTCCACTCATCTCATCTTCCAGGGCGGCCAGTTGCCAGAGGATTTGCTCGGGTGCTGGCGAATAGGGTGCAACCATTCGTACGCAGGCGGGTTTCAAGCGGATCTTCTTGGCG
>ERZ772971.2149-NODE-2149-length-10976-cov-3.478436_pt1 | contig 10976 bp, 10 predicted proteins | sample MGYA00511943_ERZ772971 | MGnify/ENA primary metagenome ERZ772971 (study PRJEB29015, sample SAMEA2737929) | human oral metagenome | biome: human oral; feature: human-associated habitat; material: dental | place: China | collected 2144 ... | reverse complement strand
ATTAAGCGGGGTAGCAAAATCTACTACCAAAGTGATGTATACCTAAAAGGCAATAGCTTCGGGCTCAACACACCTTTCTTAGAGGGCTTTGTAGCCAATAGGTATTACGTATTCGAGTACCGCACCAATCCGCAAGAAGACCCCTCTACAGGTAGGTATAGAAGTCAGTTTATAGGCTCGGGCTATGTAGGCACGGAAAAAGGATTGACCTTTAGAGCAGGTTTGCGCTACAATAAATCGCTTATATTCTATGATTTTATAAGAGAAGGCAACCGCTTTGTAGCCCAGCACCGCGACAGTAAAGGAATTGCCACAGGCTACACTGCTGAAATATTTGAAAATTAGATAATTGACAGAATGAAATATATAAACAGTATCATTGCGCTCTTACTCCTCATAGCCTGCAATAGCAAAGAGGAAGATCCCACTCCAGAAGATTACCAAAAGCTATTCCCTTTCAAAGGAATTGAAAAACCTATGATTAACTACGAAGATCTTGTGCATAAACAGTGCGACATCGAGCATTATGTATATCCTACTGTCGAAGAGCCACAAGAGGTGCGCCAATACACTGTTACTCTTACTTATCAATGCCAAAAAGGCGAAGGCAACACCCGCGACCCGCGTTACTACGTTTGTTATGTAAATGCTAACAAAGAACGCGTGGTACTTAGTGCCACCACAACTAAACAAACGCTCACCTTTACCCTCGCATCTGGTTATCCGCTGTATCTCGGTGTGTATGGAGGAGGCGAAAGAGAGTCGCGTGTAAGTGCTCAGCTTACCGCTGTAGATAGTCAGGGAGTGGTAAATGTGCCTAGCCTACAGTACATCGCTGCTCAAAACACCGACGGTACTGATAATATAACGCCTTATTGCGAATACATAGTTTTACCTTAAGATGAAGAAAATAAAACACATACTACCCTATATTTCATTGCTATTGATAACGATAGCTTGCCAAAAAGGTGAAGGCGAAACCGTAGAGACAGCTAATATCTTGCGCCCACAAGCCGATATACCCTACGCTTTCAGCAGGAATGGGCAATCGAGTGTTGATGAGCATACCGTTAGCCTATTGCGCGAACCTTTAGAAGTGATAGAAAGACGCTTATTAGCAGGTAGTATTTCAGACCTTACTTATACCGAAATACTACGCTATTATACCGAAGGTACTTCCTACGTAAAACCTGCTGACGAAATAGCCTCCTCACCTTTAGCAGCTACCGCTCAAGTAAGAGAGGACATACAGAATCTCTTCCTCACAGCCAAAAGCATTCCTTTACGCGAAGCTGAACAAGGTATTTCAGGCGATGCAGGCCGTAGGGTAGGCGAGGCTGAACGCGTGTATGTAGACGAAAAAGGCATCGCACCAGCACAGCTCTTCATCCGCGCAATAGACGGAGCTCTTTACTTAGATAAAATCCTCTTGTATCACTTAGACGAGCGTTTTTTTTCCGATGCTACTCTGCGCCGCGAACACCAAAACGTAGTTTTACCCGCAGGCGAAAACTATACCCAACTTGAACACCATTGGGATTTGGCCTATGGGTATTTCTTGTACCTCCAATCGCTCACCCAATCCGATGGAGTAGCTGCTTTGGCAGGTGCCCAGCGCAAAATTAGCAACGCCTTTGTGCAAGGGCGCATAGAGTTGGGGCGTTATCGCTATGAGGCTCTCTATGAGCAGCTGCGTATCATTCGCAAAGAACTCTCTAAAGTGATTGCCGTTCGTACGATCCATACCCTTACAGGGGTAAACACCCTTGCCAATTACACCGAATCGCCCAAGCAGGCCTTCAAATACCTATCACAAGGCTATGGCTTTCTATACGCCTTGCAATTCACACGCAAACCCGATGGTGCTCTTTACTTCACTTACGACGAAGTAAAAGCCCTGCAAAACCAACTCATCGCAACTGTTGGTCTTTGGGATAGTGCTCATTTGTTAGCTCCTGCCGAGGTTGCTGGCTCACTTAAAAACATCGCACAACAAATCGCAGAACGTTACGAACTATGATGAAAAACATACTCTTATGCCTCTTTGCAATAGCACTATGCGCCTGCGAAGACAAGAATGATACTTCTTCTCCTATCAAGATAGGCACAGAAAACACTTCGCTTGTCCAGCTAACATTGCACCCTCAAAGCAGACACGACCTCTTGCTCTCAGGGGGCAATCATAAGTATACGGTAAACGTAGCCAACAGCCGTTTGGCAAGCGCTTCTATCAGTCAGGATACACTAAAGATAACAAGTTATCAGGAGCAAGGCACTACCTTTGCCATTATCCACTCTCACGACCAAACAGCGCGCTTAGAGATTAGGGTAGTACCTAACGAGCTTAACTTTACAGCTGCCGAAGTAACCCTTTCTCCTACCGACATCAATAAGACCATACGCTTAGGAGGGGGCGATGTAGTGAGCCTCACCTCCAACGACCCCGATGAGGTGATAAAAGCCACTTGGCAGGGCAATAACGGTATTGTAGAGATTAGAGGGAAAGCTGAAGGAGTAGCAACCCTTACAGCTACCTCCGATGGACTTGCACCAAAAGAACTTAGGGTAAAGGTACGCTGTATAGACGAGAAAGGCTTCCTTAATCAGTTAGGCGTATACTACAACACCAGCAGGTCGCTCAGTCAAGCTATCAACCCAGCGCGTATTGTCAAAGACCCTACCATAGGCACTTTCTTTTCAGGGCGTGCCAACGTCAATGCGCTTAATAATTGGTATTACAAAGTTCCTTCTTTTGGGCGTCCTACAGAAGGTACTCATATCGATTTGCTTATTGAATACAAAAAGTTTGGAGGCGTGGCTACTCGCGAAAAACTTAAGTTTTATGTAGAAGAAGTCCGTACAGCTACCCAAGAAGTAGTCTTGCGCGGTAAAACACTAAAAATAGTAGTACCTTATTACAATTAGCCGCACTTTCAATGGGACAGGTAAATGTATAAAATGAGAAATTGAAAAAAAGAAGTTTTAGAGGTATTTGCTCTTAAAGGAAAGAAAATTTTTCTCTTTGGCCATCTCGGAGCTATCCCGAAGACGAAGTGAAGACAAAGTGAAGACGAAGCGTACTTTCAACCAATACCAGCTTTCTGCCAAACGACCTAAAAACAGAAAAATAATTGTTTTTTCAAGTATGCCTTAACTGACTAAAAATCTCAATGAAACAGAGAATCACTTCTTTTCCTAATTTTCATTGTTTAACTCATCTCTCAATAGCCCAACTGACCAGTTTTGTTAATTAATTTAATTTATATATTTTTTATGAAGCACATCAAACTTTTGTACGTATGTATGGCTCTTATGACCTTTTTGTTTGCAGCTTGCAAGAAAGACGATAAGACCGAAACTCTCACCTTAGAGAAAACAGCTCTAACGCTCAAAGTAAATGAGCAGACTACCATTCGCATTGTCTCTGGCAATGGCAACTACACTGCCAAGTCAGCCGATGAGAGCAAAGCCATTGCTGTTATCGACCAAAACAACCTAAAAATCACTGCTAAAGCAGAAGGAGAAACTACTGTATCAGTATCCGATGCCGACGGGCAAACTGTGAAAGTAGCAGTGCGCATTGTAAATCTTATCATACCGGGGGCTACTCTTACTGTAGAGCAAGGAAGTACCCTTACCTATACCCTCAGCTTTGGCTCTAAGTATGAAGTCAGCACTGCCGATGATAAGATAGCTACAGCCGAACTTTCCGACAAGGTGCTTAGCATCAAAGGAGTAGGGAAGGGGCAAACACAAATAACAGTGAAAGACACTCCTACCGAAAAGGTACAAGTTTTAACAGTAACGGTTATTAATTCGTTTGCAGTACAGAAAGCTACACTTTCCTTGGTAAACGGAGAAGATGAGGTAATTGCTCTTGTGAAAGGAAATCTTAAACAGCTTTACAGTTTCAAAGCAGAGCCCGAAGGAATTGTTACTACCACAGTAGAGGCCGTAAAAGATGCACAGATAGTGAAGAGTGAGAACATTCGCGTAAAAGGAGAAAAAGTAGGAACTACCAAGATTACCATTACCGATGAGGTGAGCAAACAAACAGCTACTTTTCAAGTAACTGTTGCAGCTGCCGAGCTTACAATAGCTACTACTACTGCCGAAGTAGATGTAGAAGCCACTACCGAAATCCGTATCAATACCGGTAACCCCGGTTATACAGTGAGCTCTTCAGCTCCTTCTATAGCTACAGCCGAGGTAAAGGACGGTACTCGTATCAACCACTTAGACCAATTGCACAAAGCCGTTTACATCAAAGGGCTAGCAGCAGGTACAGCTACTATTACCCTTAAAGATGTACAAGGAAAAACTGTAAATATCAAGGTAACGGTAAAAGGAAAAGATGATATCTTTAACATTGATGCAGATGGAGTAGTAAAACTAAAAGATGGGGCTACAGCTCAAGGAGCCATCAAAATTCCTGACACAGGGAAAAGTATAGCACCAAGTGCTTTTTCTGGTAATCAAGGAATCACCTCAGTTGATTTTAACAACGTAACTAAAATAGGAAAAAGTGCGTTTCAATCATCTAAGGCACTTGTTTCTATTACAGGAACTAAAATAGAAACAATAGAGCAAGCTGCTTTTGCTTTGTCTTCTATTACCGAGGCTACTCTTCCTGCTACGGTAACTACCATTGGTAGAATGGCGTTTATGAACTGCAAAAGTCTTACAAAACTTACTTGCCTTAAAATGACACCTCCTACAGCAGAACCAAATACTTTCAATGGAATAAAAGAAAAAGCTACTCTTTACGTTCCAAAAGGGGCTAAAGCAGCCTACGAAGCAGCTACTAATTGGAAAGACAAATTCAAAGAAATCAAAGAGCTAAACTAACGATAACACTTAGTTAACAAAGAAGGAGCTCCTCCGCTTGCTGCGGAGGAGCTCCTTTTATCTTCTCCAAAACTTTTTCCTAAAAAGCTTGCAATATACTTGAAAAAGACCTATCTTTGGGGCGTAAAATCAACCGAAAAGTATGTTAGTAAAAATCTACGGAAGTGCCGTTTTTGGGGTAGAAGCTACTACCATCACCATAGAGGTAAATATCGACAAAGGCGTAGGTTACCACTTGGTAGGACTACCCGACATTGCGATTAAGGAAAGCAACTACCGCATTGCTGCCGCTCTTCAAAACAACGGATACAAAATCCCAGGAAAGAAGATTACTATCAATATGGCTCCTGCCGATATGCGCAAAGAAGGTTCGGCCTACGACCTGAGTTTTGCCATTGGTATCTTGGCTGCCAACGGACAAATACAAGCAGAAAACTTACAGCAATATGTTATAATGGGAGAACTTTCATTAGACGGAAGTTTGCAACCCATTCGTGGGGCTTTGCCTATTGCTATCCAAGCCCGAAAAGAAGGCTTTAAAGGCTTCATTCTTCCTGCACAGAATGCTAAGGAAGCTGCTATTGTAGACAATTTAGAAGTCTATGGAGTACAAAATATCAAGGAGGTAATCGACTTTTTCAATGGCGAGGCTACCCTTTGTCCTACAGAAATTGATACACGAGCAGAGTTCTTCAAAAACTTAGAAAATCCAGAGTTTGACTTTGCCGATGTGAAAGGCCAAGAAATGGTGAAACGCTGTATGGAAATAGCTGCAGCCGGAGGGCATAACATCATTTTGATAGGGCCACCTGGTTCGGGCAAAACAATGCTAGCCAAACGCCTACCTAGTATCCTTCCCCCGATGACACTGCACGAAGCCTTAGAGACCACCAAAATTCACAGTGTGGTAGGCCGCATTAAGGACAGCGGACTGATGAGCCATAGACCTTTTCGCAGCCCACATCACACTATCTCCGATGTAGCCTTGGTAGGAGGGGGCACTTATCCTCAACCCGGCGAAATATCTTTAGCGCACAACGGAGTACTTTTCTTAGACGAACTTCCCGAGTTCAAACGTGCCGTTTTAGAAGTGATGAGACAGCCTTTAGAAGACCGCGAAGTAACTATCTCAAGAGCTAAATTCTCAGTTACCTATCCTGCATCGTTTATGTTGGTAGCTAGTATGAATCCCAGCCCTAGTGGTTATTTTAACGACCCCGATGCCCCTATGAGTAGCACCCCTGCCGAGATGCAACGCTATATGAGCAAGATATCAGGGCCGCTGTTAGACCGAATAGACTTACATATAGAAGTGAACCCTGTACCTTTTGAAAAACTCTCAGATAGTCGTAGAGGCGAGAGTAGCAATGAAATACGACAGCGCGTAATCCAAGCTCGCAATATTCAGACCGAACGTTTCAAAGAGTATGAGCATATTCACTACAATGCTCAAATGAATACCAAACAAATTCAGAAGTTTTGCAAAGTAAACGACCAATCACTTCAGCTTCTGAAAAGTGCTATGGCACGCTTGAACCTCTCGGCACGCGCCTACGACCGCATACTAAAAGTAGCTCGCACCATTGCCGACTTGGCTAAATCATACGAGGTGCAACCTGAGCACATAGGCGAAGCTATACAATATCGCAGCCTAGACCGCGAAGGATGGTTTAGCTGATAAGTAAAAGATAACAATTAATAGTATTATATAATGAAGAGATATTTTATAACTACAGCCATAGCCCTTTTGGGGCTTGTAGCTTGCAACACAAGCAATAAAATCAATACCGATGAAGCGATGACTCTCATCACCGAGTATTTGGAAGAAAATCCACAATACGAAACAGGAAAGTTCAACACCCACAAACAGAAGTTAGTAACCGACAAGGACAAAGAACTGATTGATGCTATCCAACAGTTGGCCGAAGGGGGATTGATAGACATTAACAATGAGAAAGTGCGCAAACGCTGGTTCTCTAAAGATAGTGTGTACATCATTACACCTACTCTTACGCAGGAGGCACTTCCTTATTTAGTAAAACAAAACAAAAACAATGCTGAGGTGAAAACCATCATCTACAAACTGAATGAGAAGAAGATAACGTTAGAGAAAAGCACCGAAAAAGTTATGGTATGTATAGCTGTTTTAGACAAAGAGAAAACGCCTTTCTACAACTTTGGAAAAGACCCTTACCCAAATGCTTCCTTCATCACACAGAAGTTTAAACTCAAATACAACGAAAAGACAGGTTGGAAAATTATCAAAAAATAGCTACGTATGAAAAATCTCAGTATTCTTAGCCTTGTACAAGGTGTCTTAAGCTTGCTTTCTGCAGTGCTTATTTCTAAAATGTCTTTTGTAGGCCGCATAGGGGTCAGCACCTTTTACAGTCAATATGCTATCTTCAAAGTATGGTGGAAGACAGCTATTCTACTATTTATAGTGCAGTTTGTGCTCATCTTGTTTCTGAATACCTTTAGAACGAAAGTAAGTGCAGGCTTTGCGCGCTTGTTAGCTGTATTGCTTGCAGGTATAGGACTACTTGGCTTTTACCTTACTTATGTAGATTTTACAACTACCTCCCACAAGCTGATGAAGTTCAGTTTCCATTCAGGGTTTTATCTTTTCTGGGTAGGATGGCTTATTAGTTGCACTTACTTCGCTTTAGCAAAGGGAGCAAAGCAAACGACAGACCTCCCATCAGAAGCGTCATAGCAAACTGCGAAGTCCAAACAATCCACCCAAAAGCAGTGCCTATCGGGGTAGCAACGCCAAAGAGGAAAAGCACCTCCGCAATGAAGAACGGATAAGAACCAAAGCCAGCATTGGTAAAACTCATCGCAAAACTCCCTACTACAAAGGCCGTTAGTACATTAGGCAGACTGATGTTCGCCGTTTCAGGCAAGGCGAAGAAAGGAAGATAAAACATACAAAAATACATAGCCCAAATGAAAAGGGTATGGCCTAAAAATAACACACGATGGCGTATTTTCAGCACAGAAAGTACGCCTTCTTTTATGCCGTTAGCAAACCCTTTCAGTTTGACAAAGATTTTTTGCTCCGAAGTGTAGACGAGAAATAAAAATAGGAAGAAGCTAATGCCACCTATAACAAGTAGCAAAAGCAGTTTTTGAAAAGGAATTTTGGAAAGAAGAAAATGGCTAATCACATCAAACTGCAGTACAAAGGCCGCTGAGGTGAACAGAAGAAGCAAAAGTAGGTCTATAACCCGCTCAGAGATAATAGTGCCAAACGACTTTTCAAAAGGTACTCCATCATAATTACTGACCAGCAGGGCGCGCGAGACCTCTCCCGAACGCGGAATAGTTACATTCACTAAATAGCCAATGAATACAGCCATAGCTCTATGTAGCAAAGAGGTGCGATAGCCTATAGGACGAAGTAGCAACTCCCAGCGCAACGCACGCGAAAGGTCGCTGAGAAAACCTAAGACTACTGCCAATGCAATGTAGAAATAATTGGCAGAGAGGAATGTTTTTTTTATTTCAGAGAACTGTTCCTCAGAGAATTGTTGGTAGGCATACCAACACAAAAAACCTCCCACGAGCAATGGGAGGGTGAGTTTGAGTCCTTTTTTCATTCTAACAGATTAGTTTGTTCGTCCGGAAAGATAATAGACGGTTTGAACAGCTTAGCTTCTTCGAAATCCATTAGTGCGTAAGAAATAATAATGATGATATCCCCTTTCTGCACCTTTCGTGCGGCGGGGCCATTGAGAACAATAGCTCCAGAATTTCGTTTCCCTTTGATGACATAAGTGTCAAGGCGTTCGCCATTATTCACATTTACAATAGACACTTTCTCTCCTTCAATCATTCCAGCAGCTTCAATAAGAGCTTCGTCTATAGTGATGCTACCGATGTAATCTAAATCAGCACCAGTAACTTTCACACGGTGGATTTTAGATTTCAATACTTCTATTTGCATTTTTTGTTTGTATTTAAAAAACGCGGCAAAAGTACAAATAATTAGCTAATTGACAAATAAGTTAATATCTATCTTTAACGAATATTAAGCGAAGAAAAAGAAAGTTTTAAACCCAATATTAATCAATAATACTCTCTTTTCTTTAAAATAAATTGTAATAATTCTGATTAGTATAATCAGTTAAAGTGTTAATTATGAGTTTTTTAAAATAGTTCAAAACATTTTTGTTTTATAAAAAATTGCTATTACAAAAAAAAAGATTTACCTTTGCTTCATCTAAAACTAAAAAAATAATCGCAATGAGTGTATTAGTGAATAAAGATTCAAAAGTGATTGTACAAGGTTTCACAGGAAGTGAAGGTACTTTTCACGCAGAACAAATGATTGCTTACGGTACCAATGTGGTAGGAGGTATCACTCCTAACAAAGGCGGACAAACCCACTTGGGCAAACCTGTGTTCAACACAGTTGCCGAAGCTGTAAAAGCTACAGGAGCCGATGTTTCTATTATCTTCGTCCCTCCCGCCTTTGCTGCCGATGCTATTATGGAAGCCGCCGATGCAGGTATTAAAGTAATTATTACCATTACCGAGGGGATTCCGGTAGCCGATATGGTCAAGGTAGCTGCCTACATCAAGAATCGCGATTGCCGTTTGGTAGGACCTAATTGTCCTGGTGTTATCACACCAGAAGAAGCCAAGGTAGGTATTATGCCTGGTTTCATCTTCAAGAAAGGACACGTGGGTATCGTATCCAAATCGGGAACTTTAACCTACGAGGCAGCCGATCAAATTGTTCGACAAGGTTTGGGCATCACCACTGCTATAGGGATAGGAGGCGACCCTATCATTGGTACTACTACCAAGGAAGCAGTAGAACTGCTAATGAACGACCCCGAAACCCACTGCATCGTGATGATAGGCGAAATAGGAGGACAGTTGGAACCCGAAGCTGCTCGTTGGATTAAAGCCAATGGAAATCGCAAACCAGTGGTTAGCTTCATAGCAGGTGAAACAGCTCCTAAGGGGCGCACTATGGGGCACGCAGGGGCTATTGTAGGTGGTGCCGACGATACTGCCGAAGCCAAAAAACGAATCTTAAGAGAATGTGGTATTCACGTAGTAGACTCTCCTGCTAAAATAGGCGAAAAAGTAAAAGAGGTATTAGGGGCTTAAAACACCTAAGAATAAAACTTGAAACTATAAGATAGGTCAGCACACAAAGGCTTTTTGTGTGCTGACCTATCTTTTTTGTGATATTCTTCTCATCTTAGCTATTCATTTCCAAATAATTTGTACTTTTGCCTCCCGAAAAAACAATTATTTTAAACATATGAAAAAGCTAATCATTACTGTTTTTTTAGCCTCGATGGCTATCTTTTCCCAAAGCCTATTGGCACAAAAAAAACTCCTTGACACCGATGTATTTCGCAAAAACCCTTCAGAGGTTACTTCTTTTGAAGAAGCCCAACAGCAGGCTGAAAAGATATTGTATTATCTTATTCAAGAAGAGATGATTCCAGGAGCCTCAATTACCGTAGCCAAACAAGGTAAAGTTATCTGGCAAGGAGGCTATGGCTATGCCGACTTGAATAAGAAAACTCCCATCGACCCTAAAACAACGCTTTTCAGGGTAGCAAGTATGTCTAAAGCTATTACAGGGGTTGTCTTGGCTCGCTTACAAGAACAAGGTAAATTTGACTGGAACACTTCGTTATACGAGTACGTCCCCTCGTTCCCTCTTAAACCTTTTGACTTTACAATTAAACAGTTGGCAGGGCATTTGGCGGGTATCCGCTCTTACCGAGGAAACGAATACACTCTGAACAAGAATTACACTATCGAGCAAGGGATTGATCTTTTTAAAGATGATGTTCTGCAATCAGCACCAGGTACTAAGTTTTTATACAGCAGTTATGGTATTAATCTTATTTCATTAGCTATTGAAAAGTGCCTAAACAAGAAGTTTGAAGATATAGCTAAAGATGAGGTATTTAAACCCCTGAATATGTGGCGCACCTTTCCCGACAGAGGTAAAATTATTACTGATGAAGCTATTCCGTACACCCGTACTAAAAAGGGATTAGACAAGGCTACAGAGGTGAACAACTACTTCAAATTGGCAGGCGGAGGCTTCCTTTCTACCTCTCACGATATTGCTAAAATGGGTACTGCCATAG
>ERZ772971.2146-NODE-2146-length-10981-cov-4.407560_pt1 | contig 10981 bp, 2 predicted proteins | sample MGYA00511943_ERZ772971 | MGnify/ENA primary metagenome ERZ772971 (study PRJEB29015, sample SAMEA2737929) | human oral metagenome | biome: human oral; feature: human-associated habitat; material: dental | place: China | collected 2144 ... | reverse complement strand
TTGACCTCATATGGGCTGACATATTCACAAGGAGTAAACGGACTTAAAGCAAATAGGGATAAACCATATAATGCAGGAACATTTTTAACTCCTTCAAGATATGCAGATGAAAATAAATATGAATTTAAAAAAGTAAACTTGTATACAAGCTACTACAAACCGTTCTACTTTAAGAATCAGGGAATCACTACAAGGTTTAGCATAAATGGACAGTATACAAATGATGCACTATTCAGCACAGAAAAATTTAGCATAGGAAGCTTTGATACGGCAAAAGGATTTCCTTCTTCAGTTTCAGGAGACATAGGATTTAACACAAAATTTGAAATAAGCTATATCTTGCCGACAGAAAGAGATAGTAAAATGGGAGAATTTTTATACAAGATAAGACCATATGCTGAATATAGTTATGGTAAAGTCAGAAATAACTATGATGAACGTGGCAATAAGAATGGTAGAATAGCAACGCTTTCAAGTTATGCTGCAGGTGTTAGATATTATGGTGAAATATTGACTCTTGATTTTGGAATAGCTAAGCCAGATAAAGGTAAGGGTGAAGTTAATGCAGATAAGAGTAGAGGATACATTTCAGTGGGAGCAAGCTTTTAATAAATCATTAAATATTGCGAAAACTGAGAGTTAGAGAAAATGAAAATTTATTAATCAAGGAGTAATTTAATGAAGCGATTTATAACAGTAATGTTATTTTTACTTATAGTCAGCTGCGGATCTCAAAACATTGACATAAATAAGACAAGTATTTCTGGAGTTGAAATGGAAGATTTGCAGATGATAGATGATGTGTTGTACAAGTATGGAGAAGACAAGCCATATAACGGGAAAATTTTGTCAAAATTTGATGATGGAAATATCTCGATGACTGAAACTGCGAAGAATGGAAAAATTGATGGTGAAACTAAAACATACTATGAAAGTGGTAAATTAAAAGAGGAATATAGTGTAAAAGATGGAAAAATTGATGGTGAATATAAATGGCATTCGCAAGATGGAAATATTTTAATTACTGCAACGTATAAAAATAATGAAAAATCAGATGAACAAGCGGTAACTGTCAAAGATAGGAAGCCATTTACAGGAACATATACAGAAACATATGGTAATGGAAATGTAAGTCAGTCAATAAAATTCCTGGATGGAAAACGTGATGGTGAAACAATATTCTATTATGAAAATGGAAAAATACGTGAGAAAATACCATACGTAAAAGGTCTTAGAGATGGAGACTATTTCTATTATGATAATACCGGAGAAGTTATAGGAAAAGGGGCATTTGTAAATGATAAAAGGGAAGGTCAATGGTTAGTTTATGATGAAAATGAAAAAACATTGATTGAAAAAATCTATACAAATAATCTGGAAGAAGGGCCATATAAAGTATATTATGAAGATGGTAAAACGCGTGCTGAAGGTTCTTATTCTCAAGGAAAACTGGTTGGAGCGTATAAATCTTATTACCCTAGTGGAAGTGTAGAAACGGAAGTAAATTATGCAAATGGGAAAAGAGAAGGATCATATAAGATTAATTATGAAAATGGAGCTGTCAAGGAAGTTGGAAGTTACAAAGATGATAAGCTTATTGGTGATATTCATTTGACCTATGAAAATGGTGCGAAGTTAGCAGATTTACACTATACACAGGATGGTAAAAAAACTGGGAAATGGATATATTTATATCCTAGTGGGAAAGTACAGCAGGAATTCACGTATGAAAATGATAAACCAGTTGGAAATTATAAAAAATATTATGAAGATGGAAAAGTAGCTGAGGAAGGAAAATATGTAAACGGACTTCTTGAAGGTGATGTAAAAATGTATTATAACAATGGACAAATAGCTTCTAAAGTTCCATTTAAGCGAAATTCCAAGGAAGGTGAAGCTGTTTCATATTTTGAAAATGGAAAAGAAAAGGAAAAGGGTAAATTTATCCATAATAAATATGAAGGCGTAGTAAAAGTTTTTTATGATAATGGAGAACTTGCAATAGAACAGAATTATAAAAATGGATTAAAAAACGGAGCATACAAGGAATTTTATAAAGGAAATAAGCCAAAGGTAGTAGCAAATTATGTAAATGGCAAGGAAGAAGGAGATTATACAATCTATTATGAGAATGGTCAAAAACAGGTTGTTTCTAAATTTAAAAACGGACTTGCTGAAGGTGAATGGACTTACTACTATCAAAATGGCAAGGAAAGTAAAAAAATGAATTTTGTTGCTGGGAAGCGTGAAGGAAAACAGCAGGAATTTTATGAAAATGGAAATAAAAAACTGGAATCAGAATTTAAGAACAACAAAGAAAATGGAACGTGGACAGTATACTTTGAAAACGGAAAAGTATCGACAACGTTTGTATATACAGATGGTCTTCTAAATGGAGCAGTAGTTATAAATGATGATAAAGGCAGAAAAATAGTTGAAGGAAATTATAAAAACGGAAAAGAAGATGGAAAATGGGTATTCTATGATGAAAGTGGAAAAGTGAAGAAACAGGAAAATTATTCTGTTGGGAAAAAAATATAGCACTTTTATTAGAAAAATAAACATTAAAATCTTTGGATGAAAATTGTATAAAATATTAAGGCTGATTAATATTTTTTCTGAATCTTTAATATGTTTGTTTTTATTTATTTTAATTACAGGGAGAATTTAATCGTTAGGTTCTCTCTGTATTTTTTATACAAAGATTATTTTAAGAATACAATTAGTTAATTAATAGAATTTGAAGAACTGGAGGAAAAAGTGATGAACAAGGAAACCTTAAGAAAGTATTTCAGTGAGAACCTTGCCAGGAAGCTAGCGGCATTCGTGCTCCTGATCTCCTTTAGCGCAAACATCTTCGCTGAAGCAGTTCCTGACCCTGTCAGCATAGGGAACGCAAGGGCAACCCGTACAGCGTCAGGCATAGAGCAGCTTGACATCGCAACGCCTAATGCAAAGGGGCTTAGCTACAACTCGCTCCTTGAGCTGCAGGTAAGCGAGCAGGGGCTGATCCTAAACAACAACCCCCACGTTGTTGCGGACACGCAGATAGCGGGGCTTGTGGCAAGGAACAGGAACCTTGACAGAAGCGGCTCTGCCAACCTGATCGTGACCGAGATTACAGGAAAGAACAGGACAAATATTAACGGGTATGTGGAAGTTGCTGGAGACAGGGCTGACATTGTCATGGCTAACAGGAACGGGATAACCGTAAACGGAGGAGGCTTCCTTAATTCAGGCAGGGTTACTCTTACATCAGGTAAGTTAAATATGGCTGATGGTGAACTTAAATCAATAGATGTAGAAAGCGGAAACGTGAGGATAGGTGAAAGGGGGATTGACGCGCTTTCCCTGACAGACCTTGAGCTGGTTGCCAAGACAGTTGACATAGACGGGATAGTAAAAGGCTCGGCCGACACTAAGGTAAGAATATCGGCAGGCGGGCAGACCTATGAATACAAGACAAAGGAAGTGACAAGCAAAGGTAAGACATACAGCGGAATAGCGGTTGACGGTAAAAGCGCAGGGAGCATGTATGCAGGAAAGATAGACATCATCTCCAATGACAAAGGTGCAGGGGTAAACACCAAAGGGGACCTTGTAAGCATAGACGACGTCACAATAACGGCAAGCGGGGATGTTACAACCCACAAGGCTCATTCGGAAAAGCGTGTAGTGTACAGGACACCTAAGAAAGTAAGGATAACAAAGCAAGTAACAGCAGGAGAAAAGGTAGTAGTAAGGGCCAAGAAGACGGAAGTTGACGTCAATGCGCAGGTAATAACAGGATACCTTAAGAAGTCGCTTGGGGAAGATGCATTTGAGGCCAAGTCTGATGAAGTTAATATATACGGAAAGATTGAGGCTAACGGAAAAGTACTGATTGACGGAAAGGCTGTAAGAAATGCAGGAGAGATAAGCGCAACGGACAAGGTTACTGTAAACGGGCAGACGCTTGACAACACGAAGGGTGAAATCAGAAGTGACGGCAAGGTGGAACTGAATACCCAGTCTACAGTAAACAGGCAGGGATACATCCTTTCTGACGGCCTTACAAAGGAAGATGTGGCAGGAAGCACTGAAAACCTTGAAAGCGGCCAGAATGCTGAAAGGCTTGGGAATACAAGGGAAGCCGGGGTAAGCATCTCAGGAGATTTAGATAATACAAAAGGTGTTGTAAAAGGGCGTGAAGTAAGCATAGGAGGAAGCCTTAACGGCAACAGCGAAGGCCTTGTAAGAAGCATGGGCGACCTTTCTGTGAACGGAAGCATTGTGGACAATGCGGGCGGAAGGCTGGAAGGACGGATAAAGGACATCAATGCCAAGAAGGTGATAAACGATAACGGAGCCATCCTTTCAGGAAAAGGGCTCAGCATCATATCGGAGGATATAGGCAACAGGAACGGAGTAATCTATGCAAATGGCGACGTGAAGCTGGTCGGGAGCAGAATAGACAACTTTTCGGGAATTGTGAAGGGGACAGGAAATCTTGACATTTCATCTGGAAGCCTTGACAACAGGCATGGGGACATCGTATCAGAAGACGATGTCAAGATAAGCTCTGATAGAATTGACAACCGTTCAGGAAATATTCAGGGCAAAGGCAAGATGGAAATAGACTCCAAGAGCCTTGACAACAGAAAAGGGGACATATCAGGCGGCAAGGAGGCAGTGATAAGGTCGGACAGGATAGACAACATCATGGGGAACATCCGGAGCGCAGGAAACATAATGATAAAGTCAGCAAACCTTGACACAAGGGAAGGAAGCGTTGCAGGCAATGGCGCAGTAAGGATCGACTCCGGCAAGATTGACAACCGTAAAGGGAGCATCCTTGGAAGCGGAAAGGTTGAGGTGGTCTCAGGGGATGTCAACAACCGAGAGGGAAGCATCCTAAGCGAGGACGATATTGAGATAAAATCTGGCAAGATAGACAATATCCTTGGAAAAGTCAAGGGCAACGGAAAGATTGAAGCAAGGTCAAAAGACCTTGACAACAGGGACGGAGAAATAACAGGGATTGAGGATGTGAATATTGAATCCACAAAGCTTAACAATGATGGAGGTAAAATATCATCATTGAATTCAGGCGTCTCAGTAAAGTCAGATGATGCAGGCAATGTGAAGGGAATCATAGAAGGGCTTACAAAAACTGTAGTAAATGCAGGCCATATACGAAATGCAGGAGGAAAGATAGTTTCAGAGGGGACTGTGGAGCTGATCACTCCGAACGAGTATACATACGAAGGCACAGTGGAAGGAAAAGTTCTTACATCAATAAACGGCGGAAAAATCACAGTCAATGACAGGATAGAGAGAAGCGGGGCATTAGAGCTGATAGCGAAGAACGGCATCGCCCTTAACAACGATGTGGCCGCAAGAATACTTAATATCCAGGCGGGAGCAGACCTTGAGAACAGCCATAGCCTGAAAGGTAACGAATATCTTTCCGTAAGGGCACGGAACATATCAAATGGCGGTCAGATGCTGTCAGATGAATATGTGCATGTGAAGGCGGACGGAAGGCTTGCGAACGGACCTTCAGGAAGAATTGCGTCAAACGGCGACATCTTCCTTGAGGCGCAGTCGATAGAGAACAATAGAGGAAACATTCTTGCGAACGGGACGCTTACAATGATAGCGGATTCCCTGATCAGAAATGACCTTGGAAGAATCCATTCAGGCACTGGAACTTATGGAGTGGTAAGAAACGGAAGGTTTGAGAACATAGGGCGATCAAATATCGAGATCATTGAGAATGTGAACTCCAGTCTTGGAGTATCAGGAGTGCAGACAAGAACGGGCAGATTCATGGCAAGAAGCCCAAGAGTGCAGAACGTCCTGAATGACAGACCGACATATTCAATGAATGCAAGCTCGGAAAGCTCAGACATCACAAGCGACGGCTTCATAGCGCTTGACGTAAACGGAGACGTTGTAAACAGGGATGCAGGAAAGATAGAAGCCAAGGGCATAACGCAGATAAGGGCAAACAATGTGTACAACATAAGCAGGATGGCGGCTTCAAGAGACGGGAATACAGTACTGGTAGGAGCAGGAGGAAGAATAGCAGGCTCTGAAGTATATCTTGACGTTGCAGGGAAAGTTGTAAACGGCGTAGAGGACAGCCTTGGGAATGCATACAGAAGAGAGGACGGAGTGCTTGTCGACAACAGGAACGTAGTTTCAGTTGACCAGTCTGTGATAGCAGGAACAAATGAAACTGTAATAAAGGCAGGAAGCGTAATAAATACGGCACAGATTGGAGAGAAAGGAAAAGGAGCGACATTCATTGAAACGCAGGGCACAGTTTCAAATAATGCAATGGGAGGAAATGCTGCCAAGATAGAAGGAAGCACTGTAGCAATAGACGGAAAGGCCGGGGTGACAAACACAGGAAGCGTAATTGAGGGGACAAAAGGGACGCAGGTGGTGTCAAGCAATGGCCAGGTCATAAATGAGAGCACTGTGCAGTCAGAGACAGCGTACAGGAATGTAACGCAAAGAAAAGGGCTCCTTCGTCTATTAACAGAAACTGCGCCACAAGTGGACAGGGTAACGGAAAGCATAAGAAACGTAGGAAAGATTGAAAGCAGTGGCGGACTTGTATATGTTGAAGGGGACAGAGGAGTCATAAATGTCGCAGGAAACCTTAGAGGGGCGGAAGGTACATATCTTGTAGGCAAGAACGGTACAATAGAAGACAGAACGATAAGCCTGAAGGACTTGAGGCACAATGTGGTTGAAACAAGGACCGAGAAAAGGGAAGTAAGGAAACCAGGCCTTGGAAGAAGCAAAGGAGCCGCAAGGACAGAGGACGTCCAGGTACAGACAAGATGGGACATAGTTGACAGGACGGACACTGTGTCAGGAATTATCGGAATGGGCAAGAACACAGTTCTTGAAGGGAAGGACATAGTGCTTGCCAGCAGTGACCTTAGAGGAACTGAGGACATAGTATTAAATGCCAAGAACTACATACTTATGCTGTCAACGGTGAACAGCGAGTACAAGAGCAGAACAGAAACTCATAAAAGCGGAAGAGTCAGAAAGAAAGTCAAAACACAAAACTGGACAGAGGACAATGAATATGCAAACAATGTTGACATAACGACAGAAGGGAACATACTTCTAAACTACCACGGAGCAGGAGCCCCTGCAGACAACAAGGGAATATTTGCACAGGGAGTAAACTTTAATACAAAAGGACAGGTGCTAGGATACTCTGAAGGTGACATCTACATCCAGGGGACAAAGGACAGGCTGAACAGCGTATACACCTCAAAGACCAAGAAGAGCTTTGCGGGGATAGGATACGGGAAGTCATCGGACTATGTTAACACATACCAGGAGAGATACAGACTGGGACAGCTTTACGGGGACGCAGGGATAACATATGACGCGGACGGCAAGCTGAGAGTTGAAGGAGTGGACATACAGAGCAGCGGCAAGACATTCTTCAGAGGAAAAATGGGCACACAGTTCCTACCAGGAATAGAAAACGGCCACAGGTACGAGGAGCACAAGTCAAGCGGACTTAAGGGAAGCCTTGGACTAAGCTGGAGCGGACTAAGTGCTGGAGTAGGATACGAGAAGAGCGTCGACAGGATAGCGGAAACGACAAAGACAGTAGTCCCAAACAGTATGAACGTTGCGGGGGAAGTAGTAATTGGAACAGAAAAAGGCAACATAGACTTCTATCCAACAACAGGAGCAGTAGGAAAGCTTGTGTTCGATGCAAACGGGAACGAGATAAACATACTGGACATGCAGAATGAAAGAACGTACGACAGGGAAACTAAGAGAAGCTATGCCGGAATAGGGGCAAACCTTGGAATACCTATGGTAAGCTCGCTGCAGCAGGTCTGGGAAGCAGGAAGAGGCCTAAGACATGCAAGAAGCAAAGAAGACTACATAAACGGCGGATCAAGGCTTGCGGGAGCAGGCGCAGGAGCTCTGGCATCATACGGGGAACTGTTTACAAACCCAGTATCATCCGGAATTTCATTAAGCTACAGCAACAATAGAAGCAGCCAGCACAGGGAAGAGAGCACATCAGTGGGAAGCAGCCTGTATGCTGCAAATGGAGTAGAGTACAACGGAAGCAGCCTTCATACAAGAGGGCTTAACATACAGAACGACGGGGACACGGTCTACAACATTACAGGAAGCATCATAAAGGAAGCGGGAGCCAGCACGATAAAGGAGACATCAAGCAGCACTGGATATGGAATTAGCCTTGCAAAAGGCCTTACTGACGGCAAGGGCGTAATCAACCCGTTAAAATCATCAAACATAACAGCTTCGATTAATGCAAGCGGGTACAGGGGAAGAAGCAATGGAGTGTACTATGCAAACAACCAGGACGTAACAAAAGGGAACTCCCACTACAATGTAGGGGGAGATGTCAAGATAACGGGAGTTGACGTTAAGACTGGAAGCGTATCAGGAACTGTTGGCGGGAATACGACTGTTGAAAGCGTGCAGGATGAATTTTATTCAGAAGGCAGAGGATATTCGGCAGGGATAACCGCAGGAATAGGAAAAGGGCTTGATAAGAACAATCCAAGAGGATACGGAGTGAACCTATCAAGCGTATCAGCCGGTCATACAAGAACTGACGTGGAGCAGAGAACAACAAGAAACGTTACTGAGTTTACAGCGGGAGGAGGATTGCTTGACGTAAAAGGGACAGTAAAGCAGGTAGGCTCATTAATTGACGGAAACTTCACATTAAACTCAAACGGCTATGAACATGAGGACTTGAAGGACATTGACAAGTCAAGAACAGTGGGAATAAATGTAACAGTCTATCCAAACGTGTCGTATTCTCAAAGGGATAAAAATGGGAATCAGGTATACGTGGACGGACAGAACCCTAAGAAGACAGGAACAGCAATAAAAACAGGACTTACTTACGGAGAAACTGACAAGACAAGGGAAATACTTGCAACTGTCGGAGCAGGAGTAACAATGAACCATGACCTGTCAGGAGTGAACAGAGACCCGAACAGACAAGTGACAGAGTTTGAGGGAAGGGAGCTTAAGCCTGTGAACATTGACCTTCTTGCCGAGTACTGGGCAACCGAGGCTGGAAGAGGGAAACTAAGAGATATCGTAGGGAACTCAGCAAGAAGTACGCAGGGAATCATAAATGTAATAACTAGAAAATCAGATTCTGGGGAGTATAACCTGATTAAAAATATTATTTCTGAAAGCATAGAACAGAAGATGGAAAGAATAGGATTTATTGATGTTAAAGGAAAAACTGTAGAACAGATACAGAAGGAAGTGGAATCAAGATTCGGAGGATTAACAAAAAAAGGAATAAAAGTCAGATTCTATGGAACAGGAGATATGGATTTAAGCAGTCTAACTAAAGAGCAACTAAACCGTCTGATGGCAGATGGATTTTCAACTACAGGAGACGGCTACATCTGGATAAATAAAGATAGGCTGACAAATGACACAATAGATTTAAACAAGTTAATCCAGCATGAACTTACACATCAGATACTTGGGGATGATACTGAATACCAGGCAAGATATGTAGAAGGAGTGTATGGAAACTTTCTTGAAAATATAAAATTGAATGGTTATTTGGAAGATACCCAAATAGTTGACTTGCTTCAACACAGACTTTCAGAAACCGATACGAATAGACTTAACGGATATTCTATTGATGAGATGCAGGATAGAATATTTTTAGATAGTGAGTTGACAATAGAAGAAAGAAATGCTATTTTACTGGAACTTCAGGAAATAACAAACTATAAGCTTAAACAGGAAGGAACAGAGGTTTGTGAAAATGGTAAATGTGGTTATGAAGTGGTATACGATAAGAACAAGGGTTCTAAAATAAAAGTGGTTGTTATATCTGAAAAGGATTCTGGTGGAAACTATATAAAAGATGAAAAAGGAAACATAAAAAGGAAGATAGTAATTGAAAGTGACGAAAAGAAGGCAAATGATTACAAGAAAGGTAATAAGCTGATTTCTGATTTGATTGAAAAAACATCCCAAAAAGTTTTCATAACCAATGAGAAAGACAATGAGCGAAAGGAAAGATGGATTTCTAAAGATGGTTCTAGTCAGCGTGGAAATTTGATAAAAATAAACATGAAAGATAATGTGAAAACACAAGTTTGGGATGAAGAAAACAGAACATTGCTTTTTGAAAAAAACAGCACATACATAACAAGGAAAATTACAATTCCTAAATTTTTGGAACTGGCACATGAACTGATACATGAACATCACTGGCTGTTTCCTAACTATTCAGTATTTTACAAGGATTACGGAGCAAATACGTTTTATGAGATAAACAAGAAATATCTGAAGCATTATGTCTTTATTTCGGATGAGGATACTCAGGAAAGTTTTTCAACAGATTCTAGCAATGATTCCTTAGGTGGATATGATGCTGAAGAAATTATTACAATAGGAGTAGGAAATAGCACTAAGGAAAATGCTAAAATTAATGGAATAAAAGCTCATGGAGAGTACAATTTGGATTCAGACATAACAGAAAACGATATTAGAACTGAGCATAGATGTATCGGAATAAACTGTGAAAACCTTTATCCTGAATACAGTTTCAACTATAGAATAGTACATAATATGATTGTGCCAAAGATACCTTCTGAAGAAATTAAAAAAATAGAAGAAAGATTGAAAAAAACAAGGCTGGAAATGGAGGGGAAAAAATAAAATGAAAAAGTATAAATTAATGCTATTAGTTTTTTTGGTGTTTTCATTGCCTTTATTTTCTAACAGCGAAAACGATAAGATACATTATTTTGAAAAAATGACGGGTGAATTTTATGATATATTTGGAAATGTGGATGGCGGAGTCAGAGTTATGTTAAATTCTAAGAGCTATGCGAAGGAAGATTTTGAACTATATTTTAAAGTGTACAGTATGCCACGTCAGTTTATGGACGAGACTGATAAGACAAGAAAAGGATTTGAGCAGATATTT
>ERZ772971.2140-NODE-2140-length-11008-cov-7.558660_pt1 | contig 11008 bp, 5 predicted proteins | sample MGYA00511943_ERZ772971 | MGnify/ENA primary metagenome ERZ772971 (study PRJEB29015, sample SAMEA2737929) | human oral metagenome | biome: human oral; feature: human-associated habitat; material: dental | place: China | collected 2144 ... | reverse complement strand
GCCGCTGGTGCTGATGACGCCCAAGTCGCTGCTGCGCCACAAGGAAGCCGTCTCGCCGCTGAAGGAACTGGCCAATGGCCGCTTCCAGACCGTGCTGGGCGACACCGTGGCCGATCCGTCCAAGGTCCGGCGCGTGGTCTTCTGCAGCGGCAAGGTCTACTACGACCTGCTGGCCGAGCGTCGCACCCGTGAGCTGGAGAACGAGGTGGCCTTGGTGCGCATCGAGCAGCTCTATCCGTTCCCGCACAAGGCCTTCGAGGCCGAGTTCAACCGCTATCCGAACGCCACGCAGATCGTCTGGTGCCAGGATGAGCCGCAGAACCAGGGTGCGTGGTTCTTCATCCAGCATCACTTCCAGGAAGTCCTGAAGGACGGGCAGAAGCTGTCGTATGCAGGTCGTCCGGCCTCGGCCTCGCCGGCCGTCGGCTACTACGACAAGCACTTTGCCCAGCAGAAGGAGCTGCTGGACAACGCTTTCGGTGGTGCCGGCCGCACCAAGGGCGGCAAGGACAAGCACTGATCCTCCCATCTGACGGGAACCCCCGCGGCCGGCTGTTGCCTGACCCCGGGGTGTTCCGCCATATCCCCATTCCCAAAAAGATCCCGGAGTTTTCCCAAAATGGCTCAGATTGAAGTCAAGGTGCCGCAGCTGTCCGAGTCGGTGGCCGAGGCCACGCTGCTGCAATGGCACAAGAAAGTCGGCGACGCTGTCGCCCGTGACGAGAACCTGGTCGACATCGAGACCGACAAGGTAGTGCTGGAACTGCCCGCGCCGTCGGCTGGCGTGATCACCGACATCAAGAAGGGCGACGGCGCCACGGTCGTGGCCGATGAGCTGATCGCCATCATCGACACCGAAGCCACCGCCGGTGCGTCCGCGCCGCAGGCAGCCGCTCCCGCCCAGGCACCCGCCGCCGCTGCCCCGGCCCAGGCTGCCGCACCGGCCACCACCAGTGGCTCCGCCAGCGGCATCGCCATGCCGGCCGCTGCCAAACTGCTGGCCGAGAAAGGCATCGATCCCGCCCAGGTGGCCGGCAGCGGCCGCGACGGCCGCATCACCAAGGCCGATGCCCTGAACGCCACCGCCAAGCCTGCCGCCAGCGCCCCGGCTGCGTTGCCTGCCGTCAATGCGCCCGCGGCCCTGCCGGTGGCCCGCACCCCGGTTGACCTCAATCGCGTGCTGGAAGGCCGTTCCGAGCAGCGCGTGCCGATGTCGCGCCTGCGTCAGCGCGTGGCCGAGCGCCTGCTCCAATCGCAGCAGACCAACGCCATCCTCACGACCTTCAACGAGGTCAACATGCAGCCGGTCATGTCGCTGCGCAAGAAGTACCAGGAGAAATTCGAGAAGGAACACGGCGTGCGCCTGGGCTTCATGAGCTTCTTCGTGAAGGCTGCGGTCCACGCACTCAAGAAGTTCCCGATCGTCAACGCCTCCATCGACGGCAACGACATCGTCTACCACGGCTACTTCGATATCGGCGTGGCCGTCGGCTCGCCCCGTGGTCTGGTGGTGCCGGTCATCCGCAATGCCGACCAGCTCTCGTTCCACCAGATCGAGCAGACCATCGCCGACTTCGGCAAGCGTGCCCAGGCCGGCAAGATCGGCATCGAGGAGCTGAGTGGCGGTACCTTCTCCATCTCCAACGGTGGCGTGTTCGGCTCCATGCTGTCCACCCCGATCATCAACCCGCCGCAGTCGGCCATCCTGGGCGTGCACGCCACGAAGGAGCGCCCGGTGGTGGAAAACGGCCAGGTCGTCATCCGTCCGATCAACTATCTGGCACTGTCGTACGACCACCGGATCATCGACGGCCGCGAAGCCGTGCTGTTCCTCGTGGCCATCAAGGACGCGCTGGAAGATCCGTCCCGTCTGCTGCTCGACCTGTGATTGCGGAGGTAACTGCACATGTCCAAGGAATTTGACGTCGTCGTCATCGGTGCCGGCCCCGGCGGCTACATTGCCGCCATCCGCGCCGCCCAGCTGGGCCTGAAGGTGGCCTGCGTCGAAAAATGGAAGAACCCGGCCGGCAAGCCCGCCCTGGGCGGTACCTGCCTGAACGTCGGCTGCATCCCGTCGAAGGCACTGCTGGCCTCCAGCGAGTCCTACGAGCACGCCCACCACGGCCTGGAAGATCACGGCATCACCGTGAAGGACGTGAAGTTCGACGTGGCGAAGATGCTCGCCCGCAAGGACGCCATCGTCGGCAAGATGACCCAGGGCATCGAGTACCTGTTCCGCAAGAACAAGGTCACCTGGGTCAAGGGCCACGGCCGCTTCATCAGCCGCGAGGGCGATGCCATCGTGCGCGTCGAGGTCCAGCCGGACGAGGGTGAACCCGAGATCCTCACCACCCGCAACGTCATCGTGGCCACCGGTTCGAAGGCCCGTCACCTGCCCAACGTGCCGGTCGACAACGTGCTGGTGTGCGACAACGAAGGCGCCCTGGCCTTCGACAGCGTGCCGAAGAAACTCACCGTCATCGGTGCCGGCGTGATCGGCCTGGAACTGGGTTCGGTCTGGCGCCGCCTGGGTGCCGACGTGACGGTGCTCGAAATGGCCCCGTCCTTCCTGGGCGCCTGTGATGCCGCCGTCAGCAAGGAAGCCGAAAAGCTCTTCAAAAAGCAGGGCCTGAAGTTCGAGTTCGGCGTGAAGATCGGCAACGTCAAGGTTGCGCAGGGCAAGGGCGGCAAGGGGGGCAGCGTCACCGTCCAGTACCAGGATGCCAACGGCAAGGAACACAGCATCGAGTCCGACCGCCTGATCGTCTCGATCGGCCGTGTACCCAACACCGATGGCCTGGGTCTGGAATCGGTGGGCCTGTCGGTGGACGAGCGCGGTTTCATCCCGGTCGATGACAACTGCCGCAGCACCGTGCCCAGCATCTGGGCCATCGGCGACGTGGTGCGCGGCCCCATGCTGGCCCACAAGGCCGAAGACGAAGGCGTGGCCGTGGCCGAGCGCATCGTTGGCCAGAAGCCACACATCGACTACAACTGCATCCCCTTCGTCATCTACTCCAACCCCGAGATCGCCTGGGTGGGCAAGACCGAAGCCCAGCTCAAGGCCGAGGGCCGAGGCTACAAAGCCGGTCAGTTCCCGTTCATGGCCAATGGCCGGGCACTGGGCATGGCGGCCGCCGACGGCTTCGTCAAGGTGCTGGCCGACGACAAAACGGATGAAATTCTCGGCGTGCACATCATCGGTATGGGCGCCTCCGACCTGATTGCCGAGGCCGTGGTGGCCATGGAGTTCAAGGCCTCGTCCGAAGACATCGCCCGCATCTGCCACCCGCATCCGTCGCTGTCGGAAGTGATGCGCGAAGCCTCGCTGGCCGTGGACAAGCGTGCCCTGAACATGTAGGTTGCCGGGTGCGCCACGGGCGCACCGTCTTCTCAGCCTGCAAGTCTGCTTCGTGCCACACGCGCACCGCATGTCGCCTGTCTGGTCATCACGGCCGGTTTGGCTCATGCGGTGCTTTTGCTTCATGAGGCAGGTCTGTTTCATGCCGCCCCATCACTTCAGGCGGCAGGCTCATTTCATGCAAGGAATCTCCGTCTGCCATGTCAGCGGTCATTGAACGTTACCAGGCGAAGCTGGCCGAACGCGGCTACACCGCCGACTCGGCCCAGCTGGCTGCCATCGAACGGCTGCAGCGGCTGGCGGATGAACTGCAGGACTTCGACAACCGCCCCGGCGGGCTGCTCAGGCGCCTGATGTCACGCGGCAAAACGCCACCGCGTGGCGTCTGGATGTACGGCGGGGTGGGGCGCGGCAAGAGCTTCCTGATGGACTGCTTCTTCGAGGCACTGCCCACGGAACGCAAGACCCGTCTGCATTTTCATGAATTCATGCGGGCCGTGCACCAGGAGCTGAAAACGCTCAAGGCCATGGCCAACCCGCTCGACGAAGTGGCACGCCGCGCTGCCGAGCGTTATTCCATCATCTGCTTCGACGAGTTCCATATTTCGGACATCGCCGACGCGATGATTCTCGAGCGCCTGCTGCACGCGCTCTTTGCCCACCAGCTGGTCTTCGTGATGACCAGCAACTACGTGCCCGACCGCCTGTACCCCGACGGTCTGCATCGCGACGCCATCCTGCCCGCCATCGCGCTGCTGAACAAAAACCTCGACGTGATGTCGGTGGACGTGGGCACCGATTACCGCCAGCTGACCATCAAGGGCATCCCGGCCTACCTCAGCCCGCTGGGCCCCGACACCGACGCCGGCATGGAAGCCGCCTTTGCCCGCCTGACCGATGGCCACGAAGACAGCCCCGAACTGACCGTCGAGAACCGCCCACTGCGCGCCCACCGGCGTGGCCGGGACGTGGTGTGGTTCGATTTCGACACCCTCTGCCGCACCGCCCGCTCCCAGAACGACTATCTGGACATCGCCTCCCGCTTCGACACCGTGATGCTGTCGGGCGTGCCGCAGATGGATTCGCGCATGGCCTCCGAGGCCCGGCGCTTCACCTGGCTGATCGACGTACTGTACGACCAGAAGGTCAACCTGTTCATCTCGGCCGAAGTCCCGCCCGACCAGCTCTACACCAGCGGCCCCATGGCGCATGAGTTCGTGCGTACCGCCAGCCGCCTGCACGAGATGCAGTCGGACAGCTACCGCAACGAGGCACGGCGGAACCAGAACAACCGGCTGGGGTGACGAGAGGGGGCGTTCCAGCGAGCGTCCTGAACTCGTGCCGCTCGCCCGGATTGACGACCTGCAACCTTCGTCGCTTCAGCGCGCGTCGTGGACTCGTTCGTCCCCATGTTTGCCCGAGCCATGTGCTGACAGGGCGCCGTGCGCAGGCAGGCGCGCCATGCCATGCCCGTTGACGTTACCATGTCGGCTTCCCTCCGGCCCATTTTGCGCCTTGTCTCCACGTCACGCTCCTGATCACACGACCGATTGCGCCGGCCAGACGCCGCTGCTGGAACCCACACGCGCCGTCTTTGCCGCTGACGGCCGCCTGGCCGAGAGCCAGCCCGGCTACCGCCCGCGTGCCGGCCAGCAGGAAATGGCCGAGGCCATTGCCGACGCCATCGATGGCAAGGCCACGCTGATGGTCGATGCCGGCACCGGCATCGGCAAGACCTTCGCCTATCTGGTGCCCGCGCTGCTCTCGGGCCAGAAGGTGCTGCTTTCCACCGCCACCCGCCAGCTGCAGGACCAGCTCTACCAGCGCGACGTGCCGCGCATCAAGCAGGTGCTGGGCAGTGACGCACAGGTAGCCATCCTGAAGGGGCGGGCCAACTACGTCTGCCCGGTACACCTGGCGCGCAACCTGCGTGACGGGCGCTTTCGGGACCCGAAAATTCCGGCGCGGCTGCGCATCATCGAGCGCTTCGCGGCCCTCAGCGACACCGGCGACCGCGCCGCCTGCACCCAGCTCTCCGAAGAGGACCCCGCCTGGGCCTTTGCCACCTCCACCCGCGACAACTGTCTGGGGCAGGACTGCCCGGAGCTGCGCCGCTGCCCCTTGATGCACGCCCGCCAGCAGGCGCAGAAGGCCGACGTGCTGGTGGTCAACCATCACCTGTTCTGCGCCGACCTGGCCATGAAGGACGATGCGATGGCCGACTTCCTGCCCAGGGCCGACATCCTGATCTTCGACGAGGCCCACCAGCTGCCGGACATCGCCACCGAATTCTTCGGCAACACCTTCTCCACCCGCCAGCTGCTGGAACTGGGCCGCGAGAGCCAGAAGATCGGCAACCACGACGCCCCGGGCCTGGCCGACTGGCCCGGGCTGTACAAACAGCTTGAAGCCGTGGCTGGCCGCCTGCGACTGGCACTGCCCTCGGGCCTGCTGCGGCTGGGGCTGGAGGAACTGCTGTCGGCCGACGCGCAGGACGTAAACGAATGGCTGGTGGACGTGCTGCCGGACGTGGACGATGCGCTGGAGGAGCACCTGCAGACGCTGAAGCCGCTGGCAGACAGCTCGGCGGACCTCGCGCATCTTTACGAGCGCACCCAGACGCTGCTGGAGCGGTTGCGGCACTGGCATACGGCGTTTTTGCGGGCGACGGCGAAAACCCCTGATGAAGCGCTGATCCTCTGGGCGCAAACCACCGACAGCCATGCCCAGCTGCGCACCACGCCCCTGTCGGTGGCCGAGCGCTTTGCGCAGGCACGTGAACAGCATGGTGGCGCCTGGATATTCGTCTCGGCCACACTGGCTGTGGGCGGCAACCTCGACCACTTTGCCCGCCTGATGGGCATGCAGGACGCTTGGCAGCTGCAGGTGGAAAGCCCATTCAACTATCCGGAGCAGGCGGCACTGTGGATTCCGCGCGGGCTGGGCAACCCCACGGCGCCGGACTTTCCGGACCGGGTGGCAAAGCAGGCCTGGCCGCTGATTCGCAGAAACCGGGGCCGGGCCTTCGTGCTGTGCACCACGCTGCGCGCCATGCGCCAGATTGCCGAACAGCTGCGCCGCGAGGCCGGTGACGACATCGATATCCTGATGCAGGGCGAAGCCCCGCGCCACGAACTGATGAAGCAGTTCCGGGAGGCCGAAGCTACCGTGCTGGTTGGCTCGGCCGGCTTCTGGGAGGGCGTGGACATTGCGGGCGAGAAGCTGTCGCTGGTGATCATCGACAAGCTGCCCTTTGCGCCGCCGGATGATCCCATCTACCGCGCCCGCAGCCAGGCGCTGCAGCGTGCCGGCCAGCATCCGTTTCGCGAGCTGTCGCTGCCGCAGGCCATGCTGGCGCTCAAGCAGGGCGCCGGGCGGCTGATCCGTACCGAGACCGACCACGGGCTGCTGGTGATCTGCGACGAACGGCTGCGCAGCCGCAGCTACGGGGCGCAGATTCTGGCCAGTCTGCCGCCGTTCAGACGGCTGGAGAGCTTTGCGGAGGCACTGGATTTTCTGAAGGAAGAGAGGACGTAGCTGTGAAATCCTGCAATGCAACAGCCTGTCATGACCCAGTGACACCTGCCTGGCGTTGTTCTGGCGGATGCGCCGGCAACGCCAGCCCCAGCTCGCTGGCCAGCTGTTGCAGGTCCTCCGGCACCGGTGCCTCGAAGCTGACCCGCTCACCTGAGGCCGGGTGAACCAGCTGCAGCTGCCAGGCATGCAGCGCCTGCCGTGTGAAACCGGCCAGCGGCTTGCCCCCATAGAGGGTGTCTCCCACCAGTGGATGGCCGATGTGCGCCATGTGCACGCGAATCTGGTGGGTACGGCCCGTATCCAGCTTGCAGAGCACGGCTGCGGCCGCGCCATTCGGGCTGGCCGCCAGCTGCCAGTAATGGGTGCGCGCCGGCTTGCCCGCTGAGCCCGCTACCACCGCCATCCGCAGCCGGTTGCGTTCGTCCCGGCCGATGTTGCCCTCGACAGTCCCCTGGGCCTGTGTGCGCCCGCAGGTGATGGCCAGATAGCGCCGCCCCATCTCGCGGCTGGCCAGCTGGGCCGTCAGGCTGGCAAAGGCGCGCTCGGTGCGCGCGCAGACCAGCAGGCCACTGGTGTCACGATCCAGCCGGTGGACGATGCCGGCGCGGGGCAGCTTGGCCGCCTTCGGGTCGGCGTACAGCAGGCCATTCATCAGCGTGTTGCGCCAGTTGCCCGGGGCTGGGTGGGTGACGAGCCCGGCCGGCTTGTCGATGACCGTGATGTCGGCGTCCTGATGGACGATGACAAGCGGCACCGGATCCGGGGCGAAGGCGGTGTCGCTTTCCAGCGGCTGGGGTTCGACCTCGATGGTCTCGACGCCCTTGAGCTTCAGGGAGGGGAGACGGACCTCGCCGTCGACACGCACGGCGCCCAGGGCGATCCAGCGCTGGATGCGGGTACGGGAGATGCCTTCCAGGTGCGGTTGCAGGGCTTTGGCCAGGAACTGGTCGAGGCGCTGGTTGGAACTGGTCGATGCGTCAAGGGTGATCAAAGGGTGAACGGGGACATCGTCAGACATACCAAAACTTCATGTCATGTCAACATGGCAAAGGGAGTGAAAACTGGAATTCTATCACCCACCATTATTTACGGCCAAACAGTGACTATCAATAACGGTGTTTCCATGTCTATCCCAAATAAATACAATCAGCGGTTGTATCTAACGTTATGGTTCACCACGCATTCTCCAAATAATGAACGAAAAAACCTTAAAATACAGAGCTTCCAACTGCGAATTGCGGGAACTGGCAATCTGCTCCATGTCATCCGACAGGTAGAACTTCCAAAACAGATGCTATTCTGAACGAAAACATTGAACGGTCGATAATTTATACATGGCACCACATAATGGAGCATCCATGAGTCAGAACACAGAACTGCACGCTCCCCAAACCGCACCCCTCCATGAACTGAACTGGCACCCCTTAACCTCCATCCAAATGGGCGTATGGATGGATCAGATGCGCTTTCCAGATTCTCCGCTCTACAACGTGGGTGTGGTCGCGAAGGTGGACGGCCCAGTCGATCAGGAACTGTTTGGCAAGGCGCTTGAAGAAGTTACACGTCGCCATTCAGCGCTTCGCCTAGTGTTTGGCTCGCATAACGGAGTCCCTCGACAGCGAATTCTTGAACGAATAGACCTGCCGTTTCAGAGCCTGGACCTTCGTCAGAGTCCATCTCCAGACCAGGATGCCGAGCGGCTGGTCCAGGAGGCAATGAATCGTCCCTTTCATCTGGACGGAAATTTGATGTGGGGGTGCATGCTCATCAGAACCGGTGAGAAAAGCTATGTCTGGTCTGCACGGTTTCATCACTTGATCTGTGACGGAGTATCTGGATCAAACTTCTTCATGGATCTCAGTCATGCATATACCCGGTTATGGAAAGGGGTATCTGATGAAGGAGAGGTACCTCCTTCGTTCGAAGCGTACTGGGATGCAGAGCATAATTATCTTAATTCGTCACGTGCGGACAGGGACCGCGCCTTCTGGGCTGAGCGCTTGCGTATGTTGCCCCCTGTGTTACTACCTCGCATGCGGGATATGCCACCCAAGGAATCAGCAGTTCGTTCCAGTGGTCTGTATGCGTGGGAGCTGAGCCGCGAGCGATATACACTCATTGAGAACTATGCCAAACGCTACGGCGGTTCTGTAAACAGCTTCTTTCTGGCCCTGTTGGCTTCCTACTTTTTCAGGATAAAACACGTCTGCGACATCGTCATTGGATCGCCCGTACACAATCGCACCGGAAGGGCGCATAGAAAAGCAATCGGTATGTTCTCCTCCGTGGTACCTCTCAGAATAAACATAGATTCTGGAAATAAATTCTCGGAATTACTACAGTATGCTAACAGAGAGCTCCGTCACAGTTATCGCCACCAGCACCTCCCTGTATCAGAAATAAATCGTTGCGCATCTTTGGATTATGGCACGCATACGAACCTGTATGATGTTGCTCTGGCATTTGACAATTTTTCTGGTGAGGCCACACTGGGAAATACTATAACAAAAGGAAAAAGGGCTCGACATCAACATGAGCAGACTCCTCTTGTCATCAGTGTAAACGATTACCATGAAAATGACAGTGTTATTGTGGAGTTCTCATATAACACCGCCTTTTTGAATGATGATGATATCGCGCGCATGGTTTATCGCATCGATTTGATGCTGGGTTGTGTTCTGGGATGTGAAGATGTCCAAGTTGATAGCATCTCCATCATGGATCAGGACGAAATAACTCAAGTCATCCATGGGTTCAATGTCACGCAAGTCGAGTATCCGAAGGAGGCGCTGATCCACGAGCTCTTTGAGCAACAGGTCGGGTGCACCCCGGATACGGTGGCGGTGCAGTACGAGGGCGAGCAACTGACCTATGCCGAGCTCAACGCCAAGGCCAACCAGCTGGCTCACCGGCTGCTGGGCTACGGAGCAGGCCGTGGGCAGTGCGTGGCCATTGTGGCGCCAAGAGGCATTGAGATGCTTCTGGCCCAACTGGCGACGCTCAAAGCCGGTGGCACCTATGTACCGATCGATCCGGCGTTCCCGCAGGAGCGTCGGCTGTTCATGCTGCAGGACTGCCGGGCAACGATTGTGTTGTCGGATGGTGTGACTGTCGAAGCAAGCGACGCAGCAGAAGCAGAGCAGGATGTACAGTGGCTGGATATAGGTCATGTGCTGGAGGAAGAGTCCGGTCTGCCAACAGACAACCCTGTAGTGTCAAAAGCCGAATGTGCCGAAGCAGCGTACGTGATGTACACCTCGGGCTCGACTGGCCAGCCCAAGGGCGTGATGGCCCCGCACCGTGGTGTGAACCGTCTGGTGTTTGCCAACGGATACGCGGATATCACACCGGAGGATGTGCTGGCGCACTTCAGCAATCCGGCGTTTGATGGATCGACCTTCGAGACCTGGGGGGCATTGCTCAATGGGGCGCGGGTGGTGATCGTGCCGCAGGAGACGGTGCTGGATCCGGTCCGGTTCGGACAGCTGCTGCTGGACGAAGGTGTCACGACGATGTTCATGACCATCGGGCTGTTCCACCAGTATGCGGATGCACTGGCCGAGCCGCTGAGCCGGCTGAAGTACCTGCTGACGGGGGGAGACGTGATCGAACCGAACACGATCCGTCGTGTGCTGAAGTACGGCGCCCCCGAGAACTTCATGGCGGCCTATGGACCGACGGAGACAACGACGTTTGCGACGACCTGCCGGCTCAATGACCTGATCGATGAGGGCAGTCAGAAGATTCCGCTGGGCAGGCCGATAGGCAACACACAGGTCTACATCCTAGACGGTCAGGGCAAGCCGGTGCCCATTGGTGTGACGGGAGAGATTCACATCGGCGGTGATGGGGTGGCGCTTGGCTATCTGAGCCGACCGGAGCTAACGGCAGAGCGTTTCGTCCCGGATCCGTTCAGTGATGATCCGGATGCACGGATGTACAGGACGGGAGATCTGGGTTACTGGCGAGCAGACGGGCTGATCGAGTTTGTGGGCCGTAATGATTTCCAGGTCAAGGTTCGGGGATTCCGGATAGAGCTGGGTGAGATCGAGGCACGGCTGGGTGAATTGCCCGAAGTGAAGGAAGTGGTGGTGCTGGCGCGGGAGGACC
>ERZ772971.2136-NODE-2136-length-11025-cov-2.747949_pt1 | contig 11025 bp, 9 predicted proteins | sample MGYA00511943_ERZ772971 | MGnify/ENA primary metagenome ERZ772971 (study PRJEB29015, sample SAMEA2737929) | human oral metagenome | biome: human oral; feature: human-associated habitat; material: dental | place: China | collected 2144 ... | reverse complement strand
GAAGCTACTGAAGTGAAAATGCAACTTTTGGTGGAAGGAAAAAATATAGGCGAACTAATGAATATCAGGATTGCCCAAAACCAAATTGACTACTGGATACCCATAGAGATAGAGACTTACAAGGGCAAAAAGCTAACCCTCACTTTCAACGAAGCTCAAAACGCTCGTATGGGATTCAGCAAAATTAAGCAATCGGCAAACTACAGTTTTGCTTATCAGGAAAAATACCGTCCGCAATATCATTTCAGTCCGCAATATGGCTGGACAAACGACCCTAACGGAATGGTATACCACAATGGTGAATATCACCTTTTCTTTCAATACAATCCTTACGGCTGCAAATGGGGAAATATGCACTGGGGGCACGCTGTTAGCAAAGATTTAGTGCAATGGGAAGAGCTTCCTTATGCGTTGGCTCCTGATAAATTGGGGGCTATCTATTCGGGTTGTGTAGTGATTGACAAAGATAATACGGCAGGCTTTGGCAAAGATGCTATGGTAGCTATCTTTACCTCGGCAGGTGAGCAACAAGTACAATCATTAGCTTATAGCCTTGATAACGGGCGTAGCTTTACTAAATACGAAGGTAACCCTGTGCTCACTCACCCTACTATTGTAGATTTCCGAGACCCGAAAGTGTTTTGGTATGCTCCTACCCAACAATGGATAATGAGCCTTGCTACGAGCCAAAGTATCACTTTTTACGGTTCTAAAAACTTGAAAGAATGGACACAACTAAGTGAGTTTGGTGAAGGCATAGGCAACCACGATGGGGTATGGGAGTGCCCTGACCTCTTTCCGCTTACTTATGAGGGACAAACCAAATGGGTACTTTTTGTGAGTATCAACCCAGGTAGCCCCAATGGAGGTAGTGCTACGCAATACTTCATTGGGAATTTTGACGGAGAGACTTTCAGTCCCGACCCTCTGCCCTACCCTCTTTGGATAGACTATGGGCATGATAACTACGCTGGCGTAACTTGGAACAACGTGCCTGCCGAAGACGGACGCCGCCTATTTATAGGCTGGATGAGCAATTGGGACTATGCTAATGAAGTGCCCACTACAAACTTCCGCAACGCAATGACCCTAGCTCGCACGCTGAGTTTAGCCCACAATGGCGAACATTTAGTAGTAGCCAGCAAGCCTGTAAAAGAGATAGAACGCCTTCGCAATAAAACTATTAGCTTGCCTAATAAGACGGCTACTACCACTACTTTTGAGCAGTTACTGAATAACAACGATGGTGCTTACGAGCTCACTTTTAGTATTACCCCCAACGGCAGCGATAATTTTAGCTTTTCGCTCCTAAACGACAAGGGAGAAGAACTTACCTACGTTTTTGACATCGCCAATAAGACGCTACTGACCAACCGCGCCAAAAGTAGTGTAGCTTTCAATGCTAATTTTGCAGCGATGCTCATCAAAGCACCTCTTACAGCGAAAAAGAGTTATACGATACGCCTTTTAGTAGATAAAGCCTCTACCGAGCTATTTGTAAATGACGGAGAAGTAGTGCAAACCAACACCATATTCCCTACTGAAGCCTATAACGCCCTCCGTTTTAAAACTGATAAAGGCACGCTTAGCATCAAGAATGTAACTATTTACAAACTCGGTGCAAGCCAAACGGCAATATCTTATTAATTGAAAATTACTTAAAAAATAAAAGAATGAAAAATACAGTAGTAGGATTAGGAGAAATTCTTTGGGATGTATTCCCCGAAAGGAAAGTATTAGGCGGAGCACCAGCTAATTTTGCCTATCACGCTTCGCAATTTGGATTCAATGGTTATGCTGTAAGCGCTATTGGCAATGACCTGCTGGGTAAAGAAATTCTGAAAAGCCTTGAAGAAAAAGAGCTCAACTACCTTATTGAGCAAACCGACTTCCCGACAGGCACCGTAAAAGTGCAGTTGGACGGCAGAGGTATCCCCACCTATGAAATTACCGAAAACGTTGCTTGGGATAATATTCCGTTTACCACACGACTGGAAAATTTAGCCAAAAACACAACTACCGTTTGTTTCGGTTCACTTGCACAGCGCAACGAGGTATCACGGGCTACTATTCACAAGTTTTTAGACCTGATGCCTGCCGATAGCCTAAAAGTGTTTGACATTAATCTACGACTGAAATACTTCAGCAAAGATATTATCATAGACTCTCTCAACAAGGCTTCGGCACTGAAACTAAACGATGAAGAAATAGTAAAAATTGCTGAAATATTTGAGTTACAAGGCACCGATGAGGAGCTATGCCAGCAACTATTGGATAAATACAAGTTGAAATTTTTGATACTCACCAAGGGCACACGAGGTAGCTACGTACTTACACCTTACGAAAAGTCGTTTTTGGCAACTCCAAAAGTTACGATAGCCGATACTGTGGGTGCAGGTGATTCATTTACGGCAGCCTTTGTGGCTTCGTACCTGAACGGGCGCAGCATAGCGCAATCACACCAATTGGCTGTTGAGGTATCTGCCTATGTATGTCAGCAACACGGCGCGATGCCACGTTTGGCTGATGCTCACTTAGAACTTTTTAGATAAACTTTATTATCCCTATTAATTTTAAACCATCAATCATTCTAAAAATGGAATATTTTGTAAAAGGTATGGGCTGTGCAGGGTGTGCTCGTACTATTGAAAAAAAACTGAATGAACTCCCTGAAGTAATTGAAGCTACTGTTGATTTTAGTAGCAAAAAAGCGACTGTAAAGACCCATAATAACGTATCTTTAGATACCCTACAGCAAGCCTTAGCGGGCACTCATTATAGTTTATCACTTACCGCTGATGCGCCTACAACAAGTGCTACAGCAACAAAATCTACACACAAACCACCCCAAGGGACGGTATTTTATTGCCCTATGCACTGCGAGGGCAACAAGACCTACGACCACCCAGGCAATTGCCCCGTGTGCGGTATGGACTTAGTACCACAGGCAAGCCCTGCCCACGAAGGGGAGCACGAAGACAAGCAACGCCGCTCACTACAGCAAAAGTTGCTCATTGCCATTATTTGTACGCTTCCTATTTTTATAATTTCAATGGTGGGGATGTCGCACGAGAGTCCTCTTTATGCTATAATGCCCCCTGCCTATTGGGACTGGGTGCAGGCAGTGCTATCGCTGCCCGTAGTGTTCTACAGCGGAGCTATGTTTTTTGGTAGAGCTTGGAAAAGCCTGAAAACCAGAAACTTCAATATGTTTACCCTTATAGGCATAGGAGCGGGTGTGGCTTGGGGGCTCAGTATTCTCGCATTGTGTTTTCCACAATTCTTCCCTGAACAATTCAAAGAGCACGGTCGTGTACATCTCTATTTTGAAGCAGCAACCGTTATACTCACTTTGGTACTCTTGGGGCAACTCTTGGAAGCTAATGCCCACAGCCGTACCCAACAAGCCATAAAATTATTACTAAAACTCACCCCCAACAAAGCAACCAAAGTTATAGGTAATAACGAGACCGAAGTAGCTATTGATGAGGTACTTATAGGCGACCTTTTGCGGGTAAAACCAGGTGAAAAAATACCTGTAGACGGCATTATCACACAAGGCAATGCCACTATAGACGAGAGTATGCTAACGGGAGAGCCTATAGCCGTAGAAAAAAGGGAAGGCGATAGCGTATCGGCAGGGACACTCAACGGCAACCAATCTTTTGTAATGCAAGCCAAAAAAGTAGGTTCTGAAACCCTTTTGGCACAGATTATCACAATGGTACAGCAAGCGAGCCAAAGCCGCGCTCCGTTACAAAAATTGGCTGACAGGATATCTGCCTATTTTGTACCTATTGTAATAGGTATTTCACTACTCACCTTTGTATTGTGGGCTATTTTTGCTACTGAAAACAACTATACCTACGCCTTGCTGAACGCCATAGCTGTACTCATTATCGCTTGTCCTTGCGCTTTAGGTTTAGCGACCCCAATGTCGGTAATGGTGGGTGTAGGTAAAGGTGCGCAAAATGGTATTCTCATCAAAGAAGCCGAAGCGATTGAGGAGTTCAATAAAATAGATACTTTGGTAGTAGATAAAACAGGCACCTTGACTGAGGGCAAGCCTATAGTAAGTGAAGTTATTAGCTTCAACAATACCGCTGAAAGCGAGCTGCTGCCTATATTATACGCCTTGAATCAGCATTCTGAGCACCCTCTTGCCAAAGCTACTAATGCTTATTGCCAATCAAAAGGCATTACCCCCCTACCCTTTACCAACTTTAAGGCTATTACAGGGCAAGGCGTTAGTGCTGTTATACAACAAGATAACTACTATTTTGGCAACCAAAAGCTGCTCGCTTCCGCAGGGATAAGCCTCACCGAAGCACAGCAAAGCACTATTGCAGCACAGCAAGAGCAAGGGAAAACAATTTCGCTCATTGCCAATAGCCATAGCCTTTTGGGAGCAGTAGCCATTACCGACCCTATAAAGCCTTCGGCGATTACTGCCTTGCAAGAATTGCAAAACTTAGGCGTAGAAGTGATAATGCTCACCGGCGATAACCCACTCACTGCCAAAGCAGTAGCCCAAACTATGCAACTTGCGCATTACAAAGCCGAAATGTTGCCTCACGACAAGCGCAACGAGATCGTACGCTTGCAAGCTGAAGGCAAAAAAGTAGCAATGGCAGGCGATGGCATCAACGATGCTCCTGCTTTAGCACAAGCTAATGTGGGTATTGCGATGGGTACAGGCACTGATGTGGCTATAGAAAGTGCTCAAATTACCTTAGTAAAAGGCGACCTTAGCGGTATACTAAAAGCTAAAAAATTGAGCAAAGCTGTAGTGAAAAACATACGCGAAAACCTATTTTTTGCGCTAATATACAACACAGTAGGCATTCCTGTAGCTGCAGGTGTTCTCTATCCGTTCTTTGGCATTCTTCTATCACCAATGTTGGGTGCATTGGCTATGAGTTTCAGCTCGGTAAGTGTGATAAGCAATGCTTTACGACTAAGACGCCTAAAATTATAAGCAAAGTTTATTTTTGAAGAAAAATTAAACATTATTTCTTATCTTTGCCCCTATCTAACCACCATTACCCAACAATAATTACTAACAACTAATAAATAACAAAATGGAAATTACACAAGAAAACCGACAATGGTTGGATGATTTGCAGCTAAATCATCCTGTGGTAATAGCAGGACCTTGTAGTGCGGAAACAGAAGCGCAAGTACTAAATATAGCTCATAGTTTAAAAAACACAGATGTATCTTTCTACAGAGCAGGTATTTGGAAACCACGCACGCGCCCAGGTATGTTTGAAGGTGTTGGTGCTCTTGGACTGAAATGGTTGCAGCGTGTAAAAGAAGAAACAGGACTTAAAACAGCTACCGAAGTAGCTAATAAAGACCACGTAAAACTTGCCTTAGAGCACGATATTGATATGCTTTGGATTGGAGCCCGTTCTACCGTTAGCCCTTTTATTATCCAAGAAATAGCTGATGAATTGGAAGGTACTGATAAAATTGTATTGGTAAAGAACCCTGTAAACCCCGATTTAGCTCTCTGGATAGGCGCTATAGAACGCCTGCAACGCGCTAATATTAAAAACTTAGGTGTAATACACCGCGGTTTTTCTACCTACGAAAAAACGAAATACCGCAATATCCCCGAATGGCAATTGGTAATTGAGCTGCAAAACAAATTCCCTCTCTTGCCACTCATCTGCGACCCCTCGCACATTACAGGTAAGCGCGACCTTATCTTCGATGTATCGCAAACTGCTCTTGACCTCAATTTTGATGGTTTGATGATTGAAACACACTGCACCCCCGATGAGGCTTGGAGCGATGCTGCTCAGCAAGTTACACCAGCACAATTGGTGCAGATAATGAAAGACCTACGCATACGCAAAACTTCAGTTGCCGAAGAAGATTACCTAAGCCAGCTTGGCACACTACGCTCTCATATTGATATTTTAGACGACCAGCTTCTGGATACACTCAAAAAACGTATGGAAATAGCTGAAGAAATAGGTAAACTTAAAAAAGCTAATAACGTAGCTATTTTGCAAAATCAGCGTTGGCACGAAATATTAGGCAAAGTAGTATTAGAAGGACAACAACACAACCTGAGCGAAGAGTTTGTAATACAAATATTTAAAGCGATACACCAAGAGTCTATCAACAGACAAGAACGCGTTACACGAGCTGCAAATTAGTAAGCTCTTTGCTAATTGACCAATTATTTGTACCTTTGCACCCTCAATGAAAAAAAATAATACAATGATTCTACCCATTATTGCTTACGGAGACCCTGTGCTTAGAAAAGTAGGCACAGATATTACACCAGCCTACCCCGACCTTAAATCGTTGATTGCTAATATGTACGACACTATGAATAACGCCAATGGAGTAGGTTTGGCAGCTCCTCAAGTTGGTTTGGCTATACGCCTATTTGTAGTGGATACTGCGCCCTTTGCTGATGATGAAGACCTTACTGCTGAGGAACAAAAATTCCTATTAGGATTCAAAAAAGTATTTATCAATGCTAAAATCACAGAGGAAACAGGTAAAAAATGGCTATTCAACGAGGGTTGTTTAAGCATTCCTGGTGTGCGTGAAGATGTAAGTAGAAACGAGCAAATTACTATTGAGTTTCTTGATGAGGATTTCAAACCTCAAAAGCTTACTCTCAATGGATTGGCAGCTCGCGTAGTACAACACGAATACGACCATATAGAAGGGATTTTATTCACTGATAAAATTTCTTCTCTGAAAAAACAGCTTATTAAAGGCAAACTTGCTAACATCAGTAAAGGAAAAGTAAATGTAGATTACCGTATGAAGTTTCCTGAACTCAAAGGTAAAAGATAATAGTTTAAACTTAATAACATTAATAACTTAATAATGAATTTAACAAAAATACTTGCCATATCGGGCAAACCTGGCTTATATCGCTTAGAAGTACAAACGCGCGGTGGCTTTTTGGCTACCTCATTAGCAGACGATAAACGTATCACTGTGGGGATACGAAACAATGTGAGTCTATTGTCTGAGATTGCGATCTATACTATCGACAAAGAGGTGCCTTTAGCAGAAATCTTCAAAAGTATGAAGGATCTTGAGCAAGGTAATGAAGCACGAGTATCAGCTAAAGCTGATGGAGCTACTTTGGAAAGCTATTTTGCTGAAGTACTTCCTACTTACGACCGCGACCGTGTATATGCCAGCGACATCAAGAAAGTAATACAATGGTATAACCTTTTGTTGAAAAAGGGTTTGTTAGAAGAAGAAGCTGAAATAGCTCCTGATACTACTAGTGCTACAGAATAAACAAATACTCAATAACAAACACAAAAAAGGACAATCGGAATGATTGTCCTTTTTTGTTGTTTAACCAAATTAAAATCTTGAAAAACTATTCAGCAGCTTCAGCTGTGTTATCAATAAGTACTTGACCTCGGTAATACAATTTACCTTCATACCAATGTGCTCGGTGGTACAAGTGATTTTCACCTGTTACAGGGTCTTTTGCTATTTGAGGAACTACCGCTACATCGTGTGTTCTTCTTTTATCTCTTCTTGTTTTTGACTGTCTTCGTTTAGGATGTGCCATTACTTAATTTTATTTATCTGTTATTAAATTCTTTAAACTTTCCCAGCGCGGATCTATTGCATTATTTTCTTCTTCAGCTTCAGCATAAGGGGCGAGTGCTTTAAGTCGTTCTAATACCTCCGATTGCATCGTGCCATTAAGCACATCGGGGTGTACTCTTTTAGCTGGTATTGATAAGACTATAAGCTCGTAAATATATTGTGCTACATTTAGCAAATGCTCTCCGTGAGGCAGTATTAGTAATTCGCCATCGTCATCGTTGTAGGCATCGCCAAATTTTACTACCAATAATAATTCGCCCTGCACTGCAAGGTCGAAGGGCTCGCTTGATACATCACAATTTACATTTACAGTGCCTTCATTTTTGAAGTGTAACTCCATAAAGGTACTCTTTTTACTTAAAAGAACTGTAACCTTTTGGTTGATATCGTTGACTTCATCAAAACTAAAGAGTTGTAAAAAATCTTTGTTGATGTTGTACTCAAATTGGTGCTCACCTTGCTTTAAGCCAACAAAAGAAATATCGTATTCTTTTAATTTTTTCATAGCTTATGATGTGAGAAAGTGCTTAACACTCTCTTCTCTGAACAACCTGAATTGTTTTCAAGCGGCAAAATTAATACTTTTTTTTTTACCTACCAAAGTTTTTTGCAAAAAAAGCTATACAAAGCTATCTGTATCTTTGTTGGCTACCAATCTAAATCCTTCGCCGTGAATGTTTAAAATCTCTACTTTACTATCTTTTTTAAGTAGTTTTCTCAATTTAGCAATATACACGTCCATACTGCGCGAAGTAAAATAGTTATCATCTTTCCAAATTTTTGAAAGTGCTAATTCGCGTGACATAAAATCATCGGTGTGTAGTGCTAAAAGTCGTAATAATTCGTTTTCCTTAGGAGATAGCTTTACGGGTTCTTCGTCTTTGTATTTGAGAATACGCAGTTTAGTATTCAAGAAGAATTTACCTATTTCAAACTCAAATTTGTTGTTGTCGATCATTGTTTCGATGGTTTTTCGTTGTAGCATCGAGCGTATTTTCATCAACAAGATTTCCGAGTCGAAGGGTTTATTGAGGTAGTCGTCTCCACCAGAACGATATCCTTTTATGACATCTTCACGCATAGTGCGAGCTGTGAGGAAAATAATAGGTATTTTCTCATTTTTTTCGCGTATTTCTCGGGCTAGCGTAAAGCCATCTTTATAAGGCATCATTACATCTAAGATGCACAAATCGAAGGTTTCTTTTTTGAATTTTTCGTATCCTTCCATTCCATTTTTTGCCAGAGTTACATCAAAACCACTCATCAGCAAGTAGTCTTTTAGTACTGTACCAAAATTAGGATCGTCTTCCACCAATAGAATACGTTTACTTTCAGCTGGTGTTTTTGGAGCATAATAGTTTCCATTCATAGTTACAAATGAATTAAGAATTAACAATTAATATTTAGGTTCTATATAGTGGGCAGCTTAATAAAAAATGTGCTACCCTTATCTTTCTCACTTTCTACAGTTATAGTACCCTGATGGTACTCAACTATTGTTTTGACATAGGCGAGCCCAAGCCCGTGTCCTTTCACGTTGTGCAAATCGCCGGTATGTTCGCGATAGAATTTATTAAAGATACGTTTTGCTGCCTGTTTGCTCATTCCTTGTCCTTTATCTTTAATTCGGATGAGTACTTTATTTTTGATATTTTCGGTATAAATATCTATTTCGGGCTGCTCGGGAGAGTATTTAATTGCATTTTCGATGATATTCACAAATACGTTCACTAGGTGTGATTCGTTGGCTGAAATATCGCCATTACTTGCTAGAAAGTGTGTGTGTATTTGTCCTTGTCGTTCGTTGAGTATTGTTTGTACGTGGCTTATGGCTGTGATAATGACTTCGTGCACATCCATAGGTTCGCGTTCTAATTGCATATTCCCTTTTTCAAGTTTTGAAATTTGCAATATATTTTCTACTTGTGCTAGCATACGTTTGTTTTCTTGTTTAAGAATTTCTACGTAGTGCAGTATTTTTTCAGGGTTATTATTGTTGCTTCCGATTGTTTTAAGACTATCGAGTACCAAGCTCATTGTTGCAATGGGAGTTTTGAACTCGTGTGTCATATTATTTATAAAGTCAGTTTTTATTTCAGAAATACGCCTTTGGGTTATGAGTTGGTGTATTGTAACGATAAAAACTCCTATCACCATTAGAGTAAAGACCATTGATAGTGTGGCTATACTGATTATTGATGAGAGGACAAAACGTTCGCGTTCGGGGAATATGACAGCCAGCTCGTATAGTGAGTCGTCTGAGCTATTGCTACCGAAAAGTACTGTTCGGTATTCTTTTGTTTCGTTGGGTTCAAAATAACGACTATGCACTTTTGAGAGTACATTTTTGTTATAAATGCCACACTCAAAGTGCAGGTTTAGCCCCCTTTTGTTCAACAAATTTTTCAGTAATCGTGTTATATCATCGGTATTTACGCGGTCGTTAATAGATTTTTTGCGAATAATACTTTTGAATGATTCTTCTATCATTAAGCGTTCTATATCAGATAGCTCGCTGAGTTTCTCATAGTCGGTTACTAAATTGCTATGAGCGTGGTTATCAGCGGTTTTATCTTTAAGGCGTTGCAGGTTTTCTTGGCGTGTATACCTTTTTATAGCTATGTCGGAAAGGGGATATACTCCAAGATGAGCTGCTGTTTGATTGTTGGGTGGGAAGTAGTAATCTTCCTCGAGAACGCCGTGCTTATAGATAAAAGTTTCTTTATTATCTTTATTTTCTTGAACGTAAATAAACTCACGCAAATGGTTTTCCTTCGTGGCAGGAAGGGCGTTTTCGCGCAAGTTCATAATTTTAGTTACATATTTATCTATTTCATTTTGCTCAATTTCTTTAGCTGCTACACTGAGTACCTGCTGAATAGAATATGTAAAAGTATCTTCTTTATTATCTATTGCCGATTTTATCCAATAACCTTGTATTACTACGCTACCTATCAGTGAAAGGGTGGTAAGTACAATGACTACTATGTATAATCGTTTATTCACACGGCAAAGTTAATATAAAATATTTAAAAAAAAGTAATATATCCTAAAAATTTAACATTATTTTAAGATTGAATTTTTTCGTAAATTGCATTAACATCTTATAATACAGCTTTTTACGTTCATTTTAACAGTATGATTTTTTTAGATTTTCTTCTTAATTTATTGTTGTTTAAACTTGGAAAACGTGCTATATGTGTAAAAAAAGCTTTATCCTTCGTCACATACTCGGCTGCGCCAGCTCGCCGACTTTCCTTCGTCACATACTCCGCTGCGCCAGCTCGCGGACTTTCCTTCGCTTATCCTTCGCTCATCCTTCGCTGAACCTTCACTGAACCTTCGGTGGGACGGGTGGGACAAGTGGGACGGGTGAGAGTGCGCGCCGCAAGGGGAAGTGCGAACCTCACGAGCGAT